>PPYE01357527.1_pt1 | contig 20781 bp, 20 predicted proteins | sample 1559881 | NCBI WGS metagenome assembly PPYE01 (sample SAMN08240022, study PRJNA423297) | Human gut metagenome, whole genome shotgun sequencing project.
CGTCGGGATTTGCGATTTCGGCAGGGGCAGCTGAGGCGGCTTCGGGCGGGCGGATGCAGTGGACGACGACACGGAAGGCTTGGGCTGTGCGGGCTGAACAGCTTGCGTCGTCTGCGCGCCCTGCACCGCTCCACCAACCGGGATGAGCGGAATTGCCTGCGGTATAGGAAACCCGTCCACCTCCGACGTCATCAGGCAGTACACCGGCGCGAAGTTCGGGCTTGCGGCGGGTACAGCGCGGACGCTCACAACTCGGCAGGATGAGAAATTGACGGTTTCTGGCGCAGGGCGTTTCGCATCATCCACGGGAAAGGACCTCCTTCAAAGTCAGTAGAAAAAAATGGAAGTAAAAACTCGACAAAACAAGCGCAAGGAGAAACGGAACTTTCAAATTGCTACTGCCTGACGTCCGACTGCACAATAAGAAGTATTCACGCTTCTATTTTATCACGGATACGAGAAAAAGAAAAGTGATGAATGTCAAAAAACACAAGAAGTACAATGGAATACAGCTGAGATACAAAGGTTACACGGCGAGCCGCTAAATGCAGAAAGAGATTACATGGCTGTGCGTGTGGTGGAGGCAGGCAGTCGGACAGTCTGATCGCGCCCATTGGGCGCGACAATGCTGAACAAGTCGAAAGCGGATGCGTCTGCGGACATGCGATTGCGTTGAACTCTTTCCCTTGCCTCTGCCGCGTGCGGCTTCTCATTGCTCATTGCGCATTTCCTCCACCCCTGCAATATTTGCCCCATTTCCAGAAATAAAGTCGGCAAAATTCGGTTTTTTTTGCATTTTTATCGGATTCCACTTGCAAATCCCCCTCCTTTCCCGTATAATGAAGCAGGACTATATCGGCGTGGTCGGGCGCGCCGCATGAACAGAGAAGAAGGGAATCGTCATGCAGGACATGCAGGATATGATCGACCGCCTGAATCAGTCGGGCAAACGCCTGAGCAAGGGTCATCGGAAGATCGCACAGTATATCGTCGAGCATTATGATAAGGCGGTGTTCATGACCGCCAGCCGCCTGGGGGAGAGCGTGGGCGTGAGCGAATCCACCGTCGTGCGCTTTGCGGCGGCAATGGGGTATGAGGGCTATCCGCAGCTCCAGCGCTCGCTGCAGGAGCTTGTCAGCCATCGCTTGACGGCGAATCAGCGCTTCGAGATGGCGACGGAGCTTGACCCGTCGGCGGCGCTGACGACGGTGCTGAAGAGCGACATGCAGAACCTGCGCAACACCTTGGAACAGGTTGAGCAGCAGGTGTTCGACGAGGTAGTGCAGCGGCTGCTGAACGCCAATGCCGTGTATGTCATGGGCTTGCGGTCAGCGGCCCCGCTGGCGCAGTTCATGGGGTATTATCTCAATTATATTTTTGATAATGTGCATCTGGTATCTTCCGGCGCGACGGATGTGTTCGAGGAAATCATCAAGCTGCGGGAGAATGATGTGCTGATTGGCATTTCCTTCCCGCGCTACTCCACGCGGACGCTGGAGGCGATGCGGTTCGCGAAACGCTGCGGGGCGCAGGTGGTGGCGATTACGGACGGCCCGATGTCGCCGCTGGCGGAAATTGCGGATTTGTCGCTGACGGCGCGGACGGATATGGCGTCGTTTGTGGATTCGCTCGCCGCGCCGCTGAGCCTGATTAACGCCCTGCTGGTGACGCTGGGGCTGCACCGCAAGCAGGCGCTGAGCCAGCATTTCAAGCAGCTGGAATCCATTTGGGAGACGTACGAAGTGTATTTGGAGGAAGAAGGCCATGGGGATGTCCGTTCCTGAACGCCGGGTGATTGTGGTTGGCGGCGGCGCGGCGGGGATGATGGCATCCATCTTCGCGGGCAAAGCGGGCGCGCGCGTGACGCTGCTGGAACGCGGCGAAAAGCTGGGCAAGAAGGTGTACATCACCGGGAAAGGGCGCTGCAACGTCACCAATGACTGCACGCTGGATGAGTTTTTGCGCGAGGTGGCGCGGAATCCGCGGTTCCTGTACAGCGCGCTGTCATTTTTCTCGCCGCAGGACATGATGCAGCTGCTGGAAGACGCGGGATGCCCGGTGGTGGTGCAGCGCGGTCGGCGCGTTTTTCCGGCGACGGAGAAAGCGAGCGACGTAACGCGGACGCTGGCGCGGCTGATGCAGCAAAGCGGCGTTGAAGTGCGCTATGGCAGCCGGGTGCAGGCGCTGATGACGGAGACGGCGGAGGACGGCGCGCTGCATGTAACCGGCGTTCGCCTGATGGACGGCACGGCCCTTCCGGCGGAGCGGGTGATTCTGGCGACGGGCGGGTTATCGTGTCCGCTGACGGGTTCGACGGGCGACGGCTATCGGCTGGCGGAGAGCGTCGGGCACACGACGACCCCGCGCATGGGCGTGCTGTCCGCGATTGAAACGGATTGCGACTGGTGCGGGCGTTTGCAGGGGCTGGCGCTCAAGAATGTCACCCTGACGCTGAAGAAAGGCAAGAAGGTGCTGTACTCGGATTTGGGTGAGATGCTGTTCACGCATTTCGGCATTTCCGGGCCGCTGACGCTCACGATGTCCTGCCACTTGCCGGAAAATTTGGCGGAGGCAAACGTGACGCTTGATTTGAAGCCGGGCTTGACGGCGCAGCAGCTGGACACGCGGCTTCAGCGCGAATTGGCGGAGGATAGCCGCCGTCAGCTGCGGAACGTACTGCCCCGCCTGCTGCCGTCGAGCTTTGCGGAGATTTTTCCGGAGCTTTGCGGCGTGGACGGGAGCAAGGTCTGCGCGCAGGTGACGAAAGAAGAGCGCGAGAAGCTGGTGTCCGCCCTCAAAGCGCTGCCGATTCCGCTGAAAAAATTAGCGCCCATCGAGGAAGCCATCGTCACCCGCGGCGGCGTGAATGTGCGTGAAATCGATCCGGCGACGATGGAGAGCAGGAAAGTCAGCGGGCTGTATTTCGCCGGGGAAGTCATTGACGTGGACGCGCACACGGGCGGCTACAACCTGCAAATCGCATGGGCAACAGGCGCGCTGGCGGGTCAGAGCGCAGGCGAAGAAGAAGAAATAGAAGCAATATAAAAATACTGGGGAGATTGAGACCATTGCATTATATCGTGGTAGACCTTGAGTGGAATCAGCCGATGTCGTTTGACAGTTCGGTATTCCGGCAGGTCGGGGATCGGCTCGTGTTCGAGATGATTCAAATCGGCGCGGTGAAGGTGGACGACAAATATCAGGTGGTGGACAGCATTTCCATCCCGATTCGTCCGCAGTATTATGTGAAGATTCATCCGCGCATTCGCAAGATGACGCAGCTGGGCGCGGAAGAACTGGCGGATGCGCCGACGTTCCTGAACGCGATGGCGCAGTTCACGGCGTGGTGCGGCGAGGAATACACGCTGCTGACGTGGGGCTGCGACGACATCAGCGTCTGGAAGCAGAACATGGACTTTTTCGGCTGCACCGAGCCGATGCCGCCGATTTGCGACATTCAGCGCCTGTTCTCAGATGTCAACGGCTGCCGTGACCGCAAGGGCTTGAAGGTCGCCATGGAGATGCTCGGCATTGAGCCGGACACTGCCCGCTACTTCCACAATGCCCTGCACGACGCGTACTACACGGCGCTGGTGTTCGCACGTCTGCCGCAGCCGGAGGATGTGCTGAAGTACCCGCAGAAGCCGCGTCCGCTCATCCACACTGACAAGCGTGAGCGCGCTGGCGGCGAGACGTTCGGCACGGTGAACGAGGCGTTCGCGAGCGATTTCGCCCGCGTGCCGCGCTGCCCCGTGTGCGGGAAGAAGATGAAGTTAGAGGACGGCGCATACGTCCGGCAGGCGGCGGATAAGTATATCAGCATAGCAAAGTGCCCGCAGCATGGGAATATGCTGATTCGCGTCCGCCTGCGCTTGGAATCGGACGGGCAGAAGCGGCTGACGATGACGGCGGCGAAGGCGTCTCCGTCGAATTTGGCGTATGTGCATACGAAGCGGCTGCAGATGACGCAGCGGGACGCGGCGTATGAGGAGAAGTATGGCAAGCCGGTGGATTTGGAGGCGGAGCTGGAAAAGGCGGATAGGACGTCGATGCCATTTGAGGAATAATCATTTATTCCGTCCAGCAAACTAAAAAGCCTTCCAATACAGTTCAAGGAACATGGGAGGCGACCGCCCCCTTGACCCCTTCGGCTCGCATCTAAGTTTGTTGGATTTTTTTGCGGCAGAAAAACCGCGTTTGCAGACGCAAATACCATTTTGACGCGGAATTAACCATAAACCACATGAAAAACAAAAACACCATTGCCCAAACGGGCATTTTGTGCTATACTGAAAGGGGATAAAGTGGGTAGGCTATGCCGCTTTACCCTCAGGAAAGTGAGGTATTTCATATGAAGACGAATTGTGTCATCACCATCGGCAGACAGTTTGGCTCGGGCGGACGCTATGTCGGACGGATGCTCGCGGAAAAGCTCGGTATCCCGTTCTACGATAAGGAACTTTTGTCCGAAGCTGCCAAGCAGAGCGGCATCTGCGAAGAAATCTTCGAGGATCACGACGAAAAGCCGACCCGCTCCCTGCTCTTCAATCTCGTCACTGGGATGCAGGTGCATGGCGACGCCGGTTCGTACTATATGGACATGCCGCTGAACCATAAGATTTTCCTCGCGCAGTTCGATGCCATCCGCTCGATTGCCGATAAGGGCCCGTGCGTCATCGTCGGCCGCTGCGCTGACTATGTGCTCAAAGACCGCCCGAATACCATCAGCGTGTTTCTGAAGGCGGAAATGCAGAGCAAGGTGGAACGCGCTGTGAAATACTATGGCGTTGACCCGCAGAAGGCGGAGGATCGCATCCGCAAGGCGGATAAGCAGCGCGCTTCCTACTATAATTATTATGCTACCGCAACGTGGGGCGACGTGAACAACTACGACCTGTGCGTGGACACGGGCAAGCTCGGCGTGGAGGGCACAGCGGAGCTCATCGCCCGCTTCGTCGAACTGCGGCAGGCAATGCTGGAAGCGAAGAAGTGAGCATGAGCAAAACCCTGCGCCGCGCGGCGCTGCTGGTGCTGATGACGATGCTCGTGTGCGCGGTCGCGTGGGCATTTGGCGATATTGACTGGGATACACCTGCCGCCGGGCAGAATTTGTCCGGGAATGCGGCGGTTGAGATGCTGAAAGACTATATCCGGCGCGTCAATGAGACGCTTATTTCCTCCGGTGCGGGGAAAATTGATCCGTGCTATGAGCTGTACCCGACGTTCGCCAGCCTTGGCTTGAACGGCGCGGAATTCGCCCAACACGCCGAAATCACCGTGAACATGAACGCGACAGGCATTACCAGCCTTGTCCTGCGCATGGATAACCTGACGAACTTCGCCCTCATCGGCGGCGCGCTGGTGCAGCAGACCAGCCCGAACAGCATCACGCTGGACGAGGCGGTGTCGGCGGTGCAGGCGTATGTGCGCAAGGTGCAGGAGAGCAACGGCAATGGCGTGGTGGAGTCCTTCGAGGAGCAGCCGATTCTCTCGCAGGGAACGCAGACACGCCTGTATGGGGCATACTACCCGAACCAGTACCACGACAATGCGAACTGGATGCAGCTGACGATTATCTTCCCCCAGCCGGGAAGTGTGGACGGCGGTCTGCTGCTGAACAACGATGCCGGCCCGACTGCAACCCCTGACCCCGACGGCGACGAAATCAGCGGCTATTTCCCCTTCGACGGCTTTCAGGACAGCCATTTGGAGGTCTTTGTGACCCCGACGCCCGAACCGGATTCGGCGGCGATGGAGCCGTGAAAAAATGGGCGGAAATGAGGAACAGCATGAATGATGCCATCGGGTGGTTTGCTGCCTGGTTGCTGTTTGTGCTGCTGCTGTTTCTCCCGCATTACATCTATGTGCGGTTCTTCATGCCGTATGAGACGCTTTCGGAGGATGAAACGCGGAAGTTCCGTGATTTGCAAGAACATTGATAACATGGGCGGCTGCCTTGGGAGCGATTCCGGGCAGCCGCTTTTGGGTGCGCCAAACCGCTGATCCCGGCGAAAAAATCACGCGTTCACAGATTTGTCAAACCGAGTTTACAGAAAAGATGAAAAAAATTCCCGCGAACCCCTTGACAAAGTGACTTGACAGGGGTATATTATGTCATGTGATTAGCACTCGACAACGATGAGTGCTAACAACACAGACCAGCATGGTTCACGGAGAGGAGGGATTGGTCATGATGATGGATGAACGGAAGTTCAGAATTCTGCAAGCCATCATTGACGACTACATCCTCACCGCTGTGCCGGTGGGGTCAAGAACCATCTCGAAGAAATACGACATGGGCTTGTCCTCCGCGACCATCCGCAATGAGATGAGCGATCTGGAGGAACTGGGCTACCTCGATCAGCCGCATGTCTCCGCGGGACGCATCCCGTCCGCAAAAGCGTATCGGCTCTATGTCGATCAGCTGCTGAAGACGGGGCGCATTCCGTCGGATAGCGATGCGGCGGTCAAGGGGCATTTTCTGGGGCGGATGCATCAAATGGAGGATGTGATAGACCACGCCGCACAGGTGCTTTCCTCCCTGACAAGCTACACCGCCGTGGTACTGCCGCCGACGGGGAAAATGCCGAAGATTCGCACGATTCAGCTCGTGCCGGTGTCGGATACGTCCGCGCTGGTCGTCATCGTGACGGATATGGGCATTGTCCGCGATCAGGTGGTGCAGGTGGCAAGCGATCTCGACAGCGACGCGCTCTACGCCATCAGCAAGACACTGACCGAACGCCTTCAGGGGCTGACGCTCCATGAGGCGGTGGCGCAGATGCCGCAGCTGATGCAGGAAATGCACGAGAACGAGCGTCTCCTGCAGGGCTTGGGCAAGGCGCTGGGGCAGCAGGACGAAATGACGCACCCGCATGTAGCGGTTGGCGGCACGAGCAACATGCTCGCGTATCCCGAATACAGCGACATGGAAAAGGCGCGCTCGTTCCTCAGCCTGATGGAAACGCGCGACCGTCTGGCGGACATCATCAGTCAGAAGGGCGAAATGGCGTTCACCGTCCGCATTGGCCCGGAAACGGGCGTGCCGGAAATGGCGGATTGCTCCATCGTCACCGCGACGTACTCTACTGGCTCCGGCCGGCAGGGGACAATCGGCGTGATTGGCCCGACGCGAATGCGGTACAGCCGGGTGCTGTCCGTCATGAACACGATGGGTCAGCAGCTATCCGAGATGTTCGGAAGTCAGGCGCCACAGAAAAATAAGAAGCTGGACAAATAGCAATGAAATGGAAGAAAGGCAGAAAGCGACCGATGAATGAGCACCAGAAAACCCCGAAGCAGCCGGAGGAAGATATGACCCCCGACGTGACAGATCAGGAGCAGCCGGCTGCCGAAGCGCCGCAGGAACCCGCCCCGCAGGCGGATGCTCCGGACGTGGACGCACTCAAGAAGGCCGCTGCCAAGGCGGATGAGTATCTGGCGCTCGCCCAGCGCGTGCAGGCGGATTTTGACAACTTCCGCCGCCGCAACGAAGGCGTCCGCGCGGATGCTTTCGCGGAGGGTCAGCGCAAGGTTGCGACCGCGATGCTCCCCGTGCTGGATAACCTTGAACGCGCGCTGGCTGCCGCAGAGAATGCGGATGCCGACGCCCTCAAAACCGGCGTGGAGATGACGCGCAAGCAGATGGTTGCCGCCTACGAAAAGTTAGGCGTGACACCCATTGACCGCCTCGGCGAAAAGTTTGACCCGAATCTGGAGGAAGCCATCATGCAGGGTACGGCGGATGACGGCGAACCCGGCACGGTGTGCATGGTGCTCCAGAAGGGGTACATGATGGACAAGACCGTTCTCCGTCACGCGATGGTGAAGGTCGTGCCCGACTAAGCCCCATTCAATCAGACAGTTCGGGCAGCAATGCCCACTGCATAAATCAGACAATTTCCTAAACATTCGACATAGATATTGGAGGACAAGATTATGAGCAAGATTATTGGTATTGACCTTGGTACGACGAACAGCTGCGTGGCGGTCATGGAAGGCGGCCAGCCGGTTGTTATCCCGAACGCGGAAGGCGCGCGCACCACGCCGTCTGTCGTGGCTTTCTCCAAGGACGGCGAGCGTATGGTCGGCCAGATCGCAAAGCGTCAGGCCGTGACCAACCCCGACCGTACCGTCATCTCCATCAAGCGTGAGATGGGCACGAACTACAAGGTGAACATCGACGGCAAGGCCTACACCCCTCAGGACATTTCCGCTATGATCCTGACGAAGATGAAGGAAACCGCGGAAGCCTATCTGGGTGAAAAGGTTACGCAGGCGGTCATCACCGTCCCGGCGTACTTCAATGACGCTCAGCGTCAGGCGACCAAGGACGCTGGCCGCATCGCGGGCCTGGAAGTGCTGCGTATCATCAACGAACCGACGGCTGCTTCTCTGGCATACGGCCTTGAGAAGGACGGCAACCAGAAGATTCTGGTGTACGACCTCGGCGGCGGCACGTTCGACGTGTCCATCCTCGACATTGGCGATGGCGTGTTTGAAGTGCTTGCCACCAACGGCAACACCCGCCTGGGCGGCGACGACTTCGACCAGCGCATCATCGACTATGTGGCGGATCAGTTCCAGAAGGAAAACGGCATTGACCTGCGCAAGGATCGTGCCGCGAGCCAGCGCTTGAAGCAGGAAGCGGAAAAGGCGAAGATTGACCTGTCCGGCACCACCAGCGCGAACATCAACCTGCCGTTCATCACGGCGGATGCCAATGGCCCGAAGCACCTCGACGTCACCATCACCCGTGCGAAGTTCGAGGAACTGACCGCTGACCTCGTGCAGGCGACCATCACGCCTATGGAAAAGGCTTTGAAGGACGCGGGTCTGACCTACAATGACATCAGCAAGATCATTCTGGTTGGTGGTTCTACCCGTATCCCGGCTGTTCAGGCAGCTGTGAAGCGCGTGACTGGCAAGGAACCCTTCAAGGGCATCAACCCGGATGAGTGCGTGGCTATCGGCGCTGCTATTCAGGGCGGCGTGCTGGGCGGCGAAGTGAAGGACGTGCTGCTGCTGGACGTCACGCCGCTGTCTCTGGGCCTGGAAACCGAAGGTCACATCTTCACGCGCCTGATTGACCGCAACACCACCATCCCGACCAGCAAGTCGCAGGTGTTCTCCACCGCGGCGGATGGTCAGACGACGGTTGAAATCAACGTCCTGCAGGGCGAACGTCAGATGGCTTACGACAACAAGTCCTTGGGCCGCTTCCAGCTGACCGGCATTGCGCCCGCGCCCCGTGGCGTGCCGCAGATTGAAGTCACCTTCTCCATTGACGCGAACGGCATCGTGAATGTCTCCGCAAAGGATAAGGCGACTGGCAACGAGCAGAAGATTACCATCACTGCTTCCTCCAACCTGACCGAGGAAGAAATCAACCAGCGCGTCAAGGAAGCTGAGCAGTACGCTGAGCAGGACAAGAAGCGCAAGGAAGAAGTCGAAACCCTCAACCATGCTGACTCCATGATTTACGAGATGGAGAAGCAGCTGCGCGAGAACGGCGACAAGCTGTCCGCGGAAGACAAGGCGACCGTCGAGAGCGAAATCGCGAACTTCAAGAAGGTGCGCGAGGGCAACAACGCGGAGGAAATCAAGAACGCGATGGATGCCTTCACCCAGAAGGTGTACGCCATCTTCGGCAAGCTGTATCAGCAGCAGGGCGGCGAGCAGGGCGCGAACCCCGAACAGCCGCAGGCCGGTACGCAGAATGCGGACGGCACTTATGAGGCGGACGGCGACGTTCACTAAGCAATGAAACATCCGCAGAAGCAGCACCGGCTGTTTCTGCGGATGCAAGTCATATCCGAGCCGGGAGTGCCGTCCAACGTGCCTCCCGGTATATTTGGGTCAATCGCCCATGCAGGGTTTTGGGGAGACGCGGATGCGGTTTTCCTTGTTTCGATAAAAACCAACTCCGGTAGCGGCGACCCGAAGGGGTCAAGGGGGCGATCGGAAAGCCCCCTTGTCGCGCCCGCAGGCGCGATTCCCCTGCTTCCGAAAGAAATCCACTTCATCGAAGCGAATTTCTCCGCATGAGCAATGCAAAAAGCCGGATTATCAATCAGAGGTGAACAAACGTGGCGAACAAGCGCGATTATTACGAAGTGCTGGGTATCGATAAAAACGCGACGGATGAGGACATTAAACGCGCCTACCGCAAGAAGGCGAAGGAATGCCACCCCGACCTGCACCCCAACGACAAGGAAGCGGAAGCCCGCTTCAAGGAACTGAACGAAGCCAATGAGGTGCTGTCCGACCCGGATAAGCGCGCCCGTTACGACCAGTTTGGCTTTGATGGCCCGGATATGGGCGGCGGCGCGGGCGGCAATCCGTTCGGCGGCATGGATTTCAGCGGCATGGGCGGTATGGGCGATATCTTCGACCAGCTGTTCAACGGCGGCATGGGCGGCAGTGCACAGGCGCGCCGGAATGCCCCTCGGCAGGGCAACGACGTGCGCTATGAATTGCGCCTGACCTTCGAGGAAGCGGCGAAGGGCTGCCATAAATCCGTCGAATTTTACCGCTATGAAAACTGCGCAACCTGCGGCGGCAGCGGCGCAAAGCCCGGCACGCAGCCGCAGACCTGCTCCATGTGCAAAGGCACGGGGCAAATCCGCCAGAGCGGCGGCTGGATGACGACCGTGCGTACCTGCCCGGCTTGCGGCGGCACAGGCAAGGTCATCAAGGACAAATGCTCGTCCTGCGGCGGTTCGGGGCGCGTTCGGATGCGCCGGACGCTGGAACTCGATGTCCCCGCTGGTGTGGATGACAATATCGTCCTGAGCAAGCGCGGGCAGGGCGAACCCGGCGCGAACGGCGGCCCGAATGGCGATTTGCTCATCCAGATTACTGTCAAGCCGCACAAGCTCTTCCGCCGCGAGGGTACGAACCTGCGCCTGGAAGTGCCGATTTCCTTCACGCAGGCGGCGCTCGGCGCGGAAATCGACGTCCCGACGCTCGATGGCAGCGTGAAGTACACCATCCCCGAAGGCACGCAGACGGACACCGAGTTCCGCATCCGCGGCAAGGGCATCCAGCAGCTTGGGTCGAACAACAAGGGCGATCTGATTTTCAAGGTGCGCGTGGAAACTCCGCGCCGCCTGACCGAAAAGCAGCGTGAGCTGCTCCGCCAGTTCGACGGCGACGACAACGGCAAGCAGTACGACCAGAGAAAGACCTTCATCGACAAGGTGAAGGAACTGTTCGATAAGTAATAAGAAATCCACCTTCTGTGAGGACGTAATGTTCCCCGGAAGGTGGATTTTTTGCATTTCGATTGCCGGCACCGGGAAGATTTTCTGCCGCAGAAGCGTTCTATAAGCGAAAACCCGCTGGATGGAGGGAACAAGAATGCGGAAAATCCTTGCAATGCTGCTGAGTGTGATGCTGCTGCTGACCGCGGCGGTTGCGGAAACGTCTGCCCCCTACGCGCCGGAGACGGTACTGCCCCTCGTGGCGAACAATCGCCCGTACCGCGACTTTGCGCGCGGCGCGATTTCCTCAAGCGAGGACGCTATTGAACAGGCGAAAGCGTGGCTGTATCTGCCGCTGTTCGTCACGAACTTTTCCGCGAAGTCCGAAGCTGTCGATTGGTCTGCCATGCGCGCGGAAGAGGGCTGGTATGTGACGGCGTACATGCGGAACACGTTTGTCTGGCTGCTGATGGATGAGCAGGGGCGCGTGCAGGCGTATGATTTCGACCTGCTGGGCAATGCCAGCCTGACCTATGACGACGCACTGCCAGACAACCTCGATGAGGCGATTTCCAGCTACATTCGGCGCTTTGCCGACCTGAACGGCTTTGTGGAAGTGGCGGATTACGCCCGCGAGGAAGTGACGACGTTCGGGGATTACGCCGTCGCGGTCACGGTGCAAGTGACGCTGGACAGCACACCGTATCGCTTCACGATGCGGTTGGACATGATGGCGTTCACATCGGTGGAGAACGCTAATCTGCACCCGACCGCCGCGCAGACCCAGCGGGACATTCTCCTGCTCATGCGCGATAACTTGGCGGAAAAGGGCGTTGACATTACCCAGACGTTCTTCGCCGTTCAGACGGATGATGCGGACGGCGAAACGAAACTGACGGGCATTGCCTCCTTCCCGGCGGACGCGGCGAGCGACGCGATTCGCGAGCAGTACGGCGAACTGGAACGCTACACGCTGCATTACAGCGGGTGCGCGTCGGAAGCGGGCATCGAGCGCGTGGAGCTGTCCGACTGGCAGGAAACAACGGCAACTGCGCAATTCCCTCTGGCGCTGTATGCGCTGGTGGATGGCAAATATCTGGTGCCGGACGGCGAACTGGCGGCTGGCACAGCGTATCTTGCGCTGGACAGCATGGGTTTGCGTGGTAGAAACGTAATTCCGCTGGAGAGCATCACCATGCTGACCCGCATCCGCTACGCCCGCGCGGACGGTACATTCGCGGAAAGCTGGGTTTCGTCGGATACGCTGACGGAGAACGATGCGGCGCCTGCCGCCCCGAAGCGCGAGCCGATTCCGACGCTGGAAAGCTACCAAATCACCCTGAGCGGCACGGCGTACACCGCGTTTGCCATCAACAAGGTGGAAAAGGGCTATGATGCTTTTGCGGACATTGCCGGCACGCAGACGGCGGTTGTGGATGTGCTGACGAACGCCGCGCAGGGCGTGATTGCGGAGTACGGCGTGGACGCGTCGGATTTGCTGTGCCGCACCGTGGTGGAATACGGCTACCGCGCCGACAAAGGCTGCTGGCAGGTGGATTTCACGATTCCTCAGCGCGACATGGCGGATGATGCCTATGAAGTGGAAGTGGATGACAAGGACGGCAAAGTGACGGGGCTATGGGGTCCGCAGGATGGAAATGGGTGAGACGAATTCGGAATTCGGAATGCGGAATAGCGCGCGGAAGAAGTGAATAGGTATTCATCAATACAAAAAAAGCGCCTGTGGGGGGCGCTTTTTATTGATGCTATTTTTGCATAGAGATGTGCGGTTATCCAGAAAATTTGTCGCTGTGGCGGCGGAACTCCTGCATAAACACGCGGGCATTGTATGCAGTCGTCACCAACCCAATCGCGCGAAAGGGAATCCAGAGGGTCGAAGACCCCTTGGCGGGGTCAAGGGGCAGCGCCCCTTGGGTCACTCCTGCCACACATCCCCCAGCGACCGCAGCCAGCCGACAACATCCATCTGCCACGCGGATTCCAGCGCGGCGGGGGTCAGAATGTCGGCAATTTCGCCGTAAGCGCCCCGCCCGGAGGAAAGCAGCAGCGCGTGCGTGCCGAACTTCCGCGCAAGGGACAGGTCGTGGACGACGGATACCACCGCGTGCCCCGGTTCGCGCCGCCACGCGTCGATGAGCAGAAACAGCTCCTGCTGGAAGCGTAAATCCAAATGGTTGCCGGGTTCGTCCAGCAGCAGCACGTCCGGTTCTTGACACAGCACCTGCGCCAGCAGCATCCGCTGGCGTTCGCCACCGGAGAGCGTCAGGATATTTTGACGGCGCTTGTCCTGCAATTGCACGGCGTGGAGCGCGCGCTCCACCGCTTCCGCGCCGCCGTTGTCCGCCTGCAATAGCCCCCGATGCGCGTATCGCCCCATCGCGACGACCTCTTCCACCGTGTAGGCATAGGCGAGGTCGCTCAGCTGGCGCAGCATTGCCATCCGGCGCGCAAGCGGGCGCGGCTTCATGCGGCGCAGGTCGGTGCCGTCCAGCGTCACCAGCCCGGTGTAGGGCAGTTCTTGGCTGACGGCGCTCAGCAGGGTGGATTTTCCCGCGCCGTTCGGGCCGCAAATCATCAGCCATTGCCCGTCGGAGACGGAAAAGGACACGTCATGCACAATTTCAATGCGCCCGCGAAGGACGGAAACATGCTCGGCGGATAGGTTCATGCGCGCTCCCTCCTTTTCGTCCGCAGGAAGATGACGAGAAACACTGCCGCGCCGATGATGGACGTGACCACGCCGACGGGCAGCACTGCCGGGGCGAGAATTGTCCGGGAAATCAGGTCGGCGAGGAGCAGGAAAATCGCGCCGCCGTAGAGACAGGCGGGCAGCGTTCGGCGGTGATTCGCGCCGACAATCAGGCGAATCATGTGCGGCGTGACCAGCCCGACGAAGCCGATGCCGCCGCCGACGGACACGCTCATGCCGATCATCGCGCTGACGCAGATCATCACGGTCAGCTTCACGCGCCGCACGGACACGCCCACATGCAGCGCGTATTCTTCGCCCATGCTCATGGCGTTGAGCGCCCGCGCCTGCGTCAGGATGATGCCGCCGCAGAGCAGCAGCGTTGCCAGCAGCGTCAAGGCGTTCTGGTAGCTGGCGGAAGAGAGGTTGCCCATCGTCCAGAAGGTGATGGCGCGCAGCTTATCGCCGGAGAACGTTATCAGCAGCGACAGCAGCGCTGAGACGAACATGGAGAACACAACGCCGAGGAGAATCAGCGTGTTGGTGGCGAGGGAATGGTCAAGGGCGAAGGCGAGGGCAAGGAGGACGACGAGGGAAAGGAATGCGGAGAGCATTGCCGCGCCCGCTGTGCCGCCGAAGGGCAGGAACGGGATGGACACGCCGCTGAGAATCGCGAGTGCCGCGCCGAGCGACGCGCCCGAACTCACGCCCAGCGTCGAGCCATCCGCCAGCGGATTGCGCAGCAGCCCCTGCATGGCGCAGCCGCCCAGCGCCAGCATTGCCCCCACCAGCGCCACGCACAGCACGCGCGGCAGACGGGTATACAGGATGATGGCAACGGCTGATCCGCTGGGCTGCTCCCAACCGGCGATGGCGCGGAAGATGATTTCCGCCGTATCACGGAAGGGGACGCTGACGCTGCCCACGCCGATGCACAGAATCAGCGTCAGCACGGTCAGCAGCGCGAACAGCAGGTGCTCCCGCAGATGAAATGTCGTTTCTTTCATGATAACTCCTGATAGGAAAAGAGCCGCCCGCATCCACGACCTGCGAAGATGCGGACGGCTTTTGCTGATTAGCGGATGTGCCGACAGGTACGATTCGCCAAGCAGCAAGCAAGTTCAACTAACTTAGATGGGGATGCGAAGCAGTCCAGAGGGCGATCGCGGACTTCGTCCGTTTCCATTGCCCCCTTGTCGCGCCCGCAGAGGCGAAATCTCCTGCTTTCGGGAAAGAGCAGCTATGGTCGCAAGACCAGCTATTCGGTCGCGCCCATCCGGCGCGACACAGCACTGATGTTGGAAAGAGCAGCTTGGGGGCGCTCCTGAGGGAGCGCGAAGTTACTGGCAGGGACGCTTCGCTGCCTGCGCCTTTGTGGACTTTTCCTTTGGAATGGTCACACGAGGAACAGTTGGGGCGTTGCCCCAAACCCTACCAGAGGCGCTGCCTCTGGACTCCGCAAGGGGAAATTTTCCCCTTGACCCCTTTCGCGCGATTGAGTTGACTTCGCTTTCATACTCCTTCCGCGTGCTGCGCTTTGGGCGTTTTGCCTACCATTACGCCGCGGGCGTTACCTCTTCCTCCGCCGCATCCGTCACCAGATTCAGCAGGAACTGCGCGGCTTCCACCAGACGCGGGCCGGGACGCGTCATCGCGTTATTATCGCCCAGCACCACATGGCCTTCCTTCACCGCCGTCACGTCTTCCCAGCCCGCGCGGGAGCAGATTTCCGTCACGCCGTCCATGTCGTTGACCATGTAGTTCGTCGTCGTGATGATGTAATCCGGGTTCGCGGCAATCACCTGTTCTTCGCTCGCGCCGAACCAGCGCTGCTGGTCGTGGAACACGTTCGTCACGCCGCACAGGGTCGCCAGTTCATCCATGAACGTACCCTGACCCGCAGACCAGATGCCGTAGGGCAGGGGGCTGATTTCAAAGTACACCGTCTTGCCGGAGACATTCGCGGCGGCAGCCTTTTCCGCAACATCCGCAAAAGCAGCCTTCATGTCGGCAATCAGGGCAGCGGCTTCGTCGTTCTTGTCAACGAGTTCGCCCAGCAGGGTGATGGCGGTGTAAACGCCCTCAATGTCCTGCGCGCTGCTGACGACGACCTTCACGCCCGCCTGCTCCAAAGCAGCAATCTGCTCTTCGGTCTGGCTCATCGTCGTCATGACGACCACCTGCGGGTTCAGCGCCAGAATTTCTTCGATGTTCGTGTTCGAGCCGGACGCAACGACCGGCACATCCAGAATGGTTTCCGGGTAATCGACGTAAGTACCGCGGCCGACGATGGTGTCCTGCGCACCCAGCGCGCAGAGGATTTCCGCGTCAGAGGGCTGGAGGACGACGATGCGCGTCACGGGCTCATCAATCGTGATTTCATGGCCGGTCATGTCCGTCAGGGTGACGGATTCGGCGAGCGCGGACATGCTCAGCAGCATCGCCAGCGCCAGCAGCAGGGCAAAGAAACGATTGGACTTCATAGGGGTATCCCTCCTGAAATGAAATCAAATGAAGCAGCGGAGGGGAACGAAAATGCCTGCTTTTCCGCGCACTTTTCGGGAAAAACAGGCACTTCAACAGGCGCGGACAATTGCCGCGCTGTGTGCTTCCTCCCATCCCCAGGGGAGGCGTTTTCCCGTTCACAGGCAGGTCTCCCGGCTTGGCTTCCTCCGCAGGAGCACCTTCCCAGCGATTTTTTCGCCAGTGGCTGCACCAATTCCTCGGCACACGCTCCCTTGTCTGCTTCACGGTTGCTGGGACAGCGCCGGTCTTGCACCGGCTTCCCATGCTCGCCGAACACGCCCGTGTCCGACGCCGCGCATCGCTGCGCACCTGTGTGGGCTGTTCATTTGTCACGGATATTATACATGCTGACGGCGCACTTGTCAATCTGTTACGCTTCCTTGACACTTTCCCGGCGATTTGCTATAATTCTGATGGAAGAAACCGCATTTGCGGATTTCATCCGTTTTCTTTGCATATCATTTCGCACACAAGGTGCGATTTTCCTTGCGCCCGCGGCGTGTCTCCCTGTAACAAATCCCATCAACAAACTTAGATGGGGATGCGAAGCAGTCCAGAGGGCGATCGCAAAGCCCTCTGGTCGCCTCCGCAGAGGCGAAACCCCTGCGCCCCAAAAGCACAATATCCGAAAATGCAGCCTTCCACCCAAAAAGCAATCAGCGCCCATGTTCGGCGCGCCTTGCCGAACCTTTTCCCCCATAGGAGGTGAACACCATGGAACACCGCCCCTTTATCAGCGTCATTATCCCCGTCTGGAACGGGGCAAGGTACTTGGATGCTTGCCTGAACAGCATTCTGCGCCAAAGCTGGCAGCACTTCGAGGTCATCATTGTTGATGACGGCAGCCGCGATGCAACGTGGGATATGCTGATGCGCTGGAAGAAACAGGATGCGCGCATTATCCCTTTCCATCAGGAGAACGCCGGCGTGTCCGAAGCCCGCAATACCGCCATGCGCCATGCGTCCGGCGATTATTACCGCTTCGTGGATGTGGACGACCAGCTTCCGCCGGATTCACTGGAACAGCTCGTTCGCTGCGCCGAGAAAAATCAGAGCGATTTGGTGCTGGCGGCGTATACCGAGGTGCTGGGCACGACCCGAACCGTCCGCGATTTGGGCAAATGCACCGATACTGTGGAGAGCGCCGAGTTCCTGCGCCGCTTGGAGCGCCTGAGCAACAGCTTTTATTACGGCGTGCTGTGGAACAAAATTTTCCGCGGCGACATCATCCGCCAGCATGACCTGCGCTTCACCTCCGGCTTGCACTGGGGTGAGGACTTCGTGTTCGTCATGCAGTACCTTGAGCACGCCGAGCGTATGTCCTACATCACCACCCCGGTCTACGATTACTTCCGCAACCCCAACGGCGCGGTTGTTCGCCAGCTGGTGAACTGCTTCCGACACCCCATTGTCTCCATTCAGGCGCGCCTGACGGTCTACCGTTCTTACGAGCAGCTTTACCGCGCGCGCGGTCTGTACGACCAGTACAAGCGCATCCTCTGGCGCTACCTCTTCCGATTTACGCTGCGGAATTGATATTGATTTCGGAATAAAAATCGAATTTTGCGGTGAAAAATTCCGAAATGGGAATAAAGCCGGCGCGCTATATTGCTGCTGCGGACAAATTCAGCAGCAGATAGCCCCAAAAGTGGCGGCACCGAAGGGGTCAAGGGGGCGATCGCGGACTTCGTCCGTTTCCATTGCCCCCTTGTCGCGCCCGCAGGCGCGATTCCCCCTGCAACCCCAAAAGCACAAGCAGCTTATAACAACAAAAATGAACCCTGAAACTTACAGCGAGTGAGGCATCTTCATGTTCGACGACAGCTGTTATATGGAACCCCTCCATCTGGCGGGGCGGCTCATCATGGAAAACGGCGGCGAAACCTGCCGCGTCGAAGAAACCGTGCTGCGCATGGGCCATGCGTTCGGCTTCCGCGAGGTGGAATGCTTCGCCGTGCCAAGCGGGCTGTTCGTCAGCTACCGCAAGAGCGACGGCACCATCGAGACTGCCGTCAAGCGCATCCGCCGCAAGGGAATAGACTTGACCCGCATCGACGAGGTGAACGCCATCTCCCGCCATTTGGAGCAGGAGAAGATGTCCTGTCAGGAGGTGCTCAGCCAGCTCAAAGCTGTCGAGCGCCGACCTTCCCGCTTGTCCCCGCTGCAAATGGCGGGCGCGGCAGCCATGTCCACCGCTGGATGGTCACTGATGTTCGGCGGCGGCGTGTGGGACATGGTGACCGCATTCTTCGTTGGGCTGCTGATTGAGTGGGTGACACTGCTGATGGATAAATTCCACATGCAGACGCTCGTCGCGACGCTGGCAGGCGGCTTCCTCGCGGCGTTCCTCCCGATGGCGGTCAACCGCCTGACCGGGGCGCTGGTTGTCGAAGCGGCCGTCGCGGGCGCGCTGATGCCCATGCTGCCCGGCTTGGCGATGACGAACGCTGTGCAGGACACCATGCGCGGCGATATGGTATCGGGCATTTCCTCAGCAGTCAGCGCGGCGATGTCGGCGGTGCTGCTTGCTGTCGGCGCACTGGCGGGCACGGCGTTCCTGCGCCTGCTGACGGGAGGTGCGGCATGAGTTACGAACCGCTGGGTCAGGGGCTGTGGTATTTCCTGACGTCGTTCGTCGGTACGCTCGGCTTCGCGATTCTGCTTCATGCGCCCAAACGCGCGTGGCTGCCCGCAAGCCTGATTGGCGCAATGACTTACACGCTCTATTGGTCGCTCAAGCAGCTTTCGCTCGATGAGGCCGCATCAATGTTCCTCGCGGCGCTGTTCGGGTCGCTGCTGGCGCAGTTTTGCGCAAGGAAAATGCGCATGATTGCGACGATTTTCCTGCTGCTGTCGGTGGTGGCGCTTGTGCCGGGGCTGGGGCTGTACCGCTGCATGGAGCAGCTGGGGCATCAGCAGTATGCCCTCGGCGCGCAGACCGGCATCCTGACGATGGCGGGCATCCTGATGATGGCGCTGGGCATCGGCGTGGGCAGTTTCCTGTTCAAGCTCGTCGTCAGCGGGACGAAGAAAATCATGCCGGGAGGAAAGCAGAAATGAGCATCAGCGTGATGGCGATGGGGCGCATGAAGGAGAAGCCCTATCGGCAGATGGCGGATGAATACCTGAAGCGGCTGTCGCGCTACGGCAAGTTCGAGGAGATTGAGCTGCCGGATTTGCCCGAACCCGCGAACACGTCCGAAGCCATTGAGCGGCAGATTCGCGACAAAGAGGGCGAAATGATGCTCAGCCGCCTGAAACCGTCGGATTACGTCATTGCGCTGACGATTCCCGGCAAGATGCACGATTCGCCCGGCTTGTCGCGCCATTTGGACGAGCTGCTGACGCGCGGCGAGAGCAACATTGTATTCGTTATCGGCGGTTCACTGGGGCTGGGGGATGCCGTCATCCACCGCGCAAACGAGGAAATGTCGATGAGCAAAATGACGTTCCCGCATCAGCTGGCGCGCGTGATGCTGCTGGAGCAGCTGTATCGCGCCATGAAAATCCGCGCAGGAGAGAGGTATCATAAATGAGCGAGCAGAAAAAGCAGCAGAAGCAGCCGCCGAAGCGGGCAACATCTGGCATTTTTGCCATCCTGATGGCATTGCTGCTGCTTATCTTGGGACAGCAGGGGATTTTGCCGCTGGGCGACACGGCGGATGCGCCGGATGCCCTGCCGACCGCGACCATCGCCGCAGCGTTGACGGACAGTCCGACCGCCGTACCGGCGCGCACCGAAAAGCCGACCGCCGCGCCCAAGCAGACGGCGATTACTGCCCCGCAGGATATTGCGGACTACATCTTCGCCCACGGGACGCTGCCGGACAACTTCCTGACGAAGAATGAGGCGCGGCAGCTGGGCTGGGACAGCAGCCAAAACTACGTCAGCGACGTTGCACCGGGGTATTCCATCGGCGGCGACAAGTTTGGCAACTACGAGGGGCTGCTGCCGGATGCGTCCGGGCGCAAGTGGTACGAGGCGGACGCGAACTACACGGCCGGGCCGCGCGGCGCAGAGCGAATCCTCTACTCGTCGGACGGGCTGGTGTACTACACGAACGACCACTACCAGACGTTTACGGAAATGCACCCGTCGGGAAAATAAAAGAGCGACCTCTTTCGGCTGATGGCTTCAGCGGGAAAGAGGTCGCCTTTTTGATGGGGGAAAAACAAGAAACATGGAGCCGAAGGTTTCCAAAGGGCGAGCGCAGACGTTCGTCTGTTTTCTTGCCCATTGGTCACCTCTGGGAGTTATTATGTAATGTCTACTGAATAACCATCCGTTTTTCACGCGATTGCAGAAGTCCGAGTAGCCAATCCAGAAATTGCAAAAAGGCG
>PPYE01662069.1_pt1 | contig 20770 bp, 18 predicted proteins | sample 1559881 | NCBI WGS metagenome assembly PPYE01 (sample SAMN08240022, study PRJNA423297) | Human gut metagenome, whole genome shotgun sequencing project.
AATATGATGAACCGGCGCGGCCTGTGCGCGGCGGTGCGGAGCGTGGATGCCTGCATTACGCCAACGCTGCTTGAGCGGGTGTTCGGCGTCACCTCGGAAGAGGTGAAAATCCTTCCCGCACGTCTGCATGAGCTGTTTGAGGAGCGGCACAAACCCCGCGAGCGTGCCGAAACCTCCCTTGCGAACAAAAAGGGCAGCGGTGCGTTCGTTGTATCGGTTGCCGCCTGCGGCCAGCTCCTCCGTTGCGTTAAGCGCGGCCGGGTGCTCTGCGTGATCGGCGCCGTCCTGCTGATACTGGCTTTGGCCGGACTGCTCTATTTTAACCTGATGACGGCGGCAAGCGCGGCTGCTGCGGCGAGCGGTGCGCTTCTTTTCTTCCTTGTTTATTGGTTCTATGAGCGCAACGTCAGACTGTAAAACCACGTTTTTGTAAAATTAAACAGAAAAGTGCCGGCAGAATCCAAAAAGTGTGGATTCTGCCGAACTTTTTTTCAAAATATTATTGTAATAGCTGTGCGAATGTGATATTATTTTTTTATTGGCTATGTGTTTGTTGGGTGAAATCGACAAATGGCGTCGTTTGTCAGTACCTCTTTTGGCCAAATCTGAGGATGTGTCCGCGCCGCATCCGCCTTGCCTTCATTCTGCGCGGAGAAATGGTGAAACTATGAAACAATACACATCAAACCAGATCAAAAACGTTGCAGTCGCTGGACACGGCGGCTCCGGCAAAACCACGCTTGTGGAAGCACTGTTGTTTAAGACAGGCGCAAGCGACCGTCTCGGCACCGTTGCAGACGGAAATACGGTGTGCGATTATGATCCGGAAGAGATCAAAAGAAAGGCTTCGATCAGCCTGGCGGTTGCACCATACGAATATCGGGATATGAAAGTCAATCTGCTCGACTGCCCGGGACTGTTTGACTTTTCAACCGGTTTGTACGAAGGCGTACAGGCGGCGGGCAGCGTGCTGATTACCATTTCGGGAAAATCCGGCGTAACGGTCGGCACCAAAAAAGCGTATAAGCTCGCAAAGAAAAAGGGAAAATCCCGCGCTATTTTTGTCTCCAAGCTCGATCGGGAGAGCGCGGATTTCTATAAGGTACTCGAGCAGCTCAAAGCCACCTTCGGCCCGTCGGTGTGCCCGCTTGTCGTCCCGATTATGGAGGAAAAAAAGGTCGCCTGCTATGTGGATTTAATCCGCATGAAGGCATATCGATATAATAACGGCAAACCGACCGAGGTGCCGGTCCCGCGGATCGACCATCGGATCGACGGCTTGATCGCCGCTATCAGCGAGGCTGTCGCGGAAACCGATGAAGAGCTGTTTGAAAAGTTTTTTTCCGGCGAGCAGTTTACACACGAAGAACTGGCTAAAGGCCTGCACGAGGGCATTAAAAATGGTTCCTTGACGCCTGTTTTCTGTGGCTCCGCGCAGATGCTTGAGGCCATTGATCTCCTTTTGGACGGAATTGCGGATTTTCTGCCGACAGCGGAAGAGATGACCGGGACTGTCGGCGCCGATGCAAACGGCGACCCGGTGGAGATTGCGTGCGATGCAAATGCTCCGTTGGTGGCGCAGGTGTTCAAAACTGTGGCAGACCCGTTTATCGGCAAACTCTCCTACATAAAAGTGATCTCCGGCACGATGACAAGCGGAATGGAAGCGGTCAACATGGCCTCCGGCCAGACGGAAAAGATCGGCAAGCTCATCTATATGCGCGGCAAAAAACAGGAGGAAGCGGTCAAGGTTGTTGCGGGCGATATTGCGGCGGTTGCCAAAATGAATGCGGCGACGGGCGATACGCTTTGCGCCGGTACGGCGGTCACGCTGGAGCGTGCAGAATACGATGCGCCCTGCTATTCCATGGCCGTCATGCCAAAGGCAAAGGGCGACGAGAGCAAGATTGCACAGGGTATTCTTCGTCTGCTTGAGGAGGACGGGTCGCTTTCGTTTACGAACAATGCGGAAACCCACCAGCAGGTCGTAACAGGCCTTGGCGAGCAGCACCTCGACGTTGTCGCGGCAAAGCTTAAATCAAAGTTCGGCGCAGACGTTGTGATGGAGCCTCCGATTGTCGCCTACCGTGAGACGATTCAGAAAAAAGTCAAAGTGCAGGGCAAGCATAAGAAACAGTCCGGGGGGCACGGCCAGTACGGCGACGTCTGGATCGAGTTTGAGCCGTATGACGGCGAGGATCTGCTGTTCGATCAAAAAGTGGTCGGCGGGGCCGTACCCAAAAACTTCTTCCCGGCGGTTGAAAAGGGATTGCGTGAGTCGATTGCCCACGGCATTCTGGCGGGCTATCCGGTTGTGGGCTTAAAGGCGACGCTTATGGACGGCTCGTATCATCCGGTTGATTCCTCCGAAATGGCATTTAAGACGGCGGCTTCGATTGCATACAAAGCGGGCCTGCAACAGGCATCTCCGGTGCTCTTGGAGCCGATCGGACACCTGACGGTTACGGTTCCGGATTCCAACACCGGCGATATGATGGGTGAGCTGAACAAACGGCGCGGACGCGTGCTGGGCATGTCTCCGGATGAGGACGGCACCTCCGTTATCGAGGCGGACGTCCCGATGAGCGAAATGCACGACTTTGCGACGTTGGTGCGCCAGATGACGCAGGGAAGCGGTACGTTCACTTTTGTGTTCGAGCGCTATGAACAGCTCCCGAACCAGCTGGCCGCAGATGTTATTGCACATGCCCGCGCCATCTCCGTTGGGGAATAAATACAAGCAGAAAAGGCATGGCCGCCCCTGTGGGGCGGCCATGCCTTTTCTGCTGTTCTTTATGCCGGTGCATCTTTTTCACGAAGCCAATCGTTGATCTGCTGTTGCAAAATGGCCTGGATCTTATCGATGCCTGCGGCCTTGAGCTCGGAAAGATAGCGCGGCAGATAGACAACGTTGTCAACGCTGCCGGTCATCAGGGCGGAATAATAGCGGTCGCAGATCTTCGTACACGCTTCCAGTTCCTGTGCAAACGAATCCGTGTCCGGTGTAAAGCCAAGCGCCGCAGATTTGGTGGCCGAGCGGTTAAAGCGTCTAAATTCCATCCATTTGTCGAGCGGCTCCCCCTCTGTAGTCTTTAAAATGAACCAGTTGCCCTGCGTATACTGCACGCCCGTGTAGGCGTCGGAAATCTGGTGGACCTGTCCGGAGGGAGTCAGCGTATAGTGGACGTCCTTTATGCCGAAGTTAATCAGGTTGCGGATGTCCGGATCTGTGTTGAGCGCATTTAAAAACGATACGCATTCGTCCGGATACTGCGTTTTGGCGCTTACCGACATAATCCCTCCACGTGTCGATTCGGTGGTCACAATTTTCGGTGAAATCTGCTGTGTGACAATCTCATAGCCGCGGTTGCGGGACCAGACAATGTCGGAATACGGCCCGCCGGAGGACATCTTACAAAAAACCTTTTCGCCGGATGTCAGACCGCCGCTTTCTTTGATTGCGGCGTCCTCGTTGATATACCCGCTTTGATAGTAGTGCCGCATCATGGAAATGCGCGCTTCGCCAATCGAAGTCTCCAGCACGTTGAAAACGGTACACGTTTTGTCATAGGAGTCGATCATCAGCGGCAGTCGGCCGATAAGCGATTCATAGGCGTCCTGCGCAAACAGATTGCGCGCATTGGAATCAAAGTCGAAGGGGATGTACTCCGGATCTTCCGACGCCACCAGCGCTAAAACCGATTCAAGTGATTCAATCGTGGTCAGCTTCGAGATGTCGATGTCATATTTATCAACCAGATCCTTTGCAAACATAAACATTTCCGGTACACAGGTTTCCTTGTTCGTTGGAATGCCGTAGATCTTACCTTTATACCGGATGCCATCCCAGTAAATCGGGTCGATGACCTCATACATGCCCTTTCCGATCGTATCGAAATAGTCGTCCAGCGGCAGCCATACGCCCTTGGCCGCGTTGCCGATATAGTCGCCCTGCGTCGAGTTGGAGGCAAACGCAATATCGAAATAAGCGCCGGAATGGATGATTGCGGTAAGGCGCGTGTGATAGTCGTTCCATGCGATTTTGTTATAGGTGATGGTAATGCCAAGCTTTTCACTCAGCATATCGTTCAGCGCGTCGTTTACTTTTGCAAGATCAGGGTCCGGGTTGCCGATGGTGTAATAGATTAGATTGACCGGCTCTTCTTCAGTCTTTAAGTCCGGCTCGTCCTGCACGGAGCAGGCGCTGAACGCAAAACTGAGCAGGATCGAGGCCAGAAAAGCGGCAAGGCGTTTGCTCATCATGGCTGCTCGGACTCCTCTTCTTCCCTGTTGACGGCACTGCGCAGATCGCGCGGCGACATGTTGTAATAGCTGCGAAACAGCGAATAGAAATAGTTTAAATGCTGATAGCCGACGCGCCGCGCGATGTACGAAATTTTTTCGTCCGTGGTTTTAATCAGGTCATGGGCGATGTGCATCCGATATGCGAGCAGGTACTCGCTGAACTTCATATGCGTTTCCCTCAAAAAGGCCTGGCCGATATAAACGCTGTTCATCTGAAATAAATCCGCGACATAGCGCAGGCTGATATTTTCGCTGTAGGCGCTTTTGACGATCAGCAGCACCTTGTTGGTAAGCTTTGAAAGCTTTGACAGAGGCATATTTAAAATCGGATCGATCTCTTCATCTTTAAGAGTCTGCGGCAAAACGCCGTGCAGATCGACGGTGATGATCCGCTCAATAATTGCGCGGAGCCTTTCTTTATCAATGGGCTTTAGCAGATAGTCACGCGCGCCGGCCAGAAGCGATTTTCTTACTAAATCGAAATCGTCGTAGCCGCTCATCATGATATAGTGCGTGTCCAGATTCGCGCGGGAGAGCGCCTGAATCAACTCATAACCCCAGTCCTCTCCAATTTTGACGTCTGTCAGCACAATGTTCGGACGGAACGAGAACGCCACGGTAACCGCTTCCTGAAAGGAATGGGCGGCGCGGATTTCCGTAATATTGTAATCCGCCCATCTGATAATGCGGCTTACGCCGTCGATAATATGCGGTTCATCGTCTACAATCAGCAGTCGATACATGGTACAGAATCCTCCTTTTTATAAAACGGCAGCGGATTTTTAAAGTCGAAGCGAACCGTGATGCCTGCGGTCTCATTATTGTAAAGCGAGACCAAGACGCGGTCGTCATAGAAATGCCGCAGCCTGGAATAGATGTTGTGTAAACCGATGCTTGGACGTTCGATTTCCTCGGCCTCGCTGTTCATCTCCGCTATAACCACCGCCAGCCGTTCTTCGCTGATGCCAAGCCCGTTGTCGGAAAAGAGCAGCTTAAACCCGTCCGGCGTCTTCTCGCCGATTACCATCAGAAGGTTATATGGACTGTCCGTGCGGAAGCCGTGCTTGAAAAAGTTCTCCGCCACCGGCTGCATCCAAAGCTTGACCGTCATCATATCAAGCATTTCTTCCGGCACGTCGATCTGGAAGAAGAAGTTGTCCGGATACTTGAATTCCATCAGACGGATGTACTCCTTCAGAATTTCAATTTCACTGCGCAGCGGCAGCTCGCTCTTGGCACGCACAATACTGCGGTACAGGTTTCCAAGGTTCGATACCGCGTCGGAGACCTCCGTATCGCCGTTATAAAGCGCGCGGGAGCGGATGATCTCCAGCGTATTATAGAGAAAATGCGGATCAATCTGATTTTGCAGGGCACGCATTTTCGCCCGTTCGGAGTCGAGCTTTAAAATATACTCGGTCTGAATGAAATCGTTGATCTTTTCCGACATATCGTTTAACTCCGCCGCAATCAGGCCATAGGCATCATCCCTCTTTTTAAACGCCGTCTGTGAGAACTTCCCGCTTTTGGCCGCGTCAATGGAGGAGATGATGTCGGACAGAAAGCTATCATCGTGATAAAGCTGCCGCCAAACCAGAATGATGGACAGAAAATACAGTACCAGCAGTACTACGAGCAGGTAGAGAAAAGACTGCTGTTGCAAGTTAAACAGCGCGCTGGTGTCCGCAAAAGCGTAGAGCGTGAATCCGTACTGCTTGTCGGTAAAGCTCACATAATAGTAACGGGAAAAAAAGTTGTCCCAGATCTGGCCGGAGGGCGCTCCATTCTCCGGAAGCAGCAGAAGCATCTTGTCCGGATCAAGCCCGGAGGATTTTAAAGGCATGATCCCGCTGTTGTTCTGGATAAAGATGCTGCCCGGAAAGTTCGGAAGAATATCGGCGAAAACCCGATCCGGATTCAGCACAAACAGGATCTCTCCCATGTCGGTTGCAAGGTTTTTCGGATTGGGCAGCTCCTTGCGGTAAATATAAGCGCTCGGCGTTTTGTATGCAATATCAGTAAGTTCCGCCGTGCTCAGGCTAAACCGAAACGTCGCGTTGCCGTTGGGCATATATCGGATGGAATTGGTCACGCCGTTTTCCGCATAAAAAATGACGTATCCAATGGAGTAGTCAAGCTCTATGGCAAAATCCTTGCATTCGCGCAGAAAATCCGCGTCCCGTTTGCCCGCGCTCGGTTTGTCCTCCAGCCGGTCGGAAAGATACCCCTCCGCATCGTTGCTGAAATACCGGAGGAAGTCGGCCAGGATTGCATCGTCCGAATAGATTCGGTTGATAAAAAACTCAATGCGCTGCACAATATAGGAAAGCTTGTCCTGCACCGATGCATAGCATGCTGAAACGTCGGAATGATACGTCTCAATACTGGTTGAGAGGAGCTGCTCGGACATAAAAAAGAAAATGATGAGAGCGGCAATCGTCAACAGGAGCACCCGCTTGACAAAATAGGATCGATAGATTTTATTTTTCAAAAAACGAAACATGCAGCCTCCTGCTCACGGTTTATCAAAGTTCTTAAAAAGGCATCGTTGTTTTCGAGAAAAGAAGATCAGACCGGCCGCACCCTGAGCAAAACGAATAGTTTTCCATTTTGCTGGAATTCGCCCGAGGGGAAGGTTCTTTCAATCCCATGTTATTTATTATACGTTTTTTCAAATCAAGAAGCAAGAAATCAAGGAAAAGTGACACAAGAACCTTTCGTTTCTTGACTGTAAACTATAGTTTTTGTACTAAAAAAGCAGCGCCCATCGGACGCTGCTTTTCAGAAGAAATCTTTAAAACTGTAAGTGAAAATTGCCGGAGGTTGTGCTCACACGCAGCGGCACAGGGCCGTCGTTTAAAGCCGACAGGTCTGCACCGGATATGGTGCCAGTCCCCCGAAACGCTCGAAAAAAGAAGGAAATATTTATACATTGTTTTCGTACTTTTTCCTCTTTTTGCTTGACAAAACGGGTTTTACTCTTTATAATTAGTTTAGTTAAATGACATTACGAAAGCGGGGGGTGCACTGTGCCGGCCGGCAATCAAACGCTGCTCAAACGCAACAATCAACGTGCGATCACCAATTATATCATTGAACACGGCCCGATTTCCCGTGCGGATCTTTCCAAACGGCTGAAAATCAGCAAGCCGACGGTGTCGGCAAATGTGACCGAACTGATCGGTATGAACCTTTTGCAGGAGATCGGCTTCTGTGAGACGGACATCGGCAAAAAGCCGATGCTGGTGGACTTTAATAAAAATGTGCAGTATGTGCTGGTGCTCGATTTTATTAGCTATATTTCGCGCGGAAAAATTCCGATTGCCGTGTGCAATCTCTACTGCGAGCCGATCTTTATCGATACCATTTTCCTCTCGCCCTGTTTTACCGGAGACGAGGTGCGTACGGAAGTTGCCAAAACCATTCGAGAGCTTTTTTCGCAGAATAAAATTACGCTTCACCAGGTCGGAAAAGTGGTGCTGACCGCGCCCACGGTCTACTATGACGAAGGGCATGTGCCGCTCGAATGCCGCAATCACGAGGTCATCAACCTGGTGAAGCTGTTTCAGCCGGACTTTACCGGAAAAATCGCCGTCAAAAACGATATTAACCTTGCGGCCATCGGTGAAAAGCATTTCGGCGTCGGAAAAGAGGCCGATAATCTCTTCTTTGTATGGGCTGGGCTTGCGGTCGGCGGCGGCCTGATTTTAAACGGCGAGATTTACGAGGGCTATGCGCTTTCCGGCGGCGAGCTTGCCTATACCACGGTGTATAACGAGGCGCTCGACCGGTATGTCTTCCTGCGTGACGTTACCTCAATGGACGGCATCCGTGCCTATATCGCGGCCAAACCGGAAGAGGCAGCCGCCTCCTCCATTGCAAAGCACCTTTTGGATGATACGTTCTATCTGGATATGATAATTGAAGCCGCCGCGCAGGGGGATTCGTTCTGCCTTGATTTTGCAAAGCATGTCAGCCGGATTTTCGCCTCTGTCATAGCCAACGTCGCCTACACCATGAATCTACAAATGGTAATAATCGGTGGAGAATATACAGGATTTGGCTCGATTTTGGTGGACGAGACGCGTCGTATTTTGGAGAGCATTCCGCTCCCCACGCCGAAAGTCACCACCCCGTTCTATACGAATTCCGCGATGTACGGCGCGTTTCAGTTTGGTGCGGACAGCATTATCGAGGGCCTGATTTAATACGTTTTCAAACATTTTTTACATATTAATACAGAGAGCAGGCTTCACATTATAAAGTCTGCTTTTTGTTTGCCGGCAAAGTCCCTCTCCTTGCGTTTGCCGCGCTTTCATGTTAAGATAGCAGGCAGATAAATTTTCGTTATAAAAGATCGGAGGAGCAGTATTATGCGGATGCGGGCGAAAAAATGGGCGCGGCCGGAGCTTGCGGCATGCCCTTATTTTGTAAAGGAACCGGCGGCAAACCGGGGAAAATGGGCGGAGGCTTTTCCAAAAAAGCAGCCGCTGCATCTGGAACTCGGCTGCGGCAAGGGCGGCTTTCTGGCGCAGCTCGCCCTCGCAAATCCGGAAATCAATTATGTCGGCGTCGATTTGATCAGTGACGTTCTGGCGGTCGCACGACGCAATATCCAGTCGCTCTACGATCAAAACGGGCGTCCGGTGGATAACATCCTGCTTACAAGCATCGAAATTACGCGGATTGAGCTCGATTTTTCTGCTGCGGACGTTGTCGACCGCATATACATCAATTTCTGCAACCCGTGGTTTAAGCATTCCCAGCACAAAAAGCGGCTGACGCATTCGTTCCAGCTCGAAAAATACCGCGTCTTTTTAAAGGATGGCGGGGAAATCCGGTTTAAAACCGACGACGACGGCCTGTTTTCAGACTCCCTCCGCTATTTTGAGGAGATGGGCTTTTCGATTACGTACAAAACCATGGATCTGCATAAAAGCGGTTTTGCCCCCAATTATTTCACCGAGCATGAGCAGATGTACACCGCGCAGGGAATGAAGACAAAGTTTCTGATCGCCAAAAAGCTGCCTGGGGAATACCGTGCGCCGCGCCCGGTGCGCGGCGGCGGAGCGGGTGAAAAAAACGTTTAGTTTTCTCACTTTTTCCCTTGACTTTTCGGCTGTTTTCCGGTATAATATCGCTTGTAAAGTTTAATTGCTTTACAACACTGGCGGGGAGGGAGCCGGATTGAGCAAGAATCTTGATGTTGCGGTACTGCTCGATTTCTATGGCGCAATGCTGACCGATAAACAGCGCGACGCAATCGACCTTTACTATAACCAGGACCTTTCCCTGAGTGAAATCGCCGAGCTGCAGAATATCACGCGCCAGGGCGTGCGCGATTCAATTAAGCGCGGCGAGGTTTTTCTCTATGAGCTGGAAGACAAGCTGCATATGTTTGAAAATTATATCGACACAATGAAGGCCTTTCAGGAGATCGGCTATGTCGTAGACCGTATTGAGCGGGAAAATAGCGCGGTTTATCGTTCCCGCGCGGTAAACGACAATGTCGAGCAGATCAAAGGCATCATCCGGAAATACCTAGACGGCAATACCTGAAAAAAAGGAGTGAACCGCTTTGGCATTTGAATCTCTTTCCGACAAACTTGCCGGAGCGTTTAAAAAGCTCCGGCAAAAAGGTAAACTGACCGAGGCCGATATCAAACAGGCCATGCGCGAAGTTAAGATGGCGCTGCTTGAGGCGGATGTCAGCTATAAAGTCGTGCGGGATTTTGTCAAATCCGTGAGCGAGCGCGCCGCCGGCGCCGAGGTCATGGAGAGCCTTACCCCCGCACAGCAGGTTGTAAAAATTGTAAACGACGAACTTTGCACGCTGATGGGCGGTGAGAACAAGCGCATTAACTTTGCGTCCAAGCCGCCGACTGTCATCATGATGTGCGGCCTGCAGGGCGCCGGCAAGACGACACACGCCGCAAAGCTTGCAAAGTATTTCATAAAGGACGGGCATCGTCCGCTGCTTGTCGCGTGCGACGTGTACCGTCCGGCGGCGATCGAACAGCTCAAAGTCATCGGCGAAAAAGCTGGCGCACCCGTTTTTGAGATGGGGCAGGGCAAGCCGGTCAAAATCGCAAAAGAAGCGATCCGTCACGCCAAAGATCACGGCAACGACATCGTCATTATCGATACCGCGGGCCGTCTCCACATCGACGAAACGCTGATGGGCGAGTTAAAGGATATCAAGGCGGAGGTCAACCCGGACGAGATCATGCTCGTCGTCGACGCAATGACCGGTCAGGACGCGGTCAATGTCGCCGCTTCGTTCCATGAGGCGCTCGACATTGATTCCGTTTTGCTCACTAAATTGGACGGTGATACGCGGGGCGGCGCGGCACTCTCCGTTTTGGCGGTCACAAGCCGTCCGATCAAGTTCGTCGGTATGGGCGAGAAGCTCGACGATCTCGAGCCTTTCCATCCGGAGCGCATGGCCTCTCGTATTCTGGGTATGGGCGACGTCTTAACTTTGATCGAGAAGGCGCAGAATGCGCTGGACGAGAAAAAAGCGGACGAGATGCTTGCCAAGATGAAGCAGAACAGCTTTGATATGAATGATCTTCTGGATCAGATGCACCAGATCCGCAACATGGGTTCCATGAAACAGGTGCTCTCCATGCTGCCCGGCGTCGGCAACAAAATTAAGGACATGGATATCGACGATAAGCAGCTCGTCTATATCGAGGCGATGATCACCTCCATGACAAAAGAGGAGCGGGAAAAACCGTCGATCATCAATCCCTCGCGCAAGCGCCGCATTGCGGCAGGCAGCGGCCGCAGGGTCGAGGATGTCAATCGTCTTTTAAAACAGTTCGAGCAGATGCAGAAGATGATGAAACAGTTCTCCGGCAAAGGTATGAAGGGCAAACGCGGACGCCGCATGGGTTCTTTTCCGGGTATGCCGTTTTAATTAAAGCTTTTCACCCGTACATACGGGATGAAATATAACTTAAAACATAAATTCAGGAGGTGCTTTGAAATGGCAGTAAAAATCAGACTGCGCCGCATGGGTGCGAAAAAAGCTCCGTTTTACCGCATTGTTGTTGCAGATTCCAGATATCCGAGAGACGGCAGATTCATTGAAGAGATCGGTTACTACGATCCCACCAAAAATCCGTCTGTCGTAAAGGTTGATGCGGACAAAGCGAAAGAATGGATCAAAAACGGTGCGCAGCCGACCGATACCGTTAAAAAGATTCTCAAAGACAACGGCGCTCTGTAATTGCTGCGCTTTCAGCAAAAAAGGTCGGAGGTGCTTGTATGAAGGATTTACTTGTAACGATCGCAAGAGGTTTGGTTGTGGATAAGGACGCTGTGAACGTCACCGTCGACGAGCCGGATGAGGAAGGCGTGGTCGTATATCATCTGCATGTCGCGCCGGACGATATGGGCAGAGTGATCGGTAAACAGGGCCGGATTGCCAAGGCGATCCGTGTTGTAATGCGTGCCGGTTCCTCTCGTATTGACGAGCGTTGTGCGGTGGAAATCGACTAAAACCGAACAAATGAAACGGGGAGCATTGCTTCCCGTTTTTGCGTTGCGGCAAATGAAAATTTTCTTGCCAGGCAAACACTTGTTTTAACGCACCAAAAGGGTCCCTTGGTCTAAGGGGCCGTTACGTGAATACGATTGGAAAAATTCTTCGTACTCACCCCAAAAGACGCCCCTTGGCATCGTTGGCCAAGGGGCGTCTTCCTTACAGCATATATGCTTATTTCGCTATAACAAAGTCAATTTTGCCGGTGCTGACGTTCGCCGCCGCGCATTTGATCCGGATCGGGTCGCCGATACGGTAGACCGCGCCGGTTGTCAGATTTTTAAGCAGAATCATCTCATTGCGGTCGTATTCGCCCTCCGGCAGATCCTCGTTGCGGATCAGTCCTTCGACGGTATTCGGCAGCTCGACATAGATGCCGTGCGGCGCAAGCCCCGAGATATAGCCGTCGAACTCTTCGCCGACGTGCGCTTTCATATATTCCGCCTTGTAGCAGTCGTCGCACTGGCGCTCGAGCGTCATCGCGTTAATCTCCGTCGCAGTGGATTGCTGCGCCGATTTCTTCACGAATCCATGATAGTGCTCGGTTAGTTGCTGGGCCGGAACGCCGCGCAGCAGATCGGAAAGAATCCGATGAATGGTCAGATCCGGATAACGGCGAATCGGCGAGGTAAACTGCGCGTAGTTTTCGAGCACCAGCCCGTAGTGGCCGAGCGGCTCTTCAAAGTATTTCGCCTTGGACATTGAGCGCAGCACCAATACGTTAATCAGCGGGAAGCACGGCTCGCCCTTGGCGCGTTCAAGCGCCTCGGCAAGCACTTTCGGCGCAAGACCCGGCTTGATGTCGGAGGCTGGCTGTCCCAATGCACGGAGTGCGTCGTGCAGGCTGTCGAGCTTGTCCTCAGCTGGTGGCTCATGTACGCGGTATACAAACGGGATACGCTTTTCCTTTGCAAAGGTTGCGGCCGCCTCGTTGGCCATCAGCATGAATTCCTCGATCATCACTTCTGATGCGCCGCGGGTGCGCGGCTTGATGTCGACAGCCACGCTGTTCTCGTCCAAAACGATATAGCTTTCGCTGGTCTCAATCTCCGGCGTGCCGCGTCCGCGCTTGCACGCCGTCAGGATATCTGCAAGCTCTTTCATCAGAAAAATTGATTCCGAGAGTCCGTCGTATTTTTCGTTTACAGCGCCGTCCGCGCTGCCTTCCAAAATTGCGTTGACCTCTTTGTAAACGCCCTTCACGCGGGAGCGGATCACCGACTTTTCAAAGCGGTAGCCTGCAAGCTTTCCTTCTTTTGAAATGTCCATGAAGCAGGAGAACGCAAGCCGGTCCTCCTGCGGGTTTAACGAGCAGATGTCGTTGGAAAGCTCCTTCGGCAGCATCGGAATCACGCGATCGGCGAAATAAATACTCGTACCGCGGCGGAAGGCCTCGGTGTCCAGCGGCTTGCCCTCGCGCACATAGTGCGAAACGTCCGCGATGTGCACACCCAAAAGATATCCCGATTCCGTACGGGAAATGGAGATGGCGTCGTCAAGGTCCTTCGACTCGGCCGAGTCGATCGTAAAGATCGGCAGATTGCGCAGATCGCTTCTCCCCTCATAATCCGCCGGAGAAATTCCGCGCGAGGAGAGTGCTTTCGCCTCGTCCTCCACCATAGCCGGGAATGTGCGCTGAATGCCGTTTAAATCGAGAATTGCTTCCGCGCAGTGTACGGCCGTCTGGCTGTCGCCATAGGCCTGCAAAATACGCGCGACATGATCGGCGTGTGTTTTGCCGCGTCTGGCAATCGTACAGCGAATCTTGTCGCCGGGCTTTGCAAGGGATAGATCCTGCGCCGTCAGGCGAATCGGAAATTTGATCATACTGTCGGGCTGTACATATGGGATACCCTGATCCATCACCATTACGCCGGTGAATTCCGCGCGGCCGTATTCCAGAATTTTAACGATCTGCCCCTCCGGTGAAACGCCGCGCGGCGGGATCGGCGCAACCATTACGCGGTCGCCGACCATTGCGCCCATAAAGTATTTTCCGGGGACAAAGACCTCCACATTGTCGCTTTCGCGGCGGACAAAGCCGAACGTGCGGCTTAACCGGGAGACGGTCGCCTCACAGATGCCGGCAGCCTCATTGTGGTAAAGCATAAAGCGGGTATCGGTGATCTTGTTCTGCTGTTCAAGCGTTTTTAAGCAGGTGCGGAATTCATCCTGCGCGGTGCGCGTCACGCGGCAGCGCTGCATCAAATCTGCAAAACGCATACCGCCGCGTCCCGCGTTATAAAGAGCGGACAGAATTCGCTCGGCTAATCTTTGATTCAAAATGTTTCAACTCCATCTTTTTGTTTTTCGTGTTAAGATGCACAAAGGCGGCAGGCCCATGTCCGGCGGACGCGGACATTTGGACACAAAAAAGCCCTGCGTCTGTTGCAGGGCTTTCAAAAGACCTTACTTCAAGTGCGCGACAAAAATGTTCAGCGCAACCGTTAGAACAAAGAAGACGATGACAAAGATACGGGTCAGATTTACAATCTTTGCGTCAAGTGTCTTGCTTTTGTTTTTGCTGAAATAGGAATCCGACGAACCGGTGAGCGGACTTAACCCGGACTGCTTGCTCGTCTGCATCAAAAACAGGATGATGAGCAGGATACATGCAATCAGCAGAAGAACTCCTGCTGTAATTTTCAGTGCGTCCAAAGCGGCAACCTCCGTTATCATATTGTTATAAACAAAAGCTGTGATCATATACGGTATCAGACAGGCTTTTTTCCATACTATGATAGCACACGCCGGACAAATAATCAACCGTTTTTTTGATTTTTTTGATTTTCCTTTAAAAAGGCAATCAGGCACTTGCATTGCCGCGCTTTTTGTGATAGTATATATGGGCATTAATCTGCTCATGGTAAGTGACTGCCCCATGCTTTGGGTGTGATCCTTCGGGCTTTGACGGCTGTCTGTGCGCTTGTCCGACCGGGCCGTCGCCGTTTTGCGGCATTCCGCGTTTTTGCGGGGATTAATGAGAACGTTGTTTCAAAACTTAAGCGGACAGTCCTCTGCACACAATCCCGTGCATGAATGTCTGAAAATCAAATCAGGAGGATAACACAACAATGGACGCACTGAAAATCATTTCCGGCGCAAGCATGAAAGAAGAAAAACCGGCTGTCGCAATCGGCGATACGGTTAAAGTTCACTGCAAAATCAAAGAGGGCGACAAAGAGAGAATTCAGATTTTTGAAGGCACCGTTATCGCAATGAAACACGGCGGCATTCAGGAGACGTTCACCGTTCGCCGCGTCGCACACGGCTGCGGCATCGAGCGCGTTTTCCCGATCCATTCCCCGAACGTCGTCAAGGTTGACGTCGTCAGAAACGGCCACGTCCGCCGCGCGAAACTCTACTACCTGCGCGACAGAGTCGGTAAAGCCGCCAAGGTTAAAAACAAGATTAACAACTAAAAGGAAACGTACCGTACGGGTACATGAAAAAGGGGACGGTAACCGTTCCCTTTTTGTTTTGAAAAAAGGAGGATTTTGTATGCGTAACGCGCAGCTTGAGCAGGCCACGGAACTGCCGGAGGAAGAGGGGAAAAAGAAAGAAAAGAAGTTCAGTTTAAAATCTGAAATTATCAGCTGGCTGTGGACAATCGGTGTTGCACTGGCCATTGTTTTTGTGGTCAATACCTTTGTCGCACGCGTTATGACGGTCGAGGGCGAGTCTATGACAAACACACTGCAAAACGGTGAGCGTATCATTACCACCTCGCTGTATGGCGAGTTAAAGCATAACGATATTGTGGTGATCCGTCGCGAAAACGATGTTCCGCTCATCAAACGCGTGATTGCGGTTGCGGGCGATACCATTGATATCGATTACGGGACCGGAACCGTGTATGTAAACGGCAAGGCGCTCGACGAACCGTTTATTCGGGATAAAATGGCCTATATCGACTACCGCGACGGCAATACGAAGCTGCCGCTTACCGTGGAAGAAGGACATGTTTTCGTAATGGGTGATAACCGCAACGGGTCGCTCGACTCCCGCTGCACAACGGTTGGCCAGATCGACGTCAAGGATGTGTTCGGCAAGGCGATTTTCCGCATCTGGCCGCTCGACAAATTCGGCGGGATAGAACAGGACTACACCTACTGATAGTAAAGAGCTGGCCGGCGCGCACCCATTGCGGCATGAAGACATACCGTCCTGCGCTATTCCATCTGGATTTCTGTCCGGCCTACAGTATGATCTTGATTGAAAAACTTACTTTAAACTGTTCCCGCGCTGACGGCGCGGGCATTCCGTGCAGGCTCAGCCTGCTGAAAGGAGCGGCACAATGGGTCAATTTGAACCGCCCGCAGAGCAGGGCATCGACATTCCCTCTATCCAGTGGTTCCCCGGCCATATGGCTAAAACCAGACGGCTCATTCAGTCCAATTTAAAGCTTGTGGACATGGTGCTCGAAATCACCGACGCGCGCATTCCGCAGTCAAGCCGCAACCCGGAGCTTGACCGGTGGGTCCAGGGAAAGCCGCGTATGCTTGTCTTAAATAAATGCGACAACGCCGACCCCGCGATGACGAAGCGGTGGCTCCGTTATTACGAGAGTCAGGGCATCGCCGCAATGGCGTGCGACTGCAAAACGGGCGCAGGCATTGGCACCTTTTTGCCGCTCGTGAAAAAAACGCTGTCTGAGCTTTTGGCCCGCCGTGAAGCCAGGGGCATGGCGGGGCGCATGACGCGCGTGATGGTCGTGGGCGTGCCAAACGTCGGCAAATCCTCGTTCATCAATCGCATGGCGGGTACAAAGCGCGCCAGGGCGGAGGATCGTCCGGGCGTCACACGCGGGAAGCAATGGGTGAGCCTTGACAAGGATGTCGAGCTTTTAGATATGCCGGGCGTGCTCTGGCCGAAGTTTGAAGACCCGCTGGTGGGCGAGAAGCTGGCGTTTACCGGCGCGGTCAAGGACGGCGTGGTAGACATTGAGCTTTTGGCAATGCGGCTTTTGTCCTATCTTGCAAAGAATTATCCGGAACGCCTTGCCGAGCGGTTTAAGATGACGGAGCTTGACGGCCTTTCCGGCTGGGAACTGTTAAAGCTCGCCGGAAGAAAGCGCGGGATGCTCGTTTCCGGCGGTGAGGTCAACACCGAGCGGGCCGCCATTACCGTAATGGATGAATACCGCGGCGGAAAACTGGGACGGCTTACCTTTGAGGCCCCGCCGGAGGGATAGGCAATGGACGACTTGTTTCAATATGACCGGGAAATCGGCGTTTTTCCCCTGTGCGGCGTGGATGAGGCCGGACGCGGCCCGCTTGCGGGCGATGTATACGCCGCAGCGGTCATCTTAAAACCCGACGCTGTGATTGAAGGCTTAAACGATTCCAAAAAGCTCTCTGAGAAAAAGCGCGAACAGCTTTTTAACGAGATCTGCGCAAAGGCGGAGGCGTATTGTATTGCCTCTGCCTCTGTGGAGGAGATCGACCGGCTGAATATTTTGCAGGCCACGTTTCTCGCCATGCGCCGGGCGGTCGAAGGGCTTTCCGTCAAACCGAAACTTGTCCTGGTAGACGGAAACCGCAATCCGGAGCTTTCTGTACACAGCCGTCTTGTGGTAAAGGGCGATGCGACAAGCGCCTGTATTGCGGCGGCTTCGATTCTCGCCAAGGTCTCACGGGACCGTTATATGAAAAAGCTAGCGGAGGAGTATCCGCAGTACGGCTTTGAAAAGCACAAGGGTTACGGCTCAAAGCTGCATTATCAGATGCTTGACAAACACGGTATTTCGCCGGTGCACCGCAGAACCTTTCTGAAAAAATATGTAAGCGGCGAGGAATCCCCCGCGCAGAAACGCGGCCGCATCGGTGAGAACGCCGTATGTGGCTGGCTGAAAACAGAGGGATGCGTCATCGCCGCGCGCAACTACAGCGTACCGCCCTACGGTGAGATCGACATCGTCGCCGAAAAGGACGGCATCACCGCCTTTGTCGAGGTCAAGGCCCGTAAACAGGGCGCGAAGGTAGGCGGTACGGCAGCTGTCACGCCTTCGAAGCAGAAAAAGCTGATCCTCGCCGCATCGCAGTATGCGGACACCCATCCCTGCGGACGGTGCCGCTTCGACGTGGCGGAGGTGGATCTTACCGGTGGCAAGACGCCGCGGGTGACGGGTCTGCGCTATTACCCGAACGCCTTTACAGCGGATGAGGAGGAGTGAACAACATGCCGTTTCGCATTTTTGATCTGCACTGTGACACGCTTTCACGCTGTTTGGACACAGGCGAATCACTTTACCAAAACGGCGGACAGCTCGACGGCGCGCGGATCTGTGGGGTCAACGTGCCGTGGGTGCAAACGTTCGCCTGCTTTATCGAGAGCGAGTGTCGCGGCGAAGCGGCGTTTTCCCGTTTTCTTGCCATGCAGCGGCTGTTTACGGAAACGCTCGAAAGCGATCCCGCGCATTTTGTATTGTATGATCCGGATAAAACGCCCGAAAAGGGTGTCTGCACGGCGGTTTTATCCGTGGAGGGCGGTACTGCCATCGGCGGCGACATCCGGAATATCGAGGTCATGGCAAGCTTAGGCGTCCGTTTTTTTACGCTCGTGTGGAACGGCAGCAACGAGCTTGCGCACGGAATCGGCGGTGAGGAAAAGGGGCTTACTCCGTTTGGAAGGGACTGCTTAGACGAGCTACTCCGCGTCGGAATTGTGCCGGATATTTCTCATTTGAACGACTTTGGCATAGACGACGTGTTTTCGCAGACGGATGCGCCGGTCATCGCCACGCACTCGAATCTGCGCGCAGTATGCAGTCATCCGCGCAATCTGACCGACGGACAGTTTAAAGAGCTTGTCCACAGAAAAGGGCTCTGTGGGATCAATTTTTATCCGCTGTTTGTGACTGGCGGAAAACAGGATCCGTATGCCTACGACGCACTGCACCGCCACCTTGACCGGATGCTGTCCTTGGGCGGCGAACCGGTTATTGCGCTTGGCTCGGACTTTGACGGCGCGGTCATGCCGCCCTGCTTAAACTCTGTCGAAAAGCTTGTCACGCTGTATGATTCTGTGGTAGAATGGTACGGAGAATCGCTTGCGGACCGTCTGTTTTATGACAACGCGGCGTCGTTTATGCAAAGGGGCGGCAAAAAGGCCGCCGTTTAAAAGAGGGGAATCTGACCGATGGAATATAAGAGCACACGAAACAAAAACCTCCGCGTCACAGCGGCCCAGGCCATCACGCAGGGACTTTCCGAAGAAGGCGGCCTGTTTGTTCCGGAGAGCTTTCCGGAAATTGAAATGGCGGACATCGAATGTCTGGCGGAAAAGCCGTATACCGAACGCGCAATTGAAATTCTGTCGCTGTTTCTGACCGATTTTTCCGACGAACAGCTTGTTTCCTGCGTGGAGAGCGCCTATACTGCGGAAAAGTTCGGTTCGGACTCGATCATCTGTGTGGAGGAGCTTTGTGAAAACGTCAATATGCTGGAGCTTTGGCACGGCCCGACTTGCGCGTTTAAAGATATGGCCTTACAGCTTCTGCCGCATCTGCTCACAACCTCCGCTAAAATCGTCGGCAACGACAAAGAGATTGTCATCCTCGTTGCAACCTCCGGCGACACCGGCAAGGCGGCGCTCGCGGGCTTTCGGGACGTACCGGGCACCAAAATCGCGGTGTTTTATCCGGAGGATGGCGTAAGCCCGATGCAAAAGCGCCAGATGACCGTGCAGGAGGGCGAAAACGTTTGGGTCTGCGCGATCAAGGGCAACTTTGACGACGCGCAGAGCGCAGTGAAACGCATTTTCACCGATAAGGCTTTGCATGAGAAAATGGCGGCAAACGGCAAGATGTTCTCCTCCGCGAACTCTATCAATTGGGGACGCCTTGTTCCACAAGTGGTCTACTATATTGCGGCCTATGCGCAGATGATCGCGGACGAGACGATTAAGCCCGGCGATGCCGTGAACGTCTGCGTCCCGACCGGCAACTTCGGCAATATCCTGGCAGCGTATTATGCGAAGAAGATGGGGCTTCCGATTAACAAGCTGATCTGTGCGTCAAACCGAAACAAGGTGCTGACCGACTTTATCCGCACCGGCACCTACGATAAAAACCGTGATTTCTACGCAACCATTTCGCCGTCCATGGATATCCTCATCTCATCGAATTTAGAGCGTCTGCTCTTTGACCTATACGGTGAGGACGATGCGGCGATCCGCGCGCTCTATGATTCACTTGAAAAAACCGGAAAATTTACCGTGAGCGGCGCGGTGAAGGAGAAGCTCCAGTCTTTGTTCTGGGGGGATTTCTGCGACGATAATACGACAAAGGCGACTATCCGCGCTGCCTTTGAAGAGGATTCCTACCTCTGCGACACGCACACCGCCGTTGCCGTCCACGCCGCTCTGCACTACCGCAAAGAGACCGGCGACGACACCCGCATCCTCGTCGCCTCTACGGCCAACCCCTATAAATTTGCCGCAAGCGTGCTGGGCGCAGTCTATGACGAACTGCCGGGGGATGAGTACGAGCAGATCGACACGCTCTGCCGGCTGTCGGGACTCGACGTGCCGAAAAGCCTTGCGGAGCTTAAGGAAAAACCGGTTCGCTTTACGCGCTCGATTGAAAAAGACGCAATCGGAGACGAAGTTGTCTCGATGCTCGGGTTAGAATAACCAATTGGTACGAAATCTAGAAACGGAGGTGTCCTGTGCGGCTTTTTACGATCGGCGACCCGCACCTGTCCTTTGGCTGCGATAAACCGATGGATATTTTTAAAGGATGGCACGACCATGTGTCGCGCTTTGAAGAAAATTGGAATAAGACCGTTTCTGTGGAGGATATCGTCGTCGTCTGCGGCGACATCTCCTGGGCCATGACGTTAGAGGAGGCAAAACCGGACTTTGCCTTTTTAGACCATTTGCGCGGCAGAAAGATCATTCTGCGCGGCAACCACG
>PPYE01585344.1_pt1 | contig 20764 bp, 22 predicted proteins | sample 1559881 | NCBI WGS metagenome assembly PPYE01 (sample SAMN08240022, study PRJNA423297) | Human gut metagenome, whole genome shotgun sequencing project.
GATGCAAACGAAAGGGCAGTTATTGGAAAAGCCGAGACTGCTTTTTCGTTTGCACCACCTTCGATTCTTTCCTTAACGAGTTGTCGGCTGATTTCATGTAGGTTTGCGGGGTGTTCCTATGAAACAACCTGCCGCCAGAATCCGTCCGGTATATCTGGACTTCTCCCTGTCTTTCCCTTAAAACGCAGTGCGTATTTCCTGTCTTTGATCTACCGGATCGCATCTTCCGGTGTATCTCCTACCTTCAGTTCCAATATGATACAGTCTGCGGAACAGTCTGTTTCCGGATAAAATATAAAGTCTGCAAACCCAACACCTGCTTTTTCCTCCCGCTCCACGCGATACGTATCTCTTGCTGAAAGATAGGCCAGATTTACAATAGCGGTAAGCTCTGTCTCATTGTTGCAGCTTAAAAGCGGCACTTCCATATCATGGACAAGTTCCAGAATTTCCTTCATGGTTTCCGTATCTTTGTCGAGAGTTGCCTGCAGCATACGTCCTGATTCTTTCGCCAACCGGTACACATAGCCCAGAAAAGGTTCTGTCTGCAGCATTTCATCGAATTCGACATTCCCTTAGGTTTTACAGCAAAATAAACATACAGCAAAATAAACGGTTGAAACAATCCATTTTGTATGTTACACTTAATTCACTCATTAAAATCATTTTATGATTCTTTTAATTTAATCAGCCGAAAGGCAGTCAAATGGGGGATTCCCCCAAACTTACCAACTTGAAACCTAAAACTAAATAGCGGTCTTTTTCCAGGGAAGGTCTTGATTGTTCTGTGGGTTTTCTTTATACTGAATGTAGAATTCGTCTTCCTTTGGTCAGATGGCCCAAAAAGGAGGACATTTATGGCAGCAAAAGAAAATCAGAAATACAAAAACAGTATGTTTGTAGACTTATTTTTTGAAGATGAATCCGCAGAGGAAAATGATATTGCACTTTACAATGCACTGCATGAGGAGCCCCTGCCCAAAGGTACACAGATTAGGAAGATCCGGGTAGATGATGTGCTCTATATGAACTTCCGCAATGACGTATCCTTTGGTATTGATGACAAAGTCATAGTTTTCGGAGAACATCAGTCTACAGTCAATGAAAACATGCCGCTTAGGGACCTGCTCTATATAGGCCGCGCGTTTGAACAGATCGTCCCCGTACGTGACCGGTACAGTACAGTGAATTTGTAGAGATCCTGAGAAAATATCAGATGAAAGGGAATCCCGAGGCATGCAGACATGCGATTGAAGAGTGTTTAAAAGCAGGTATTCTGGTGGACTATTTAACAAAAAAAGGCAGTGAGGTGGTAAATATGCTGATAGCAGAATATGATTATGACCTGGATATCGAAGTACAGCGGGAAGAAGCCTATGAGGAAGGTCAGCGGGACGGTCAGCAGAAAAAAATCCGGGAACAGGTAAAAAAGAAACTGGCAAAAGGAAAATCTATCGAGACGATTGCCGATGAACTGGAAGAAACCCAGGAGGAGATCGCCATGGTATCCCCTTCTCTCATCTCTGTTTTATCAAGTTTTACCTGAGACAGAGAAAACCGTGTATAGCCAAGGCCATAGCCGAAAGGATAGAGTGGTTCGTTTGGAATATCAAGGTATTTGGAGCGGAAACGCTCCTGCATTCCCTTCCGGTCCGGTCTTCCTGTGGAAAACTCATTGTAGTGGACAGGCACCTGGCCCACACAGTACGGAAAACTCATGGGCAGTCTGCCGGAGGGGTTTTCTTTTCCCGTCAGCACGTCCACTACAGCGCTGCCTCCCTCCGTCCCGGGGCGCCATACCACCAGTACGGCTCTGGCCTTTTGGCTGATTTCCCTTATATCCAGGGGGCGGCCGCAGAACAGCACCACCACAATATTTTTATTCACCCTGTGTACTGCCCTGAAAAGCTCCATCTGCACCTCCGGCACTGTGATCTGGGCACGGCTGGCTGCCTCACCGCTCTGCAGATAATGCTCTCCTAGTGGCATAATGATAATATCTGCCTCTTTTGCCGCCTCCACAGCCTCTTTTCGCATCTGTTCCTCTTCCTCACGCGTCATGATCCCGCATTCATCCCCCGTAAATCCGGTCAGCCTGGCTTCACTCTCTTTACTGTCAGACCCAAGTACAGGAGCGCTTTTTAAATATACCGTATGGCTGCCATCAAAGACCTTCCCCGCTGCCTCTTTGATACTTACGCAGTCCTTGTCATCTCCTGTAAAAGACCAGCCCTTTATCTTATTCCGCCTCTGCCACAGATTCCTGTGTCTTTCGCAGAGGTCCTCAATCTCTTTTTCCAGTCCGCTGCCGTCCTCCAGCCCGTAACACAGCGCTCTGGTTCTGGTGGCAGCCCGCACCATGGCAAGTCCGTTTATCATCTCCTCTTTCAGAAGAGTGCCATCCGGACAGGCAGGGTCTGCTTTCCGGGCCTGTACAGCCAGCTCATCCAGATACTCCAGTATTGCCTCTTCCCCCATCCCACTGCGCCCTGCATATGCCTCCTCACAGGGAAGATATACACACGGTTCCACGAAAAAGCGCATGGAATCCACCATATTTTTAATAGACGCTTCAAATCGGTCTCTGCTCACACATCCAGTCTGCAGTGTCATAAACGCCAGCGTTCTGCATGGAAATAAAAACTCTTCTTTTCCGCTGTATCTTCCGGCCTCCAGACACAGCCGCCCGAAAATGCCCGTCTCATCCCTGAACACATACCGGTTAAGAGCCTCTGCCAATTCCTCCTCCGTCACAAGTTCTCTGTTCCAGGCCCCTGCAGCTCCATACAGAATGCCCGGGTAAAACTGCACCAGCTGTTTGTACCCGGGCAGAGGTAAAATTCAACGCCTGCCCTCTGCAGCCTTTCCGCCCGTCTGCGTACTGGGTGTTCCTTCTCATATCCCCAGTCGAGAACGATTATGTCTTTCGGAAGCTGCGCTGCGGCATCCTCCTCTTTGCTCAGGACATCTCCCCACATCATCATGTTATGGCCACGGGCCTTAACCTTTTCACTGAGCTTTTTTACATAGTCCAGATAAATGCTTACAACACCCTCTTTTTCGGCTTTGTCTTTATTTTTTCCATACCCCAGGTCAAAGGTCTCATCCAAATCCGTATGAAACATTCGGGACTGAAAACATGGCAGCAGATCATCCAGCATCTGTTCGATCAGCTTCAGAGATTCCGGGTTTGTGGGGTCCATTGTTGCAGGGGGAAGCGTGGTTCCCTTTATCTGAAGCCCACCCGGATTTTCCGCTAGATGTCCGAAGGCCTCTGTCTCCAGCCAGGCATTCATATGCCCCAGGCAGTTCTGATTGGGAACCAGTTCTATAAACCGCTCTGCGCAGTAGGCATCCAGTTCCCTGATCTCTGCCGGTGTCAGGTAATCCTTTGCCCTCTTTTCCCACACCTCCGAAAAGGATGGATAAGCAAAAGAAAAGCCCTCCACATAGAGCTGAAACTGGTTTATCTTAAGGCCGGCCAGCAGGTCGATCATTGCTTTCAGACTCTCCACTTTCGGTACTTTCCCCCGGGAAATGTCTATCATCACGGCCCTGTCCCTGAGGCCGGGGAAGTCTTCTATACGGCAGCAGGCTATTTTCCCTTCAGAAAAAAGTACAAGCTGGTGCAGCGTCATCACAGCATAAAATGCCCCTGCAGGGGAACCCCAGGATATCTCAATCCCCTCCTCCGTGATTTCCAGGACATACTGCTCTTTCTGCAGTTCCTTTTTTTCCGTAAACTGTATCGTATCCTCAGTACCTGTTACTTCGGGCCAGATCACAGCCAGCGGCGCTTCCAGTCCTCCGGGCATGCGCTCCTTAGACACTGCCGCCTTTTTTACAAAATATCCGGCCCTCTGCAGGTAAACCTGAGGCTTTGGAATAAGACATGGTTTCTCCATCTGTTTTTCTCCTTTATCCGTAAGTTCAATATAATGGTATTTTTTCTAACCCTTCACAGCACCCATAGCGATTCCCTTGGCAAAATATTTCTGCAGGAACGGATATAGAATCAGGATCGGCACCATGGCAATAAAAGCAATGGCCATTCTGACGCTGGTACTTGGCAGAGGCCCCATGGACATGGCTGTTGTGACTGTGGAATTGCCGCTCTGCAGAAACTGGATATCACTGATCATTTTGTTTAACAGATTCTGGATGCCCCACAGATCCGGGTCTGATATATAGTAAAGACCATTTGTCCAGTCATTCCAGTATCCAAGGCCTGCGAACAGCCCCACAGTCACCAGGATCGGTTTTCCCAGAGGGAGCACGATCCACCTCCGCGGCTTCATAGAGAGCCTCGGGGATATTGTTGGAAAAATATGTCCGGATCAGCAGTACATTTACGGCACTCATCAAGAATCCCGGAACGATCATGGCGAAAATAGTATTTTTTATATGAAAGGTACCTGAATACATCATGTAAGTGGGCACCAGACCGCCGTTAAACAACATGGTAAAAAAGACAAAGAAGGAAAAAAAGTTTCTCCCCGGCAGTTTTTTCAGAGACAGGGGATATGCCAGCATGGAAGACAAGATCAAATGCAGTGCGGTTCCCACTATGGTAACGCCGATGGTAATGGCATAAGCCCTGAAAATTTTATTGCTGTTGACAAAGATATATTTGTATGCTGCCAGACTTAATTCCTTCGGAAACAGGGTGTATCACCGGGATGACTCCCATGAACTACAGGAAACAGGCCCAGGAAACAGACAATACAGGCAAAGATTCTCCTCCCTTTTGAACTTCTTTCTCCCTTCTGCATACTATACAATAGATTCTCCCGTCCGGGATTTTCCGGTCGGTAATGGAGGAAAAAATGTCTCTTACTCCGCTTTTTACCCTGTCTCAGGATGAGACAGGGATTGTCAAATCCATTCTGACGGACAATGCCAGTCCGGCGCAGCAGCAGACCATCAAACGCCTTATGGATCTAGGTCTGATTGAAAACACTAAAGTCACCTGTGTTGGAGTGAGTGCCTTTGGAAGCCCCAAAGCTTTTCTCATCCGGGGCGCTGTCCTGGCTCTCAGAAAAGAAGAGGCTTCTCTGATTCTTGTAAAAAAAATCCGGGACAGAAGTGTGCTGTGACATTCTTCTGTCCTATGAATTAAGAGGTGAATAGTTCTGAAGAAAGAAAAGAAAAAGGAGGTTCCCCTCCGTAATATAGCATTGATCGGCAATCCCAACGTAGGCAAAAGCACTGTGTTCAACGCGCTGACCGGTATGCATCAGCATACAGGGAACTGGTGCGGAAAGACAGTGGAATGCGCCGCGGGAAACAGGATCTGCCGGGGACGGGAATACCGTTTTGTAGATTTGCCGGGCTGTTATTCCCTCTCCTGCCGCTCCAGTGAGGAGGAGATTTCCCGTGATTATATCCTGCAGAGCCATCCCGATGTGGTGGTGGCGGTCTGCGATGCCACCTGTCTGGAAAGAAATCTCAATCTGGTTCTCCAGATCTGTGCTGTCACCCCCCATGTGCTCCTGTGTGTAAATCTCATGGACGAGGCCAGAAAAAAGCATATCCGCATAGACTTTCTGCGGCTCCAAAAAGAACTTAAGATTCCCGTTATCGGCATAACGGCCAGGAGCCGGAAAGGCTTGGAACGCATATTCGGGGGGATTGAAGATGCCCTTTCCAACACGGAGGCCGTTTCCCCGGTTCCCGACATTTACCGCGGGAACGCGGAGATGTGCTGCGCATCCGCGGAATACTGCGGCACCTATGTCCAGCAGGCCGCAGCGATCTGCAGGGCCTGCGTCACTTTGGAAAATCCGGATTATGCCAGAAGGGACAGGAAACTGGACCGGATTTTCACCAGCAGATGCACGGGTTTTCCCATTATGCTCCTCTTCCTGCTCTGCATTTTCTGGATCACCATTGTGGGAGCAAATGTCCCCTCTGACCTGCTGAATCAAGGGCTGTTCTGGCTGGAACCGCGTTTTTACCACGGCCTTCTCATGCTGGGAGTCCCTGAAATCCTCTGTCAGGTTTTGATCTACGGAGTATACCGGGTCGCAGCCTGGGTGGTAAGCGTGATGCTCCCTCCCATGGCTATTTTCTTCCCGCTTTTTACCCTGCTTGAGGACTATGGGTATCTTCCCCGTGTGGCCTTTAATCTGGACCACTGTTTCCAGAAGTGCTGTGCCTGCGGCAAGCAGGCGCTTACCATGTGGATGGTTGATATCAGGATATGTCCCTGCCAAACCTGAAATAAATCCTCACAGTCTGTTCCTTTATACGCCCCTGTTCCGTTTCCCGGAAAATACCCTGGCCGATCTCAATACAGTCTATAAAATGAAATAACAGCTCCCGTGACAATTTTTCAGGCTCGGTAAAGCTGTGCAGTACCTTTCTTAGCTGTTCCATGGTATTATCCTCTCTTTTTTCTGCACCTGCATCGGCTCTCAGTCCTTCTATCCTCAGGGAAATTTCACTGTTTTCTCTCTCATATTTTCTGAGCATTTTCTTCATCCGCTCTTCACTGAGCAGTCCCTCCACATGGTCCTCATAGAGCTTTTCAATCAGTCTGTCCAGTTCACATAAACGCTTTTCCAGGGTGGAAAGTTCTTGTTTTCTGTCTCTTCCGGTATTTTGTTTTTCCAGGCATTTCTGCGCACGCTCCAAAATTTCCTGCTCTTCCTGCCCGGAAATCTGAACAGATTCCCGAATACCGGATAACACAATACGGCATAGGATGTCGTAATCTATAAAATGATTGGTGCAGCCTTTTGTTCCATAAAGTTTATAAGCGCCGCATGCAAGATTCCCGGGGGAGCCTTTTTTCCTGGTTCCCACAGCGGACATATTTCTTCCGCAGTCTGCGCATTTTACAATTCCCGAAAATATATTATGAAATTCCCCCTTACGGGCACAGGTTCGCTGTCTGCTTCTTCGTCCCGCCATATCAAATACCTCCCGGCTGACTATGGGCTCGTGTGTGTTCTTTACCACATACCAGTCTTCTTTTGGGTTTTTGACTGCTCTCTGGCTTTTAAAAGATATTTTTGTTGTCTTCCCCTGTGCCATATGCCCCAGATACACTATATTTCGCAGCATTTTCGTGATGGTTGATGAGGTCCACCCTCTCCGCTTTTCAAACTCCTTTGCCCCTTCTTCCGGTCTCTGTTTCTGACGGTATTCCAGAGGGGTCGGCGCCATCCGCCGGTTCAGTTCCCGTGCAATATCAATGGGCAGAATACCCTCCGAAGCTTTCAGAAATATTTCCCTTACGATTTTTGCCGCGTCCTCATCTATGACCAGGTGATGTTTGTCCGCAGGATCCCGTATATAGCCGTAAGGAGCGAATGCACCGACAAAAGCCCCCTCCTGCATGTGAGTGGTAAAAGATGAACGGATTTTTTTGCTGATGTCCCTGGCGTACATCTCATTGATAATATTTTTAAAGGGAGCGATATCCGTGCAGGGACTGTCAGAATCGTACCCGTCATTGATAGCAATATACCGCACCCTTTTCGATGGAAAATAGATTTCCGTATACTGTCCGGTCAGAATATAATCGCGCCCCAGACGCGACAGGTCTTTGGTAATCACCATATTGACCTTGCCGCTTTCTATGTCCCGTATCATACGCCTGAAATCTGGGCGCTCAAACGTGGTACCCGAAATGCCGTCATCCACATACTCATCATAGACAAAATAATGTTTCTCGGCAGCATAAGCCCTGAGCATTTTTCTCTGCGTGGTGATACTGGCGCTCTCGCCCTTTCCTTCATCATCTTTTGAAAGGCGCATGTAGAGAGCCGCCAGGTACCTTCTGTTTTCAGGCAGCATATTATTTCTCAAGCTATTCCCCCTTCAGAGCAAATCTTCCGGCGACGGGCATCAACTGTCGGCAGTGCCTATTTTCTCAACCAGTATCTCCAGCAACAGCTCCTTCAGTGTGGGTCCGTCGGAAAATCTTACTTCCACAACAATACCTGTGGTTTTCTCATCCATATCATATCCCTTCTCACATTTTACATAGAAAACTATGCATAAGTTCTTCATAGACAATTTATGATGCTCTGCTTGTACGGTATGATATCCGCTGAACCTCAAAAACAGGATTCCTCCGGACTGCAGGCGTTGGCCCCTTCCTTTGTCACGCCAGATTTGCCGGCCCGAATCCCAAAGGCAGAAGTTCCTTTAACGTATAGATATCATAATGCTCCGTATCCGTGGCCAGGATTATCTGAAAGCTCTCCGGATTACAGAATTCCATCATCACCTGACGGCAAACACCGCAGGGCGCAGCGTACTCCGTAAGGACACCATTTTTCCCACCCACAATACAGATGGCGTCAAACTCGCGCTCACCTTCGCTGACTGCTTTGAAAAATGCTGTTCTCTCCGCGCAGTTGGTGGGTGTATAAGATGCATTTTCAATATTACAGCCCTTATATATTTTCCCCTCCGGTGTATGGAGCGCTGTCCCCACTTTAAAGTTGGAATACGGCGTGTAAGCGTTCTCCATTGCCTTAACAGCCTGTTTGATCAGTTCTTTTACTGGAATCATAATCTCACCCCGTTTCAGTCTATTTCCCGTTGTTACTGCTGTGTCTTTGCAGCCTTTACCAGGCGGCTGGTGCCAAGACGGTCCGCCCCCAGCTTTACAAACTCTTCCCCGTCGGCAAAAGAGGAGATTCCGCCTGCTGCTTTTACTTTCTTGTCACTTCCCGTGTGTTCTCTCATAAGCTTCACATCCTCAAATGTTGCCCCATGGGTGGAAAAGCCTGTGGACGTCTTGATATATTCCGCGTCTGACTCTGTGACTGTCCTGCACATCCGGATCTTCTCCTCCTCTGTGAGCAGGCAGGTCTCAATGATGACCTTCAGAAGTTTTCCGCTGCAGGCTTTCTTAACCGCCTGGATCTCTTCCCTGACCAGATCATACCGGCCTTCCTTCACCCATCCCAGATTAATGACCATGTCAATTTCCTCTGCTCCGTTCTTCACAGCGTCCGCAGTCTCAAAAACTTTCACCGCAGTGGTGTTGTACCCATTCGGAAAGCCAATGACCGTGCATACCGGCATTTTGTCTCCCAGGTACTCTGCTGCCTGTTTCACATAAGACGGCGGTATGCAGACAGATGCCGTCTGATAAGCCACCGCGTCATCGCATATAACCTTTATTTCCTCCCAGGTAGCTGTCTGCGCCAGCAGTGTATGGTCAACTTTACTTAATATTTCTCTCTGTTCCATTCTGATATCCTCCTCATAATTTTTCACTGTCATGATATTCTTCTATTCTATTCCGATACTGTCAGTTTGTCCAGATGCTGTCGTTTACAATGCGCTGCCTGAACTCCGGTACACGGTTTGCCGCCTTTGACACGCAGCAGCAGAACGTGAGGAAAAAGAGCAGTTTCTCTGCCTTAACCTTTTTTAACAGTACGGCGGACTTTCTGCCGCATAAATAAAAAGCCGTAAACAGATGACCATAACCTCAGATCTCGTTTGAAAATTCATTCCGGCAAACTGTGACATACAGCTTCCCGAAAGCGGTTTTCAAACACGCTAAGAATTATAATCAACTATTTACGGCAGTTGGTAGAAACGCTCAACCATATTATGAGCTTATATAATTGTTTTCATTATAAGCGAATGCGGTTACGATTGCAATGCCAATTCCAGGATGAGAAGCAGCACCGCAAAGTTACATACACCAATCTTCTCACAAGCGGCAGGCTCAACGCCTACCTTGCAGACATCGACAGGCAAGCGCAGGAACGCTTTGAGAGGCACAGCCGCAGAGCCGATGAACTTGTGAAAAGGCGTTCAGCCCCCTTGTTTTTTCCTTTGGGAAGGTGAGGGGGCTTTTGCTGCCCTCTCCGGTTTTATCCGTCAACAGAGATGACCGGATCCCCGTTCTCCAGATAATCGTGGGCAGTATGGTCAATAAATTCAAACTGTTTATTGCGGTCCGGGCTCGGCATGCCGACCTGTTCCATTTTTTGGTTCACCTGTTTGCTGTAGCCTGTTAGCCAGCAAATTACGATTTCTGTCTCCTGCAAAAAAACAGCGTTTTAAAATCGCAGCTCCTATTTACTTGTTATTATTTACAATTCTGCTCCCCGGCACTTCACATTACCAGATCGTATTTCACCACATCCATTCTGACCCTGCCGTCTGCGAAGAATGAAATTCCCTGTGCTTCCTGTCCGGTAGATATAACATCACTCAATACATGTTCTCCGTCGTTCACAAAAATTTCAGCGCTGAACCTGTCCAGAATCAGGCGGAGTTTCAGACTGCCGTTTTCGCTGTTTACCATGCTCCGCCGCTGGTGGATGACCGCTCTTCTGGAACCGGAAAACTTACGGTCTATTTTCAAAACAGACTCATGGGGACGGAAGCTTACAGCCGTATGATATTGCCCATCCTGTGCAAAACGAACAGCAAATTTGCGGTATATGTGTTCACTGTCTCCGGGACGGATATTCAGTTCCATATCTATCCTGCGTCCTTCCACGCCTTTCAGACTGATGATATCTGTAATTTCCACATTTTCATACCTTATTTCATTCCTGCGGAGATCATACAGTTCCCGTACCGGCTTCTGGATCAGCCGCCCATCCTCTACGGAAAGCTCTCTTGGAAGGCTCATCTGGCCGAACCACGGCTCACTTTTAGGATGAACGCCGCTGGTATCCCAGTTCTGCATCCAGCCAATCATGATCCGCCTTCCATCCGGGGCCAGTAAAGTCTGGGGCGCATAAAAATCAATTCCATAATCAATCGCCTGATCACTCTCCTCTGTAAAATCCCATGTTGTTTCGTCGCAGTGACCAATCAGACAAAGAGTACCATTTCCGTTGTGATATTCAAATTCCCGGGGCAGCATGTCCTGAGGACTTGTAAGCAGAATCCATCTTCCATCCAGTTTAAAGAAATCAGGACACTCCCACATTTTTCCATACCGGCTGTTGTTTGCAGCCAGTATCTTATCATATTTCCAAGCAAATCCGTCTAAACTGCTGAAGAGTAAAATCTGTCCGCTCCCGTCTGCCGGACGGTTTCCTACGACACAGCGGTATGTGCCATCTTCTGCCTGCCATATCTTAGGATCCCGGAAGTCACATTTGCTGCATCCCTCCGGCAGATCCTGCGGATCCAGTACAGGGTTCTGTTCATATTTCACATAATCTGTACCATCTCCCACCGCAATACACTGCCTCTGCCTGTCTATAACGCACCCGTCCGGCAGGATGCACCGTACCACGCCGGTATACATCAGGAGGTGTCTGCCGTCCGGCAGGGATAGGGCGCTCCCTGAAAAGCAGCCGTCCCTGTCATAGTCCATATCCGGCGCCAGCGCTGCCGGACGGTACTGCCAGTGCAGGAGATCCTTACTCACCGCATGTCCCCAGTGCATTGGCCCCCAGTGTGCATCATAGGGATGATACTGATAAAATATATGATACTCACCATTATAGTAAGAAAAACCGTTGGGGTCATTCATCCAGCCCACCCGTGCAGATAAATGAAAAGCAGGCCTCATCCCCGGTTCTATTCTTTTTTCCATTGTTTCTTCATATTTTCTTGCATCACGTAAAGCCTGACTCATTCTAAATCCGTCTCCTTCTGCCTGTTTATAAAATCCCTGAGCAAACACATTCCGGCTGCATCCATATGCCTTTTATTTATTTTCCACATAACGGTCATATGCATCCTGATATACTTTCTGAAGCTCATCCATACCACAATTCTCTTTTAATGCTGTCAGATAGCTTTCCCATTCTTCATCTGTAGGTCCGCCTTCTTTCAGCCACAGACCTTCCTGTTCTGAAACGGTATTTTCAAAGTCTGTCTTATACTGATCAATGGTATCAAGTTCCTCTTCCGTATATACACAATCCACGGGATATGTTACTGTACTGTCCACATAAGGCATCCAGAACTCATTTAAATCCGTCAGTCTTTCAATGGCACGGTCTTCCATCCTAAAGGTTGTGTTATAGTAGTCGCTCAGGATCAGTTTTGGCCCGTAAACTTCACACTCTCCCTTTAATTCTCCGGCACTCTTTCCGAATTTTTCTTTTGCCTGTTCATCTGAGATACTTTTCCATACACCGTTTTCATCCTGTTCTGTAAAATATGTTCCGATGGGACCGTATTGAAGCTGCATAACTGTCTCGGGAGCATACCACTGGTCAAAGAATTTCAGCAGGTTTGCAGGACTTTCGCATTCGCTGGTGATACTCAAATTGCCGCTGTTAGTACCGCCGCCCGTACGGACAGTGACATTATGGCTTCCGTCAGGGCCGTCAAGAACCGGAAGGAATACATAGTCATCTGCATAATCACCCATAAGCTCATCGATATACCACCAGGCAGAGACGCCAACATAACCCTGCGCGCATTTTGCCAGAAGCTGTTTGTCATCCTGGCTGAACATTTCCTGATCCATAAGACCTTCTGCGTACCAGTCGTGGAAATAGGTCACTGCCTTGCGGTAATTATCTGCTGCGCAGACAAATTCCGCCTTCTTCTCATCATTCAGGATCAAATCATTACATATATCATTCGGCCAGTTTGTAAATCCAAATCCCGCATAGAAAATATTCTGTCCCCAGCACCACTGATCAAATCCTGTACTCATGGGTATGGTGCTCCCCGGCGCATTGCCGTAATACTTTGCGCTCATATCATTGTCGGCAAACGCTTTCAGGGCATCGTGCAGTTCGTCCAGCGTAGTCGGTACTTTAAGCCCCAGATCATCCAGCCATGCTTTGTTGATCATACTGAACTGGGGAATCGTATAGATGCTGTAATCCTCCTCTGCCCCGATTCCGGCTGTTCCCATTTTCTCGCCTGCCGGAAGGCCATAGATGCAGCCGTCACTCATGGTGATGGCACTCCTGATATCCGGATTTTCCTCAAGGATTTTTGTCAGGTTCGGCATATACTCTTCTGTCAGATAAGGTGTCAGGTCAAGAAGGTTCCGTCTGAACCGTAATTTGTCAGATCATAATTTGAGAAACCCACTCCCATAAACGCATCCGGAAGCTCACCGCCTGCAATGCGGATATTGACCTGTTCTGCCAGTGAATCACTCATACAGTTCCATTCTATAGAAATCCCTGCGTCTTCCTGCAGACTTTTAAGAACTTCATTGTCATCGTAACCTTTGCTCAGAGCACTCATACCGCCCATGACAGAAAACTTTTTCTGTGACGTGTCTGTATTTGCAACACCCGGTTCCGTCTTACTGCCCCCTTTATCACCGCAGGCAGTCATAGAAGCTGCCATACCTGCTGCCAGGGTAAACGCCAGCGTTTTCTTCCATAATTTCATTTTTCTCATAATGTTTTCCTCTCTTCTTTTAAATTATAGGATTACCTTTATCAGCCTTTCACAGCTCCTGCCATAAATCCCTTTTCAAAATATTTCTGTACAAAGGGATAAATCACAAGCATGGGAGCCGCTGCCACAATGATAGATGAAAATTTAATCAGCTCAGTCATCTTGCTAAGCTCCGCATAACCGCCTGAGATCGTACTGGCCTGGCTTGCGCTGGCAGAACTTTTGATCAGGATATTTCTCAGCACTAACGGAAGCGGTGCTTTATCCTGGCCCGGAAGATAGATCAAAGCAGTAAACCAGTCATTCCAGTATGCCACCATACTGAAGACTACCATAACTGCCATAATGGAACGGCTCAGAGGAACTACGATCCGTATAAATGTGGTCCACTTTGATGCACCGTCAATCTCTGCCGCTTCCACCATTTCCCTGGGAATACTGTTTTCAAAGAAATTGCGGACAATGATCATGTTGCCCACTGCAACACCGCCCGGGATCACCAGCGCCCACATGCTGTTCATGAGCCCCGTATCTTTTACAACCAGATATGTAGGAATCAATCCACCGCCAAAATACATGGTGATGATAAAACCGATACTCAGAAATTTTCTGCCCGGCAAATCTCTGATGCTTAACGGGTAGGCTGTCAGATAGACCATAGCCACAGAGAAGACCGTGCCTACCACTGTGTATTTAATGCTGTTCAGATATCCTGTCACAATGCTGTTATCTGCAAAAACCGCTTTGTATCCGTCCAGGGTAAAATGGCTCGGCAGAAGAAATGTCTTGCCGGCATAGACTTCATAAGGGTCAGAAACAGATGCGATCAGCACATAATATAAGGGATACGCAACCACCAGCAGAATACCCACACAGACAGCGGCAAGTATTATATCGCTGGTTTTATCCGAATATCCTGTAAGACCTTTCTTTTTTGTTTTCGCTCTCATACTGCACCTCCTATACAAAACTGCAACCGTTCAGACAAGCTGAACCGTTACACAAAACTTACATCTTCCGAAACCTTTCTGGTTATCTTATTAACGACGATCAGTAAAATGACATTGACCACTGTATTAAACAGTCCTACCGCCGTGGAATAACTGTACTTGGCATTTTCAATACCCTGCTGGTATACATATACGGCAATGACATCACTGGCGGCTTTATTCAGATCCGTCTGCAGCAGCCATACTTTTTCAAATCCCACATTCATCAGATTGCCCGCACTCATGATCAGCATCAGCACGATCGTGGGAACCAGTTCCGGAAGGTCTATGTAGCGAATCCGCTGGAACATGGAAGCTCCGTCAATCTTCGCGGCTTCATAATGTGTCATGTCTATATTGGACAGAGTTGCCATATAAACAATGATACCCCACCCTGCATCCTGCCAGATACCCGACGCTATATAAATACTGCGGAATGCACCTGCCTCTGACAAAAAATCAATGCTTGTCCCTGCGATCAGGTTGATCAGTCCCCCTGACGGACTTAAGAAAATACGGATCATACCACAGACTACCATAATGGAAATAAAATGCGGCGCATAAAGTACGGTCTGTACCACTCTCTTAAATTTCTTAAACCGCAGCTGATTGATCATCAGCGCAAGGATTATGGGAATCGGAAAACTCCACAGCAGACTGTACAGACTCAAAAGCACCGTATTCTTGATCATCCTGATACAGTTTGGAGAACTGAAAAAACGCTCAAACCACTTAAGGCCTACCCATTCGCTCCCCCACATACCCCGGCTCGCTTTATAGTCACGAAAGGCAATCTGAATCCCGTACATAGGCACATACTTGTAAATGATGGTCAGTATAACAGGAATCAGGAGCATTGCGTACAACTGCCAGTTGTCCATAATACGCCGCTTCAGAGTTTTGTGCGTCACTGTTCTTCCCAAAACAGCGGCTGACTTTTTCTTTTTCATCTTTTTCTCCTTTCAGTTTGTGAATATCCCGGGCAGACGCTTTTCCGTTCTGCGCCGGAACTTTGGTGAAACGTTATTTCATCTGTCGATTTCAAGATACCACTCAGACCTCGTGCAGTCAATGTTTTTTTGGTTATTCTTATGGTTTTTTCGTAGTTTTGGCGATTTTTCACAAATTATTTTTATATTTTTTGTGCATTTACACTTTTTATTTTATATGTAACGTTTCATATACATCGCAATTATCTCTTTACATTTCCTGGTTAATAAAGTATAATATCAACTATATACAACAGATTAAGAGTGTTTTAAAAAGTGTTTCATTGTTTATTTCATGAAATAAATATAGTATTTCACGTGCAATTCATCCACAGATATACATATTAAGAAGGAGGCTGTCATGAACAAGGAAAATCCAACCCCCACAATGAAAGATGTTGCCCGGGAAGCAGGTGTTGCGCTGGGGACAGTGTCAAAGGTGGTAAACGGACTTCCGGTGGGAGATTCTTACCGGATACGCGTGGAGAAAGCAATAGAAAAACTGAACTATCAGGTGAACAGTTATGCCCAGGGACTGAAATCGAACAAAACTTATACGGTTGCCCTTCTTGTCCCCAACACGCAGACTCCGTTTTTCGCTGCTCTGGTTTATCATATTAATATTGAACTTTTAAAAAGAAAATACCGGATGCTTCTGTGCTGTACGGATTTTAACCAGGAGCTGGAGCAGGAATATATCACCATGGCACGGCAGAATAAAGTAGACGGCATCATTGGCCTGACTTACAACCCTAAACTGGTGGTAGAAGAAAACACCCCCTATGTATCCATAGACCGTTCACTTGGCCCTAAAATCCCCTGTGTGGCAAGTGACAATTTTGCAGGAGGACAGATGGCTGCCGAAAAGCTGGCCGATCTGGGATGTAAAAATGCAGCCTTCCTCCGTGTTGGCTCTGTGTTAAATAATGAACCCAACAAGAGAAAAGCCGGTTTTGAAAATGGATGTCTTTCCCGGGGACTGAATTATGAAATGAAGATCATAAATGACGGGGAGGCTTTCGAAGAATTTACGGAATTTCTTTCCGACCATATGCACAACGGCCGTCTGGCCTTTGACGGAATCTTCTGTGTAACAGACAGCCTTGCTTACGACATCATCCAGGTATTGAAAACCCTGGGCCAGAGAGTGCCGCAGGATGTGCAGGTCATAGGTTTTGACGGAGTCCGCAATTTTGGCAGCAAGGATTATGTATGCTCCACGATCGTACAGCCGGTACGGGAGATTGCAGAAATGTGTGTGGATATACTTCTTCAGGAAAACATGATGGCAAAACCGCCACTGATCTGCCTTCCTGTAACTTATGGTTACGGGGGGACGACGCTGCTGTCTGATTGTATAGAGTGAAACGGCACAGGAAGGCATACCTGCTCTCCGAAAATCAATATCGTGATATCCAAATATCTCCTCACCATGTGCATGGGCTTTGGATGCAACGCAGCGGGTGTCACCGGCTGCCGCATCATAGACTCGCCCAGGGAGCGTCTGATTGCCATACTGACCAACAGCCTGGTCCCCTGTAATGGAAGATTCCCAACTATTTTAGCCGTTCTCACCATGTTCTTTGCCGCAGGCACCGGGCTTTTTACTTCTTTATCTCTGGCCCTTTTACTGGCTGCTGCCATACTGCTGGGTATTTTCATGACGTTTTTCTCATCCTGGCTTTTATCCAAGACGGTGCTGAAGGGTGTTCCCTCCTCTTTCACACTGGAGCTCCCCCCTTACCGGCGTCCCCAGTTCTTCCGTGTGCTGGTGCGCTCTGTTATGGACCGCACCCTTCACGTACTCTGGCGGGCACTGATCGCCGCGGCCCCTGCCGGGCTGATCATATGGTTACTGGCCAATGTAACTGTGGGAGATACTTCCCTGCTGCTGCATTTTGCCGGATTCCTGGAACCTGCGGGAAAGCTTATGGGACTGGATGGAATCATTCTCCTGGCTTTTATCCTTGGACTGCCGGCCAATGAGATTGTGGTACCCATTATGATCATGGCTTACACGGCACAGGGAACACTGACCGATTCCGGCAGTCTTGCAGCCCTGCACACTTTGCTTGTACAAAACGGCTGGACCTGCTTTACTGCTGTTTCCATGCTTTTGTTTACACTCATGCACTGGCCCTGCGCCACAACGCTTCTTACCATAGAAAAGGAAACACACAGTCTGAAGTGGACTTTTCTGGCATTCCTTATTCCCACGGTTTTAGGATTTATATCTTGTTTTCTCTTTAATTGTATGGTGCGGCTGTTCGTATGAACAGCCGTATCTGTGCATCGCGAAGCGTGTTGCTGGGCACGCAGTAAACAGTAATTTATTTACCGTACTACCCGCGAGTCATCCGCTGACAGACTGTAAACGCTTTCTGGTACAGGCATAAGATAGAAATGAGGGAATGAGGAGGCAGGGTGGGTGTTCCTGCCAAAAGAAAACATTAACCTCTCCGCCGGCTTGACGGCAAAATTATACCGCACCAAAATACGCAGGTGCGGTATAATCCGATTATGTGGGGGCAATCCCACGTTCCTTCTCTTTATCTTTCTCTTTTTCTTTCTGGAAAAAAGCTTTCGTCTCCCCGATCACCACAGAACTCAGTCCCAAAAGTCCGATGAGATTCGGAAATGCCATGCAGGCATTGGTAATATCCGCCAGAAGCCAAATAGGTTTCAGGGATAAAAACGGAGCCACTGCAATGCAGGCAATATAAACCATCTTATAAGGCAGTATGTATTTTACGCTGTTGAACAGATATACCAGACAGCGCTCCCCATAATAACACCAGCCGATAATGGTGGTAAAGGAGAAGAAAATAAGGCCGATGGTCACCATGTACATGCCGATATCTCCGGGAAGGCTGGCATTGAAGGCCGCGTTTGAAAGCAGGCCGCCGTCCAGCTCTGTGGTCTCCAGAAGGCCTGAGGTGATCACCACAATACCTGTCATGGTACAGATGATGATCGTGGTGAAAAATACGCTTGTCATGGAAATAAGCCCCTGGCGCACACAGGATTTTGTCTTTGCCGCAGCCACAACGATGGGTGAACTTCCAAGGCCTGCTTCATTTGTGTAAATACCCCTGGCAAATCCCGTGCGCATGGCAGTCATCACAGAGATCATAATGGTTCCGCCGGCGCCGCCCAGCATGGCATGAGGCGTAAATGCCGATTCAAAGATAAGGACAAATGCTTTTGGAATGGCTGACGCATTGACGAAAAGCACTGCAAAGGAACCGATCACATAAGCTGCCGCCATGACCGGGACAACCAGTTCCGCCACTTTGGAGATGGATTTCAGTCCTCCCAGGACAACTGCTGCCACCGCTATGGTGACCACAATGCCAATGACGGCCACAGGAAGATGGAACGCCTCACTTGCTGACTCTGTGATCGCGTTTACCTGCGGAAAGGTCCCGCAGCCCAGCAGTGCTGTGATGATACCGAAAAAGGCAAAAAGTTTTGCAAGCCAGATCCACTTTTTTCCCATGCCGTTCTGGATATAGTACATGGGACCTCCGGCGATCTGGCCGTTCTCATCCACCGTGCGGTATTTTACTGCCAGAAGGCCTTCCGCGTATTTTGTAGCCATACCCACAAAGGCGGAAACCCACATCCAGAAAAGCGCGCCCGGGCCGCCCACCCGCAGTGCTGTGGCAACACCCACAATACTGCCGGTTCCAATGGTGGCCGCCAGTGCCGTACAGAGGGAGCCAAACGCGGAGACATCTCCTTTGCCCTCCTCTTTTTCAAAAATATACCGCAGTGCTCTCGGAAGATGTACAACCTGCAGACATTTCAGTCTCAGCGTAAAATATAAGCCTGTCCCGATCAATAAAACCATAGTAGGCGGTCCCCAAACGACTGCCTGTACTTTTTCCAGCAAATGCAAAATACTATCCATAGATCTACCTCCAATCGAATCCAATGAGAAAAAGAGCGCGGCAAAGGTACAAAACCGACATCTGTCTTTAACCTATTGCCGCGCTGTAAAATACTTTATGTAATATAAGTGTAACTATTCAGCAGGTCTGCGCATTTACTGCGCTGACCGTAAGAAAAAGTTCAGCAGCCAGGCAAAAATCCCATCGCCAAAGGCGATTTTGCATGGATTTTTGCTCGTAACTGTGAAGGTACTGAACAGTTACATATAAGTGATAGTATCAGAACAAGGTTGTAACATCTGTATTTTCCATATTGAAACTTAACGATACATTTTTACATGTACTGAATCCATTATACGTATTAATAGCAGAATACACAACATTATTTTCTTTGCATGCTGTCTCAAGACCTTTTCCGGCAATCTCAAGACCATATTTCAGGGTAGCGTTTGTAAGGGCGATGGTGGATGTTCTGGGTACCGCACCCGGCATATTTCCCACACAATAGTGTACAACACCATCTACAACGAAGGTCGGATCATCGTGATAGGTCACTTTTGTTGTCTCACAGCATCCGCCCTGGTCCACTGCCACATCCACGATCACACTTCCGGGTCTCATATTTTTCAGATACTCTCTCTTCATGATCTTGGGGGCTGCCTTTCCCGGGATCAATACAGAGCCGATGACCAGATCCGCGTTTGCCACCGCATTGGCTATGGCAGCATCTGTGCTGTACAGGGTCTGGATTCTGGAACCGAAGATATCATCCAGATATGCAAGACGGTTCAGGCTGATATCCGTGATCGTCACGTTCGCGCCCATTCCGACAGCGATCTTACAGGCATTGGTACCAACATTGCCGCCTCCCAGAATGACAACATTGGCTTTTGGTGTACCCGGTACACCGGAGAGCAGAACACCGGAACCTCCGAACGGTTTCTCCAGATATTTTGCTCCTTCCTGGATACTGAGGCGTCCTGCGATCTGACTCATAGGTGCCAGCAGCGGCAGACTGCCGTTTCTCTCGATCAGAGTCTCATAAGCAACGCCCTTTACCTTTGATGCCAGCAGCGCATCTGTAAGAGGACGGTCAGCAGCGAGATGCAGGTATGTGTAAAGAATCAGTCCCTCGTGGAAATACCGGTACTCTTCTTTCAGCGGCTCTTTTACCTTCACCATCATCTCAGATCTGTCCCAGACTTCTTTCGCAGAATCAAGAATCACAGCTCCTGCTTTTGCATACTCGTCTGTGGTAAATCCTGAGCCGATGCCTGCGTCTTTTTCAATATAAACTTCATGGCCGGCATTGACATAAGAGACAACATTGTCCGGTGTTAAACCTACACGATACTCATTGTTTTTGATTTCCTTCACGCATCCTACTCTCATAATTATATCCTCCTGATATTTTTGTTCCGCTTAATTTGGAAGCACCCAGGCCGCGGATCCGCATGGGTGGTTTATTTATTTCAAAACCCTCCGGTTATGAAATTCCAATGAGATACACTTATGAAATACTATGATGTAATATATGAAACCAGTCATCGCCCTGCTGATAGAGTTATGAATATTG
>PPYE01681053.1_pt1 | contig 20756 bp, 17 predicted proteins | sample 1559881 | NCBI WGS metagenome assembly PPYE01 (sample SAMN08240022, study PRJNA423297) | Human gut metagenome, whole genome shotgun sequencing project.
TTTCAGTTTTTATTCATTATAAATTCACATAAATATTTTTTTCACAAAAACATGTAATTTTTTTTATATAAATACGTATATTTATAGATATTTCTTTTCATATCAGTTCAACCCCCATATTTTCCACAACTCTCAACTTTTTCCACTAATATCCTATTTGTTCTTTCATTTCCATTCTTATCCCCTTCTATCTAGCAGATTCTTCCGCTCTCAACTTCAGAGAAAAAGCGGTCGGTCTCCGCCCCACCCAAATCACAGCCCCGCGCCCCGGCACGTTACTCTCCTTCATACGGCATCCACCGCCCACACGCCGACCGCTTTTTCTCGTCCAACTCCCCACGTAAAAAAACGGCCCCACCAGGAACCGTTTTTCTCTCATCTTTTACAATACATTCTTCAATAACAGCAATACCGGATTGTTTTCCCTCAGCCATGCGAGTGCCGGATCGCCCTGGATCTGCTTCATGCATACATTCCCCCAGTGTGTCGCCTGAAAGCAGTACACCACCGCAAAGAAAATCCAGATCCACAGCACCGCACGCACGACACCAAGTCCTGCTCCTCCCATGCGGTTCAAAAAGCTGATCCCCGGAATCTCCGCAATCAATTCCACAATTTTCACCGCAATCGTCACGAAACCAACGGCCAGCACCAGTGTCAGAAAGAAAGCGATTCCTTTCATAATCTTTTCCGATACCGCCTTCGCCGCGTAGGATGCCAGACTGTGCAGCTGTTCCTCCTGGTACTCCCGCACCGCGCCGCTTCCGAGGATCTGGTTCACCAGCTCCTCCGGCACGCCCATGCTCTCCAGCCATTTCTTCTGCACATCCTGGTTTTCCCCCGACAGAAATTCATTGTTTTCAAATGTCTCTAAACATTTCTTCTCCACATACTGCGGCAGCGTTGTCCGCTCATTCAGCACATCCGTTACATACGGATTCATCCAGATCGCCAGTCCTGTCACCAGAATCAGGGACACCATGGACAGCACTGTCCGGACCAGCCCCTTTCGATATCCAGCCAGTGCGGAAAGAATACACACCGCAAGTAATACGTATCTCAGCCAATTCATGTTTTTCTTCTCCTATTTCAGCCGGATCATCGAAACGCCGTCCTCCTCCGCGAGCAGATACCGGTTCTGCCCCATGCCGAGGATCTCGTGAATCTGTGTTTCGCTGACCACGCCGCTGTACTTCTTTCTTCCATTTAAGGTATATACACACAGTTCCTGCCGGTTCGTCAGCAGAATCTGTTTTTCTTCTATCTGAAGGTTCTGGTAATAGAAATCCAGATTTTCATCCGCAAGCTGTTTTCCTTTCAGATTGTAGATTTTCATCCGGTACGGATGATCGTCACTCTCCCCGCGCAGAATCAGAACCACGCGGTCGTCTGCATACGCGCAGCTTAAAATTTCTCCATCTTCTGATACGCTCACTGTCTCTTTCGGCTTGTTCGTTCCTTCATAGATGCGGAAGCCGTTGTCAAAGAAGGCAACCCATGAGGATGTTCCCGCGGTTTCGATCTGCGGGCACAGCATATCGGTCATCGGTATTATAGTATTTGATCCAGCTCTCCCCGTTGTTTTCCAGAATCGCCGCAACGACGCCCTGGCCTGCAACGGATGCTTTCACGATCGGATACGACGCGGTAATTTCGCCGGCCTTTCCATCGGCATCGTATACAACAATTTTCGTTCCGTTTTTATCATAAATGGCAATTGCATCGCCGCAGGATATCATCTGCGGATTTTCCATGGTATAATGATCGCTCCAGAGGGTCTGATTTTTCCGGTCGCGCAGTTCGATGCCGTCGATGCCGTAGCGCACGATCTTATTTCCGGATTTCTGAAACATATACGTATCGGTGTCTTCGGTCTCTGTTGCCTGCAGCGTGTCGTATCCCTGAAAAGTACGCAGCTGAATCCATACCCCTGTACCGATTCCGGCTGCGAGAATGGCTCCCGCAAGGATTCCGACGGTGATCCGGCGTCTGCGTTTTCTTTTTCTGTTTTCTGCTTTATACTCCTCAAGATCCCGGACTTTTGCTCCGTTCTCCTGTTCTTCTCTGTTTTTTCCGTCCATTTTCATTCCCCTTATGTTCTTTTCGGACTTATTTTCTGCCGCCCTTTCGGCCGCAGTTTGATTCCGCTCTAGTGTACCATATTTTTCTCTATTTTGGGAGGTATATTTTCTGCCCCGCATATATGAGATCTTCCACCGCGATCTGGTTCAGTTCGCAGATATCTTTCACTCTGCTCATCGTTCCGTAATATCTCTCACTGATTTTCGAGAGGCTGTCCCCCTTCTGTACGGTGTACTCCTGCCAGACCTGCGCGGCGGTTTCTGCCGTCTCACTGCCGGAAGCAGTTCCCGGGGCGGACGATGGCTCTGCTCCCGGTGCTGGATCTGTCTGCGCCGTACCGGTATTGTTCTCCGCTGCACCAGTCTGCTCCCCGCCGGATGTGCTTTGCGCTCCGCTGCCTGCCGGATCCGTTCCGGATAAATTCTGCTCCTCACTTACTGCCGCGCTCCCGCTCTCATTTTCCGTTTCCAGTTCCGTTCCTGTGCTTTCCGGTGTCGAAGTATTTTCCCCTGTGTTTCCCTCTTCCGCCGCTGATGCTTCCGCTGCACTCTCCGCCGTCTGTGTCTTCTCTCCCTGTACGTTTCCCGCCACTGCTACCGTCTGCTCCTTTGTTTTCCCCGGAAACGGCAGCGCATCTCCGTATTTCTGCGTCACCGTCACAAGAAGCGCCGCAGCCGCGCATGCTGTCATCGCATAGAGGATCGGCTTTCTGTGATCGTGTTCCGGCTCCTCCCCGCTCTTCTCCTCAATCATCTTCCGAAAATCGCTGACAGCGCGGTCGGGCACGCTCTCTCCGTTTTCGATCGACCGGTTCTGATTCTGATCGATCAGATACGACTGCATCGGCTCATTCTTTTCATAATAAATGTAAAAGCCTCCCGTGCTCCGCAGGGTGCCGCCCTCGTACGTATAGAAGGTTTCCTCTTTTTCCTGTCCGTTGACGCGGAACAGCGTCTTGTCATTTCCGCCGAAGTGGTTCAGATGCGCTCGGATGATCTGTTCATTCAGATCCTCCCCGTATCCCGGAAGAGAAAGTGCCCAGCCGAGGATCTGCTGGTTTTTGAAATATTTTTCCATCACATCGTGGACCTCCGTCCATACTGCATCATCGAAGACCAGGTGATCCGGTGCCGGCTCCATCGTATGAATCGCGGCCGCGCTGCGGATAAAAAAGTAGGAAATTCCGTCCGCCCACTTAAATTCGCCGAACAGCATAGCGGCACGTCCCTCCGGTGCGGAAAAATATTTTTTCAGAAAGGTTCCGACATAATCTTCCAGATAAATCCGCTCCCTGCCGTTCGTATCACCGACCTGGCGGATATTTTTCGGCAGATGAAAGTATCCTTCGTTGCCGTTCGCCTGCTCTTTGTTTTCTTTATAGACAATCTCAATCATGCTTTTCACCCCTTTTTGCCTACTTTATCACGGATGTTCCGCGAAAAAGATCGTTTTGGGGCAGGGCTGTCACGGTTTTTTCCGACTGTTTTCCCGTTTTTCTGCACCGGAGGGCATGTCATGTTTTTTTCATTACAGGAATAGTTTATACCATATACGGTTAAACTGTGGATGATTCTTCTGAAAGGCAGGTACCGGTCATGTTTCGAAAAAAAGACGCCGAAGTTTACTACATCAATGAGCGAAGCCGCAGCGCCAGCGAAGAGCTGGCGTCGCTGTTTTCTTACTGCATTCAAAAGGACGGACGCATGTTCCGTGAACTGGTATTTCTCTGCATCGGAAGCGACCGGATCACTGGGGATTCCTTAGGACCGCTGATCGGGTACCAGCTTTCGCCGTACTGCAGCCGCATTTTTCATGTCTACGGAACGCTGGATGACCCGGTGCACGCCCTGAATCTACCGGACCGGATTTCGTACATCCATTCCCGCCACCCGGAGGCACTGCTCGTTGCGATTGATGCTTCGCTTGGTTCGCGGCGTCATCAGGGATACATCACGATCGGAAACGGGGCAATCCGGCCGGGCGCGGGGGCAGGGAAGACGCTGCCCGAGGTCGGAGATATTTTTATCACAGGCATTGTGAATGTATCGGGCAGTTTTGAACAGCTTCTTCTGCAGACAACCCGGCTTGCCACGATTTTCCATATGGCGGAATCCATCTCTCAGGGAATCCTGCTCGCCTGCCGGGAACTTGAGGCGGCCGGGACAAGCGAACTTCTGCTTTAAGAAAAACTGCAGACAACAAAACAGGCAGAGACTGCACCGTTTTCCGGTGTGGCCTCTGCCTGTTTTCTTTTGTCATTTATTTCGAAAAATCTTATTTACAGAACTCTTTTACCTGCTCGTAAACGCCCTCGCCGTCGAGTTTGTATTTTGCAAGAAGAGCGGCTGCCGGGCCGGACTCTCCGAAGACGTCCTGTACACCGATTTTCTTCACCGGAACCGGGCATTTCTCTGCCAGTGCGTCGCAGACTGCGCTTCCAAGACCTCCGATCACGGAGTGCTCTTCTACGGTTACGACTTTGCCGGTCTCTTTTGCTGCTGCAACGATCAGCTCCTCATCCAGCGGTTTGATGGTGTGGATGTTGATGATCTTGGCATCAATGCCGTCTGCGGCAAGTTTCTCTGCTGCTTCCAGAGCGGAGCTTACGCAAAGGCCTGTTGCAACGATGGTGACATCCTTGCCTTCACGGAGAACAACGCCTTTTCCGAGCTCAAATTTGTAATCCGGTCTGTCGTTGATCACCGGCACTGCCAGACGTCCGAAACGAAGGTAAACCGGTCCGTTGTATTCATAAGCTGCTTTCACGCAGGCTTTTGCCTCTACATCATCTGCCGGGTTCAGGATGACCATGCCCGGGATGGTTCTCATCAGGGCGATATCCTCGTTGCACTGATGTGTTGCGCCGTCTTCTCCTACGGAAATTCCGGCATGGGTAGCACCGATTTTTACGTTCAGATGCGGGTATCCGATGGAGTTGCGCACCTGCTCAAACGCACGGCCTGCGGCAAACATCGCGAAGGTGCTTGCGAACGGAACGATGCCTGTGGTGGAAAGACCGGCAGCGATTCCCATCATATTACATTCTGCGATACCACAGTCGATGTGGCGGTCCGGATATGCTTTTTTGAACACACCGGTCTTGGTTGCGGCTGCAAGGTCAGCGTCGAGTACGATCAGATTGTCATGCTCTGCGCCAAGTTCAACCAGTGCATTACCGTAACTTTCTCTTGTTGCGATTTTCTTTACTTCTGACATAACGCTTCACCTGCCTTTTCCAGTTCTGCCATAGCAATTGCGTATTCTTCATCGTTCGGAGCTTTTCCGTGCCAGCCTACCTGGTTCTCCATGAAGGAAACGCCTTTTCCTTTTACGGTCTTTGTGATGATGGCGGTCGGCATGCCTGTTACGGTGCGCGCCTCATCAAATGCAGCTTTCAGCTGATCGAAATCGTTGCCGTCCGCTACGTTGATTACGTGGAAGTTGAATGCCTCGAATTTTTTGTCGATCGGGTACGGGCTGTTGACATCTGCTACGTTTCCGTCGATCTGAAGTCCGTTGTTGTCTACGATCACAACGAGGTTGTCCAGATGTTTTGCTCCGGCAAACATGGCTGCCTCCCAGACCTGACCTTCCTGGATTTCACCATCGCCAAGAAGTGTATAAACACGAAATGCTTTGTTCTGCAGTTTTGCACCGAGTGCCATTCCGACTGCTGCGGAGATTCCCTGTCCGAGGGAACCGCTTGACATATCAATGCCCGGGATATGTTTCATATCCGGATGTCCCTGCAGGTAAGAGCCAAGGTGGCGAAGGGTCAGCAGGTCTTCTTTCGGGAAGTAACCTTTTTCAGCCAGTGCTGCGTAGAGTCCCGGCGCTGTGTGGCCTTTCGAAAGCACAAAACGATCGCGGTCCGGATCTTTTGGATTTTTCGGGTCCACGTTCATTTCTTCAAAATACAGATACGTGAAAATATCGGCTGCAGACAGAGATCCGCCCGGATGGCCGGCCTTTGCTGCATGAACGCCGCTGACGATCCCTTTGCGGATCTCATTGGCCGTCTTCTGAAGTTCTAACTTGTTCATGTCTTTTCTCCTTGTTTAGTTGGATCGGAATCAAAAGCTGGAAATATCGCTATTGTTCACTTTGTTCACAATACCATATTTCCAGCTTTTATGCAATCATGTTTAGGTCTTATTCGCCGAATACAGCTTTGTAGTCAGCCTGGAATTTTGCAATTCCGGCGTCGGTCAGAGGATGTTTGGTCATCTGTACGATTACGTTGTATGGAACAGTTGCAATGTCTGCACCAGCCAGTGCACAGTCGGTTACGTGGATCGGGTTGCGGACGCTTGCTGCGATGATCTCGGTGTCGATGCCGGCTACGTCGAAGATCTCAACGATTTCACGGATCAGATCAACGCCGCGGGTGCTGATGTCATCGAGTCTTCCAAGGAATGGGGAAACATAAGTTGCACCTGCTCTTGCAGCCAGAAGTGCCTGGTTTGCGGAGAAGATCAGGGTTACGTTTGTCTTGATGCCCTCTGCGCTCAGAACTTTAACAGCTTTGAGTCCTTCTACGGTCATCGGGATTTTAACAACCATGTTTGGATGGATGGCTGCGATCTCACGGCCTTCTTTGATCATGCCTTCTGCATCTATTGTGGTAGCTTTTACCTCGCCGCTGATCGGTCCGTCTACGATCTCGGTGATCTCTTTGATGACCTCTTTGAAGTCACGTCCTTCTTTTGCGATCAGGGACGGGTTGGTGGTAACGCCGCAGATAACGCCCATGTCGTTTGCTTTTTTAATGTCCTCTACTTTTGCTGTGTCGATGAAAAATCTCATGTTGTTTTTCCTCCCATATTCATACTTTCGTAAGGTTTCGGGGCCTGTTGTTTTCCGCAGAACGGCTCCGTTTTTCTGTTATCTCCAGTATAGATATGTTTGGTTTTTCCGTCAAGTCGGCCTCATTTTTATTAATTAATTTTATTATTTATAAATACTATTTTATAAATTACTCTGGCGGATTTTTTCTCATTTTTTCCGGTTTTTCCTTTTCTTTGTGTTTTCCCGGTTTGCGTCGGAGCTGTTTTATTCAAAATTATTAATAATAATTTCAGTCGTCCTATTTATTTTTTAATTTTTCGGTTCTTGCATACGAAGTGCTGCGCCGCACGATCAGTTTCGGCTCATACTCGACATGATACGTGCTTAAGGGTTCATTGCCGTCCTGGCTTTCCCGAAGAGACTGGATTTTCCGCAGGATGATATCGCACGCATCGCGGCCCTTCAATGGCACATAGTGGTCGATCGTCGTCAGGGAAATCGAGCGGAAGCTGGAATAGACGGTGTTGTCACATCCCACTACGGAAATATCCGCCGGAATGCGCAGTTTGCTCTCGAGCACGGCGTCCATGATCCCGAACGCGATCATATCATTCATGCCGACGATTGCCGTAAGGTTCTTGTCCTCCCGCAGCAGTTCCTTCGTCAGATAATAGCCCATCTTGTACTCAGAATCCATGCTCGGGATCACCTCGTCGAGGTCCTCATCCGCCGATTTGACGATCACGCCGTCGCCGTATCCTGCCTCCTCAAACTCGCGCACAAAGCCTTCCACGCGTTTCAGGCGCTGACCCTGTTTGGAAGTCAGCGGAGGTGAAACAAACGCCACATGCCGGTGTCCCAGTTCCAGCAGGTGGCGTGCCATCAGCCTGCCGGGTTTTGCATTGTTCAGCTCGACCGCATCAATTTCCAGCAGTTCTTCCCGGTTGTTGATGATGACAAGCGGAATCTCCGCGGCCAGCTCCTCCACTTTTTCCTTGCAGCTTCTGCTCGGATTGCAGGTGTAGATAATGCCGCGCGGGCGCACACTCTTCATCATCCGAAGATAATTCTCTTCGATTTTCAGGTCCCTCTGCGTATTGCAGACAAATACCCCGTAATTCTTCTCTTTTGCAACTTCTTCGATGCCGTGCAGCAGCATCACATAGTAAGGATTCGTCAGCGTCGGACAGAAGACGACGATCAGCTTGTTGCCGTTCGACTCTCTTCTCATCTTCCGCCGCGGAATCTGGTAGCCCAGCTCTTTTGCCGCCGCCTCCACTTTTTCTACTGTTTCCCGCGAGAACGAAACGTTTTCCCGCCGGTTCAGGATCATGGAGACCGTCGCCTGGGATACGCCTGAGGCTGCTGCGACATCACTGGATGTCACTTTTTTTCTGCCCATAATTACAGCTCCGTTCTGCCCTCTAACGCACGCAGAAGGGTGACTTCGTCAATATTTTCCAGATCGCCGCCCACCGGAACGCCGCTTGCAATCCGCGTCACCTTGATACCGGTCGGCTTGATCAGCTTGCTGATGTACATGGCCGTTGTCTCGCCCTCCAGGCTGGAGTTCGTGGCAACGATAACCTCCGAGACATCGCCCTGGAGGCGCTGCATCAGCTCTTTTAACCGGATGTCGTCCGGCCCAATCCCCAGCATCGGGGAGATGGCCCCGTGCAGGACGTGGTAAACGCCGTCGTATTTTCCGGTTTTTTCATATGCCGCAAGATCCTGCGTCGTCTCCACCACCATGATCACGCTGTGGTCGCGCTTGACATTTGCGCAGATCGGGCACAGCTCTTTGTCGGTCAGGGTCTGGCAGCACTTGCAGTACTGGACGTGGGATTTTGCTTCTGTGATCGAATCGGCCAGCCGTTTTGCCTGGTCGGCCGGCATATTCATAATATGAAAGGCCAGTCGCTGTGCGGTTTTCACACCGATGCCAGGCAGATGGGACAGCTGCTCGATCAACTGATTGATGTATCCGCTGTAGTAATCCATCAGAACGGAAATCCTCCGCCCATGCTGCCGAGTCCGCCGGCAAGTTTGCCCATAGCTTTGGCTGCCTCGTCCTCAACTTTGCGCAGTGCTTCGTTGGTTGCTGCCATGATCAGATCCTCGAGCATTTCTACGTCGTCCGGATCTACGGCATCTTCGCTGATTTTAACTTTGGTTACTTCTTTTTTACCGGAAATGGTTACTTCTACGGCTCCGCCGCCTGCTGTCGCAGTGAACTCTTTCTCCTCCAGTGCTTTCTGGTTCTCTTCCATCTGCTTCTGCATTTTCTGAGCCTGCTTCATCAGATTGTTCATGTTGCCCGGCATTCCTCCCGGGAATCCTCCTCTTTTTGCCATGGGTAATATCCTCCTGAAAAATTTGTTTTTAATCTATTCTTCCCCGTCGTCGAAGTCGCTCTCGTCGTCCTCCTCGACCGGGATTCCATGAATCGCCTGCATCAGTGCATCATCCACAGAAATCGTGGAGAGCGCGGCGTTTGCATGCTGGTCTGCTAAAATGAGCTGGACCTCTACGGTTTTTCCAGTCATCTGTTCAATAATGGTGCGGATCTCATCGGCTGCCTCCGGCCGCTCAACGTAGATGGATGCGAGCTGGTCTGCAAACTCAACAAACAGTTTGGCGTCACCCGTCTCGCTGTTGTATTTCGGAACGGCGCTCTGCAGAAACTGGCGGAACATGCCGCTTGTCTGGCCGACAATTGCCTTCCAGGACGCGCTGATGCGCTGTAAATCCGCCGGTGCGGCTTTCACTGGTGCCGGTGCACTCTGCGGTGTTTCTGCCGCCGCATAGCCGTCTCCGGCCGCTCCGGAGCCTCCTGCACTGCCGTTTCCTGCTCCCGGTGCATTTGTCACCATCATCGGGATTCCGCGCTCCATTTTTTCTTCGAGAATCCTAAGACGCTCCAGCACGGATTCGAGGTTCTGCTCCATCTGCGGTTTGCAGAGTTTGACGAGCGCCACCTCAACGAGCACGCGCTTCTGCGCCGCATAGCGGAGCTGGCCGGAGAGCTCGGATAAAACGCGGATATAGTGGATCAGCGTCTCATCGTCTACCATCGTGCTCTCTTCTTTTAAGAGCTTCAGGTTTTCTGTAGAGACGTCGAGCAGTTCTTCGGTTTCATCTGCGCTTTTTACCAACAGCAGATTCCGCAGATACCACGTAAAGTCGGTAACGAACTGTCCCAGCTCTTTTCCGCGGTTTAAAAGGGTTTCCAGCGTGCGGATGCTTCCCGTTACATCCCCGGCGAGGATCGTGCGGAGCATCTGGCTGAAGATTTCGGTATCAACAGTTCCGAGAACTTCAAGGACTTTATCGTACGTCAGCTTCTGCCCGAGGTAGAAGGCGATGCACTGGTCCAGGAGGCTTAACGCGTCTCGCATGGAGCCGTCGCCCGACTTTGCGACGTAGCGGATGGCTTTTTCTTCGACGTCCACGCCCTCTTTTTCCATCAGTTCACTAAGACGCGCCGCGATGGTATCGATCGTGATGCGGCGGAAATCGTACCGCTGGCATCTGGAAAGGATCGTCACCGGGATTTTGTTTGCCTCTGTGGTCGCCAGAATGAAGATGACATAGGACGGCGGCTCCTCCAGGGTTTTTAAGAGTGCATTGAACGCTCCGGTAGAAAGCATATGCACCTCGTCGATGATATAGACTTTATACCGTCCCTGTGTCGGCCGGTAGGCTACCTCCTCACGGATTTCACGGATGTTGTCGACACCGTTGTTCGATGCCGCGTCGATCTCGATGACGTTCGTGGAAACGCCCGCCAGAATCGCCTTACACGTCGGACATTCGTTGCACGGGCTTCCGTCCACGGGATGTTCGCAGTTGACCGAGCGGGCGAGAATCTTGGCGATCGTCGTTTTTCCTGTTCCGCGGGTTCCGCAGAACAGGTACGCATGACCGATGCGGTCCGCGCGGATCTGATTTTTTAATGTTGTTACAATGTGATCCTGTCCTTTTACATCCTCAAAGGTGGAAGGACGGAATTTTCGGTACAGAGCAGTATAGCTCATAAAATTTTTCTCCTTTTATTGCATCGGCATGGAAGCCTGCCGCCGGCAGTTTCTTTTGGACAGCAGTGCAACAGAAGAACGGAGACCTTGTTCTTCTTGCTTTAAGGCCTCCGTTCTTTTTCCTTGCCTTTTTCGGGAACGCATCAATCGCCGAAGCTGATTCCCATCCGTTTTGCCTGCAGGACTTCCTGTGCATTCGGATCTACGGTCTTTAATTTTCCGGCGCACTCGCCCAGCGGAATTTTCTTTACTTTTCCGTTGACCATTCCGACCATGTAGCCGTACTGTTTGTCCAGAATAAGCTGTGCTGCCTCGGATCCGAGTCTTGTGGAAAGGACACGGTCATACGGACACGGGCTGCCGCCTCGCTGCATGTGGCCCGGTACGGTGACGCGGATTTCCATGCCTGTCTTTGCCTCGATTTCTTCTGCGATCTTGTAGGATACGGACGGGTATTTCTTTGCGATTTCTTCCTGACGTTTTTTCAGCTCTTTCTTCGGAAGTGCTGCGTCTTCTTTTGCAATTGCACCCTCGGCAACGGCAAGAATGGTGAATCCGCTTCCGCGCTCTTTTCGTCTGTTGATGGCCTCGCATACTTTTTCAATATCGTATGGAATTTCCGGAATCAGGATAACGTCTGCGCCGCTTGCGATTCCGGCGTACAGCGTCAGCCAGCCTACTTTATGACCCATAACCTCTACGATAAAAACTCTCTGGTGAGAGGAGGCTGTTGTATGGATGCAGTCGATCGCATCGGATGCAATATTGACGGCACTGTAGAAACCGAAGGTCATATCCGTTCCGTAGATATCATTATCGATGGTTTTCGGAAGATGGATAATATTCAGTCCTTCCTCTCTCAAGAGGTTTGCTGTTTTCTGGGTTCCGTTTCCGCCAAGAATGACAAGGCAGTCCAGAAGGAGCTTGTGGTAGGTATGCTTCATTGCTTCCACTTTGTCCAGACCGTTTGCATCCGGGGTACGCATCAGCTTGAACGGCTGACGTGAGGTTCCGAGAATAGTTCCTCCCTGTGTTAATATACCGGAAAAATCTTTTGCACTGAGCATGCGGTAATCGCTGTAGATGAGGCCTTTATAGCCGTTCATGAATCCGTATACTTCGAGATCTTTTACATTGTTTGCAAGGCCTTTTACGACTCCGCGCATGGTCGCATTTAATGCCTGGCAGTCTCCGCCGCTTGTTAACAGACCAATTCTTAACATATGACTTTTCCCATCCTGTTCTTTATTAGATTTTCACGACTGCTTCTTGTTTCTTGGCAGTATTATGGAATGTTTACATTATACCCTATTTTTTTCGTTCTCACAATAGTTCGGGGGAAGAAAGCGCGGGAGTTTCTATTTTTTGTACGAAAAAAGGAAGTCTGTGGTTCAGGCTTCCTTGGATTTTCTTTTTTATGCGCGCCGCACTTCGAACTCTCACCACAAACGTTACTCCTACAGCCTACTCGGCCCAGGCACCCTCACGGCACACAGGAGATTCCACTTAGTGCTGCTGCATTCCTGCCCTGACACGGTTCATGGAGTCCTGTTGCGTAAGACCCAGACGTCAACGTCACTTATAGAAGGCAGCTTCGCAATGAAAGAGCCCTCGGATTGGCATCACCCCCGCTGTAGCGGATTGCGGGTACAGGGCACCGCTATCTCCCCGGCTGCGCATTGTTTAGTATACGGGATTTCGGAGGGGATGTCAAGGAATTTGTGAATTGAAATATTGGTATAGCACGAGTATAATTTATAGTAAGGCCAGAAAATAACGCAAAAATTCAGTACCGCAGAGTGTGAACGACTGCTTCACAGATTTTCGTCGTACCCTGGTACGCCTTTCCATCTGTTTTTTACAATTCTCACTCTGCAACACTGCTTTTTTCATTATTTTCAAGATTTGCTATCGATAACTTTTTGAAAATGATACATTTTTTTCTTATAGAAGGAGGATGGACGAATGATACGAGTTACGGTCTGGAATGAGTTTCAGCATGAGCGGACGCAGGAGAAAGTGAAAGAGATTTATCCGGACGGGATTCACACCTGTATTGCAAAGTTTCTGAGACAAGAGGAGGAGCTTTCGGTTCGGACGGCTGTGTTTGACGAGAAGGAGCATGGGCTGACGGAAGAAGTGCTGGCAAATACCGATGTGCTGGTGTTCTGGAATCATATGCTGCAGGAGGAGTTCTCGGACGATGTGGCCGAGCGGGTTCGGCGTCATGTGCTGGCCGGAATGGGGCTGGTAGTTCTGCATTCAGGGCATTATTCCAAGATTATGCGGAAGCTTCTCGGAACAAGTATGACGCTTCGGTGGCGGCATGGGGATCGTGAGAGACTGTTCTGTACGTGTCCGACCCATCCGATCGCGCAGGGAATTCCGGCATGGGTGGATATTCCGGAGGAAGAGATGTATGGGGAGTTTTTTGATATTCCTAAACCGGATGATGTGGTATTTACGGGATGGTTTGCAGGCGGTGAGGTGTTCCGCAGCGGATGCACCTTTACACGTGGGCTGGGCAAAATTTTCTATTTTCAGCCGGGACACGAGGAATACCCCATTTACCATATGCCGGTGATTCAGAAGATTATCAAAAATGGGGTGCGCTGGTGCGTTCCTGTAGTACGAAGACCGGCACCACTGGATAATGCATGGGTGAATCCATCTACGGAGGAAGTGTATCTTTCTTCACACCAAAAATAGCAGTTGCAGTTTACCGATATCTGTATCCCGTTTGATTTTTTCAAAACAGGGGTCTGATTTCACGATCAAAAATGTTCTGCAATACACGGATGGAATCTGCGTACACATTGCATAAATCAGGAGGAAATGTTATATGAGAAAGCTTTCCGTTTTTTACGAACACATTCTACAGGCGTGTGAGCAGTCCGGTAAGACGATTCCGGAAGTGCTCGCGTTCTGCAGGGAGCAGGGAATTTCGGCTGTTGAGATGAACTACAGTCTGTTTGCATCAGAAAGAGAGGTCATTGCCCCGATGCTTTCCGATGCGGGGCTGGTGATCAGCTGTATGCATGAAACCTTTGATTTTTCCCATGATACGGATCTTGGCAGAGCACAGCAGATGCTCGATACTGCGGCATCGCAGCAGGTTTCGCGTGTCCTGTTTGTTGCAGGCGCGCTTGAAACTGCCGAAGCGGCAGAGCTTGCAGCCTGCAGCAGCACCTATGAGGCAACGAGTACTTTTATGGCCGAAAACAAATCGATTCAAAATATGGTACATGCGCTTTCCTCACTCGCCGAATATGCGGCTTTACGTGGCGTTTCGATTACCTTAGAGGACTTTGACGGTTTTTTACAGCCGTTTGCACGCACATATCCGCTGCTCTGGTTTATGGAGCACGTGCCGGGGCTGCGGTATACGCTTGATATCGGAAATTTTGCTTTCAGTGATGAGGATGTTTCGTATGCTGCCTGGCTTCTGAAGGATTATATTGTCCATGTTCACTGTAAGGATCGTGCCGAAAGTCCGCTCGTTCACGGACGTTTCTGCCGCGGCCTTGGCCAGACACCGGCCGGAACGGGATATCTGCCGATGGCAAAGCTTCTTACAGATTTAGAAGCGTGCGATTATGACGGTTATCTCGCCATCGAGCATTTCGATGCGCCGGATCAGTTATCGTTCATCGAACAGTCCGCAGCGTTTCTGCGCCAGTGGGTTTCCGAATAATTCCACCTCTTTCATAAGCGCTCTGATTTTCGGAAAATTTCGTATTTCCGGGGAGAAATTCAGCAAGGAAAATATGTCGAAAAAATTCTTTACTATCTTTGGTTTTTTCGTATCTTTTCCTTGCTTTCCAGGGAAAACATGGTAAACTAAATTTGAAGCTTTTTGAGAAGGCATGATTCGAAAAGCAAATCTAAAACAAGAGGGTTTTAAAGTAATGGGAGAAATTATTATTCCGCAGGGTTACAAATCTGCATTAAACCTCCACGATACACAGGTGGCGATTAAAACAGTAAAGGATTATTTCCAGCATGAGCTGACACATCGTCTGCATCTGCTCCGTGTAACAGCTCCACTTTTTGTACAGCCGGAAACCGGCTTGAATGACAATCTGAATGGCGTAGAACACCCGGTTTCTTTTGAGTTAAAGGATCAGGGTACCAAGAAAACCGCTGAAATTGTTCAGTCTCTGGCAAAATGGAAACGGTACGCACTTCACAAATACGGCTTCTCTGAGGGAGAAGGCATCTACACCGATATGAACGCCATCCGCCAGGACGAGGTGACCGACAACATTCACTCCGTTTACGTGGATCAGTGGGACTGGGAAAAAATCATGTCCCCGGAAGAACGCAATCTTGATTTCTTAAAGAGTACCGTAAAAGATATCTATGAGGCACTGAAAAACACGGAAAAACATATGGCAGACCAGTACGACTACATCGAAACCATTCTGCCGGATGAAATTTTCTTTATCACTTCCCAGGAACTTGAGGATCGCTATCCGGATCTGACTCCAAAGGAAAGAGAGTATACAATCACCAAAGAAAAAGGTGCTGTCTTTATTATGCAGATCGGCGGCGTGCTTGCTTCCGGAGAGCGTCAGGACGGACGTTCCCCGGACTACGACGACTGGTCCTTAAACGGCGACCTGATCGTTTATTATCCAGTGCTTGACATCGCTCTTGAGCTCTCCTCCATGGGTATCCGCGTCAACGCAGATGCTCTCCGCGCCCAGTTAAAGGAATGCGGATGCCAGTCCCGCGCGAAGCTTCCCTTCCAGAAATCCATTCTGAACGGCACTCTCCCGCAGACAATCGGCGGCGGTATCGGACAGTCCCGTATCTGTATGTTTTTCCTGCGCAAAGCGCACATCGGAGAAGTACAGTGCTCGGTATGGCCGATGGAGACACGAGAGGTGATGGATGTGATGAATATTCAGCTTCTGTAAGATTGGTTTCGAATAGACTATTACTATAAAAGGGATACGTTTCCTGTCCGCCCGTTTTCAGGGTATGACAGAAACGTATCCCTTTTATATTTTCCTGCATTGCTGCTGCATTTCGTCCTTACATCAAATCTTCTTCTGCTTTTCGCGGTTTCAGAACCGTTCTTCCAAAAGCTCAAGCAGTTCCTCTCTCTGAAAGGATGCTGTCTTAATTTCATCACCGGAAAGGATCTCTTCCGCCAGCTCTTTTTTCATCTGCTGAAGCTTGATGATTTTTTCCTCGATGGTTCCTTTTGCAATCAATTTGTATACCGTCACAACATTTTTCTGCCCAATACGATGTGCACGGTCTGTCGCCTGATTTTCAACAGCAACATTCCACCATGGATCGTAATGGATGACGATATCCGCGCCGGTCAGGTTCAGGCCGGTTCCACCTGCTTTCAGGGAAATACAGAATACAGACGTGTCATCCCGGTTGAACTGTTCCACCATTTGTGCACGCTGCTCTTTTTTCGTGCTTCCCTGCAGGACAAAGCAGCTGATGCTTTCTTCCTGCAGACGCGCGGTCAGGATCTCGATCATCGAAGTGAACTGGGAGAACAGCAGGATTTTGTGGCCGGATTCCACGGCACTCTGAATCAGCTCGATGCAGAGATCGAGTTTTGCCGAACCGCCTTCGTAATTTTCGTAAACAAGCGCAGGATCACAGCAGAGCTGACGCAGCCGCGTCAGTTCAGAGAGCACCTGGAACCTGGAATCGGCAAATTCTTCCTCTGTCTGGTTCTGCAGCATAAGCGCCAGCCGCTGGGCATGTGCATGATACAGCTCCTTCTGCTTCTGTTCCATGCAGGCAGCCATATTTTTCTCAATTTTGTCCGGCAGATCCTTCAGCACTTCCTTCTTCAGACGGCGCAGAATAAACGGACGGATCATCTTTTGCAGACGTTCTAATCTTTCTTCGTCGCCGTTCCGCACAATCGGAAGTTCAAACTGCTCGCGGAATTTCTGATATCCATAGAGGAATCCCGGCATCAGATAATCAAAGATGCTCCATAGTTCACTTAACTGGTTTTCTACCGGTGTTCCGGTTAATGCCAGGCGGAACGATGCATGGATCGTTTTCACGGCTTTTGCTCCCTGCGTTGCGTGATTTTTGATGAACTGCGCCTCATCAATGATCTCGCAGAAGAACGGGAGATCCTGATACAGTTCGATATCGCGGCGGAGCAAATCGTACGAGGTAATCAAAATATCCTGCATACCGGCATTTTGGATCATCTCTTTCCTCTGTTCCTGTGTGCCGGCGACGAGTCTCGTCTGCAGCTCCGGAGCAAAGCGGGCACATTCGCTCTCCCAGTTATAGACGAGAGATGCCGGTGCAACGATCAAAGAACGACGATTTGCATTTTCGGGTGCTTCCTGCATTTCAGATAAGAGAAAGGCGATGGTCTGCAGCGTCTTTCCAAGTCCCATATCATCCGCCAGAATACCGCCAAAGCCGTTCTGGCATAAGGTTTTCAGCCACCAGAATCCTGTTTTCTGATATTCACGGAGCTGTGCCTGCAGATTGTCCGGAAGTTCAAAATCGTTCTCCTCTGCAGTTTTCATATTTCGGATCAGCATACGGAACTCGCGGTTTTTCTCAACCTGAAGATCATCCTGCTCTTTTAAACGGGTATCGAGGTAGAGTGCTCGATATTTCGGAATTGTGATCTCGCCGCTCTTCAGCTTTGCCTCGGAGATCTGCAGATTTTCCCGCAGTTCCGAGAGAACGCGGATACCGTCCTCGTCCATATCCATAAATTCACCGGTCCTCAGGCGGTAAAATTTCTTTTTCCGGTCATATTTTGAAAGAATCTCTGCCAGTTCCTCCATGCCAAAATTGCCCGGATTCAAATGAAGTTCCAGTACATTTTCTGCGAGGGATACACCGACAGAAACTTTCGGGGCCGGGATGACACGGATCGCTTTTAACCGGTCAGAAACAAAAATTTCACCCAGTTTCTGCAGATCTTCCATACCGCTGCTTAAAAACTCATACATCTCATCGGCTCCCTGGAGAAGCATCTGATGTTTCCGCGCATCATAGGCGCTGAAACAGGATCGAACGAGCTGGTTTGCCGCTGCTTCTTTCCGTACATCACGGCCATGGGAAAGCTGATGGATATCGTTTGCATCTGCAAAAACATTGTATTTTTTCTCGCCATAGACAGCCAGAAGTTCGCAGGTAATCATATCATGCTGCGGCGCATCCAGATAAATCTGAAATTCCACCTGCGGCGGAAGATACTGCTGTAATTCCAGCTTTTCTTCTTTTTTTACCTTAAAATGTTCCTCCAATACCGGGAGAAGTCCCTGGCAGAAGGTCGGGATATCTTCTTTTGCAATTTCACAGACTCCGTCCGGACATCGCTCCATATATTCCAGGAAGTCGCAGACTTCTGCTATCTCTTCCCTTGGGATTCGGTAAATTGTATTTTTTTCTGAAAGAAAATACAAATATTTTCTGCCATAAAAAATGGGATCCGCGTACATCTGTACCTTTAGGCCATCTGCTTTCCGTAAAAGCTTCATTTCATACTGCGGCATCCCCTCCTGGCAGTGCCACAGTTTTTCTTCTCTCCAGTTCGTACGACAAAAGAACTCCTGGCTGCCAACAGCCTCAAAAAATTCATCCATATTCTGCACAGAAATCATCACATAACGGTCATCAAAACAGGACGCATAGCTGCCGGTACCTATCTGATAGCATGAGCCGCGTTCCATGGTATATGCGCTCAGAAATTCTACCATCGGACGGCTTTCTTCTTCAAAAGCATCCATACAGTGCAAAAAAGAAAGCTGCGCACCGTAGCTGACCGTTTCCATATTTTTTACAGCTGCTGTCATTTTGGAAACACTTTTTAATACATACATCCTTTTGCTTCCGATTTTAAATTCTGCCCGAAAGGAATCGTCAAACTGGCTCTCCAGATGAATTTCCAGTTTAACCTGACCTGCTTTTGCTTTCGGCAGAAAAGCAACCTGATCCCGCATCGCATAATGTGAAAGCAGTTCAGAAAAACCGGGGCTTGTCTCTGCTTTTGGTGTTGGTTTTACTACTTTTCTGACAATTTTATGTTCTCCCTGGAATTCTTTCATTCCTTTTTTCACGCCGACAGCACGAAGAAGCTGCTCCAGTTCCTGATGTTCTTCGTCATTTCTCACTTTTTCTTCCAGTTTTTTTCTCTCTTTTTTCCGCCATTCAAGATAGTACAGCAAAACAGCGACACAATGTTTGCACAATCCCCAGTACTGCTCATGTGCCGGACAATCACAATCATCTTCCATAATTTCAGACATTTCTTCATCTACAGAAACGCTGACACAATACATATTTTTTCCGCTTCCGTCTACGACAGCTGTAATTTTATGCAGTTGATATCCGAAAATATCCTCCATTTCCTGTACCTGAAAAGCATGCACTTTCTGTTCTTCATAGATCTTTTTTCCACGGTTATATGATACGGAATTCGTCTCCTGTTTGATGTCCGCCTTTGTAATCATGCTGGTAAAATCCTTTCTGTTCTATCTTTTCCCATCATTCACAATTCGTATTTTACAGATTCTGGTTTTGATCACATCCGACAAGCTTCTCGGAAAGCTCTTTTAAAATATTTTCCTGATATCCCGCTTTTCCTGTTTTCCTTACCAGTTCCGCCGTTTCTCTTAGTAACGGATGCCAAATGTGTTCCAGCTTTTTTCTGCCATTCTCTCCAAATACTTCTTTTGAAAGACTGTTCCGGTAATCCTCTGGTGACATTCCAAAGAATTGGATTCTGTTTCCGAACCGCTGCCAGAGTCTGTCGGCAATTCCAATCCCATCCGGGTCAAGATCTCCACTGTAGTAAATGGGAATCCCACTCTGTACGATCAACGAAATCAGTTTTAATGCTGCATACCGCGGCTGTCCCGACGTACACGCATGTACCAGGGAAGAAATGTTATCCGGTACAATTCCCACGCACTGCAGTAGTTCTCTCCATTGCATTCGGTACTGATAAATAAGAGGTTTCATCAATTGCCTCCAAGTAGTCCATCTTTTTTCCTTTCTTATTCTCTTTTATTTCAACTAATAAAAATTATATCATATCTTGCTATATATGATAAGTTTCTTTTGGTTAAAAACAGAAAAACCCCGGCCGCCTTACGGCGCCGGGGTCTCTTACGTTTGAGCACAAGTATCTTTCGATACAATTATATTTTATTTCCCGCAGTGCTTTCCTCGATTTCGCTTCGCTCCATCTCGGTCGGGCTGTCGCCCTATAAATTCTCCGACTAATGCCCTTGTGTGAGCAAACTCCCACCGGTCATTACTCTCCGAATTTGCACTGCTCATAGATAACCGAAATTAGTCGATCAGAGTAGCAACACGGCCTGATCCAACGGTACGGCCACCCTCACGGATAGCGAAGGTAAGACCCTGATCCATAGCGATCGGGTGGATCAGTTCGATGGTCATCTCTACGTTATCGCCAGGCATGCACATCTCAGTTCCTTCCGGAAGAGTGATAACACCTGTTACGTCAGTTGTACGGAAGTAGAACTGCGGACGATAGTTATTGAAGAATGGAGTATGACGGCCACCCTCGTCTTTTGTCAGAACGTATACCTGAGCGGTAAATTTGGTATGGCAGTGAACGGTACCTGGTTTAGCCAGAACCTGTCCTCTTTCGATCTCTGTTCTCTGAACACCACGAAGCAGAGCACCGATGTTATCACCAGCCTGAGCCTCATCGAGGAGTTTACGGAACATCTCGATACCAGTTACAACAGTTTTCTTGGTCTCTTCTTTCAGACCTGCGATTTCAACTTCCTCATTCAGATGAAGAACACCAGCCTCAACACGGCCAGTAGCAACAGTACCACGACCAGTGATGGTGAATAC
>PPYE01740313.1_pt1 | contig 20739 bp, 19 predicted proteins | sample 1559881 | NCBI WGS metagenome assembly PPYE01 (sample SAMN08240022, study PRJNA423297) | Human gut metagenome, whole genome shotgun sequencing project.
CCCGTACGTACGGTGCAACGGGAGGCACAGAAATAATAATTAATCTCAGTATTGATATTATTTCCTGTCTACCCTATTATAATACATATCTCAAGGAGGTGATAGTATGGCACATGTTCCCACATATCTTGCAATAGATATCAAATCATTTTATGCATCTGTAGAATGTCTAGAAAGAGGACTCGATCCACTAGACACCAATCTTGTTGTTGCAGATGCCTCACGTACAGAAAAAACAATATGCCTTGCCGTCTCTCCAAGTTTAAAAGCCTATGGTCTTCCTGGACGTGCAAGATTATTTGAAGTCATTTCTAAACTAAAAGAACTCAATCATCAAAGAGAACCACTTGAGGGAAGTTCTTTTCTTGCATCAAATCTTAATAAGAATAAACATAAAGCTATAGATTATATTATCGCAAAACCGCGTATGTCCCTCTATCTTGAATATTCGACACGTATTTACTCAATCTACTTAAAGTATTTCTCTCCTGATGATATTCATGTCTATTCTATTGATGAAGTCTTTATTGATGCCACGCATTATTTAGATACTTATGAGTTAGATGCTTTTCATCTTGTTCAAAATATTATTTATGATATATATAAAGAGGTAGGTATTACTGTGACTGCAGGGATAGGAACTAATCTCTATCTTGCAAAAGTCGCGATGGATATAGTTGCCAAACATAAAGAACCAGATGAAAAAGGAGCACGCATTGCTTATTTAAATACTTATGCCTATAGAAAGCTTTTATGGTCTCATACGCCTTTGAATGACTTCTGGAGAGTAGGTAAGGGTATTTCTACTAAACTGAATAATATCGGTTTATATACAATGGGAGATATCGCAAGATGCTCATTAGAAGATGAAGAAAAACTATACAATCTATTTGGAGTCAATGCAGAACTGCTTATTGATCATGCCTGGGGCTGGGAACCTTGTACCATGGCAGCCATTAAAGCCTATAAAGCACCTTCTAAAAGTATTGGAACAGGGCAGGTATTATCATGTGCTTATGATTATAAGAAAACTGAAATTATTTTAAAAGAAATGATAGAATCCTTAAGCATGGATCTCTTTGAAAAACATCTGGTGACTAATAAGCTTGTCCTTACAATTGGCTATGATATTGAGAATATGAAGGATTATCGTGGAGAAATCATGGAAGATCGTTATGGAAGAAAGCTTCCAAAGCATCTCCATGGAACAATTAATCTAGATAGATATACATCTTCTTATAAGCTCATGTGCGATGCCTTATTACGTTTCTATCACTTACATATTAATCATGCACTTACAATAAGAAGAATTCAGCTCAATGCAACACAGGTAAGAAGTGATGATGATATTCCTGTAACTTATAAACAGCTTTCTTTATTTGATGAAGAAAAGATAGAAGTGGATTTATCTAAAGAAAAGAAATTGCAGAGTGTCACACTTGATATTAAGAAGAAATATGGTAAGAATGCCTTACTTAAAGGCACTGATCTTCAGGAAGGGGCCACAACTAGAGAAAGAAATAAGATGATAGGAGGGCATAATGCATGAATTATGACGATATAATCAATATGAAACATCCTACTTCTATAAATCATCCAAGAATGTCCATGAATAATAGAGCGGCTCAGTTTGCACCCTTTGCAGCTCTTAAGACACATGTAGATAAAATAAGTGAAGCAGGAAGACTTACTACTCAAAAAAGTATATTAGATGAAGATCAAAGACAAGTATTAAATAGAGTACTTAACAATCTACTTATTAATAAAAAAGAACATCTTTCTATCATGATAGATTATTTTGTGGAAGACGAGTATAAAGAGGGTGGGTCTTATGCAACAGTAAGAGGTCAGTTTAAAGATATTGATGAAATCAATAAAAGAGTGATACTACTAGATAAAACAACCATTCTCATCGATGATATTTATCATATAAGTATACTAAAGGATTAAGACTGATTCATTTGGGTCTTTTTAATTGTTTAGCACTCAAATATTGACAATGCTAATAAAGGTGTGTATACTGTCTTTAGCATTTAAAATACTAGAGTGCTAAAGGAGCGTAAAAAAATGTCAGATAAGAAAGAATTTAAAGCAGAGTCTAAAAGACTCCTCGATTTAATGATTAATTCTATTTATACTCATAAGGAAATCTTCTTAAGAGAATTGATTTCGAATGCCAGTGATGCAAGTGATAAGCTTTATTATAAAGCATTACAAGAAAATATTTCTGGTTTCTCAAGAGAGGATATGGCTATCAACTTAATTGCTGATAAGGAAAACAGAACCCTTACAATTGCAGATGAAGGGATTGGTATGAATAAAGAAGAACTAGAAGAACATTTAGGTACTATCGCAAATTCTGGCTCTTTTGAATTCAAGAATGCCTTAGAAAAAGGTGTCAGTGATGTAGATATCATTGGTCAGTTCGGTGTAGGTTTCTATAGTGCCTTCATGGTGGCTGATGAAGTAGATGTTTATTCTAAGAAATATGGAGAAGATAAGGGTTACTTATGGAAGAGTGATACAAGTGATGGTTATACTGTTGAAGAAGCTGAAAAAGCAACACATGGTACAACTATTGTACTTCATTTAAAGAAAGATACTGAGGAAGAAGATTACAGTAAATATCTTGATCAGTATGAAATCGAAAGACTTGTTAAGAAATATTCAGACTATGTTCATTACCCAATCAAGATGGATGTCACTACTTCTAGAAAGAAAGAAGACAGCGATGAATATGAAGATGTTGTAGAAAACAAGACTTTAAACTCACAGGTTCCTTTATGGAAACGTCAGAAGAAAGATATTACTAAAGAGGAATATGATGAATTCTATAAGGCTAAATTTAATGATTTTGAAGCCCCTCAAAGAGTGATGCATAATACTGTAGAAGGTGCTGTCTCTTATACTTCACTATTATTTATTCCTTCTAAAACACCTATGAATTACTATTCACAGGACTATAAGAAAGGCTTACAGCTTTATTCACGTGGTGTCTTTATCATGGATCATGCTGAAGATTTAGTGCCAGAACACTTCAGATTTGTGAAAGGTTTAGTTGATTCACAGGATTTAAACTTAAACATCTCTCGTGAAATGTTACAGCATGATAGAAAGATGAAAGTCATGGCTAATAAGATTGAAAAACGTATCCAGACTGAACTTGAAAATATGTTGAAGGATGATCGTGATGAATATGTGACTTTCTTCAAGAACTTTGGTATGCAGTTGAAGTTTGGTATCTATAATAGCTATGGTATGTTGAAAGATAAGCTTCAGGACCTACTTATGTTCTATTCTTCTGATAAGAAAGAACTTATAACATTAAAGGAATATGTTGAAGCTATGCCTGAAGATCAGAAGGAAATCTATTTTGCTTCTGGTGAAACAGTAGAAAAATGTGATTTATTACCACAGGTAGAATCTGTTAAATCTAAAGGCTATGATGTTTTATATATGACTGATAATGTAGATGAATTCTGCTTACAGATGATGAGAGATTATGATTCTAAGACATTCAAGAATGTCACTCAGGGTGATTTAGACTTAGAAACAGAAGATGAAAAGAAAGAACTTGAACAGAAGACTGAAGACAATAAGCCATTACTTGAAATCGTTAAGAAGGCTTTAGGTGATAAGGTACAGGATGTTAAGTTATCTCATCGTTTAAAATCTCATCCAGTATGTCTTGCCAGTGGTGATGGTGTATCATTTGAAATGGAAAAGGTACTAAACCAGATGCCAGATGCACAGGGTGTGAAAGCAGGAAGAATTCTTGAAATTAACCCAGATCATGATTTATTTAAATCATTACAGTCTGTATATGAAAAAGAACCTGTAAAGATTGATGAATATGCGTCTATCCTATTTGATCAGGCACTATTAATTGCTGGATTCTCAATTGATGATCCTGTAGAATTCTCTAATAAGATCACAAAGCTTATGATTGAGGCTTCTAAATAACAATTCAATTTGATATAATGAGAGCAGAAAAGAGGGATTTTTATGAAATTATTCTTATCTGCTCTTTGTTTATGTGCGAGCGGATTGTTAATATATGTTTCTTATAAATTGATTTATGCTTATACAATGATTGATCAGTTCCATGATGCATCATTAAAATGGATTGAAGCATTAAAAGAGAAGGATGAAGACTTAGAAAACATCCAGGCTATCTTATCTCAATATGAAAAACCAATTGATTTTATGTATAAAGTTTTTCATAAAATACATTCATTTCTGAAATAAATCATTTAAAGTTTGCGATTAACATAAATAAATATAGAAAATGTTGTTTTTATATAAAATTATGAAAAATATCATTTTTATTGTTGACAATTAAAATCGTCTGACTATAATAAGACACATACATAAGAAAACTCAATGACAAAGAGAGTAGTTTAACTAGAAATCTAAGCGAGCTGGCGTAGGTGAGAGGTCAGTATGGAAAGTTAGATGAACCGCACTTTTGAGAGGATAATCTGAATACATAGGATTATCGGTATTCCGCCTTAAGGATAAGAGAGGATTTAGGAATAAATCAAGAAGAGTGGTACCGCGTTAATTGACGTCTCTTGCGAAAGCAAGAGGCGTTTTTGTTTTCTTAAATTAAAAAAAGGAAGGGCATATTTATGAAAAAATTATTAAGCGTAGTATTAGTTATGTTACTTGCTGTTGGAATGACTGGTTGTGGATCATCATCTAACGGTAAAACTGAATTATTAATTGGGGTATCTCCAGACTATCCACCATATGAATCTTACAACAACAAGAAAGAAATGGTTGGATTCGATATTGATATGACTAAGGAATTAGTTAAAATCATGAACAAGAATGGTGGTAACTATTCTTATAAGTTTAAAGCTTTAAGCTTTGATGCTATTTCATCTTCAATCACTTCAGATCAGGTTGATTTAGGTATTTCTGGTTTCACTTATCATAAAGATTGGAAAAACATTCTTTGGTCTCATGCATATAACACTTCTGAACAGATTGCTTTAGTAAAAGGTGATTCTACTTTCTCCAAAGCTTCTGATCTTGAAGGTAAAAAGATTGGTGCTCAGTTAGGTGCTACTGGTGTAGATGCTGCAAAAGATATTAAAGGTGCTCAAGTTACTACAGTAAAAGATGCTAAGATCTTAGTAGAAACTTTAAAATCTGGTGGATTAGATGCTGTTGTTCTTGATGGTGCAGTTGCTGAAAACTATGCTAAGAATGCTGGCTTAAAGATGATTGATGAACCATTAATCAAAGAAGAAAACATGATCATCACTAAAAAGGGTAACGACAAGTTAATGAAAGACGTTAACAAAGCAGTCGATGAATTTGTTAAATCTGATAAATACAACGAATTAAAAACTAAATGGGGTTGCTAATTTATTAATCACATAAGTGCAGATATGTTCTGTCTGCACTTAATTTTTTATTATTAAGGAGTCAATGCGAATGAAAACAATTATGGATATTCTTACGCCGTCTAATATTCAATTCATGATTTTCACTGGTGCAAAGTACTCTCTATTACTTGCAATAGGGGCTTTATTCTTCGGTGTTATTCTTGGAATTATTGGTGCGGCTTTAAAACTTTCAAAACATTTTGTATTAAGAGCAATTGGAAATATTTATGTAGAAATCTTCCGTGGCACACCAATGCTATTACAGATCATGTTCTTATACTTGGCAGTACCTACTGTTGTTCAGTCTATTACAGGACAAAGATTTCAGGCTGATCCATATGTATGTGGCTTAATTGCTATGAGCTTAAATAGTGGTGCTTATCAGGTAGAATTAATTAGATCTGGTATTTTAGGTGTTGATAAAGGTCAATGGGAAGCATGCGAAACAATTGGTTTAAACTATGTTCAGACTATGCGTTATGTTATTTTACCACAGGCATTTAAACGTATCATTCCACCTCTCATTAGTGAATTTATTACATTAATTAAAGACTCATCACTTATTTTCACAATTGGTGCAGTAGAACTACTTGCCACTGCAAGTGTTATTGGTGCCAATACATTTAACTATCTTGTACCTTTAACTGCAACAGGTGCTATTTATTTAGTAATGACACTTTGTATTTCAGCCATCGCAAGATATGTAGAAGGGAGATTAGCTGTCAGTGACTAACGATATCATGATCCAGGTGGATCACATTACAAAAAAATTTGGTAAATTAAAGGCTGTAGATGATGTATCTCTTACTTTAAAGAAGGGTGAAATTGTCTGCCTTATCGGCCCTTCAGGTAGTGGTAAAAGTACAGTACTTAGATGTATTGATCACTTAGAAAAGCCTGAAGCAGGTTCTATTTATATTGATGGTGCACTTTTAAAGGAAGGTACACCTGAATATAACAAGTTAAGAAGTAAAATGGGATTTGTATTCCAGCACTTTAACTTATTCCCTAATATGACTGTATTAGAAAACTTAACACTTGCACCTCTTAAGGTCATGGGTATGACAGAAGAAGAAGCCAATTCAGTGGCTATCAAGTACTTACAGAAAGTAGGTCTTGAAGATAAGAAGGGTACTTATCCTAATAAGTTATCTGGTGGTCAGAAACAGAGAGTCGCAATTGCAAGATCTCTTTGTTTAAATCCAGAAGTCATGCTATTTGATGAACCTACAAGTGCATTAGACCCAGAAATGGTTATTGAAGTATTAGAAGTAATGCAGGATCTTGCTAAACAGGGTATGACAATGATGGTTGTGACTCATGAAATGGGATTTGCTAGAACTGTTGCAGATCGTGTGATTTTCTTAGAAAACGGAAAGATTGTAGAAGAAAATGATTCAGAAACTTTCTTCTCTCATCCAGAAAGTGATAGAGCGAAAGATTTCTTATCTAAAGTTATGCATTAGTTATTAAAAGGAGAAAGAAGACGTGTATTTAAAGGAATTTGATGTAGAAACATGGATGACGAACCATGAACAAAATTGTCAATACAATTTAGCTGATACATGTGTATCTGATATGTCTATTCATGAATTAGAGTCATTGATTCATAAAGATCTTATGAGTGATCTTATGCATATGCGTATGGATTATGGACCAATTACAGGCTCTGATTGTTTAAAAGATGCTATTCTTTCTTTATATAAGACAGGTACAAGAGATAATATTGCAGTCGCTCATGGGGCAATAAATGCTAATGAACATGTGATGGATACTTTATTAAATAAAGGAGACCATGTCATTGCATTAACACCTTCCTATGAACAGTTCTATTCTTATCCGGCATCAATTGGATGCGAGTATGATCTAGTAGAACTTAATGAAGACAATAACTGGGAACCTGTCATAGATGATTTTAAGAAGCTTATTAAACCTGAAACAAAGATGTTTATATTAAATAGTCCTAATAATCCGACTGGTACTGTTATTAAACAATCTTTAATGGAAGAATTGATTGAACTTGCTAGAAGTCATTCTATTTATATTCTTGTCGATGAAATCTATCGTGGTATGAATAATACTCTATGTGATAGTATTTCTGATATGTATGAATTAGGTATTGCGACAGCCTCTTTATCTAAAGTCTATTCCTTTGCAGGACTTAGACTGGGATGGATCAAAGGACCTAAACAACTTATTGATGAAATCAATTTTAGAAGAGATTATACAATCATCTCTACTGGTCCATGGAATGATTATTTGGCCACAGTTGTATTACAACATAAAGATTTAATACTTGATAGAAGTAGACATATCATTCTTGAAAATAAGAAAATATTAAAAGAATGGCTTGAAAAAGAAGACTTAGTAGAATGTGTCATACCAGAAGATGGTACTGTATGTTTCTTACATTATTTATTTGATATGCCCTCAAAAGAATTATGTGAGAAATTACAAAATGACACTGGTGTATTCTTTGTGCCAGGTATGGCATTTAATAAGGAATACCATTTGCGTTTTGGTTTTACTTCAGATTCAAAAATAATCAAGGAAGGCTTAGAAACATTCTCTTCCTGGATTCATTCGCATATTACAGAAGCAGAATAAACTGCTTCTTTTTTATTATATGCAAATCATTTGCATATTCATTGACATAGGAATAAGAATCATTATAATACAATTTGCAAGTCATTTGCATAGGAGGTATTCTATGAAACAATATCGTACAAAATACAAAGAATGTATTATTGAATATATGAAGAATAATGAAGATCATCGTTTATGTGCTAAAGATATTTATCAGGCGTTAGTTGATCAGGGATTAAGTGTGAATCTAGTCACAGTTTATCGTAATCTAGATAAACTATCACAGCAGGGACTTATACAAAAACATACACTTTCAGAAGAAGATAGTGTGTATTACCAATATGCAAGAGAAGAAAAGTGCAATCACCATCTTCACTTATTATGCAAGAGATGTGGTAAGATTGCGCATTTAGAATGTGATTTCATGGATATCATTCGTACACATTTATTAGAGGACCATGGTTTTGAAATTGATTGTAAGGATTCTACAATTGTGGGCTTATGTAAAGAGTGCAGGGAGGCTATCCATGCTTAAAAAGATAAGTTTGTTTATTCTCTCTTTATTATTAATGACAGGTTGTACAACAGAAACTAGAAAGAAGCCATTTAATATCGTTGTCACTAACTTTCCTTGTTATGATTTTGTTCGTGCAATTACTAAAAATGATCAAGATATATCTATAAAGATGCTTATTAAACCTGGTATGGATTCTCATTCTTATGAACCCTCACCACAAGATATGGTTGCGATTAAAGAGAGCGATTTATTCTTTTATGTAGGTGGAGAATCAGATGAATGGGTGGATAGCTTGCTAGCTGATATGGACTCTAAAAGAATAGTTAAAATGTTGGATCTTGTGTCTCATCTTCAGCATGAAGAACACGTTGAAGGGATGGAAGAAGAAAAACATGAAGAACATGATGAACATGAAGAAGAATATGATGAACATGTCTGGACAAGTCCTAAAAATGCAATGGAAATTGTTTCTGGCTTAAATAAGAGAATGTGTGCACTCGATCAAAAACATGCATCAAAGTTTAATGAGAATACAGAAAACTATATTAAACAGATTGCATCTGTTGATTCTAGTTTTAAGCAAATGGTCAAGCAGGCAAAAAGAAAAGATATAGTTGTAGGAGATCGTTTCCCGTTGCTTTATTTTGCGAAAGAATATGGTCTTACATATAGTGCTGCATTTCCAGGATGTTCTGAACAGACTGAACCAAGTGCATCTACTATTTCTTATTTAATTGATAAGGTCAAGAAGGATCATAATCCTGTTATCTTTAAGATTGAATTATCCAATGGACAGATTGCTCGTACTATTTCTGAAGAAACAGGTGCAAAAGTACGTACTATTCAAAGTATGCATAATGTGAGTGCAGAGGATTTTGATAATGGTGAAACATATGTTTCAATCATGCGTAAAAACGCAAAGGCAGTAAAGGAGGCACTTCAATGAAGACATTTATAAAAGTAGATCATTTGCATCTAGGTTATGATAATCAAGAAGTAATCAATGATCTTTCTTTTGATATAAATCAAGGTGATTTTATTACTGTACTAGGACAAAATGGTGCAGGTAAAAGTACCCTGATTAAAGGATTGTTAGGACTTATTAAGCCAATGGAAGGGCAGATTACATATTATATAAATGAAAGAGAAATAGGTTATATGCCTCAAGAAACAAAGGTGGATCGTCATTTTCCTGCTTCAGTATATGAAATAGTCTTATCAGGCGCATTAAATAGAGTAGGGTATCGTCCTTTCTTTAATTCAAAAGAAAAGAAACTTGCAGTAGAATGTTTAAAAACACTTCATATAGAAAACCTTAAAAACAATTCTTTTGGGGAACTATCTGGAGGGCAAAGACAGAAGGTCTTACTTGCAAGAGCACTATGTGCAACAAGAGAATGTTTAGTACTTGATGAACCTTCTAATAACTTAGACTATGATTCTAAAGAAGAATTCTATACTGTTTTAAAAGAACTTCATCAAAAAGGTTTAACAATTATCATGATTACTCATGATTTAGCGTCTCATGAAGTGATTGGTAATAAGATTCTTCATTTAGATAAAAATAACTATAGAATGGAGGAAGTTAAATAATGAATACATTACTCCATATGTTTAACTATACATTTATTATTCGTGCTTTTATTGTTGGCTTACTTATTTCATTATGTGCTGCAATGTTAGGCGTAAATCTTGTCTTAAGAAAGAATGCGATGATCAGTGATGGTTTATCCCATGTCTCTTTTGGAAGTTTTGCGATTGCGACAGTATTAGGAGTGGCACCACTTTATTTAGCTGTACCAGTAGCAGTGATTGCGGCTGTAATGATACTAAAACTTAACAACAATCATCATATTCATGGTGATGGTGCTATTGCGGTTTTATCATCTAGTTCACTTGCGATTGGTATTATGGCTATATCACTTACAAAAGGTGTGAATACAGATATCAATAACTACTTATTTGGTAGTATCCTTTCGCTTAATAATCAAGATATGATTATAAGTGTTGTTTTATCCCTTATTGTACTTATTCTTTATATTTTCTCTTATCATAAGATGTTTGCATTGACGTTTGATGAAGATTTTGCGAAAAGTACTGGTATTAACGTAGAATTCTACAACATCATTATCGCAATACTTTGTTCACTTACAATAGTATTAGGTATGCGTATGATGGGGGCACTTCTTATTTCAAGTTTAACAATTTTCCCATGTCTTACATCCATGTATTTCTGCAAGGATTTCAAGCATGTAGTAATTTCTTCTGCCATCCTTTCTTCTATTTGTTTTATTGTAGGATTATCTATTTCATACCTCTATGCAGCCCCAACTGGAGCGTCTATTGTAATTGTGAATTTAGTTGTTTTATGCATTACACAGCTTATTCATTATGTCACTACAAAATCATAATTAAGTCTTTTCATCGCCTCACAATTCTTATATAATGAGTATTCGTGGGAGCGTAAGAATATGGATATAGATTTATCAAAACCGCTTCCTGATGAAGTTGTATTTATCCTTCAAGCAAAAGCCTATGAGTTTCAGAAGGATGGCGTAGAAAAGATTGTTGCAGCAGAAATTGAAGATTATCTCAGAAACGTAGTATGGAGAAATAAAATCGCTATTACTTTTTGTGATATGATTGATGATATTATGTCTTTACAGTTCTCTACAATTTTTGAATATCTACAAGCTAAAGTCATTAAGGAAGCAGAAACTAAAAACTTAGCAGACTTTCAGAGTCTTATCATGAAATAACTTATTATTTCTATTAAAAGTGGCCTAAAAGCCACTTTTTGATTAGAACACTTATTTTGACTTTCATCTCTATATTGTTTAAGATGAATAGGTAGTAATTTTTTAAGAGGTTAATTATGAAATATAAAACGATAAAACTAAGTCATACTAATGAAATTATACAGACTTATGGTGTTAATTCTTTGATGGCTAAAGTAATAGAAAGTAAAAAAATAGATCAAAAACAATTTAAATCCTTTATGGATCCTCATCTTATTTATCATGATTTTTCTTTATTTGAAGAAGCAGATGAAACATTAGAACGTATTGAAGAAGCAATCGCAAATAAAGAAAAAATCTGTATTTATGGAGATTATGACTGTGATGGTATTCTAGCAACCACTATTCTTGTACAAGCTTTTCATGAAAGAGGAGTAGAAGTTGGATATCATATTCCTAACCGCTTTACTGATGGTTATGGACTTAATACAACAAGAGTAGAACAGATGGCAGAGAAGGGCTACTCTCTCATTATTACTGTAGATAATGGAATCAAAGCATTTGATGCAGTAGAAAAAGCAGGAGAATTAGGTATTGATGTTATTATCACTGATCATCATGCCTTTGATGGTGAAGTACCAGTTGCTTATTCAATCATTCATACTAAAATGTCTCCTAAATATCCATTTAAAGAGATATGTGGTGGTTTTATTGCCTATAAGCTTGCAGCAGCTCTTTTAAAGCATCATGACCCTTATTTATTTACTCTAGCTTCTATTACAACTATATCTGACATGATGCCATTACTAGATGAAAATAGAAGTTTAGTAAGACGTGGTTTACAGTTTATGAAGCAATATAAATACCCCTCTTTAGAACTATTAAAAGGGAGTAGAGACTATAATGCCACAACTATAGGTTTCACAATAGCTCCCCGTATTAATGCCTTTGGACGCTTACCAGAACTAGTGAATCCTGTATATTTAGTTAAATATTTCTTAAAAGAAGCAGACCCGGCCTACCAAGAAAAGATTTCTAATTATGCATCTAAAATCAACTCTAAAAGACAATCATTAACCACTTCTTTATATAAAGAAGCAGTGACTGATACATCTTCACATTGCTTATTTTATGGCTCAGAAAATATGCATGAAGGATTAGTAGGTCTAGTGGCAGGTAAATATACAAGAGAATATGAACAGCCAGCCTTTGTCATGCATTATAATCCTAAAGAAGAAATATATAAAGGAAGTGCAAGAGGAATTGATGGCTTTAATATTTATAATTTCTTTACTCATCATGAAGATCTTTTTGTGCAATATGGAGGTCATGCAAAAGCAGGAGGCTTTACTATTACCAAGTCTAACTATCCTTTAGTCTATGATGCCCTTATGAATGATATAAAAGGATGCCATTTTGAAGCCAGTGAGTCAGTTATTCCTATTACACTCACAGATACAACAATTTCTAATGTTGAGTCACTTGATTTACTTGCCCCTTTTGGTGAAGAAAACAAAGCACCATTATTTATTCTAGAAGATGTATCATGTCATCAAGTAGACCGTTTATCTGAAGGAAAACATTTAAAGTTTCATTTAGGAGATAATCAGGTCTCTGCCCTTGCTTTTAATAAAGGACAATTATATGATGAACTTGTTCATAAAGATTCTATGACTCTAGTTGGTACGTTATCTATCAATGTCTTTAGAGGTAATAAATCTATTAACTTTATTGTTGAGGATATCTTATAATTTAGTTAATCTGTAAGGATTTATTTTTAAGATTTTATGTTATTCATTGTTTTGTGATGATATAATAATATTGTATAGGAGGATTCGTTATGGATTTTAAACAGCATATTGCATCTATTCCAGGATTTCCAAAGGAAGGAATTATCTTCAGAGATGTAACACCTTTATTAGAAGATAAGGATGCATTCAAAGCTTGTATTGATGATTTAGCAGCACATGCAAAGGATTTAGGGGTTGACGTAGTTGTAGGCCCTGAATCAAGAGGGTTTATCTTTGGATGTCCTGTTGCTTTAGAATTAGGATGTGGCTTTGTACCAATCAGAAAGCCAGGTAAGTTACCTAGAGAAACTGTCAGCAAGAAGTATGATTTAGAATATGGATCAAATGAAATCTTCATGCATAAAGACAGTATTAAGCCAGGTATGAAAGTATTAATCGTTGATGATTTACTTGCAACTGGTGGTACCGTAGAAGCTGCTGCTGCACTTATTGAAGAAATGGGTGGAGAAGTTGTAGGTATGGAATTTGTGATTGAATTAGAAGAATTAAAAGCTACTGAAAAACTAAGTAAATACAACATCTATTCACAGGTTAAATACTAATAGAAACTCCTTTTGGAGTTTTTTTATTTTGTTTGTATTATTCATAAACGAATAGTAAATATCAGAATAAATGAAGTGATATTTGTATTATTCCTTTCTTAGTCTCTTCATGTTAGTAGTGAATTATGTTATAATTGAGATGATACACGAGGGGGTGTTATTATGAAATATAAAGGTGCAGGGGACCCAATGAGTTACGACGACGTCCTTGCTCTTGTAAAAACATATATCACAAAAGAAGAAAGTTTAGCCCTGATTCAAAAGGCTTATGACTTTATTATGGTGAAGCATAAGGAACAGAAAAGAAGAAGTGGTGAACCTTATACAATTCATTTGATCTGGGTTGCTTATATTCTTGCAACATTACAGACTGGACCAATTACTATTGCAGCAGGACTTCTTCATGATGTTATGGAAGATTGTGATGTGCCTCGAGAAGAAATGGTTGAGAGATTTGGTGAAGAAGTTACTACTCTAGTAGAGGGTGTTACTAAGATCACTAAGATGCCTTATATGGAAGAAAGTGATTTCCATGCTGAAAATCATCGTAAGATCTATATTGCGATGGCTAAGGATATTCGTGTTATCTTGATTAAATTAGCTGATAGACTCCATAATATGCGTACGCTTCAATATATGAGACCGGATAAGCAGCAGCGTATTTCTAGAGAAACATTAGAAGTCTATGCGCCAATTGCGCATCGTTTAGGTATTAATGATATTAGAGTAGAACTAGAAGATTTATGCTTATTATATCTTGATCCTAAAGCTTATAAAGAAATTGCGGCACTTCTTGATAAGAAGAAGAGTGAAAGAAAAGATTCTGTTGATGCAATGATTAAGTCAGTTGAAAAGAATTTAGAAGGAACTAGCATCAGTTATCGTATTAAGGGTCGTGCTAAGCATATTTATTCTATTTATAAAAAGATGGTTTATAAGCATAAGCGTTTTGATGAAATCTATGATTTGAATGCTTTACGTATTATTGTACAAACTAAGAATGAATGTTATGAAGTATTAGGTATTATGCATGAGAAATATCGTGCAATTCCTGGACGTTTTAAGGATTATATTGCCATGCCTAAGCCTAATATGTATCAGTCATTACATACATCTGTGATTGGTGAAAAGGGCTATGTATTTGAAATCCAGATTCGTACTGAAGAGATGGATGAACTCGCTGAAAGAGGGGTTGCATCTCATTGGCGTTATAAAGAAGGTAAGAAGTATAATGCGAAACAGGAACAGAAGGAAATTGGAGAAAAGCTTCAGTGGATGAGTGAGTTCATTACTGTAAGTGATGAAATGAAAGATAATGAAGCTAAAGATTTTTATAATACGTTACAACGTGATATCTTTGAAGCCAATGTTTATGCTTTAACACCTGCAGGTCGTATTGTAGAATTACCAAATGGGTCTACACCGATTGACTTTGCATATCGTGTTCATACAGAAGTTGGACATCATGCGGTTGGAGCAATTGTGAATGGTGTTATGGTTCCTTTTGATACCAAATTAAGAACAGGTGATATTGTAGAAATCAAGACTAATAAGAATTCTGGTCCAAGTGAAGGCTGGTTGAAGTTTGTAAGAACAGCGGGTGCTCGTAATAAGATTCGTCAATATATCACAAAACATGAAGAAGAAAATAAGAAACAGATTATTGAAGAAGGAAGAAGACTTCTTAGAGATGAAATCAGAGCAAGACAGCTTGATGAAAAGACTTATATGAGTCCTGATACTTATAGAACTTATCTTGGTTCATTTGGCGCCAATACATTTGATGATGTACTCTTTGCATTAGGTAAGAAGCATGCGACTGCTTCTACACTTCTTGATAAAGTGGCCCCACAAAAGAGAGGATTCTTTGATAACTTGTCTCAAATCCTTCGCCACAACAACAATATTCAGGAATTAAATAAGAAACATGAGAAGAGTATTGGTGTGGCAGTCACTGGTGTAGATGGATTAAAGATGCAATTATCTAAATGCTGTAATCCTATTCCTGGTGACAAGATTGTTGGTTTTGTATCTAAAGGACAGGGAATCAAGATTCATCGTGCGGATTGTCCAAATGTCAAGAGTGTCGTAAAAGGACGTTTGATTGATGTTTATTGGGATTATCCTAATATTGAACAGAAGCGCTTTAATGTGGATCTAGAAGTCGTTGGATTAGATCGTCCTAATTTATTAAGTGATATTGTGACATGTTTAAGTCAGGTAAAGGTCAATATTCTTAAAATCAATGCGAACATCATGGATTTAGATGCTCATATTCGTTTAACATTATCTGTAGAGAATGCAGAAATCTTACAGAATACAATTGATAATATGAATAAAGTACAGGGTGTTGCAGAAATTCGCCGTGTAATTCATTAGTGACTTGAATTAAATATACTTTTGATTTATAATCACCTTATATTCAGTGAAGAAGATTAAGTAATGGACATTGATAGAGAGGTCATGGCTGGTGGAAATGGCTAATGAGAAGTTATGGGACACTTTGGAGAATGCTTTAAAAAAGCACGTTGGTAACGTTATAACTAAGTAAAGTGCATGATTTATTCATGAACTAAGGTGGTACCGCGTATTAACGTCCTTAGATTAAGGACGTTTTTTATTTTTATAAAGGAGGAACTCATGAAATACAATAGACCAAGAGGGACAGTAGATATTACCCCTGAAAATTCAGAAAAATGGATTGAAATGGAACAGCTATTAAGAACTGTTGCCGCAAATTACAACGTAAAAGAAATGCGTACACCAATCTTTGAACACACAGAATTATTTAGCCGTGCAGTTGGTGATACGACAGATGTAGTAACTAAAGAAATGTATACATTTAAGGATAAGGGAGATCGTTCTCTTACTTTAAGACCAGAAGGAACTGCAGGTATTGCAAGAGCATATGTAGAAAATAAGATGTATGCTTTACCTGAAAAGTTACAGAAGGTTTACTATATGGGACCAATGTTTAGATATGAACGTCCACAAAATGGTAGACAGAGACAGTTCCACCAGTTCGGTGTAGAAATGTTAGGTGTTGAATCACCATACGTAGATGTTGAATGTATGTTGATGGCAGTGACTATCGTTGAAGCATTAGGTATTAAGAATATCAAATTACATATTAACTCATTAGGTGATGATGAATCAAGAACTGCATATAGAGAAGCTTTAAAGAATCATTTCAGACCAGTGCTTAATGATTTATGTGAAGACTGTCAGGCACGTTTTGAAAAGAACCCATTAAGAATTCTAGACTGTAAAGTCGATGCGAAGAATCCAGTCATGGCTTCTGCTCCTCGTACAATTGATTATTTAAGTGAAAAAGCGAAAGTACATTTCGATAAAGTCTGCAGTTTATTAGATGATTTAGAAATCGAATATGTTGTAGATACGAATTTAGTAAGAGGATTAGACTACTATTCTCATACAGTATTTGAAATCATCAGTGATGATCCAAAGTTAGGAGCTGGTTCTACTGTTGGTGGTGGAGGACGCTACAATGGCCTTGTTGAAGAACTTGGAGGTCCTGCAACTCCTGGTGTAGGCTTTGCATTTGGTATGGAAAGATTGATGCTTGCATTAGATGACGAAGAAGATGAAGAAAATGGTATTGATGTTTATGTTATGCCTCTAGGTGATGAAGCAAGAGATTTAGCAATGCAGATCATCACAATGCTTAGAGCAAATGGCTTTACTTGTGATATGGATTATGCAGGTAGAGGCTTAAAAGGACAATTCAAGTCTAGTGACCGTTTTGGTGCACATCTTTCTATTATTATTGGTGAAGATGAAGTTAAGGGTGAATATGTTAATATTCGCTGCAATCATTCTAAAGAACAGAGTGAAGTTAAATTAGAAGATATCTTAAGTTATATTGAAAATCATTATGAAGGAGATCATGAACATGAATAGAACTCACAACAATGGAGAACTAAGAATCACTGATGTCAATAAAAAAGTAGAACTTATTGGCTGGGTAGCTAAAAAGAGAAACTTAGGTGCTTTAGTCTTTGTAGATTTAAGAGACCGTCATGGTATTACACAGGTAATCTTTGATGAATCATTTAATGAACAGTTAAAGGATGTTAAGAACGAATATATTCTTGATATCAAAGGTACTGTCGTAGAAAGAAGTTCTAAGAACCCAGATATGCCAACTGGTGATATTGAAATCCAGGCTGAAGAAGTAAAGATTGTCAACAAGGCAGCAACTACTCCTATGATTATTGCGGATGAAACTGATGCCTTAGAAGAAACAAGAATGAAATATCGTTATCTTGATTTAAGACGTCCAGCTCTTCAAAAGAACATCATGAGACGTGCTAAGATTGTCAGAGCTATTCATGAATATTTAGATAGTGAAGAATTCGTAGAAATTGAAACACCATATTTAAATAAATCTACACCAGAAGGTGCAAGAGACTTCTTAGTGCCTTCACGTGTACATAATGGCTCATTTTATGCATTACCACAGTCTCCACAGTTATTTAAGCAGTTATTAATGGTAGCTGGTTTTGAACGTTATTATCAGATTGCTAGATGTTTCCGTGATGAAGACTTACGTGCTGACCGTCAGCCAGAATTCACTCAGGTGGACGTAGAAATGAGTTTCATGAATACTGATCAGGTTATTGGTATTGGTGAAGGCTTAATCAAGAAGGTTATGAAAGATGTTATGGACATCGATGTTCAGTTACCATTCCCAAGAATGACATGGCATGATGCAATGGAAACTTATGGTATCGATAAGCCTGATACACGTTTTGATTTAAAGCTTGTTAACTTAAATGAAACAGTGAAGGATGTTGACTTTACGGTATTCAAGAGTGCGCTCGAAGCAGGAGGACATGTAAAAGGTATTAATGTCAAGGGTGAAGCAGATAACTATTCACGTAAGAAGATTGATGCTTTAACTGAACTTGCTAAGAAATATAAGGCTAAAGGTCTTGCTTGGTTAAAAGTGACTGATAAGGGTGTATCTGGGCCTATTGCTAAGTTCTTTACTGAAGAACAGATGAGCGCTTTATTAGAAAAGATGAATGCTGAGGTAGGAGACTTATTACTATTTGTAAGTGATACTCATTACATGGTTGTATGTGATGCTCTTGCAGCAATCAGAAATCATTTAGGTAAAGAATTAAAGTTATATGATCCTCGTCAGTTCAACTTCTTATGGGTTGTTGATTTCCCAATGTTTGAATATTCTGAAGAAGATGGAAGATACTATGCAATGCATCATCCATTCACTCGTCCAAAGGATTCTGATCTAGATAAGATTGATACAGATCCAGCAAACTGCTTAGCAGATGCTTATGATATCGTCTTAAACGGTTTCGAACTAGGTGGTGGATCTCAGAGAATCTATGAAGAAGAATTACAGGATCGTGCCTTCAAGGCTTTAGGATTCACACAGGAAAGAATTGATGCACAGTTTGGCTGGTTTGTGGATGCATTTAGATACGGTGCACCACCACATGCTGGATTCGCATTAGGATTAGACCGTTTCGCAATGTTACTTTGTGGATGTGATTCTTTAAGAGACGTTATTGCCTTCCCTAAGAATACAAGTGCAACTTGTCCAATGTCAAAAGCACCTACACCAGTAGACAATGATCAGTTAAAGGACTTAGGAATTGAGGTTACTGAATATGAATCAGAAGAGAATAAATAAAGTATTAGAAAAAATGGAAGAAAGAGGCATTGACTATCTATTAGTCACTGACCCTGTTTCTATCGATTATTTATTAGATTATGTCAATCATCCAGGTGAAAGAATGTATGTTATGGTTCTTTCTTCTAAAGGAAATCATCAGTTATTCTTCAATAACTTATTCTATGTGGGAGAAGACTTAGGTATGCCTATTACTTGGTTTGATGATACAGATAATGGTCCAGCATTACTTGCAGATTATTTAAAGGATGCAAAAGTGATTGGTGTAGATAAGAATATGCCAGCACGTTTCTTAATTCCTGTACAGGATCGCGTCAACGCTAAATATGTTTTAGGATCACTATGCGTAGATGAAGTAAGAATGCAGAAGGATGATGAAGAAAAAGCACTCATGTTTAAAGCAAGTGAAATGAATGATACAGCAATGGCTGAAGTAAAAAGATTACTTGCAACAGATAAGACTGAAATTGAAATGGATGAAGCATTACTTGCTTACTACAAGTCATTAGGTGCATCAGGTCATTCATTTAGTCCAATCATGGGTTATGGTGCCAATGGGGCGAACCCTCATCATTCATGCGATGATAGCCGTTTAAAGCCAGGAGATTCTATTATCGTTGATATGGGATGTATCTATAAAGGATATTGTTCTGATATGACAAGAACATTCTTCTATAAAGAAGTATCCCAAAAGCAGAAAGAAGTATACAATCTTGTACTAAAGGCAAATGAAGCAGCTGAAGCTGCTATCAAGCCAGGTATGAAATTATCTGAAATTGATGCAGTCGCAAGAAATATCATTACTGAAGCAGGTTATGGTAAAGAATTCAATCATCGTTTAGGTCATTTCATTGGTAAAGATGTACATGAATTTGGTGATGTATCTTCTGTCAGTGATATTATCGCAAAGCCTGGTATGATCTTCTCAATTGAACCTGGTGTTTATTTACAAGGTGATTTTGGAGTTCGTATTGAAGACTTAGTTATGGTCACTGAAGATGGCTGTAGGGTATTAAATAGTTATCCAAAGGAATTAACTATAATTGAATAATTAATGTAGAAAGGATAGTTAGGATGTAGATTCTAGCTGTCCTTTTTTGCTTATTGAAAGATTTATTGAAAAAGTGAAATGAGTTGAATACATCGATATATTATATATATAATTTATTATAGAAAAGTTGTGTATGATTATGTATTGAATATATGGAGGTGTTTTACAATGAAGAATAATCGTAGACAAGCACAATTCTTACTAAGAAGTATAACTGATGATGTCCCACAACTTCTATTAGAAGAGAATAATTTGGTTTTTAGAAATGAATTGAAAGAAGATATTTTGATTCCTTGCAGTAGTATTATAAGCATTAAGATTTTACCTATTAATAGAATCTATAATCCCTCTGTTGGACTTTTAAAAGATGGAATGAAAGGGTTCATGGCACATCGTAATGCGGGAGTATTTAGTATTT
>PPYE01276245.1_pt1 | contig 20727 bp, 19 predicted proteins | sample 1559881 | NCBI WGS metagenome assembly PPYE01 (sample SAMN08240022, study PRJNA423297) | Human gut metagenome, whole genome shotgun sequencing project.
ATTCTTCATCAGCCCATGGAGCCGGTTTCAGGTTCGGGCATGGAAGAAAAGACCATATTAACATCCATGAGTGATGAAGCGATACGATATATGCTGAAAGAATCGCTTGAACAAATACCGCAGGCGGTGGGAATCAATAATCATCAAGGCTCAAGAGCCACCACTGATGCCAGGGTCATGCGTGTTGTAATGAATGAACTTTCACACAGGGGGCTGTTCTTTCTTGACAGCCGTACCAATACCACGACTGCGGCTGACAGCGCGGCTGTCTCATATGGCGTTCCCTATGCAAGGAATGATTTATTTGTGGATAATTCTGCCGATGAAGGTGAAATCCGGGCGATGATACAGGAAGGGGCCAATCGGGCAAAAGCCAGCGGCAGTTATATTATCATTGGGCATTGCCGCCCTCATACGGCAGCGGCATTTCGCGATATTGTCCCACAACTTCAGGCGCAGGGAATCGAATTTGTTTATGTATCGTCTTTGTTAAGGTGGTAAGATGGGAAAAAACAAAGTGGTTATTATTTCCGGCGGTACATCGGGAATCGGGTTGGCTACGGCAAAAATCCTTGCGTCAGAAGGGTGGAAAACAATTCTGCTCGGTCGAGACATGAATAAGGGGCGCGGGGCGCAGGAAGAAGCTCAAGGCAGCCTCTTTATTCCCTGTGATGTGACAAATACAAGGATAGTCAAAAATACAATTGAAAAGGCTGCATCCTTTGGAGAAATCAGAGGCGTCGTATCCTGTGCCGGTATTTATACGGAAGGTCTTTTGGATAATGTAACAGACGAAGAAATGCAGAAATTCTTTGAAGTAAACGTTTTCGGTACAATAAAATTACTCCGCGCGGCTGTCCCGTTCTTACGTATGCATGGAGGGAGCATTGTAACGGTAGCTTCCGATGCTGCCATTCAGGGAAATGTACAGTGCAGCTTGTACAGCGCGACGAAAGGGGCGGTTACCGCTTTTACCCGTTCGTTGGCGCTTGAATTGGCAGTGGATAACGTGCGGGCCAATGTGGTTTGTCCCGGAGACGTGGCGACTCCTCTTTTGGAAAAGCAGCTTCAAACTTACGGCGGTTCGATAAATGAAATGAAAAATTGGTATCCTCTTATGCGAATTGCCGATGCGGAAGAAATAGGGCAGGTGATTGCCTTCCTTATTTCCGAAAAGTCTTCTTATATGACAGGTGCGGTTATTCCTGTCGATGGAGGATTGACGGACTGGTAAGTATGATTTTGTTCTGATAAAGGATATAATGGTCATAGATAAGGAAATGTTGATTTAGTATAATTAAGCCGTAAGCGGCATAAATGTAATCGGCTGAGCCGAAAAGACAGGAGGGCATGATGAACGGAGACAAGAGTGTGGAGGAAATAAAAAAAACAGCAGTCGGTGCTGAGAAGGAGGCTGTGCAAGAGGTGAAAGAATCTGTTGAGGCCACAGCGGAAGATATGGAGAATGTGCCCGAAGTTCACTTTGAAACACCGGAAGCTGATGTGGAAGTTACCTTTATTGATGATCGTGATAAAGAGGCGGAAGGTTTGATTCACTGGGCGGCTGCCCGCGCAGGCGTGATCGTGGCGGCTCCACTTTTGGGGACGGTGTCTCTTATTGCCAATGAAGTATACATGATTTCTAAAATTGGAAGCGTTTATGGAGTAGATGTTCCGCAGAAAGCGGTTCTTTCCTTTATCGGTTCTTTAGGGGCAACCGTTGTCGGCACAACCGTTGCTACACTTTTACCGATTCCATTTATCCAGATTCCCATCGGGATTTCCGTAACTTATGGATTGGGAAAAGCGGCCGTCCGTTGGATTAAAGACGGAATGCCTGATGATACGAGACCCTATAAGGCGGTCTTTGAAGAAGGACGAGCGGAGGGTAATACGCTGGTTGGAGAAATTAAAGAAAATCCTGAAAAGGATATTCCCCTTGGCGATGAAAAGAGAGATTTTACGAAAGAAATTAAAGAGACAGTTGACGATGTATATCCTGAAAAAGCGCATGAAGCTGTGGATAAACTGGCAGACCAGCTGGTAGATACGTTTAACCTTCTGGGTGAACAGCTTGTTACAGCCTTGAAAAAAGCCGGGATGACTGATGAACAGATTGAAAAAGCAAAATACACTACTATTGGCGCAGCAGAAATAGCAAAGGAAACAGCCGAAAAGACAGCAAAAAATTTGCGTGCTGTTGCCAGAGTGAAGTCAAGAAAACTTCAGGAAGAGGCACGGCAAAAAGCTTCTGAGATGAAAGAGCAGGCAAAAGAACAGATGGAGGAATTGCAGAAGAAAAAAGAAGAAATGAGGCGCCAATCGGAAATTCGGGCTGAACAGGCCAAACTGAAATCGGAAAAACTGAAAGCCCAAGTGAGAATCCAGATGCAGGAAGCAAAAGTCCAGGCAGATAAATTGAAGGAACAAGTTCGTACCCAGGCTGAAATTGCGCAGGATAAAGCAAATGAATTGAAAGAGAAGGTGAATGCGAGGGCAGACGATTACAGAAGAAATGTTTCTGCTGCTGCCAACCGTGCCAAAGCCGATATTCTGGGGTATGTGGATGATTTTCGTACGAAAACGGAAGAACGGGCCGCTCAAATTCGGGCAAAAGATCGTAATGCAAAGGGAGGGGCTATTGAAGGCAGTGAATTTTCTCAGGAAACTGTTGGGAAATCTTCTGAAAAGACAAAAAAATAAAGGATTTAAACCAGCACCTGATATTACGGGATTGAATAAAGAACATCATAGAGATGTCGTATGGCGCCCTGTAAGCCCCTGGAGTAAAAGGCGGTGGCGATTCAAACGTACAAACCATCCATGGTTCAAAAAACGATAAAATGAAAAATCCGCCTGCAGCTTGATATATAGATGTCAAACTGCAGGCGGATTTTATGTGGAAATGTAAAATCGGAATACAAGGCCCCGGTACATATTGATTTTTTTTAAAGATGCTTCATGAAACTTAATTATCCTATTTTCAGATTATGGAAGACTACATTTAAAAATGCGGAAACTACATCGGGATCGAAAAGGATTCCGGATCCGCTGAAGATGGCACGAGAAACTTCCGGCCGGTCTTTATGTTTAAAGTTGGGCGAAGAAAAAATAACATCGTCATAGTAAGAGGCCAGCGCAATAATTCTGGCCCCCAAAGGAATATTGATCTTTTTCAGATGTTTCGGATATCCTGTGCCATCCCAACGTTCATGGTGGAAACGAATAAGAGGAATGAGATCCTCCATGCCGGGACAGGACTCCAGTATGTTAGCTCCTAAGTCAGGATGTCTTTTATAGACCTGGATGTCTCTTTTGGAGACATAGGGGTAATTGGTCAGCACATGGTTGGGTACACAGATGAGACCGATGTCATGAAGCAGGCCGGCATTGCGGATAAGCGTGATTTCATTGGCAGTAAGGCGCATGTAAATGGCAGTAGCTGCTGCTAAATTGGAGACACGCTGAGAGTGCTCATACAGAGAAACTGATTTTATGCGCATCAAAAATAAGAGATGATTGATGACCATATTCAGCTTATTTTTATCGTCGATGCTTAGTTCAGCAGACTGGAATATCGAAGTAGGGTACATAGAAAACCTTAATCATAAAAATAAGAAAGAGAGCCGTAGGTGTTTTTCCGGTTTAAACCGAAAAGAATTTATCTTTCATGCCGCTTCATCCAAGCGGTCATGTAAGTGCAGTCAGAACGAACTGTATACCGATTTTTGACAGCCCAGCTATAGGCGGCTTCGGCGAGCTGGGCAGCTAAACCCTTTCCGGATAATGCGGCGGGAACGATGGTATGAAGTACAGTAAAGACATGACCTGTTAAATCATATTCAAGGCAGGAGAGGCCTTTCAGTGATTCGATTTTAAATTTGTGGTTCTTAATATCATGTGTAACCATAGTGACATTTCTCCACTGGGTAGACAGATTTTATTTTACAGGAAAATAAGGATATGTCAAAGTTTCATTGAAAGAAAGACAGCATTTGTTTCCCTGGTAAGAAAGACGAATTTTCCTGAGAGAACCAGCCTTGAAAATGCGTAAAGAATACAGGCGGGAACACTATTTTCTTTTATTTTTCAAGATTAGCTTATGCTATAATTTATTATATGATGTCAGAAGAAATTATACATCCAAGTAAAAATCTATACTGTTATAAAAATATTTCGATAGAAAACATAAGTTCTGTTTTGTGGAGGTTGTCTTGGGGACATTTAAAATTACCTATCTTCACCATAGCGGGTTCATCTGTGAGCTGGAAGACTGTATTCTTGTTTTTGATTACTACATGGATCCTGAAGGAAAGTTGGATGACCTTTGTGAGGTCTCATCAAAACCTCTGTATTTTTTTGTGAGTCATTTTCATGCGGATCACTTTAATCCTGAGATTAATCGGTTCGAAAGCCGGGCAGAAGGATATTTCATCCATCGTGACTGCACACTGACGCTTAGAAATCATGAGATGCTCCACCGCATGGAAGTGGGAGATTTTATGGTGACAAAATATTTTCGAATCAAGATGTTCGGATCCACTGATGCGGGGGGATCATTTTTAATTAACCATCCGAAAGCTTCGGTTTTCCACGCAGGTGATTTGAACTGGTGGCACTGGGCCGGGGAAGGAGATTCTGATAATCTGGCAGCACGCGATGAGTATTTTAAAGAATTGGAACGGATTCCCCGGGTATCCATGAATATCGTGTTTTTCCCGGTGGACGCCCGACAGGCGGTGGCAAGAGAATGGGGAGTCAAAGCATTTTTGGAGAAATTCGATGTGAGTACAGCATTGGTACCAATGCATGCATTTGGAATCCGTTGGTCGCCGTCTTACGAATTCCGCTGGCGATTTCCCGATATTCCCTTATGGATACCGAAGGCGGAGGGCGATGTTTATGTGGGAGAAGTAAAATGACTTATACATGGATTTATATTATGCTGCTCATGTTTGCAGGAAGTTTTATCTTACAGATGGTACCACTCTTATTTTATTTCGAAGCGGTTATTGCTGTGAACCTGCTGATTTTAGCGGCTTCCTGGTTTATACTTCGGCGTGACCGGTTTTCAGACTTCCGGTCTAATATACTTTTTATGGCAGGGCTTACGATAATTAATATTCTGACAGACTTGGGCATACTCACTCATTCTATGTCGTGGGTTGCTTTTGGTGCCCTTCTTATCTGGTCGATGACCGGTGGAGGCAGGAGCCATTCATGAAAAAGGGAAAGCGGAAATTTTGGGTATAAGCAAGCGGCTTGTCTGCAATTTATTGAGGATAAACCGAAAATATAGTTTTGGAATATTCGTATTTATCGGATTTTTGGGAGTTTTCCATCTTGACAATAAATTGTAAAGATTCTAAAATTGAATTAGTCAATCGAAAGATTGTACTTTTTTAGTGTTTATTTCCAATTGAAACTAAAATATATAAAGAAAAGAGGTGAAAAACTTGGAGAAAGATGAAATCTTATTGTACGTTATCATAGCAGGGATTATTGCAGCTGTAATTGGTGCTGGTATAGGATACTTACTCCGCAGACGTATTGCTGAAGCAAGGATCGGTTCTGCTGAAGAAAAAGCTGCACAGCTTGTTGCGTCGGCGGAAAAAGAAAGAGAAAATGCTTTGCGTGAAGCGGAGACGCTGAAAAAAGAGACGATTGTACAAACCAGAGAAGAACTTCATAAACTCCGTGAAGAGGTAGAACAGGAGCATAAGGGGCGCCGCGATGAATTGCAGCGTTATGAGCAGCGTCTGGTTCAGAAGGAAAGTAATTTGGACGCAAGAAGCAGTAATCTGGAACAGCGGGAAAGTGTGTTGGCAAAGAAGGAAACCCAGCTGAAGGCACAGAAAGAAAAAGTGGATAATTTATGTGTTATGCAGCAGACGAAGCTGGAAGAAATTTCACATCTTACCCGTGATCAGGCGAAGGAAATGATTCTTGCCCGTGTTAATGATGAGTTGGCACATGAAAAGGCGGTCCGTATCAGGGCGGCAGAAGAAGAAATCAAGCTGACTTCTGATAACAAAGCGCGTGAAATCATAGCAGCTGCTATTCAAAGAAACGCTGCTGATACAGTTTCTGAAACAACGGTTTCGGTAGTTTCCCTGCCGAATGAAGAAATGAAGGGCCGTATTATCGGACGTGAAGGGCGGAATATACGCGCAATTGAAACATTGACCGGTGTTGATTTGATTATTGATGATACACCTGAAGCGGTTATTCTGTCCTGTTTCGATCCGATTCGCCGTGAAATTGCCAGATTGTCCCTGGAAAGTCTTGTGAAAGATGGACGAATCCATCCTGCAAGAATTGAGGAAGTTGTGGCAAAGACAAAGAAAGAAGTGGATAAAGCGATTCGTGAGGCCGGTGAAGAAGCGGTACTCCAGTGTGGAATTAGCGGCATGCATCCTGATCTGATTAAGATACTGGGGCGTTTGAAATATAGAACGAGTTATGGACAAAACGTTCTCCAGCACTGTATCGATACTTCCTACTTTGCAGGTATTCTTGCGGCGGAAGTCGGTGCAGACGCGGATATGGCAAAACGGGCTGGCTTGCTCCATGATATTGGTAAAGCGGTAGATCGTGAACAGGAAGGCACCCATGTGGAACTTGGCGTGGAACTGGCGCAGAAATACCATGAACCGATGCAGGTCATCAATGCTATTGCATCACATCATGGCGACACGGAAGCCGTATGCGTAGAGGCGGTTCTTGTAGCGGCGGCTGATGCTGTTTCTGCGGCTAGACCGGGTGCCAGGAGGGAAACGCTTGAAAATTATATCAAGAGACTGACGAAATTGGAAGATATTGCCCGTTCATATCCGGGGGTATCCAGTTGTTATGCTATCCAGGCAGGCCGTGAAATCAGAGTCATTGTAAAGCCTGAAAAGGTTAATGAAGACCAGGCTGTGATTCTTTCTCATGATATTGCCCAGCAAATTGAGAAGGAGCTGCAGTATCCGGGGCAGGTGAAGGTAGTTATTATTCGAGAAACACGGGCTATCGATTTTGCAAAATAAGATAAAAGGGAGTCCTTTTCGGGGGATTCTCTTTTTTGTGCTTTTGGAACGGGGAAAACCATTTATGATATAATGAAAAACACTGTAAAATATTTTTTGAATATTGTGAGGTCAAATATGGACAGAGAAGAACTGGACAGACAATTAAAAGAACAGGGGAAAAATATAGAATTGCAGACGGATAAGTTCTCTTCAGGGCGGAAAAAACTGGCGGCCGCGGCAGTGGTTCTTTTGATTACCAGTTTCATAGGGGGATGTTTCTTCGGTGATATTATTCCGGGAAACAAGCAGGGAAACAAAGCGGAATCTTCTTATTCCTTTCCGCAGACAGAACAGAAAAAAGTGGAGGAGCTGCCGGCAATCAGAAATACGGCTGTTGTACAGGCGGTCAAAGAAGTTGGTCCGGCTGTCGTTGGGATCACGACGCGGGTTTATGATAAAGATATTTTTAACCGCCGTGTGGCGGTGGGGCAGAGTGTCGGTTCCGGTGTTATTTTTGATAAGAAGGGATATATTGTTACGAATAATCATGTCGTGTCAGGCAGCAAAGAAGTTAATGTTTCTCTTTCCAATGGACAGACTGTCCCCGGCAAAGTAGTGGGAACCGATGCGTCTACTGATTTGGCGGTGGTAAAAATTGATAGCAGCGATAGCTTGCCTGTGGCGGTCCTTGGTGATTCTGACGCACTTCAGATAGGGGAAACTGCGATTGCTATAGGGAATCCCCTCGGTCTTGAATTTCAAGGGACAGTTACGGTTGGTGTTATCAGTGCATTAAACAGGTCGCTTGACGATATTGATCAGCGTTTTAAATTAATTCAGACTGATGCGGCCATCAATCCGGGGAATTCAATACCGTAAAAGAAATGAGGGAAATTATTGATGCTCATAGACCTGGAGACAAGATTTCCCTGGTGTATGAACATAATGGCAGAAGCGAAACAACGGAAATTCTTTTGTCATCGGTATCTGAAAGTGATCAGTAATGAGATTCTCGATCCGGGCTATTGGAAAGATAAAAGAGAAATGGATGCGGGAGGGTATTGAAGAATACTCTAAACGTCTGAAGCCCGTGGCAAAAGTGGATGTTTTAGAGAGTGATGAAGAAAAGATGCCGGAAAATCCTTCTGCGGCTTTAAAGTTTATTTGCGGAGTTTGATAAAATTGTTTAAGATATAAAAAGAAGGTCTTTCTTCTATACAAATTCAAATTATGTCAGGAGGGATAATCATGGGGGAAAAAATAATCAAAGCGAAAGATTTTATGACCAAGTATGTGTTTAGCATTCCACCTGACGTAACTGTTCATGAATTGGTAAAATTATTTGTTACTCACCCAGTGAGTGCTGTTCCTGTGGTTGGTGACGACAATGAGTTGCTGGGAATTGTTTCAGAAGGTGATCTTCTTTATAAAAAAGTGAAACCTAAGGGTACCGGTTGTCGAAAAGCCCAACCGGCTTGTAGGAATTATTACACGGCATGATATACTGGGTGCTATTGCGGCAACTGAATTGGAAGAAAAGATGGCAGAAAACCATAAAAGTACAGAAGAATAGGGAGTGATAAAGGGCGGTATGGTGGCTGCCCTTTATTTTTCTTTTATGATGAAAGCCGATTTATCAGGTTCCTTGAAAAGATTTTTGAATTTTGCTATGATACGAATGATTTTTACCTTATAATAAAATCGAAATAATAAAATCGAAGTAAACCATGGCTTTTTATAAATGATGGAGTGATTTTTTTGGAAAAATTGATTATTCATGGAGGACATTCTCTGCGCGGCACTGTGCGTGTATCCAGTGCTAAAAATGCGATTTTGCCTATTATCGTGGCGACATTACTTCCTGTTACACCGGCGACTATTGTAGATGCCCCTCATTTGGATGATGTTTCCACGATTTGCAGCGTCCTTGAATCTTTGGGTGTGAAAGTAACTCATGGAGAGGGGCGTATTACATTTGATGCGGTTGAAGTAAATAAAACAGAAGCTTCTTATGAACTGATGAGCCGTATGAGGGCGTCTTTCCTTGTCATGGGTCCCCTTCTTGCGAAGATGGGGCATGCGAGGATTGCCCTTCCCGGTGGCTGTATGATAGGAAGCCGCCCGATTGACCTGCATCTAAAAGCTTTTGAGGCTATGGGAGCTGAAATTCATGTAGGAAACGGATATGTGGAAGGATGGGCACCCGGCGGATTAAAGGGAAATACCATTTATCTGGATTTTCCCAGTGTAGGTGCCACGGAAAATATATTGATGGCAGCTGTAACAGCAAAGGGACGCACTATTATTGAAAATGCAGCAGAAGAACCGGAAATTGTTGATCTTGTTACATTTCTTAATGGAATGGGTGCAAATATTAAAGGCGCAGGTACGAATGTAATCCGCATTGAAGGTGTGAAAGAGCTGTATGGCGTAGACCATACGGTTATTCCTGACCGTATTGAGGCGGGAACCTTTATGATCGCAGCGGCGATGGTCGGTGGTGATGTATTGATTTCCAATGTACTTACAGAACATTTAAAACCACTGCTTGCGAAGTTAAATGAGGCAGGAGTAAAAGTGGTCAAAGATATTGACAGTGTCCGGGTCATTAGTGATGGTAAGATACGTTCCACTGATATTAAGACATTGCCTTATCCGGGGTTTCCCACGGATTTGCAGGCGCAATTTATGGCGCTGATGACCATTGGTGATGGTTTAAGCCGTGTAACGGAAACTGTTTTTGAAAACAGATTTATGCATGTAGGTGAATTGCAGCGTATGGGGGCTTCCATACAGGTAGAAGGCCGTACGGCCAGCATCAGAGGGGTACCGTTTCTGCGGGGGGCTTTTGTGAGAGCCACAGATCTTCGCGCCGGAGCAGCGCTGACTTTGGCCGGCTTGGCGGCGCATGGGCAGACCGAGATTGGGGAACTTCATCATATCGATCGCGGCTATGATCGTCTTGTGGAGAAATTACAGGGATTAGGAGCTGACATTGTCCGTGTCACCGAAGACTAAACGGGAGAGAAGTAAAAATACATATCTTCAACGTTCCCTTTTGCTTGATTGGGTAGGTGCTTTTGGCGCGGAAGATATAGGTATTGATTTAGGGACATCCAATGCAGTTATTTATGTAAAAAATAAAGGTCTTGTGTTTCCTGAAGCTGCTGTAGTGGCAAAGAATGAAAATACTAAAAAGATATTCGCTTATGGTGTTCGCGCGGGAGAAATGGAAGGCCGTCTTCCTAAGGGGCTCCAGCTTATACGCCCGCTTAAAATCAGCGCAATCATTGATTATAACAGTGCAGCATATCTGATGAACGCTCTGATTAACCAGTCCTATCTGAAAGGTATATTTTTCCACCCGCGTTTACTGATGTGCGTGCCGGTGGGGATTTCAAAGGTACAGCGCAGGGCTCTTCTTGAAGCGGCTGTAGCTGTAGGAGCGAGAAAAACAGTACTTATTGATCAGCCGATTGCAGCAGTTATGGGGCTTGGTTTAAAATTAGATCGTATGCAAGGTGTGCTCATTGTAGATATTGGCGGCGGATCAACAAAAATTTCTGTCGTATCCAGGCATGGTGTAGTAAATAGCCATTTTTCTACAGAATCGGGAATGCTTATGGATGAAGCTATTATGAATGTGATTTTGGAAAAATACCATATTCGTATTGGACGGAAAGCGGCAGAAACATTAAAAATGGCTCTTGGCGTGGAATGGGATTTAAATCGCGATACCCGTATATGTGAAGTCTGCGGTATCTCAACAATTACAGAACTTCCTGTGAAAATTGCTGTAACAGGGGAGATCGTTGCCCAGGCGCTGAATCCGATTTTATACAGGATATTTTCAGGTATTATTTCTGTGATACAAATGACACCGCCGGCAATCCTGGGAGATATCCGGGAACATGGGATTGTATTGATCGGTGGTGTAGCGCAGCTGAAAGGATTAAAAGAGCTCGTATTGAAAGTAACAGACATGAAAGCACATGTGGCGGATCATCCTTCTTATGTAAATGCAGTATGTGTTGGTAACAGTAACTTCTTTGGCTGGAGCGGTACCTGCATCTCGGGCTGCTGCTGATGGTGTCGTTAAAGAAGTCAAAGTGGTTAAAGGACAAAGCCTGAATAAGCAGGATGTCGTGGCAGTTATTGAATATCGCTGATTATCTTAGGAGAATTTAAAATGTCCGGTTTTAGAATAAAATACAAAGTACTGGCTATATCAGTATGTCTGGTGTTTACAGGTTGGGCAGCTGTTTCAGCAGAAGAATTTCTTCCTGTTTCCGAAGTGCGTGAAGGGATGCATGGATATGCAAAAACGGTCGTTCATGGAACACAAGTAGAGACCTTTGATGTTGATGTGCTTGGTGTAATGAAGCAGAAAGGCGCCACGGGCGGGGATCTTATCCTTGTAAAAGTATCGGGGGATCTGATTGATAAGACGGAAGGGATTGCTCAGGGAATGAGCGGAAGTCCGGTTTATATTAACGGAAAACTTTTGGGTGCCATTGCGTATGGATTCCCGCAGTCGGGGGGACGTATCGGTATGGTGACTCCTATTTCAGATATGCTTGAGCTTTGGCTTACCGATAATAAGAAGTCCGCTTATATACCAAGGCCGTCTTCTGATCTAATCCCTATTGATACGCCGCTTATGGCATCGGGATATAGTGCGGGAGGCATGGAATATCTGTCTGATAAGATGCAGGATTTCCATATGATTCCTTTTTCGGCCGTCTCCGTGGATCAGGATACCGTTGCAAGACCGCTTGAGGCGGGTGGTGCAGTGGCGGCTTCTTTGGTGACAGGAGATTTGAAATTAGGGGCGATTGGAACGGTTACTTATGTAGATGGAAACCAAATGCTTGCTTTTGGGCATCCTTTCATGAGCCGGGGAAATACCGGTTATTTCATGCATAATTCTTACATATTTACTGTAATTCCAAGCAAGAATATTCCCTTTAAATTGGGGTCTGTAGGCGCAGAAATTGGTACAGTAAATCAGGACCGTGGCGCAGGAATCGGTGGAATCAGCGGAACATCTCCGGATTTTGTGGCACTTCATGCGTTCGTAAAAGACAAAGATACGGGTGTGGAAAAAGATTTAAATGTTCGGATGATACAAAATGAATCCTTGCTACCTACGCTTTCTGCTACATCTGTTTATAATGCAATCAGCACGGCCATGGATCGCCGCGGACAGGGGACGGTGAAGTTTACTTATACTTTGCACCCTAAAGACATGAAGCAAAAACCGTTTACCCGGACAAACATGTACTGGTCTTCTACCGATATTGCAGAACGAAGTGTGGATGAGATTTATCAGATAGTGAAACTTTTGGAACAAAACCGGTTTGAAAGTTATGCTCTTAGAAATATTTCCATGGATATGGAAGTGACGCAGGAAAGGAACACAGCAAAAATCCTTGATGCATCCGCATCACCTGTTGTGGTAAGTCCGGGAGACACAATTTATGTCCGTGCTCGTCTCCAGCCTTGGCGCGGAGAGGTCTTTTATAAAGATTTGTCTTTTGATGTGCCTGAAGATCAGCCGCTTGGGAATATGGTGCTGGAAGTACGTGGTGGAGGTGTTGTACCATTACCGTACCTGCTCCAGCAGCAGAAATACAATCTAACGGAAGAAATATTAAGCCGTCTCCGCAGCTATAAGAATTTTGATGATCTTCACGGAAAACTGATGAAAGAAGATCAGAACAACCAGGTTGTGGTAGAAATCATTGATCCGGATGTCAGCATGGTTTCGAAAGAGGAAGATGGTAAAGTGAAAGCGGAAATTCAAAACAAACCGGCGGGTAAAGATCCGGTAGATTTAAAAAAGAAAGAAGGCGGAACCGGCCTTGATACTGATAAAGAATCACCAAAAAGCCGTGTGGATACGGACTATGTTATTTATGGTGATGGGCAATTTACGTTCAAGGTGATGAATCCATCGGACAGGGATACTGCTTTGAAAAAATTGGCTAAATCAAATAAAAAACTTTCTGCCAAAATGACGACGGAGGAAAAGAAATTGATTGACGGTGAAAAAACAGATGAGAATACTGATAAAAATAAATCGGAAAAATCATCACCGGGGCCTAAAGATAACGGGAATAAGGGGAAAAAATAAAAATGACGTATAGTCAAAAATATTGTATCAAACTATATTTTGAGGTATTATATTAGGGATTCCTGTAGGTTTAGTAGAAAGAGGTGTTACGGTGGGATTTTTTGAACTGCTTGGCAGCAAGACCATTGGTCTGTTCCATCAGCTTGGCGCCGTAATATTGCTCCTGAATTCCTCATGCAAGGAGTTAAATCATCTGCGTTTTAGGGAAACGATTAAGCAGTGTCTTGATTTGGGGGTACTGTCATTTCCCATTGTAGCGTTGACTCTTTTATTTACGGGGATGGTTCTTTCTGTGCAGATTGCGGGAGAACTGACAAAATATGGCGCCGGTTTTACTGTCGGTGCAATTGTAGCTATCGGAATGGGGCGCGAATTGGGGCCGGTGCTTTGCGGAGTTGTTTTGGCGGGGCGCGTGGGTGCTGCTATTACGGCAGAAATTGGGACGATGCGCGTGACTGAGCAGATTGATGCTCTTCGATGCATGGCAGTCAGCCCTGTCGGCTATCTTGTCCTTCCACGGCTACTCTCATGTATGGCGATGCTGCCGATTTTGACGGTATTCGGTGTTTCTATTGGTGTTTTTGGCGGTATGATTGTGGCATCGTTGACTCATGGAGTTTCTTCTTATGTTTTTATCCATTCCATTGAAGTCTTTTGTATACCTTCCGATCTTTATATCGGCGTGATGAAATCTGTCGTATTTGGGATGATTGTAGCACTTGTCGGATGTGATCGCGGAATGACCTGTGAAGCAGGGGCGGAAGGTGTCGGGAGGGCGACAACCCAGTCTGTTGTATATTCTATAATTATGATTTTTGCGGCTAATTATCTTCTGTCTTCTATTTTATTTTGAGGATATCTATGATTGAAGTAGAGCATATATGCCTTTCTTTTGGGGAAAGGAAAATATTGGAAGACGTTAATTTAACGGTTTATGATGGGGAAACCATGGTAATCCTCGGCGCTTCAGGATCCGGAAAATCAACTCTCCTGAAGTTGATTATAGGGCTTTTGAAACCTGATTCCGGTTCCATCAAAGTCAATGGGAAAGAGATATCGTCATTGACAGAACGGGAAATGAATGAGGAACGGCGCCGTATGGGAATGGTATTTCAATATTCAGCTCTTTTTGATTCGATGAATGTAAAGGAAAATGTAGCTTTTGGTCTTCGGCAGCACACCGATTTATCAGAAGAAGAAATAGAGAATATCACGGAAGGGAAACTGCATTTAGTAGGCTTAGATGATGTTGGTGATTTAATGCCTGCCGATTTGTCCGGCGGTATGAAAAAGCGTGTGAGTCTGGCCAGAGCCATTGCACTAAATCCCCAAATTATTTTATATGATGAGCCTACGGCAGGATTGGATCCGATTCGTGCGACCGATATTAGTCTGTTGATTAAACAAATGCAAAAAGAAATGAAGGTCACCAGCATTGTGGTGACTCACGATCTGAAATCAGCGGAAATGGTTGCTGATAGAATGGCTTTTCTTTATAAAGGTTCCTTTTTAGCTGTCGGTACGGCAGAAGCATTAGCATCCTCGAGGGATTACAGAGTTAAACAGTTTATGAATGGATTGCCTTCAGAACAATACACGGTAAGGGCGGGTGAATTTAGTTGAAATGGTCACAAGAAGCGAAAGTAGGAGTATTTTCCTTTATCGGAATTTTACTTTTTTCCGTGATTATAATTCAGCTAAGCAGTGCTGTTTTGTTTGGCAAAAGCGGATTTCATGTAACAGCATATTTTCGGGAAGCAGAAGGGATCGAGCCGGGAAACCCTATTCATTATGCCGGTGTTGATGTGGGCATGGTAGATCATATTTCTATCGAAAATGGAGAAGCTGTGCTTGTTCTTCGGTTTTATGATGACGTAAAAGTCCCAAAGGATGCGAATTTTTCTATCCAAACCAGCAGTGTGATGGGCGGACGGTTTGTCAAAGTCGTTGGTGGACATCAGGATCGGGGATACTTGCGTGAGGGGATGACTGTACAGGGGCAGGCTGCGCCGGGGATTGATGCAGCAATGGACAAAATGGATAAACTCATGGCTTCTGCGCAGGTGATGCTTGACGGAATCAATACAATTGTAGGCGATCCGGCGGCTCAAAAAAATGTCAAGAGAAGCTTAAACAACTTTGACGCTATTTCTGAAAATCTTACTATATTGACAGCGCAGGGGATACAAATTGCCAATCAGATACAGGGTGTCACGTCGCAGATGAATTCTATGCTATACCAGCTGAATGGTGATGGAAAAACAGTGGCGGATGCAAGAAAGATCATGGATAATTTGGCAGTTGCTTCAGAAAATGCCAGATTAATTTCCGGTGATGCAAAAAATGTTTCTGACAAATTAAACAATCTTATGGCAGGCGGCAGTTTGTCTGTGTCGGGCGAATTATTATATAATACGAAAAGAGAAGATTTTTCTCCCAATGTATCGCTTCGTATCGGCAGAGATTCCCCTTTAATTCTTGGTGTTGAGTCTTTTGGCAACGACAGCGTATATAATGTGCAGTATGGGCAGAAAAAGGGAAAATTCGATATCCGGGGCGGGATTATCCGTAATAAATTGGGTATCGGGGCCTCCTATAAAAAAGATAAGTGGAAATTTGATGCAGATCTCTTTGATCCGAATGATTTAACTGTCAGGCTGCGGGGGGCTTATGAAGCATATCCCAGCATTTATGCGGTGGGGCAATCAATATTCCCTCATGGTCGTCATGGCGGAGGTGAATATATCGGATTAGGCTATGCGTATTAAAAAATGATTTTGGAAAGGGCGAAGAGAAATATGAACAAGCAGAAGAGTGTAATTTTATCAATAGCGTTATTGTCAGCTTTATCAGCAGGTATTACTGCAGATGCGAGGGAGGGCCTTCGTTTGTCGACTGACCCGAAACTGACAGAAAAGGCGATTGAAGCCCAAATGAAACAGAGTGTTTCTGCAAAAGAAGTAAATTTTGACAATATGCTTTTGCAGAAAAATTTAAATGATATGATGCCTGAGGGAAAGGTAAAGGCAGAAACATCTAATATAGATATAGATTTAAAAGGTGCAGTTTCTACGGCCATTCAAAATAATCGTGATATCCGGTTGGCAGAATTGTCTTTGGAACAGGCGGAAACTGCAGTCAGCCAGGCGGCAGCGGCTAAAAACCCATCATTATCTTATAAATGGGCAAGAAACCAGGTGAAAGCGGGCTCTGCTAATAGTGCAGGATTTTATGGTGCAAATCATGGATATAATCAGGGGTTGACGTTATCTTGGCCGATTTGGACAGGGGGAGCCGTAGAAGGCGCGATTGATGCAGCCCGTTATGCGGAAGATGTGGCTCATATAAACGTTTACCAAACGGAAGCTGCAACAAAGCTTGCAGCGGCTAAAGCATACTACCAGTATTTAGAAATGATTAAACTGGCGGATGTAGCTATGGAATCGGTTACAAACCTTGATGGGCACCTGACTAATGTAAAACAGCAGTATGATGCGGGGGTTGTGGCAAAGCTGGATGTTCTCTCGTCAAATGTTTCTCTTGCAAATGCAAAACAGAACAGTATTGCAGCGGCAAACTCTCGTGATATAGCGGAAGCGAATTTGAATAATATCATGCGCCTTCCTATGAATACGAAATTAAACCCAATTGATAAAGATTTTCCGGAACCAACTTTTGATATTACGTTGGAACAAGCTATTGCCATGGGGCAAAAGTACAGATGGGAACTGATTAAAGCAGATTATAATGTCCGTATTGCCAAGGAACAGGTTCGTATTGCGAAGGCGGGATACATGCCCACAGTTGCTGTAGGGGGCGGTTATTCTTGGAACACGGCTGGTCTTGGCGGTTTGGATAAAGATGATTGGACTGTTACAGGAACGGTGAGCTGGAGTATTTGGGATGGTGGTACGACTGATGCAAAAATTAAGAGTGCATCTTCCGGCTTGAAGTCTGCGGAAGAAACCTTATTAAAGGCAAGAGAATCGATAGAGCTTGAAATCAGACAGGATTATTTAAACATTTTATCTGCTAGGGAGCAGATCCGTGCGACAGAAGCTGCTGTAGAACAGGCGGAAGAGGCGTACAAGATTGCGACGGTCCGGTATCGTTCAGGTGTCGGAATCAACTTGGATGTTCTTGATGCCCAGCTTGCTTTAAATAAGGCGAGGACAAATCATATTACCGCATTATATAATTACAATGTCGGTTTGGCTACGCTTGAAAATGCCATGGGGATTCCGGCAGTTATCTATCCGGAGTTTACTGCCAAAAAGTAATTGTCACAAAATTATCCATGATAGGAGTTTATTTTGAACGATAAAATTAAATGGTGGTTAAACGGGATTGGTGCAATTATTTTTCTTGCGCTTGCCGTGGTCTACCTTCTTATACGGCCTATTGTCGTGCAAAATTTAGAGCCTGTTATCCAAGATGCTGTTAAGGAAAAAATCAATGGCACACTTGTATGGCGTACAATGGATTTAGATCCCCGGTATAATCTGTCTTTTGACTTTGTGGAATTAAAGGATAAAGAGGGAAAAGATGTTTTAAAGTCTGCTAATGTGACAATCAGCTGGTCAGCAGGTGCTCTATATAATTATCTGATGCATGATGGTGATCTTCTTAATGTGGTGAGTGGTATCACTATGGAAGAACCGATGATGACTGTGCGTGAAAAAAAAGACGGGCAGTGGAACGTGCAGGAATTGGTTAAGCACTCTGCTGATGAATCTGCAGGAGAATTTCATGGTTCCGTAGCTTTGAAAAACGGGAATCTCAAGGTGGAAACGCAGACGGGAGACATCTACACTTTTGAAAGGGTAGAATGCGATCTTACCAGGGGGGGAGATGAGAAAATCAAAGGAACCCTGGCAGGAGAATTTTTGAAAGTCCCTTTTGATGGGGATCTGTCATATACGGATGAAAATAATTTTGAAGGAAATATACAGACGGAACCGGCATCTTTACAGTTTTTAAAGCCGCTGATTGAGAAAATGCCGGGAGCGGTGCATTCTTTTGATATAAGAAACGGTATGGGAGAAGTGACGGGCGCCAGAATCTGGAGAAGTGATGGCGTCCTGTCTTATCATGTAAAAGGTCGCCTTGATCAGACTGCGGTGAGCTATGAAAATTATGCTCTTACGGATGTGGCGGCCTTTTTTGATATTTGTGACGGGGTTCTTCAGATAGAAAATTTTTCAGGGAAAGTGAATGGACAGATTATTGCCGGCAGCGGAGCAATGAATTGGAAAGGCGAAGATCCTCTTATCAGTGGTAATGTGAATTTTTCCTATTTAGATGCATCAAAAGTTATTTTAACGGAAGACGTTAAGGGGTATGCTACAGGAAATGTGCATATAGGGGGTAGTCTTTCCAATCCGGTACTGACAGGGAAAATCTCTGTAAAAGACGTTTGTTGCCGGAATGTTTTAATACAAGACGGATCGGCAGCTTTTGATTATGGTGAAAGGACGCTGGCACTTTCATCGTTGATGATTCATATGGCCGGCGGAACTGTGACAGGAAAAGGGAAGTACAGTTTTTCAACCGGTGATTTTAATGGTGAAATAACTGCAGAGGATATTTCCGCAGGCGATATTCCTTTAGGCTATGATTTATCAGGGATTATAAACGGGTCGGTTATTGCCCAAGGTAATTACTTTGATGGAAGTATGACTTTATATTCGGCAACGGCAGCGGGAAAAGGACAGAATATCTCATATAATGGGAATAGTGCGTCTTTTATTACCAGTGAAGGCATTTATAAAAATGGGAGATGGACATCGACTTTTACCGGAGATGGTGTAGAAGTTAATGGGCTTTGTGCGGATTCCATTGCCGGTGAAATAGCGGCTCATGATGATACATATGAGATTTCTTATTTGAATGGGCAATCGGGGGAGGGAATATTTTCCATAAATGGTATTTATGCTGCAGATGATATGAGTATCAGAGCTGTGGGGACGAATTTAGATATGGCGCAGTTTTCTGAGTTCGTCGATATAAATATTGCGGGGAGAACTTCTTTTGATATGCGGATTACGGGGTCAGAGTCGCTTCCTTCTTTTACAGGGGAGATTCATGCCCGTGACGGGCATATATATAATGCCGCTTTTGATACTATAGACGGACATCTTACCGGAGCGGAAGATAGTTTGAGGATTGATTCTCTCGTGTGGAAAAACGGGGAAGGCAGTCATCATGTAAAGGGGACAGTCGGATTAGAGACGCCGCACGAATTAAATTTAAGAATTGAAAGTGAAAAAATTCGTATAGAAAGTATTCTGAAAATGGCAGGTATGTCATATCCTGTTACCGGATGGGTTGAAAATACGGTGAATGTCACCGGAACATCCGAGAAACCATCCGTGTCGGGGGACTTTCTTGCATGGGACGGATCTGTTGCAGGGCAATTATTCCAAAGCGTATCAGGGAAATATTCCTATGATGATGGAAAGATAACCATTCAGGACGGGTTAGCCTATATTTATGATGGGACGGCTTTGATTAATGGCAGTATTATCAGCGATACGCTGAATATGGATGTCACACTGACAGATATAGATGTAGGTGAGCTTTTGCCTGATAAGGGATTCAACGGGAAAGCCACATTGAAAGGTCATGTTTCCGGAACGACTGATAATCCCGCATTTACAGGAATGGCACAGAGCCGTGAAATTCAAATCGGTAAAGGTCGTCTTGGCAGTCTTTCTGCGGGGATTCAATATGAGAATCATATACTGTCCGTGTCTGATGGGGATTTTCATCAAGGAGGAGGGGCTTTTAACTGGAAAGGCAGGGCGGAATGTCAAGTAATGGTGATTTTGATATTCAGGCGGCCGCCAGCAATATGGACATTTCTTGGATACCCCGGGTGACAGAGAAAGAAAATATAACTTTAGATGGAAAAATGACTGCAGCAGTTGATTTAAAGGGCACAAAAGAAAATCCGCAAATTGACTTTTCTGTAGGTATTGATCATCCGGTTTATAATGGCTATGCTTTTGATGATATTTCATTTATGGGGAATACGGAAGGGGATGTAATCTATATTTCACAGGCTCTTGCAAGGAGAAATCCGTATAAAGCAAGCATGAAAGGATCCATACCTGTTAATGTGCTTACGCGTGTTTCTTCCGCCAATGCGGCGCCATTGGATTTAGATATCAATCTTGATCATGCAGATATGAATGCGCTGGCACTGTTCTTTAATCCGGTAACTTCAGCAGAGGGCCCGATCAAAGGATATGTAAAGGTATCAGGTGCTTGGGATGATCCGGAACTCAGGGGGTATGTTTCCGTAAAGAATGGACGAATAGAATTGCTTACTTTACACGATCCTATCTTTCCTTTAAATATGGATGTGAAATTTGATGGAAAGAGCGCAACTGTGGAGGGGAATGCCGTTTTTGGGACGGGGAAATCCTCAGTAAAAGGCGGATTGGAATGGGATCGTGGTGCTGTTATTGCATATAATGGGGAAGCGCATCTCCATGCGCCCGATATACATTCTGATTACTATAAAGGCTCTTTAGATGCTGATTTTGGCCTTGGTGAAGTGATGGACGTACCGGG
>PPYE01320505.1_pt1 | contig 20727 bp, 16 predicted proteins | sample 1559881 | NCBI WGS metagenome assembly PPYE01 (sample SAMN08240022, study PRJNA423297) | Human gut metagenome, whole genome shotgun sequencing project.
CCCTGTCCCCTGCCCCCGAACCCTCAGACCCGCTGCCCGGTACTGTTTGGCTGCGTTTTAGTAATGCAGATAAAAAAAGTATTATGGCGTGCTGTTTTAGGTATCACTGGATGATGGGACGGATTCTTGTTGTAGTCGTGCAGGCGTATATTTATATATCAGTATTTGTACAGCAGCTCAGTGACTGGACTGTCTGAACCGATATTCTACGGTTAATTATTTACGTTTTGGCCGCATTATGCTATGGATAGGCAAAGTATATATACTAAATATAAGTCCTTTTATTTTCTCCCGGCTGCCGGAAAATATACTTTTTTCAGGATAAGCGCAGCTGTCCCAGTGTCCTTTGGCTTTTCTCAAATGCGCCCGCCGCCTGCCTTCCTTCTTTGGCGGCGCTGTGGGGGAATTTGCGGTGCCATTGGAAAAACGGTGATGTTTCTTACTGTTCTGAAAGGCCATAATTCTGCCGTCTTTAGCGGCCTGTCTGACTAACACAGGAGTAAAGACGCCTGCGGCTTTACTCCTGCAGAGGAGTTTTGGCTGCGCTGGCAGAATTATGGCATTTCGGAACAGTTAGGAACACTCCGTTTTTGAGACTGGTACTGCAAATCCCCCACAGCGCCGCCAAGGAAGGGAGGAAGACGCCGGGCGCATTTGGGAAAGGGCAAAGGGCACTGGGACAGCTGCGCTTATCCTCCCCCTCACTCCTTGACCATTTCGCGTTTGAGGCGTTTCATGATCTTTTTTTCGAGGCGGGATATGTAGGATTGGGAGATGCCAAGGAGGGTGGCTACTTCTTTCTGGGTCATTTCCTGGCCGTCGGGGGTGTTGAGGCCGAACCTTAAGTTGATGATGGTTTTTTCACGGTCGGTGAGTTTGTTGATAGCCTTGAGGAGGAGTTTTCGTTCCACTTCGTTTTCGATGTCGCGGTAGATAACGTCCTCGTCTGTTCCCAGGATGTCAGAAAGGAGGAGTTCGTTGCCGTCCCAGTCCACGTTCAGGGGTTCGTCGATGGATACCTCAAGGCGGGTTTTGTTGTTTCTGCGCAGGTACATGAGGATTTCATTTTCAATGCAGCGGGAGGCATAGGTGGCCAGCTTGATGTTTTTGTCGGGCTTGAAGGTGTTGATGGATTTGATCAGGCCGATGGTTCCGATGGAGATCAGGTCTTCTACGCCCACGCCGGTATTGTCGAATTTTTTTGCTATGTAAACCACAAGTCTGAGATTATGTTCAATGAGAATATTTTTTGCTTCGTCTTCATATTCTGTTCCCAGGTCACTGATGATCTCATTTTCTTTTTCTGATTCAAGGGGCGGGGGGAGTACCTCGGCGCCTCCGATATAATGAATGTCGCCCTGTCCTGATAAAAGGAAACTGGGTTCCCTGCGAATCATTTTAAACTGCATTTTTCCTGGTATTGCAACTTTTAATATCATGTCCTTTCCTCCGATTTTCAAGTAATGCAGGATGCAGGATCATCTGGTATGCGCCGCTTTGTGTGACCTTATTTTCATAGAGTCCGAGAAGCGCTTTCTCGATAACCAGCTCCTGTCCTTCTTTCTTTACCTTCAGTTTCTCAATTTCCACTGCCTGCATTATGCCGTGCTTTTTGCCAAGGGAGTGGTAGGGGATGAGGCGGAATTTTTCGGGGATATCCAGGGGGATTTTCCCTTCCAGCGCCGCTTTTTCCACAACGCATACCGGCCTTTGGCTGATGGGGTCGTACAGGCTGTTGCCGCTGTCTATCAGCGCCTCCAGGGTGATTTTTACGTCTCCATCTTCCAGTATTGCGGTTACTATCACTGCCTGCGCACTCTTTTTTTCCCACCGGAGTATGTAAAGGGCGGCGGTTCCTACGCCTACTGCACACAGGGAAGCCTGCATGGTCGTCATGGCAGGTCTTCTGCCCGCAGCGTGCAGCAGGGCGTACAGGGCGCCTGCCAGCAGGAAGGCCGCCGCATGGTAGAGTATCACCGCCCTGCAGAAAACCTGCAGGGTGCGGATGCGGAATGCCAGCCAGAGGGTTGCAAGCGAGCACAATGCAAATAACAGGACCTTAATGTTTCTGCTTATTCCCGGTAACAGGAAGATGACGCAGAATAACAGCGTTCCGGCCGCCGATGCGAAAACAATCCGTTTGAGCGTGACAGTGCTCCGCAGGAATGCTCTTGTCAGCAGCAGGAGTACACAGCTTTGTACCAGCTGAAGCAGAAACAGGCGGTCAATATACACGATGTACCTCACTTCTCACCTCCTGTATGTATGGCAACTGCTTTCATGGGTTAATTATAGCGGCCAGTCCCTGCATTTTTTGTCGGAACGGCGCACATTTTCTTCTGTATCCGTCTGTAATTTTCGACAAATTATCGGGGGATGCGCAAAGCTGTAGCTTTATGTGGTATCGGCGCATTAAAAAAGGAGCAGCCGGCAGTCACTGCCATTTGCTCCTTCAGGTATTATATAAAAGGCCTCATCCGCAAAACGGAGGGGCCTTTTATTATTACACGATCATTATGTTTATATGGAATTATTGTAACTGTTCAGCAGGTCAGCGCATTTACTGCTCTGACCGTAAGAAAGTGATTCAAGAGTGATAAAATCCATCGCCAAAGGCGATTTAGGATGGATTTTAGCAGTAACTGTGAAGGGTACTGAACAGTTACGAATTATTTCTCAGCCATGCATGCGTACCGCTCTTTCCCCCCTTTGCCTGTAAGGAATTCAGAAGGGGATAAATCTGCCGCCTGCATTCGCTGCGGATGATTACCTTTTACTGTGGATGTACCTGTGGTCCGGTTATTTCTTCTGAAGGAAATCCGGAATCTTCAGGGACTTCTCTTCCACGCTGCTTCTTAAGTTGCCGGGCTTCTTGATTCCCAGGTTAGGAAGCTGTGTCACGGGCTTGGTTCCCGTTCCCTGTCCGGGAGTAATCGGCGTGTAGGGCCGTACGGGCGTTCCATTTCCCTGCGTAACAGGCTTTACGCCCTGCTGGGGCTTCACGCTGAAATTGGAACCGAACTTATTCTGGTTCTGAGGCTTGTCATCCAGGCCGGTTGCGATAACGGTGATCTGGCAGGTATCCGGCGTGGTATCATCGTACATGGCGCCAAAGATAATATTCACATCATCCCCGGTCAGCTGCTGTACATAGCTTGCCGCATCGTCCGCGTCGTACATGGAAATATCACCGCTGACATTGATGATAACATCGGTGGCTCCTGCAATGGTGGTTTCAAGCAGCGGGCTTTCCACAGCCATCTTAACGGCTTCAGAAGCCTTATCATCACCCTTGCCGTAACCGATACCGATATGGGCGATGCCTTTTTCCTTCATAACTGTCTGTACATCGGCAAAGTCCAGGTTAATAACAGCGGGCACATTAATCAGGTCGGTAATTCCCTGTACTGCCTGCTGGAGGACTTCATCCGCTTTCTTAAGGGCCTCGGGCATTGTAGTCCTGCGGTCCACAATTTCAAGAAGCTTGTCATTGGGTATCACAATGAGCGTGTCCACGCTGTTCTTCAGGCGTTCGATACCGCTCAGCGCGTTGGTCATACGTGTCCTCGCTTCAAAACGGAAGGGCTTTGTCACAACGCCTACCGTAAGGATTCCCATTCCTTTGGCAATCCCGGCAATTACAGGCGCCGCGCCGGTTCCTGTCCCGCCGCCCATACCGCAGGTTACGAATACCATGTCCGCACCGGTAAGGGAATTGGTGATTTCATCCGTGCTTTCTTCAGCCGCCTTCTGGCCAACCTCCGGCTTTGCGCCGGCGCCCAGTCCCTTGGTCAGCTTCTCTCCGATCTGGAGCAGCTTGGGCGCCTTGCATAACTGAAGCGCCTGCTTGTCCGTATTCACTCCGATAAAATCCACACCATCAATTTTTTCATCAATCATTCTATTAACAGCATTATTGCCCGCACCGCCAACACCGATCACTATGATCTTGGCAGCAGACTCAGCGTCATTTGTCTTAATTTCCAGCAAAGGTACTTCCTCCTTTAGATTTCCATATAAACTTCACAGTTCCTATCATATAATTATTTTGCGAAGAACGCAATATCTTTTTTCATTTTCTTCTACTTATTTATCCTGTTCAAAGGTAACATTAGAGCCGCTTCCGGAATAATTTTCCATGTGGAAGACTCCTTTTGTTCCCGCGGCCGCAGGCAGTATTTGCTTGAGTCTTGAAATTTTCTCCTCCACGTTGTCGTCATTGCCCAGCTTAACTCTCACATCGCCAAAATATAACGTCATTTCGTACGAGTCGTCAAAATAAATTTTATCGGCGCTGATTTCATATTTCGACAAAATCTGGGTCATATACAGTATTTCCTTAAATACCTCCTGGTTGTCCACCGGCAGGGGTTCATAAAGCACCACCTGGTTGAACGGAATTCCCGTCACCTGGGGGATTCCGGCAGTTTTGGCATCGGAAGCCTCCACCACGGTTCCGTCTTTGTCAAAATACATGTACTTGTCCAGATATTCCACGTACCCGGCCACAGCCTTTTCATAAACCACAATCTTAATGGTGTCTGGCGCCAGGACCTTTACATCCATGTTTTCGATAAAGGGAATTCCCCTGATTCCCTTATTTTTATATTTCAGGGAGAGGTAGAGGGAGTTGTCCCCCAGCCGCTCGGAGGTCACCATTTGTATGATTTCCTCGTTGGTATAATGCACGTTCCCTTCCACATAAATGGTTTCCACATGATAATGTTTTCCTATGTAAAAGAGCACACCAGACGCAATCAGCAAAAGAAACAGGAATATTCCGGCCGCAATCAGGCCGCGTCCCGGGCCCCTGGGCCGGAGGGACTGCAGCCCCTTTCCTCCTCTGCCACCGCCGCTGTCCGCATTTCCCATAACCACCCGCAGCTTGCTGCCAGTGGATGTGGTGGCCGCCACCCTGCTGATGCTTCTTACCGTTCCCGGGCTGCCGGCGTTTTTTTTGCGTTCGCCCTGAGGGGGGGAATATCCGGTCCGGGACTTTTCCGGTTTGGCCAGGACAGCTTTGGAGCCTCCGCCTCTGGACGGGCTTGCCTTGGACGGGTTGGTTTTGGACGGGCCAGCTTTGGACGGGTTGGTTTTGGACGGGCCAGCTTTGGCCGCGCCCCCTTTGGATATCCCGCCTTTGCCCGTTCCGCCTTTGGACGTACCGGCGCCAGGAACCGTTTTCTTCTTGGGCGCAGCGGCAGCAGGCTTTTTCCCGCTGCCTGTTTTATGATCCTGAACGGATTTTTTCTTCTGTTTTTTCATTTCATCCGTCTTCATTTACAGTTCCTGCCCTTATGCATCCGATTAGCTTTATCACTTCTCAAGGCTTCCCGCAAAGGCTTCCGGAATTGCAGAAGCCTTATAAGCCTTCCCCTGCCGCTTTCACCAGCTGTCGATATCCGCTCCCAGCTGTCTTAAATCCCGGCAGATATCTTCATAGCCGCGGTCAATAAAATACCTGTTTCCCACTGCGGTAAGTCCTTCCGCACACAGCCCGGCGACCACAAGCGCAGCCCCGCCCCGCAGCTCGCTGGCGGTCACCTGTCTGCCGGTGAGCCTCCGCCCGCCGGGGACACAGGCCAGCTTGTTATCCTGTACGTCAATTTCCGTGCCCATACGGTTCAGCTCCGCCACTACCACGAAACGGTCATTAAAAATTGTTTCCTTCAGTCTGCTTTCCCCGTCTGCCAGCGCCATGGCCACCAGCAAAGGCGACTGGAGATCCGTGGGAAAACCGGGATAGCTGCCCGTTTCCACGTAACCCGGCGAAAAAAGGATTCCCCTTCGCTGTACCCACAGCCCTTCGTCCCCTCTGCGCAGGCTGCAGCCCATACGTATGGCCACATCCTCCATGGCGTTCAGCTGGCCTTCCGGGGAATTTTTCATAAAAATCTCACCGCCCGCAGCCAGGCAGGCACACAGATAGGTTCCCGCCACAATCCTGTCGGAAGGGATTTCAAAGCAGCAGGGATGCAGCGCCTTGCCGCCCCTTACTGTAATACAGCCCGTCTGCTCGCCCCGGATATCTGCGCCCGCACATCGAAGGAATGCACACAGGCTGCCGATTTCCGGCTCCATGGCGCACCTTCGTATCCTGGTCACGCCCTCCGCCGCCACCGCCGCCATAACGGCGTTTTCCGTGGCGCCCACACTGGGAAACTCCAGTAAAATATCCGTTCCCCTAAGGCCTGCCGTCCAGGCCTCCAGTTCCTGATCACTGTCGCTGTAACAGGTGCCCAGACTTCTTAATGCCTTTAGATGGATATCAATCGGCCTGTCTCCTATGACACAGCCTCCCGGATAATGCAGGGATACCTCACCGGTTCTTCCCAGCATGGGCCCCATCAGCATGACGGACGAGCGCATCATCGTTACATATTCCTCCGGCAGCCGGCTCCTGCTGACTGCCGACGCATCGATGCGTACCTCATTTTTATCCCGTTCCACAAAACAGCCGATGCTTTGGAGCAGCCGGCACATATATTCCACATCCGCTATGCGGGGACAGTTCTTCAGTACACTGATCCCAGGAATCAAAAGAGCCGCTGCCATGATCGGCAGCGCCGCGTTTTTGGAACCCTGGATTGTAACTTCGCCGTACAAGGGCGCGTTTCCGCTGATATAAATAGACTTCAAATGTCCACCTTCCCGGATTTTTTCAAAACAGGTAATTGTTCAGTGCCTTCACAGTTTCTGTCAAAACTCATCCCAAATTGCCTTTGGCGGTGAATTTTGGCACTCCCGGATCACTTTCTTACGGACAGCGCAGCATGTGCGCCGGCCTGACTGAAAAATTACCTAAACAGAACTATTCTATCCTATGCGGAAGGTGACATAAATGTTACTGCCTATGGCTTTGCGGCCCTCCTGGCAGCGGTTTGGGCCGCCCTGTAGCGGCCTTTTTTCTTTCTACACATTTTTCAGCTTAATGCCCTTGGCCACGCTGAGGACAAGTCCGATTTCAATGAGCAGGAACATGACCGAGGAGCCACCGTAGCTGATAAACGGCAGGGAAATACCGGTGTTTGGAATGGTATTGGTTACTACGGCGATGTTCAGGATCACCTGAATGGCAATATGCCCCATCACTCCAACCACCAAAAGCGCGCCGAACAAATCCGAGGCATTGTTGGCAATTACCATGAAACGCCAGATGAGCAGCACAAAAAGCAAAATAACCGCTATGCCGCCGAACAGCCCCAGCTCTTCACAGATAATGGAAAAAATCATGTCGTTCTGCGCTTCGGGAAGGAAGCCCAGCTTCTGCATGCTCTGCCCCAGCCCCTTGCCGAAAATGCCGCCGGAGCCAATGGCATACAGCGCCTGCAGCGTCTGGAAGCCGGTACCGGAAGCGTAGGCTTCCGGGTTCAGCCAGGCCAGGATACGGCCCCCGCGGAAGCCCAGATCGCTGTGTTCCATCTGGATAATGGCAAATACCAGCGCCGCCACCGCCGCCACGCCTGCGGCTCCCATCAGCACAAACCGTTTGTAGTCCGGGCTTGCCACAAAAAGCATCAGCAGCGCAATACCGAAAATAATAATTGCGGAACTCATGTTATTGGTAATTTTCCAGACCATCAGACAGATGGGCACGGGAATCATCAGCACCAGCCAGAAGCCCCTTCCGGTCCGGATCCCTTTTCCCATCTTACAGATGAAGCTGGCTAAAAAAAGGATCATACACAGCTTTGCGATTTCCGCAGGCTGTACGGAAAGTCCCAGATTCAGCCAGCGCCTGGCTCCATTGGCCTCAATGCCCAGGGGCGTAAGGACCAGCGCTATGAGGATGGCCGACACAAAATATCCCAGCACCGCAAACCTTTCCCAGAAGTGATAAGGGATGTTTGCCACAACAATCATTGCCACCAGCCCCATCACGGCAGCCAGCGCCTGATGCTTGAGATAATAGGCTTCATCGTATTTCAGGCTGGCCGAAAGGGACGCCTCGTAGGAGCTGGTGGAATAAACCATGATCATTCCGAAGCCCAGCAGGAACAATACGATAAACAGCAGGGTATAATCAAAAAAATATTCAGCTTGCTTTTTGTTTCTTCTGGATGCCACGCAATCACTCCTTCAATTGATTCACATATTCCTTGAACATATCTCCCCTCACCTCATAGTTGGGGAACATTCCCCAGCTGGCGCAGGCGGGTGAAAGCAGTACTGCGTCTCCGGAAACTGCATTTTTCACACAGATATCCATACATTCCTCGAATGTATCTGCGAAAACAATATTGTTGAAACCATGTTTTCTGGCACACTCCGCTATTTTTTCCTTTGTCTGTCCGATCAGGACAAGCAGCCTGACCTTTCCGTCAAAGGCCTCGATCCATTCATCATATTCGCTCTGTTTGTCATAGCCGCCCCCAATCAGTATGGTCGGCCGGTTCATGGCGCGGATTCCCTGGATGGCCGCGTCCGGGTTGGTTCCTTTGGAATCGTTGTAATAGGCGACCCCTTTTTTGGTTGCCACATATTCAATCCGGTGCTCCACCGCCTTGAAATGCTTCACTGTATTCAGTATATGCTCCATAGGCACGCCGTATGACGAAGACATGGCAATTGCCGCCATGACATTTTCCACATTATGGATTCCGAGAAGCTGCATATCGTGGATATTCATGAGCCGTTCCTCCGCTCCGCCCACGCTGCGGCAGATATCCTCTCCGTCCAGATAATACCCCTCTTCAAGCTTCCTGGCTGAAGAAAACCAGACCACCGACGCCGGGCACCGTTCCCCGAAATCCCTGGTATAAGGATCCTCATAGTTCAACACACAGGTATCTTCCCCCGTCTGATTTTTGGTAATGGATTCCTTCACCGCCACATAATTTTCCATGGTATGATGCCGGTTCAGATGATCCGGCGTAATATTCAGGATGGCCGTCACCGCCGGGTGGAAATTCTCCGTGGTTTCCAGCTGGAAGCTGCTGATTTCCGCCACCGTCACGCTGTCCTCCCGTGTATGCAGAGCTTCCAGCGTATAAGGCGTGCCGATATTCCCCACCACAAAAACGGAGGAATAATAATCGCTCATAATCTTTCCCGTAAGAGCCGTAGTCGTGGTCTTGCCATTGGTCCCGGTAATCGCTATCACCTTACCTTTGGAAAAAGCATAGCCCAGCTCTACCTCACCCCAAACACGCACACCCTTGTCCCTGAACTTCTCCACAAAAGGCGTATCCACCGGAACACCAGGGCTGAGCACCAGAAGCTGCGCCTCATCCGCAGCCTGATCCGGAAGCTTTCCCGTAATAACCTCCGCCCGCACCCCCTCCGGCAGCTTCTTCTCCACTTCCCTCTTATCCGTACTCTCATTTTCATCAAAAAGGACAGGCACCGCCCCCACCTGAGAAAGCAGCGCCGCAGCAGCAATCCCGCTCTTCCCCGTCCCTACTATCAAAACCTTTTTTCCTTCTATATTCATCTCCACTCCCATCCGCCCGCCGCAGCAGACAAAGTCAAAATTCCTACTCCATCCCAAACCCATACACCATCAAGCTAACAATATATCCCCCATACCCCCACTCTCCAAACATACTCAACTCTTCCCCAACCGCTTCCCGCCCTTTCCTCTCGCCCTTTCTCCCGCACTCCAAGCCCCCGGAAGAATGGCCCCCGCCATTCTTCCAGGCGGGACATAGAAGTTCTTAGGCAGCGTCCTTTGCTGCCTTAGAACTTCTTCCCGCCTTTTATATGGCGATAAGCGCCACCAGGCAAAGGATAGCCGTAACGACAGAAAAAAACGCCACAATCCTTGTTTCCGACCAGCCCCCCAGCTCAAAATGATGATGCAGGGGCGCCATCCGGAAGAGCCGCCGCCCTCCGGTCAGCTTGAAAAAAAGCACCTGGAGGATTACGGAAACCACCTCGATAAGATAAATAAACCCGATAATCGGTATAAACAGCTGAAGCTGCATCATATAGGCGGCCGCCGCCACAAAGCCCCCCAGCGCCAGGGAACCGGTATCCCCCATGAAAACGCTGGCAGGATACACATTAAACAGCAGAAATCCCAGCAGCGCCCCCGCAACAGCGCAGGTGACAGGTTCGATTCTCGTCCCCGTACCTATGGCCGCCGCCGAAAGGAAGCTTGCCGCCAGCACCGTGACACTGGCTGCCAGGCCGTCCAGGCCGTCGGTGAAATTGGCGCCGTTCACCGTTCCAATGACGATAAAAAATAAAAGGGGGATATTCAGCCAGCCCAAGTCCAGCTCTTTCCCCGGCATAAAGGGAATCTTCGCCGCCAGGCTGATATCCGTGCATTTTAACAGGTAATAGGCAAAAAGGCCTGTCACTACCAGCTGCCCCGCCATCTTTTGTATTGGGGTAAGCCCCATGGAACGCTTCAGGATTACCTTTATGTAATCATCCAGGAACCCGATCAGCCCAAACCCCAGAGTCATCAGGAGAATGGGCTTGATTTCCGGATAATCCTCCATATAAAAAAGGGAGGTTACTATCATGGCCGACAATATCAGGATTCCTCCCATCGTCGGCGTTCCGTTCTTTTTCAAATGGCTTTTGGGTCCTTCATCTCTGACGGTCTGCCCAGCCTTAAGTCTCTTTAGAAAAGGTATGATTACCGGTCCCAGAAACACGCTTACAAGAAACGAGATGAGAACCGGAAGACAAACGGATAAACTCATTTGACCTTTCCCGTGACTGTTCAGTCAGCCTTTCCTTTCAATTTGCCTGCTGCCCATCTATGCTGTAGTCCATTTTTTCCAGGTAAGGAAGGATGTTCTCAAAGAGCTGGCGGACAATCGGCGCGGACACCTGTCCTCCATAGTATACCCCCTGAGGGTTGGTAATAATGGCCATGGCAAGCACCTTCGGATCATCGGCCGGGGCAAATCCCAGGAACGAGGCAATATAGCGTCCCGTACCTCTGGGCAGGGTCTGGCTCGTCGCCGTCTTGCCTCCCACCCTGTAGCCTTCCACATATCCGTTCTTACCACCTCCGTTTTCCACTACCTGTTCCAGCATATAACGCAGTTTTTCGCAGGTATCCTCCGATACGATTCCCGTGGTGACGGGATATTCGAAGGTATTCGTCACATTGCCCGCTTCATCTACCGTCCTTACGCCGAAATGGGGCGTAATGCGGTTGCCGCCGTTAATCAGCGAGGAAACCGTGGTTGCCAGCTGAATGGGCGTTATCTGGAAGGACTGGCCAAAGGATATGGTCGCCAGCTCCACCAGACCGATGTTTTCAGGCTTGTGCATGATAGTCCCGGCCTCTCCCGGCAAATCCACATTTGTTTTGGTAAGAAGCCCGAACTGGTTAAAATATCTGTAGTAATTGTCCGCTCCCAGCCTCAGCCCCACCGTAACGAATACGGGGTTGCAGGAGTTCATGGTAGCCTGGACAAAGTTTTCTGCCCCGTGACCTGAGGTTTTATGGCACCGGATCCTGCGATCCTCCACCATAATATAACCGGGGCAGCTGAAATTGTCTTCCATGGTCACCACGCCCTCCTCCAGTCCGGCGGCAGCGGTGATTATCTTGAAAATGGATCCCGGCTCATAGGTATCGTTGATACAGCCGTTCCTCCACATCCGGTTCAGCAGGTTCTGTTTTTCCTCCTCCGAAAGCCCTTCCGTCACCGTTCCCTCCGGCAGGGTGAAGGGATCGTTCAGATTGAATTCCGGCACATTGACCATGGCCAGGATTTCGCCGTTATCCGGCTTCATTACCAGAATGGAAACGCTTTCCGCCTCCTTGGCCGCCAGCGCCTGGTAAGCCAGCTGCGTGGCATACTGCTCAATATTCACATCCAGGCTGATATGCAGGTCGTCGCCGTTCACCGGCTCCACCCGGTCCTCCCCCTCCTGCGTAACCTCCACTCCTCTTGCGTCGGTCACCGTCAGGATCGTTCCCGGTTCTCCCTGGAGATATTCGTCATACTTGACCTCCAGCCCCACAATTCCCTGGTTGTCGCCTCCCGTAAAGCCCAGGACCTTGGAAGCAAGGCTGTCAAAGGGATAATATCTCTTATAGTCCTCATCCACCTTGACGCCGTCCAGCTGGTAATCACGGATAACATCCCCTACCGCTTTGTCCACATTGCTCTTTATTTTTTCTATGGCGGTGTATTTTTCCACACGCTTTCTGACATATTCCTCTTCAAGCCCCAGCTCCCGGGAAAGCACCTCCACCACTTTGTCCGGATCCGTAATCTGGTTGTGGATAACGGAAATATTACATACCGTCCTGTTATCCGCCAGCACCGTTCCTGTGGCATCTATTATTCTCCCCCGCTTGGCCTTGATGTTTCTTTCCCTCTGGTGAAGCTCCTGGGCCGCCTGTGTATAGTAGGAGGACTGATATACCATCAGATAGACCAGCCTTCCGGTCAGGCCCAGAAAGGCGGCCAGGCAGAGCACAAAGGCCCAGACTGTTTTCTTTCTGTGGAATGTTTTGTTTTTCTCTTCCATTGGAAAACCTCATAAAGCGGTAATTGATACAATCTATTACCGGATTTATGAGGTTATTCCCATTTTGCTCTTCTTATGTATAAAAGAGTTCCCGGCCGGGCTCCGTACTTTCAGGAAAATTTCCGCAATACCCACCCGGATATTTTCCCTGGCTCCGGCTTAAAAAGGAGAATCGCCTCCGTCCTCTCCGCCCTGGGTTCCGTCAAGCGGCAGATTAGGTTCCGGAAGATCCAGCGGTGTATCTTCATCAATGGCTTCTCCCGTAACGGGATCCACCTTGGTTCCATCAGGAAGTACTCCATATCCGGTATCCGGATCAATATCTATCTTGGGCTTGTCCGGATTATCCTGGTTTCCTCCCGTATTTTCCCCGGTGCCTTCTCCATTTTCCCCGGCCGCCGGCGTGCCGTCTCCTCCCGCATCATTGCCGCTGATATCGTTGCCGCTCACGTCATTTCCGCTCACGGAGGTCATCAGCTGCTGCTTATATGCGATCTGCTGTTCTTCCAGTTCCTTCTGCTCTGCCTCGGAAAGAGGCTCTGTCATGAAAATATCCATATAAGGAAGAACCTCTGTTAAAATGCTGCGCACAATCCTTGTGGCATACTTGGCATCGTCCTGTTTATCGGAATTGGGACGGTCCACTACCACATAGATGGCGATCTGCGGGTCATCCGCAGGCGCAAAGCCAATGAAGGAAACCACGTACTGCCTGTTTCCTCTGGGCTGTGTCTCCGCCGTGCCGGTCTTTCCGCCGATGATGTAGCCGGCCGGTCTTGCCGTATGGCCGGTGCCGTGTTCCCCCATCACAACATCCACGCAGTAATCACGTATTTTGGCAGAGGTTGATTCGGATACGGTCTGCTTTAAAAGACGGGGTTCAATATTCTGCACCACCGAACCGTCCGAAGCGGTGATCTTGCTTACCATATGAGGCTCATAATAGTAGCCTCCGTTTATCAGGGAGCTGAAGCCGGCCGCCATCTGGATCATGGTCACGTTGAAGCCCTGGCCGAAGGATGCCGTTGCCAGCTCCATGGGCCCCATGGAATCCTCCGTAAATACAAGGGAGGCCGTCCTGGCTTCTCCGTACAAATCTATGTTGGTCTTCAGCCCAAAGTTAAAATCCTGCATGTATTTCAAAAATGTGGTTTTTCCAATTGTCTGCCCCATCTTCATCAGGGCCACATTACAGGAACGCTCCACCGCGCCGGCCACACTCACAATGCCGTCTCCTCCCACCCGGTAGCTATGGCATTTGATGGGCTTCTGGCCTTCAACAACTGTCAGGCTGCCGTTGCACTGGTAGGTTTCGTTTCCTGTCATTTTGCCGCTTTCCAGTCCGGCCGCCACGGTAAAGGGCTTCATTGTGGAACCGGGCTCAAAGGTACTAGAAATACAGTAATTCTTCCACAGCGCGTTCAGCTGGCGGTACAGGGTATCCTCATCCATGGAAGCAAGTGTTTCTTCATTAATTACAGTCTCCTGGAGCTCCGCTTTTTCATTGATTACGTTCTGCCCCAGCAGCATGTCCGTATTTCTGGGTTCATTCAGATTGTAAAAAGGATAGCTGGCCATGGCCAGCACATTTCCGTTATTTACATCCATGATGATACAACCGGTATTATAGGCGCCGTTTCCTTCTCTGGCCGCATTCTTATAGGTATCATTGTATTCCTGCAGCTTGCGCTCCACGATACCCTGGATGTTGGCATCCAGGGTGGAAACCAGGTTATAGCCGTCCACTGCCGCCTTGGTGGTCCTCTCCAGGTTGGAATCGTCGTTCATGTAGCCGTATTCCCTGCCGTTTACCCCGCTGAGAATATCGTTATAGTATGCCTCCAGCCCGTAATTTCCCACATTGTCCTTGGTAGTAAAGCCGATGACGTCACTGGCCAGCGTATTGTTGGGATATACCCGCCGGTACTCCTCTTCAAACCACACGCCCTGGATATACTTTCCCGTCTCTTCATTGTTTACAAGCTCCTGGAAAGGCGCAATTTCATCATAGGTCAGCTGTTTCTTCAGTATATGGTATTGGGAGGTGGGATTATCCGAACTGTATTTGCGGATTTCCGATTCATCCACGTCAAAGCACTGGGCCAGCGCCGCTATGGTGCCCTCCACATATTCTTCTTTTTCATTCATCAGCTTACAGTCCAGAATCAGGTTATACACCTTCTCGCTCACTGCCAGCTTCGTCCCCTTGGAATCCAGGATTTCCCCCCGCTTGAAGGGAATCGTCCGGCTGGTATACTGCTGCTGGGAAAGGACCTGCTTTTTATACTGCTCGCCGTTGTCCCGGTTGATCAGGACCAATCTGGCGCTTAATCCTGCAAAAGCCAGTAATACCAGGAAATACAGTACTACCAGCTTCTTTTGCATTTTCGTTGTAAATCTGTTTGTATTCTGCGCTTCTTTTCTGTCGCCGTTCTGTCTGTTTCTGTCCAAACTGTCACCCACTTTTAATGTAACTGTCCTGCAGCCGCCAAATATCCCAACAACCGCAGGTTCAGCCGCAATTTAATCATCAATGTCTGCAAGCTGTCTTACATAATCGCTGCCTTCATCGGGAATCGTTACAATCTGGTCCTGATTCGGATATGTCATCCCCAGCTCCGTAATGGCGATTCTGCGGATTTCATCCAAATCAACAGAGCTTTCGATTCTGCTGTATTCTTCATCATTGGATACCTTCAGGCTGTTCAGCGTGCTTTCCATCGCCGCAATGTGCTTTACGCTTGCGGTAATCTCCGACTGCAGACGGATATATCCAATCAAAACAATGCCCGCCACAAGCAGGGAGGCGCTCAAAAACAGCACATAGCCCAGATTCATGTAAACGGCCTTGTCCCTGTTCTTCTTTACCGCATGGCTCAGCTCCTGCTTCCGGGGCTTATGTATCTCTTCAACTACGTCCAGCTTTCTTACCGTATTGCCTGCCACATATGCACTGCGGCTGTCTGATCTTCTGTATTCGCTTTTTCCAGTGCTTCTGTATTGTCTGCTTTTTCCTGTCTGTGCCATGGCAATTCTCCTTTACTCATAGCTGCGCACCGTACCGGCAGCTATGCTTTGATTAACTACTCCTTCTTTTCAAATATCCTCAGCTTTGCGCTCTTGGAACGGGAATTGGTTTCCAGCTCCTGTGCGCCGGGCAGTATGGGTTTTCTTGTGATTACCTTTCCCTGGGATTCCTTTCCGCACACACATACCGGGAAATCCGGTGGGCAGGTGCAGGGATTCTCATTTTTACGGAAGGCCGACTTCACTATGCGGTCCTCCAGGGAATGAAAGGTAATTATACAAATGCGGCCTCCCGGATTCAGCAGACCAATCAGCTCATCCAGCGAGTTCTTGAGCACGTCCAGCTCGTGGTTGCACTCAATGCGGATGGCCTGAAACGTCCGTTTGGAGGGGTGTCCTCCATTCGCCCGCATCTTTGCGGGGATTGCCGCTTTAATCAGCTCATTCAGCTCCCCGGTCGTTTCGATGGGCCTGTCCTTTCTTGCCGCCGCGATGTGCTTGGCGATGTTCTTGGCAAACTGATCCTCGCCGTAATCGCGGATGATCCGGTAAAGCTCCCGCTCCGGGTATTCATTGACAATCTCTTTTGCGGAAAGGGACTGTCTCGTATCCATTCTCATGTCCAGGGCCGTGTCGTATCTGTATGAAAAGCCCCGTTCCACATTGTCCAGCTGATAAGAGGAAACGCCCAAATCCAGTACGATTCCGTCAACGCCTTCAAGCCCCAGGCTTTTCACCACAGCCGGTGCATTACAATAATTATCCCTGACGAGAGTCACCTTTTCCCGGAAAGGCTCCAGCCTTTCGGTGGCAGCCGCAATGGCTTCCGCGTCCTGATCGATTCCGATCAGGCGCCCTCCTGAAAGCCTTCTGCAGATTTCGCTGCTGTGTCCGCCGCCGCCAAGCGTGCCGTCCAGGTAAATCCCGTCAGGTTTTATCTTCAGTCCTTCTATTGTCTCGTCCAAAAGTACAGACTTGTGTGCAAACTCCATTCCGCCGTCACCTTTCCGTTATATGCCAAGCCCCAGATCTGCCATACGTTCCGCAATGTCTTCCATTGCCTCGTCCTCATCCTCTGTGATACCTTCCCATCTTGCTTTGCTCCAGATCTCAATGCGGCTGGCCACGCCGACCAGTACCACATCCTTTTCCAGCTCCGCAAAATCGCGCAGATTCCCGGGAACCAGTATCCTCCCCTGCTTGTCCACTTCCACCTGGGCAGCGCCCGCAAGGAAAAACCTGACAAACTGACGGTTATCCTTCTTATTCAGAGGTAAAGCCTTCAGCTTCTCCTCAAAGGCGTTCCATTCCTGATTGTCATACACAAATAAGCAGCCGTCCAAACCTTTCGTAATTACGAATTCCTCACCCAAGCTCTCGCGGAATTTTGAAGGTATGATCAGCCTGCCTTTCGCATCAATTGTATGATTGTACTCTCCCATGAACATGACAATCACCGCCTTAAAAGTGGCCTGTCACGGAAAACACTGCCGAAGCTGCCTCCCTGCATGTATCAGTTCTGAATAAAAGCAGTGCCGCATTTTCTTATAGTCTGCGCGACAGATATGCAATCCTGCCCCGCCTGTGCGGATAACTCACCACTTCCTACCACTTCGTACCACTTTCCACCACTTTAAATATGATTTTAGTATAACTTAAGGTATTTTGCAAGCAAAATCAACCCCTTCCCCTAAAAAAGTACGTCTTGCCGAACCCACAAAAAACTGCATTTTACACTGTTTTCCACATGTTGTGTTTTGTTTTTGTACCATATACAATATATTGGTTTTTCTTTCTCCTGACGCTTTCCCTTTTACCATAATTTACCACGGTGGGGCGTCATCCCATATTTTTTACTGTTTTCCCTAAAAAAATGGGCCGGGTTGGTTCAAAGCTGTATGAACCGGGATTAAAAAGAGCTGTTTTTATTTTCGTCTTATGGATTGGCATGGCCTCCGGCTGTATATATGCTGTATATATCAATATAAACAGTTGGGAGTAGAGCCATGGAGCCATTATTGGAGGTCAGCGGATTGGAAAAACGCCTGGGGACACTGCATCTGAATCAGATTTCCTTCCGGGTGGAGCCCGGCCACATCGCAGGGCTGGTAGGCGTCAACGGAGCCGGGAAAACCACTTTGCTCCACACCATTCTGAATCTGTATGATAAGAACGGCGGCCAGGTAACCGTTTGCGGTTATGATATGGATACTCAGGAAAGGGAAGCCAAGGACCGGCTGGGACTGGTCCTGGATGAGATGATGTATGAGAAGGGGCTGTCAGGGCTGGAAAATGCCCGGCTATATGGCAGGCTGTATCATCATTTTAACGAATCGCTGTTTCTGGAGCTGTGCGAAAGATTTGAGCTGCCGCCGAACCGGAAGCTCGGCCTGCTCTCCACGGGATTTAAGATGCGGTTTCAGTTTGCTTTTGCCCTGTCCCACAATGCCCGCCTTTTTCTGATGGATGAGCCGGCCTCCGGGCTGGATCCGCTTTTTCGGAAGAATCTCATTCACTGTATGCAGGATATCGTGGAGGACGGAACGAGAAGCGTACTTTTTTCCACCCACATCACCGAGGAGCTGGACGGAACCGCCAGCCAGATCCTGTGGCTGCATGACGGGGAGATGGATGCCCTGGAAAATGGCGCCGAAATAGAAGCCCTGCTCACAGGGAAATTCCGCATCCGAGATCTGTTGGAGAAATATGGAGAAACGGTTTGAAGGCAGCATTTCAGTATTCAGGATCTGCACCTTAGAAGGGCGCTTTCAAGCTATTAATTAATGCAGTATCGCAGGCATATCTGTGATACACAGGAGGTATAAGCATGACATTTCAGGAGCTGGAAAAAGAACGGATGAAAAAAATTTCCCATTTCCGCGCTGTCATCGCAGGTCTTACGTTCTTCTACTGGTTCGGCATCGCTGTCAGAATCGTTAATACGGTTCTGATTCGTGTCATGGAAGGTGTGGAAGAACCGGGCGTCATCCGCATTCCCTTGCTGAACGGAATCCTTTATCTGGTCATTCTGTATATGGCCTTTTACATGAATAAATGGCTATTCTGGATCAGGGAAAGGGGTAAGACAGTGCTGTTAGTTCGAAAATACGACGCACTTCCGGTAGACAGGAAACATTACTACACTGAAAAAACGAAATTCGCCCTGCGCAAATGGCTGCTGCTTTTTTGCTGGTGCATACTCATTTATTTTCTGGAAATGCTGATGTACAATATCCCTCTGAACTGGGGACGTTTTCTTATAGAGTCTGCTGCCGCACTGCTCCTGGTGGCTGCGGTACAGGGGCTGTGCGTTCTCCTGGCCGCAACGCAGGACTGGTGGAGCCGGAGGATGGGGACAACGGCGGAAGGCTGAGAAGGCATTCCAAGTGTAGAAGTATATATGCCGAAGATGATCGCCAAAAGCGCCTCCCGTTTCCGGGCGGCGCTTTTAATATAATAACCGTTCTGATGGCTGTAACAGCCCCTATTACTGAGCTGTTAATGTTTTATACTTTCATCCGTTTTTTATTTCCCGGCCGTTTTCTCCAGCTGATTATCTTATACATTGAAGCGGAACAGAATCGTATCCCCATCCTGTACCACATAATCCTTGCCTTCCATGCGGACCAGGCCTTTTTCCCTGGCCGCTGCCAGAGAGCCCTGCTCTAAAAGATCCTTGTAATTTACCACCTCGGCCTTGATAAAACCTCTTTCAAAATCGGTATGTATCTTACCCGCTGCCTGAGGTGCTTTCGTACCGATTTTAATCGTCCAGGCCCTTGTCTCATCCTCACCGGAGGTCAGGAAGCTGATGAGTCCCAGAAGATGATAGCTCGCCTTAACCAGCTTGTCCAGACCGGATTCCTTCAGGCCCAAATCCTCCAGGAACATCTCCTTTTCGTCATCCTCCAGTTCGGAGATCTCCTCTTCTATCTGTGCGCAGATAACGAAAACCTCGCTTCCGCTTTCTGCCGCATATTTCCTCACCTCAGCCACGCCGGCATTCTGTGCGCCGTCATCTGCCAGGTCCTCCTCGGAAACATTGGCCGCATAAATAACCGGTTTGGCAGTAAGCAGATTCAGGGAGGCAAAAATCACCTCTTCGTCCTCATCCTCCGGCTGGAAGGCCATCGCCAGCTTTCCATCCTCCAGCAGAGCCTTCACCCGTTCCAGAAGCGCCGCTTCCTTGGCAGCCGTTTTATCCATTCTGGCCTGCTTGCCTACTTTGGCAATTCTTCTTTCCAGAATTTCAATATCAGAAAAAATCAGTTCCAGATTAATCGTCTCAATATCGCGCAGAGGATTGATGGTCCCATCTACATGGACTACGTTGGGATCCTCAAAGCAGCGCACCACATGAACAATAGCGTCCACTTCCCTGATGTTACTGAGGAACTGATTTCCCAATCCCTCCCCTTTGGAGGCACCCTTTACCAGACCGGCGATGTCCACGAATTCAATCACTGCAGGAGTCACTTTTTTGGAATGATACATATCTCCCAGCAGCTTCAGCCGCTCATCAGGCACCGTTACGATTCCTACATTGGGATCAATGGTACAGAAGGGATAATTGGCCGATTCCGCACCAGCCTTGGTCAGGGAATTGAACAACGTACTTTTTCCTACATTGGGAAGTCCTACAATACCTAATTTCATTTTTACTTATACCTGTCTGGAAAACCTTGCTTTGCAAGGGTTCCTGCCTTTCACTATTCTCAACACTCTTTTTGTCGTATACATTAGATACCTCAGCATAAGATTATACCACATAGTCCGTTTTTTTGAAATAACTATTTTCCGCCCGGTAATGTTTTTATTATTGAATATCCGTCTGCTGTCTGATATAATCTTCTCGTATAATTAAAAAGAAAGCGGATGCGATTTTCCGATGTCAGATGCCCTCTAATCTTAAAGGAGGGATGCCCTATGAACACAATAGAAGTTCTTACACTTTTACTTGTTGTTTTCGCGGCTTTGTCTTACATAGACAATCTTATTGACAAAAAGAAATAGCATCCCACCGTCCAAAGTAGATGCTATTTCTTTAATGATCTATTAAACTACCGAGGGCAATCGGAAATTCGTTTCCGACCACCTTTCTGAGTAAATTATACATTAGGGTGCTTAAGAAATCAAGCGCCCTTTTTCATTTTTTATGAAAACGATAACAGTCCGTTACTGTTCACACAGTACTGTGCATTTACTGCACAGTACGTAAGAAAGTGATTCAAGAGTGCATAAATCCCATTGCCG
>PPYE01680882.1_pt1 | contig 20707 bp, 17 predicted proteins | sample 1559881 | NCBI WGS metagenome assembly PPYE01 (sample SAMN08240022, study PRJNA423297) | Human gut metagenome, whole genome shotgun sequencing project.
AAGATCTAAATGATCCCCTGATTCCGGGGCTTTTTGATTAATTGTTTAACTCGTCCCATTTTAACGGGACACTAATGTGATTTCATCAAATATGAATGGAAACTAAATTATAATTTACTTTTCAGACATGCCAACAACTTTATAAGACCTTTCATTTAATATATAATACCTATATTGGCCATCATCAAAATAAGATGAAACCTGTGTATTCCTACTATTAACGTTCTCTTTACGATTCAAGACTATACGTTTAACTTTTCCTAAAAGAGTAATCGGTTCATAGTATTCTTTAAACATCGTTATTGGAGTTTTTATAAATCCTCTTATAACAAAATATTTATATTGTTTACTATGATAGCAGCCGTCAACATTATATTTTTTATAATTTTCAACAATCGTTCTTTTATCCTCACACAAAATAGCTGTTACCAATTGACTATTTTCTCCATCTGACAAATAATTTGAAAACGACGGATACATCCATTTTTCACTAAAATCGAGTTTCTGCGTAAATCTGTTTCCAAAATAGTTTCCATTTAATTTTCGGATGTGATCCAAATATTCAGGACATACGATTGTTTTGTCAATAATAGGCTGTTTATACAACGTTTCAAGTGCATTATAAGCAAATGCTCTATTATTATAAATAGGTATATAAAATGCACAAAACAAAATTATCAAAAATGTATTTATTAATTTATAATGACTCTCTACAGAAGATGAACAATGCTTATAGAATATTTTAATTATCAAAATAAAAGAACACAACTCAATGCAGGTCACTTGACGCTCACCTGAGAATATGACCAAAGAAACCGCAATGCAAGAAATAACTGTTAATACATAAAATATATTTTCAGAAATAAATTTTACAAAACCAGATTTGTTCTTGAAAAACAACGCCAACAAAGAGATGCATAGTATAACGAACAACTTGGCATTAAAAATAACCTGCGAAAGATTTGAAAATAACTTTGCCAAACTAAGCCCACCTTCAACGTCGTTGACCTTCCCCATTCTTACAAAGTTTCCAGGTGCAAAAGTAACAATTGAGGTTCCTATCCAAAATCCAACAATTAAATAAGGTACTGCTCCACTAAATTTCTTAATATTAAAACAATAATAGAAAAACAAAGCAGCACTTACTCCCAAAGAAAAACTTTCCTGTAGACTACCAACAAATAAGCCCCCAAAAAAGAGTATAATTTTTGTTACTACACTATAAGTTCTCTTATTTTCTACAATTGCTTTATATATTATAATAAAATAGGTTATAGCACATGCACACCACAAATAATTGATGCACATAGCAATAGAGCCAAGCCATATCATACCAGGACAAGGCATAAACAAGAATATCACAAAAGCTATAATATACTTATCGGTATTTCTTTTGCCAAATTCACTTCTTATTAATCTTAAAACACCACAAACAAACAAAACGAATATCAGAGAATTTATAATTCGAAACCACTCCACTCCTAATTTTCCACAAAAATAAGCTGTCAACGTATGAACGATAAATCTTCCATTATGCGTCATATAATCATGAGTCTGAAAAATAATAGCATCCTTTAAAGAATCTACTATTCTTAATTTTCCAATACTTTCATCATAGAAAAATCTATAAGCATAATCATCTGCAATAAAAGGGCTAAGCCTATCCTGCAAATAAAAAGCTATAAATAGAATAATAAAAAATATTATATCAAAATGTTTATCCGTTACTTTATTCATTGTTAATAGATTTTTTCACCGTTATACTCTTTAGCGATATAAACAGGACGACTTTTTGATTCATTAAAAATTCTTCCCAAATACTCTCCTAATATACCTATAGACAATAATTGAACACCACCCAAGAATAGTATAAGCACTACTAATGTTGGAAATCCTTGTATTGGATCTCCAAAAATGACAGCTTTAAAGAAATAAAACAGCATTAGCCCCAATGACAAGAACGCAATAACAAAACCTAAAAGCGTAGAAAGGCGTAAAGGTGTTGTTGTAAAAGAAGTTATACCTTCAATAGCTAAATTGAAAAGATTCCAATAGTTCCAACTACTTTTACCTGCCACCCTATCACCACGATTAAATATAATTTCCTTTTTCTTAAATCCTATCCAGCAGAACATTCCTTTAGTATATCTCTCACTTTCTCTTAATTTCTTCAACGCCTCTATACAAGATCTGTCCAACAATCTAAAATCACCCACATTAGTCAGCACATCAAAGCGACTTGAATGCTTCAATATTTTATAAAACAACAATGAGAGACTTTTTCTTAACCAACTTTCTTTTCCACGATCATTACGCTTTGCATATACATCATCGTATCCTTCTTCCCAATATTTGACCATGTCTAATATCAATGATGGCGGATCTTGTAAATCGGCATCCATAATAACCATACAATCTCCTGTAACATAATCAAAACCTGCTAACATGGCATTTTCTTTTCCAAAATTTCTTGATAAATCAACATAGGAGATTCTAATATCCTTTTGACGTAAATTTTTAATGAGAGACAACGTATTGTCACGAGATCCATCATTTATGAATAGCACTTCCCAATCATAAGATTTACATGAATCCATGACTTTTACCAATTCTGTATAAAGTAATGGCAACGAAGCTTCCTCATTATAACAAGGAATCAGTATAGATATTTTCTTCATATTTTTTTAGTCTTAAATACGAACCGAACTAACAAGAAGTTAATTGGTATTACGATTAAATAGACAGGTATCGGCGCATAATTTTTTCCCATTCCCAACCATATAAAGAAGGTGAGGAAAAAATAGATGTAGCATATAAATGACAAAATATAAATCCTATTCCCTTTTTGATTGTAGCTTTTGACTTAAATGTAAATATGCTTGTCAAATAAAAATTGCATATAAAGCTTATGACATAGCCTATTGTATAAGCGAGCCATACCAAAATAAAACGATTCAGTAATAAATAAATTCCATAGTGGATACCTGTCGCCAAAACTCCGACTATGCAGAAACGTATAATTTCTTGATGCTTATGTAACATCTTTTCAACTGATTCTAGATGCATGGTTTATATCATTCCGTATTGCATAGGAACTAATAAATGCCTAAACTATAGACGCCCTCATTTATATTCAATTAGAAATATGCTATTTTGTATATAAGCATTTAATTTTTTCATTTATTCGAATCATACAATTAGATATAATACCTAAATGATGAGTAAGACACCACATCAATATTTTCATTTTCAAACCTATTAATGGACAAGATAATATATAATTTTTCTTTTCCGGGAAAAAAGAGATAAATTCATGTTGCATAGATTTATCAAGAACTAAGTTCTGTTTTCCAAAAAGTATCCTCCAATATACTGAAGACGCATAATATTCATATTTATTTATTCGTCTGAATATGTTAAAGAGATCTTCGTAAACCCATAACTCATCATGTTTCTTTCGACTAACAGTTAACGTATTAGTAATAGACGATACGTTCGTCCTTCTATAATTATATAAAGGTTCACTTATTTTTATTACTTTATGACTACATAAAATACACCTGCACATGAAATGGAAATCTTCAAAAACAGTAAGATTTTCAGGATATCTTATATCATTCTTAGTTATCAATTTTTTTTTTACAGCACCCCATGCAACACGTGGCCATGAATGAACCAGATAATTACGGAAAGATTCTTCTTTATTTGCACTCCATGAGTAAGTTCTGAATAATTCTCTTTTATTTGAATAAATTATATTGAAATCATTAAATACCAAATCTGCATCTTCACAAGATGCTTTTTCCTGTATCCGACTCATAAAGTCAGGTGAGATAAAATCATCACTATCAACAAAAGTTAGCCAATATCCTTTGGCCTTCTCTATACCTAAATTTCTAGCAGATGAAACACCTCCATTAACTTTATGAAAAACTTTGATACGTGAATCTCTTTGCGACCATTGGTCGCAAATTGTACCTGATTTATCCGTACTCCCATCATCTATCAACAATAATTCCCAATTCTGATAATTCGAATCAATAATACTTTTAATACATTCATTAATATATAATTCAGAATTGTACACAGGAACAATTACCGAAAATAAATCTCTATCCATTTAAATTCTATTAGAATGTTTCTAAAAAATACTGTGACCGTTTTCTATAAGCTGCCAATTTATTTTTAACAACAGCAAAGTCTATATCAAGAGATTTTGGAACGAAATCAAGATTAACAAGTTCTTTTTCCAAACCAACGTTCATTAAAAGATCAACATAGCGAACATCTAATCCGTCGTTTAAACGAACTGCAAAGCATGGAGTTTCCATTAACAAAGAAAAAACTACTGCATGAAATGAAGTGGTAAACACAAATTTGGCATATTTAATAGCAGAGATAAAATCTTCCACAGAATATGTCATTGAACTTAAATCGATAATTTCGGTATTTTGCTCTTGTAAGGCCATTATAGAAGCCTTGTCGTGGAGATAATTTGGTTTTCCGGCAACTGGTCTTGCTTGGTAAGTAACAATATAATTACGTTTGCTCCATTTTCCTGCATTTACCATGGAATCCCAAATACTTTCATCTGCCAATATTGTAGGATCTATAGTTATCGGTAACGATATACCTGTTAATTGTTCAACAATCTTTGAATTACTTTTCTCGCGTAATGAAATTTTATTGAAATTAGACAATATATGTTTAAGTTTTTCGCTTCCTATTTTATATAGTGAGTCTATGCTAGAACTTATTGCATATCCAATTAGTTTACTGTCACTTGGGCGCTTAAATAGGCCCATATAAACTTTATCCTCTCCACCTATACACTGATAAGACCAGAGTTGATCACTACCTATAATATAGGCATCAAAATTTTGTGGAATTCTGTATCTACAAGGATTTGTTAAATGTAAATTTTGTGAACAAAATGAACTAAAAATTTTATTTGCAATTTTAGAATCATGTTTTCTTTCTTTCCTTCCGCGCCAGTAACCAACGATAGCATGAATATCATGTTTCTTGATAAAATGCCATATATAATATAAGCTAAATGGTTTATATACTGCTTCAGTCCATTTTTGACGATAATCTATAACCCAAACATCATGTCCTAAACTTTTCAAATATTCTTGTAAAGCATAACATTGCAAAACTGAGCCATAATTATATGCCCTATGGACAGTAATAATTCCAACCTTCATTTATACTTATTTTTTGATATAAAGAATTCTTAATACTTTTCTAAATATCCGTTTAGGTAAACGGTATATCCAAAACAAGACCTCCCTATATTTTGATATTCTATAAACATACTGAGTGACATTCACAAAATCACCATTATATTTCTTTTCCCACAACCTACGCGAAAACGACTTCGTTGAAGGATTACGTAATTGAGAGTCACCTTTTATTGGTTCTTCTATAGGACGTTTTTCAGCTACGATTAATTTATTCCCAATAAGTTCATTTATATATTTCCGTCCTTTTATTGTATTAACCAATATACAACTAACTTTTTTTTCTGAAAAGTTACAAGGTGAACATACTCCTAATCCTTTATAATCACTTAAAGTTATATCAGATATTCGTTGACTATTCGCATAACGACAGTGATAACAATTCTCCCTATACGCCACCATACGATGGTATGCAAATTGATATGGATCTTTTAAACTTGAACTAGAATAGAAACAAATATCATCTTTATCATATAAAGATAATATAAAATTTTCTGTTCCTTTAGCAGGATCTCTAAATGTAAAGTGCCCAACTTTTTTGTGATATAAATTTTCCATATGCCTTATATATTGTTTTAAATAAATATACGGCATAGTACCATGACAAACTAAATCTACAAATAAAAAGTTTTCTAAATCTTTATGGAAAATCTTTTTTATAGCAGCTATTTGGCATGGTAAAGCAATAACCACAATCTTACCATCATATTTTAATTTTTGAGCTATTCTTTGAAATACATCAGATGTTGAACTAAATACATATTTGGAATTTTTAAATTTTTGGGTATCAATCATATCATTAGCCAACTCCAAATTTACTTCAAAATCTTTACCAAATGCAGCCCCAACAATACTATACCCTTTTTGAATAGCATATTTATAAATCTCTGCCGCAATACCTCCAGAAGCACTTGTACGTCTTTCTTCTTGATTACAGCTCCAAGCAGCATAAGCAGCATAAGGACTTGATACTTCAATAGAATTTATTTCAGGACAAATTCTTCGACACTTACCACAATTAATACATTTATTTTCATCAATAATAGGATAAGAAATATCATAAGTTTTATCATTCTGAAATGATATACAATTATTAGGACAGACATATGCACAAGCTTTACATCCTGTACACGTTTCTTTATTTGCCAATTTCATAAATTGAATTCATCATATAGATAATATATATGGTGGATATAGAACTACCATATTTTTAAAGTATATTTTTTAGCTAATATAATTTTGCTTTTAATAAATATCCGTTCATCCTTGTTACAACCTACAAAATAAATAGCTATAAACGAGCATGCTGTTGTAAGAAAACACATTAAAAAAAAGCGAACCAATCCATCATGCATCTGTATATATAACAATATAGGTAAGACTGCAGCAATTAAAGTTACCTCTAAAACATTACCACACACTTTATACAAATATCTCTTCATTGAAAAGCCTGTAATATTGCGTAAGAACATAAGTCTTAATATTAAACAAGAAACAGCAATTATAAAAGATACGATCAAAGTCGATTCTGGCTGAAAGCCTATCTTTAAACAAAAGAATGATAAAGGGAAATTCATCAACAACATGCCTCCCACAACAATCTGATAATTACGGACATCTCCTGTTGCGGCTTTTAGATTCATTAATGTATTAGACAAAACATCGCACATGGTTACAATAAGAATAAGTCTGACAAAATTTACAGTATGTTCAGGATAATGTTTAAGCCACAGGGTCAACACAAACTCCGTTTCGAACATCATAGGCAATACAAACAACAAGAGTATGTAATAAGAAAACCTTGAACCCCGCTCTACTAGTGAAAACGTATAATTAAAATCACCTGCTGCATATGATTTCGTAATTTGCGGATTGAGGGCTGTCATAAAATTATTTGAAAAAGAGGACAATACATTATTTACGGTATTAGCTATTCCACGCGCAGCATTAACAACCGGTCCCATAAATATGTTTAACAGTATATTCACACCTTGATCTTTCAATAATCCTGCTGTACCTCCAATAAAATTCCATCCAGCAAAAGAACTCATGTCTTTCCAATAGCTGACATCAAAACTCAGTTTTAATTTACATTCCTTAAAATTACGAGTGCAATAACTCCAATAAATTGCCTGCATGATGCAGACTACTCCCATAAGGAGCAATGAATAAATGATAAGACGATCGAATAATAAGCCAGAATAGGCGATAAACAACACTATAAACAACCTAAGAATAACATCTAATATTCCAATATATGCAAATGCACTCATACGTTCGTGAGAAACAATAGACGCACTAAATGGAACGCTCATAAGGTTTATTACAAATGTAAATACAGAAGCATGAAACACCCAATTGGCAGCATATAACCGGTCATCGGGAATTGTCATGTGAGTATTAAGGAACCAAAGCCCTATCGTTTCGGCAAGGACAGTGATAATGCTGGCAAGGACAAGCTGGATAGTCAACGATGTAGAAAAAACTTTTTTAAGACCTTCTTCATTGCCTTTTCCTAGTTCAAAAGTCAAGAAGCGACCGATAGAAGAAGACAATGAGTTGGAAATCATTGAAAACATCGCTACTATGCCACCTACAACATTATATATTCCATAGTCTTCGACGCCTAATGCCTGCAGCACCACACGTGAAGTGTAGAGGGAAATAAGCATGCTGAAAAGCATGCGAACATAAAGTATCAGCGTATTCTTAGCTATCCGCTTTGTATTTTCCAATTTGGTCGTCATCCTTCATTTATTATCAATCGTTCGTTTTTTATGATTTTTTCCTATATAAACATTAAAGTATCATCTATAACATATTAATATTTTATTTTAGGTGATATAATCTCAACAAATAAAAAAACACCTTATATCTTTTAAGTATGAATAGAAATCTTATTTTGAAAGAATACAAATATTTTATTCTTTCCCATAACTGAACAACTGTTTTATTATTAAACCATATTATACCATCTTTTATCAAATTGTCTTCACATAAATAATAATATAAATCATATATAAATTTCTCAAATTCTGTACATTTTATATTTAAGGATTTGTATTCAGAATATAAGCATGTAATGGTATAAACTGCTTGTTCTACGTTTAAGTTGTATTTAGATTTAAATTTAATCTTATAATAAGACCAAATATAGTATTTCTGTTCAAATAAAAAAAGTGACTTACACTTTTGGAGATATTGTAAAACAAATAATGTATCTTCACCAATTGTAATTCTATTATCAAATCGTAATGTATTAATAATAGATCTTTTAAAGAATTTACTCCAGGGAGTTCTTAATAAGTCAATATAAATATATTTATTTAAGATGCTCTTTATAGGATAAGAATTATACCAAATGGGAATACTTTTACCGCATCGTGTAGTTCCATTGTTATTTATAACATAATTAAAGATTAAGAGATCTTCATTATGTGAAGAAACTAAATCAAAAATATTCTCACAAATATAGTCATCACTATCTACGAAGGTAATCCATTCTCCTCTTGCATAATCGAGCCCCATATTACGAGCAGAACTGACACCTCCATTCTTCTTATGAAATACTTTAATTCTTTTGTCTTTTAAAGCATATTCGTCACAAAGATACATAGACCGGTCTTTGCTACCGTCATCTATTAATAATAATTCCCAATCATGAAAAGTCTGATTCAAAACACTATCAACGCATCTGTTAAGAGTTTTTTCAGCATTGTAAACAGGAATAATGATTGAAATGATAGGATTCATTTGTTAAAATTGGTTTTCTGTAATAAATGGGAGTTATATTGAAGGTATGCCATGGCAAATTAAGTCAACTAGATATAAATGTTCCGGAATATGCTTAGGACATATTTCCACACAAGAATTACATCCACAACATTCTGCTTTTTTCTTATCTGAAACAGACATATCTGCACTTATATTCTGGAATTATAAAACTCAAATTTAAATTAAACGTATACAAACATTTAGTATTATTTGTTTTCTATATAAAACAGAATTCTAATGTTCTAAATTATCAACATCAATGCGGACATATAGCATCAATGTATTCTTTGCAATCCGTTTTGTATTTTCCTGTTGCGTGGTCATTTAATTTATTTACATCAATAATTTAGCCCAAGCCGACCGCTGGTCTGCATATCGTTTTATCTCTTTTGTGTATTTCTGCTTTCAGCCGTCTTTCTGTTTACTATTGAGTTCCGTATGTTTCTTCTTGACATAGCACGCTATGCTGCTAAAGAGCAAACGAAAGTCTGTTCAATATAAAGCGAAGATACCGGCTGAACCATAACGCCCGGCTCGGGTTTTAGTATTTATATATTTTCGTTTTATGGGATTTACGAAAGTAGTTTCATCATAACAATTTCTGCCTGTTGGCGCCAGCAGAAACAACAAAATGGCATAAGATAAAGATTCGTTATTTCTTATAATATCTGTATATATTCAGGCTGCACTTCAATAGATGCAGTCAAGAGGTTAGACAAGTCAATAAAGATGCGCTTCACTTTTGAGCCTTGCATCTTCTGGAGTTTTCCTACATAGTCGTTCAGAGGGCCGCCGATGATGCGCACAGTTTTGCCTATCATACTAGGAAGGATATCCTTTGGAGCATAAAACTGCGGATTGTCAGCAGCTTCAACAGCATGTATAAAACGCTCCATATCCGTGTCCCTTACCGTCATGGGAGTTCTAAATCCGTCGCGCAAATAGCGGTATTGCAGTGTACTGGTTCTCTCGACGATAGGATCAAGAACTTTTCTGGTGACATGCACGAACAGCAAGTCTTGCATAAAAGGAACTTTCTGGGGGATGCGTTTTTTCTCTTTGGTCACAATTTTCCACTTCATAGGAGTGAATATCTCGATTTTCATCTCGCTCAACATCTTATACGCAGGAAGCTTGGCATTGTTTCGCTTCAGGTCGCGCATAACGAACCATTGGGGCGCGTCACTCCTAGAAAAAGCTATAATCTGCTCTTCTTTAGTCATAGTCAGCAATGTGTTGGTTACTAATATATTAATGCCTTAAAGGCATACTCTCTAGTCCTGCGAGTTAACGTAAATTGCAGTATAACAAGCAGTTATGAGTTTTTGTATCTAGACTTCTCTCATTCTCGTCAAGCATTATTAAAACGCTTTTTTAAATGACTTTATCAGTGTAAAGCTTATTTATCACCTAGTTATTTTTGCTTATCTCCTAATAAGAGATAGTCATTTACGTGAAACTTTTTATTTATCGGGTTTCCATGTGTTTCTTTTGTAAAGAAAAAATCAGCAAATAAACGTTTGCGGTGAAATAATCGAATAAAATTGTTAAAATAATTGCATAAGTAATTATTTTTTGTACCTTTGCATACAAAAGACCGTCTCTTATTAGGAGATGGTCTTTTTCGTGAAACGAATCAAGTCCTTTTTGGATTACATCATTCAAAAAAACGAATGACCTTAAGAATAGTATTTGCGTCTGTTACTTTACTGAAAAGCGTAAAATATGGTGAGGTTTATAAATCGAAGAATTAACTTTATTTTCGGACAATGATGCTTATTAGGCGATGCTGCTTTTGCCTTCAGCACAAACAGCACGGACACACACCAATGTCCCTCCACAATGTTTAATAAGTTTTAGAGACCGTTTAATATTTTCCTGTTTGCCTCATCCACCTCATAAGATTTAATCGAATCTAAATATATCTGGGTGGTAGCTTCCGACTCGTGCCCCAGTCCTTCGCTTATCACAGCCAGGGGTATGTCCTTGCCGCGTGCTATGGTTGCCCAGCTGTGACGGCTGTAATATAAAGACAATGGCACAGACAGATTGGCCAAGCCGGCAATCTCCTTCAGATGTCTGTTTATTCTCATCATCTGATTAAGGTATTGCTGCCGCTCTTTTCCGTCTTCACGCATTATTATCGGCAGCAGATATTTTGTCTTGTTAGGCTCATACTTATCAAGGATATCCTGCATCTGGCGTGTCCACTCTATTATGAGCAGCTGTCCCGTTTTCTTACGACGGTAAGTAAGATAGCCGTTGCGCAGGTCTTTCTTCTTCAGGTATGCCATGTATACAAAAGACATTCCCCTGGTGCAGAAGCTGAAGATGAACATGTCACGGGCATAGTCCCAAATGGGTTTTCTCGACAGATCGAGGTCCTTTATCCTCTTAATCTCAACAAAGGATATGCTCCGCTTTATAGTCTTGTCCATGCCGCAATAGACATGCCTGAACGGGTGGCAGTCTTTAGTCAGGCCTTTCTCTACCGCCATCTTATAGTTGGTGCGCAGAATTCTCATGTAGAACGATGTCGTGTTGCGCGACAAGCCGCGGTATCTCATCTGCGCCTCATAAAGTTCAAGCAGCTCTGAATCAATCATGTTGAAAGGCAGGTCTACACCTTTCCTGAAGTGCATGAAGCTGTTTAACGTCGACTTATAGGTCTCGCTTGAACGTATCTTGCCAAGCTTCTGCTTATGCATAATCTGTGTACGGATAAAGTTAAACACGCTTTGCTTAATATCATCACAAAGCAAAAACCGGCTGATGACATCGTCAACGCACAACTGACTGCCGTCAACGACAGTGTCCCGGATAATGCTGTTTATCCGCCGCAGTTCCCATTCCACATTAAAGCGGATAAGACTTAGCTGCTCATAGCGCGGCGATGACTTCATGGGGAGAATGATACAACCGTTGCGTTCGTCCCATTCGCTGCTGAAAATCTTGTACTTGCTGGTTATTCTGCGGACTAAACGTCCGTGAATAAGCTGAAACACCAATGAGCCTTCTTTGTCAATGTTTACAGAAGGTCTGAATTTAAGTTTAACAGATATCATATTTATATTTTTAATTCAATATAAATATCATATTTTTTCTTTTTTCCTATATTGTTTTCATACACCTATGCATCTTGTTTTATTTCTTTTAACTCTTATTCTGCCCTTTACGCAAACTAATGCTTAAGCATCACCACACACCGGCAATCTTGCTGCCGCACTTAGGGCAGACGCCGTTGAAGTTGCCAAGGTCTACGTCATAGCCTGTGCGGCGTATGAGGACAGAGCCGCAACGGGGGCAAAGGGTGTCTTCGGCTCCGGGAAGCGAGACATTGCCGAGATAGACATGGCGCATGCCCTGACTCATGGCCACACGGCGTGCCTCAACGAGTAGCGGCAAGGGCGTCGGCACAAAGCTCGCGCCGGCATCCTTAACGCCCATGGGCGTAACGGCAAGCACCGACATGGGACCCTGCATCTTATACTGAGGGAAGAAACGGCTGAAATGGAGCGGACAGTCGGCAAAGCCGTTGTCGACAAGCCAGCGGCACATGCGGGCTATCATGTCCATGTCGTCGTTGACGCCGGGTATCAAGAGGTTGGTTATCTCTATCCACACTCCGGCATCGAGCATACTTTTGAGCGTATGCAGGACAGGGGCAAGCCGCACACCGCTGACAGAACGGTAGATGTCGTCGGAGAACGACTTGAGGTCTACGTTGGCGGCGTCGACATACGGCAGCAGACCTGCCAGCGGACGGGCGTTGACATAGCCTGCCGTAACCAGTATGTTCTTCAGTCCGCGCTCACGGCACGCCACGGCACAGTCGCGCGTGTACTCTAGCCATGTCAGCGGCTCGGTGTAAGTATATGCCACCATACGGCATCCGTTCGTTTCAGCCAGCCGCGCCACGTCGGCAGCATCAAGCTGTCTGTAAGGCACGTCGGCCGTCGACGACTGCGATATGTCCCAGTTCTGGCAGTTAAGACACGAAAGGTTGCAGCCCGCCGCAGCCAGCGACAGACAGCTGCCGCCGGGATGAAAATGCAGCAGCGGCTTCTTCTCAACCGGGTCTATCTGCAATGCGCACACACGACCGTAGTTTTCTGCCACGAGACGCCCGCCGCGGCATACCCTGCTGCGGCACTTTCCGCGCTCGCCCTCTGCCAGACGGCAACCGTGAGGACACAGGCGACACACCACCCTGCCGCCTTCAGCGGCTTCATAAAATTGTGCTTCGTGCTCCATATCCTTAATATTTATTCGCCGTCGGCCTCACCGAACACTTCGGCCTCATAAACATACAGCTCGGCATCGCGCCATCCGTCCCAGCCAAGTCCGGCCTTGTCGCGCGAGCAGTGGCCGAAGAACTCTTCCTTAGTCCAGTCAGTCTCATCTGCCACCTGCGGCAGGAAAGTGCCCGAGCTGGCACCCTTTACAATATACAGACCGTGGCGGCCGAGCTGAAATTCGTCTATCGACGATATGCGGCGCAGCGGCGACAGCACGGATATCTCTATCTTAATGTCATTAAGCTCATCCTTGCGCACGGGATAAAAGCGCGGATCTTCAAAAGCTGCCGACTTAGCCATCTCCTCAACCGTGGCATACAGCGGCCTGTAACCTACAAGATTGCCTATGCATCCGCGCAGACGGCCGCCTGACGTCAGCGTTACGAAGGCTCCGCAGCGTGCCTTCAGCGTTTCGCTAAGCCTGGTTGTGTCGCACGGCTGTCCGCCGTTTCCGTTAAGCGTATTCTCTATTGTCCGGCGCGCAATGCCGAGCAGGGTGCGCATCTCGTCTGCCGTAAGACCAAACGCCGCATCCTTTTCAGCTCCGCCACCTTCGGCTTTTCCGCCCGTAACGGCAAAGGCATGATAGCCCACCACGCCGTCGTGGTCGCCGTAAGGTGAGTCGCCCGAGTTGCAATATCCCAGATGCTCCATGGTCAGGCCTCCGCCATCACTCATCATCATGAGCAGCACGGCTATGGGCGACTGCCCGCAGGCACTTGTGTAGAGGTTTGAAATGTTGCGCGAGGCGTTGTCGTTAATCGCGCCTACAAACTCTGTCAGCGAGGCCTTCTCTATGGCTCGCCCAGTTATGCCATCCACCTCAACGGCATCGTCATAACGTGGATAATGAGAGAAGTCGCTGCTTATGACAAACAGGTTGTCGGCGGTGAAGTATGGCTGCAGGGCCTTGGCCACGCGCTGCAGTTTGTCAAGATCCTGCGTACCTATTATTATGGGCACTATGGGCGGCATCTTGTCCATATGGCGTTGCAGGAAAGGCAACTGCACCTCAAGGCAGTGCTCGCCGTCGTGTGCCTTGGGCAGACAGCAGAACACGCTGTCGGCACGCAACAGATCATTGCACACGTCGATGTCTATCTCCACGTTGCCAAGCGGCGTGGCATAAGCGCCGAACTGGTTGTCGACCGAAGCACCGTCGAAGGCTGCTTTATGGCTCGGTCCCAACAGGAACACCCGCTTATATTCTCTTGCCGGATTTATGCGCATATATGCCTTTGCCGCCATAGCTCCCGAGAAGACATAGCCTGCATGGGGCACAATGACGGCTCGCACGTCGTCGGCATGACTTACTCCGGCTGACTTCAGGAAGCCGTCGACATCATTGGCAAGCGTGTCTGCCGAGGCTGAATAAAACTGCCCGGCAACGGCCGGCTTACGTATATCGTCTGCACTGCGTGAGCATGACTGAGAAATGTGTGTTGCCATAATAATCAGTATAATTAACAGTTTTGCTTTCAAGGGTGTTGTGAATAAATTATTCTTATATCGCAAAAATAAGAAAAATAACTGAGAAAGGAAAGGGAATTTTTATTATTTAGGAGTTAAGACAAATGATTTTTATTTAGGAGTTAAAGGAGTTAGAGTAGTTATCGCCAACAAGTTGGCTAGGAGTTAAAGTCAAATGTTTTGTTGCTATAAACCAGTTCAGCAATTGGATTTTTCACTTTTCATTCTTAGTTTTTCACTTTAATGTGCCGGCTGATTTGCAATTGTCGTGCAAGCGAGAGCAGAAGCAAATCTCATTTGGTTATGCCGAGCGCAGCCGACAATCAATAAAATTAATCTGCCGGAATTGAATATCAGGATCTGTGATCCGAAATTAATACAAATTATTTATAAAAAGGAAGTTAAGCGGATTGAAAATCCTTATATTTTATGTTGCCGGATAACATATCCGGCAGAACATTTGCTTTGCGGATTCTAAACAACAGAGCCTAATATTACATGCTACTAGAAAAATAATTGAGAAAAGAAAGGGAATTTTTATTATTTAGGAGTTAAGACAAATGCTTTTATTATTAGGAGTTAAAGGAGTTAAAGTCAAATGCTATGTTGGATAATTACAGCTATAAGAAATTGTTTCGCAACAAGGCTAATGTGCCGGCTGATTTGCAATCTGCCGGAATTAAGTATAAGGATCTGTGATCCGAAATGCATATTACATAGGAAGATAAGCGGATTGAAATAATTAATGTTCGATATAAATCAAACAAAACATTACTCTTGTGAATAAAAATTTTAACGGAAAAATCAGGACAAAAGTTTTTGGGGAAATAGAAAATAAATATATAACGGATGTTAATATGTGCATACTTATAGCGACATTCCATTAACATACATTTACTTTCATATCGCTATTTTGCCATAAAAAGTATGATTTTGTTGGTCAAATCAATGGATTTTGACTAACAAAAGGGGCTATTTCAGAACGTAAACGGGCCACTTTTGCACCGTAAACGGCAGAGTAATATTTTTTAACTGTTGTCATTTTCTTCTTAAAAGGACATAATCAGCTGTAAATCAACAACTTAACTAAAACATAAAAATTATGACATTTTTAAGAAGAAAAGACAGAACCGTGATGAAGGACGGCATTCTGAGAGCGTCAAACGGTCGGAAACAATCCGTTTATTTTACATTTTAACATAACGGAATAAGTACATAACAAGGCTCAAAACTTAAAGCTGATGCTCGCATAGGGAAGGCAGTTGCCGTGCCATGTGGCAGAATAAAAGCTGAGGACATCCTCATCTGACGGACGGCCCACCACATTATACAGACCGCAGCGCAGGGCAAGGAGCTTGCGGCCGAAGGCCTTCTCAAACGAATAACCTACGTCGACACGATAAACCAGCGGCTCGCGCATGGTGCGGAACTGCTCCTCGGGCGGAGTGTTGAAATCATCGCCAAACTCAAGCACCTTGCCGGAGCGCATCATGCCGCCGATGGAAACGAGCAAATGGGCATTGAGCTTATACGACAAGGAAGCAGCCAACTGATGGGGAACGTCATAGAGCGACGGCATGCGGCCGCAGTCGGGCATGTCGTCAAACCACTCGCGGCTGCGCGAGAAGGCATACGAAAACTGAAGCATCCAGCGCCTCCAGCTCTTGTTGAAATAAAGGCGGAGGCCATAGCTGTCGCCGCTGCCCACCATGACATACTGATCCCAGCCGCCGTCGTCAACAAAAACATCGGGGCGCATGGCCACTACGTTGCGGCGTGTCTTATAGAAAGCCGACAGTTCAAACAGACCGCCGGTAAGGAAATGCTTCCACCCCACCTCATAATGCTCCGACGAACGCGGCTTGTAGCCGTCTATGCTGGGCATGCGGAAGTCGGTAGGCAGGTCCCAGTTGTAAAGCCGCAGGCAATGATAAAACTGCTCCATCTTTGAGAAATGCAGATAAAGCAGGTCGCTGTCTGTAGGAAAATATCTGACAGACAGGCGCGGCTGTATGCTGTAATAGTCTTTGCTGCCGTGAGGAAAATAGCCTACGCCGTGGACACCCACCTGAACCGAGAGCCGCTGTGACACACGTATGTGGTTGTCATAGAACACTGACGCCTGACTGATAAGCTCGCGCCGGGTGCGGACGTCGCTGCCGAAGGCCGCAATGCGGTAGGTATCGTAAGAATACTTGGCGCCCCAGCGCGCACTGTAAACGTTGTCGAGGGTGTAGCTGAACTCTGTAGAGACGTTAAACGAGCGTATGCCGCTTCTGACGTAGCCCGTAGAGTCGACTCCGAGCATGTCTATGCGCGCGCGGTTGGTGTGTCCGGAGTAAAAGAGCGACGTGGTATTGCCCAGCTTTCCCGCCTGCGTGTTGAACGAAAGCTGGCAGATGTCGTTGCTCCATCTGAGCACCGTGCCGGTCTCGCCGTCATACAGCGGCATGTGATAGTCGTCGCGCGCGCCGTAGGCCATGGCGCTGAGCGATGTCTGCGGCGAGATTGAATAAGACAGCTTGGCATTGTAGTCGTAGGCTGAATGGTTAAGGCGGTCGTCTTCCGACCGCATGTTGTCGAAGAAATCGAGCCAGCTTCTCCGTGCGCCCACCATATATGAAAGTTTGTCCTTCACGATCGGTCCTTCAAGTGTTACCGATGCGGCGGGCATGTCGAGCGAGAGGGTGTTGACAAATTCGTTTTTGTTGCCGTCTTTAAGATTAACCTCAGTAACCGACGAGAGCCTCCCTTCAAAACGAGTGGAAAAGAAACCCTTATGGAACACCACATTCTTTACGGCGTCGCCGTTGAATATGGGCAGCAGCGAGTTGAGGTGTCCCGGATGGAACACGGGCACGCCGTCGAGCAGAAACAGGTTTTCGTCGTTGCTGCCGCCGTCCACCTGCAGGTTGCTACCTGCCATCGACGATATCACTCCGGGCAGAATCCATATCTGCGAAAAGAGGTCGTTGCGGCTGAACGAGAGCATGCTTGAGGGCGTTGTCTCGCCCTGTTCGCCGTCGCGCCTGGATGTCTCTACGGTTATCTCTTCTATCTCAAACGGCAAAGGCTTAAGATGCGTAACAATATGACAATTGCCGCTCACACTTATGCGGCGGCTCGATGGGGCATATCCCATATAAGAAACATTGAGCACATAAGTGCCAGGCGGAACGTAAAGGCGGTAAACGCCGTTAGCGTCGGTAATGGCAGCCATGCGCCTGCCCCCGCCGTTGTCGATACTTACGACGGCACCGTAAAGGCGCTCGCCGCTCTCCTCCTCGAGCACCGTTCCGCCAAGGCATACGTTCTCCATCTTCTCTGCCTGAATCAGCAGCTTGCGCGGAGGCACAAAGGCCGTGCGCACCTTATATCCGTCGAGCACCTTAGAGAGCAGAGCGCCCACGGTGTAGACGCCCGGACGGTCGATGCGCCTGACCTTATCGACGTCGATCTGTGCGGGGTTATATGAAATGACAATACCGAGGCCGGTCTCTATCCTTGACAGCCACTGCTGCACGGTGGCAGAAGAGGCTTCAACGCGCAAAGTCTCTTCGGTAAGCGCACGCGCATTGTCCGTTGTCTGCGCGTGCGCCAGAGTTATCCGAAACAGAATAGGGACTAATACCCACAGTATTCTTCGTATGTTCATTTATATAGCATGTAATGTTTACCGGCCACCACCGTCTTATACTTGCATCCGCAGACAAATGCCAGTTCCTTCACTATCTCGTCGCCGTCGGCACCGTCGATGCGGGTTGTTATGAGGTTGTCGTCAAGGCCAGCACCGAGGTCAATGCGTATGCCGGTGTTGCTCTCTATCTCGCTCACCACCTTTGGCAGAGGCTCGTTGCTGAACACCATCGACACGTCGGCATCATCGCTGCCGAAACGCGTGGCGGGCGAGCCTATCACTCCGGTGCGCAGCTCTCCGTATATGAGCTCGGCCTTCTCGTTTGCCTCTATGACAACGCTTGCGCGATCTGTGGCAACCTTCACCTTTCCGGTCTTGACATACACTCCGGCGTGGCCGCCATGAGTGGCGTCTACAAGAAACGAGGTGCCCATCACCGTAACGTTCATCACGCCGGTCTCTACCTTAAAGCTTGCGCCGTGCAGTTTCTTGACCTTGAAGAAGGCCTTGCCGCTCAGGCGGGCTGTGCGCACCCTGTCGACACCCTTGTCGCTGTAGGCCAGCGTGGCTTCAGGATAGAGCAGCACCTCCGAACTGTCGGGCAGGATGATGTGCTGCTCCACGGTTCCGTTGTTGGCATACTGCATAACGTCCGAGCCGCGGCTGCCCGAAAGATACGGCAGCGCAAGGACAACCATGAGCAGCAGCGCAGCCGCCACCGACACAATAAGCATAGCCCTGCGGTGCAGACCGTGCCATAAACGGCTGCCGCTGAGCCGCGGCTCAACCTTGCGCCATGCAGCACCGGCATCGAATGTGGCCGGGTCGGGCGTGGCAACAGGCGCACCCATAAGCTTCTTCAGCTTTTCATACTCTCCTTCATTAGCCTTTATCCAGCTGTCGAGCACGCTCTGCTGCCGCGGCGTAAGCCCTTCATGGGCAAAATGCCTCGCAAGCAACCCGTTGATATCTTCATTGCTGTTCATCTTTATTCCCGATTTAAAATAATTGATAAAATGATTGTTACAAGAACCGTCACTACAAAACTGTTGGCGGCGGCATACTGACGCAGCAGCTTCAGAGCCTTTGTCATCTGGTTTTCAACAGTCTTTTCCGACAGGTTAAGGCTCGAGGCTATCTCGCGGTACTTCATTCCGTGCAGCTTGGCCATCATGAAGATGTCCCTGCACCTCGTGGGCAGCGTAGCCAAGGCCGCCTCGAGCCTCTCCTCCATAGTAGGCTCATCGCTGCAATGGCCTTCGTCGGCAGCCATTGTTTCGGCGCTTACCTGCCGGCCGTCAATCGGCACAATGTCGCATGTACGCTTACGCAAGAACGAAATGCAGCGGTTTCGCACGGCTGTGGTTATGTATGCGGCAAACTCATTTTCGGGCATGTCGTCGAGATTCTTGTCCCACACGCTTACGAACAGTTCCTGAACAATGTCTTCAGAGTCGGCCCTGTCGGAAACATATCCGTAGGCTATGCAGCATAGCCTCGGATAATGTTTCAGAAATCTCGATTTAAAAAGCTCTTTTCTACTGACTTTCATCATTGCGTACGCATATAATTACAAATAACTAAAATCTGAAGCTCAAGCCGGCTGTAACGAAGCCTTTGTGACCGAGTCCGGCCTCAACGAACGCACCTATCGTCTCGTTGCCAACACGCAGCGCTATAGGATTAACCTGATATGCAAACGACGTGTTAAGGTCGGCTTTGGCGGCAGCAGACTTTCCGGCTTCGGTCAGCCCGGTTTCGGTGTGGCGCTTCAGGCTCACTCCGGCCGACGCATTTCCGTAAAGTTCAACAAGTCTGCTTTTAAGATAAACAAACTCTGCCGTTGGCAGTATCATGAAGTTGAGCTCGCGTTCTTTTATCGAAGGCATCTTGTCGCCCGAGAGCGTCAGCTTGCTTGTTGTGTGGGCGAAGCCGAGGTCGGCACCTACGCGGAAGCGTCCGACGGCATAGCGGTAGCCGAGTCCGTAAACTATCGAGGCTTTCTCGTCTGTGCGCTTGCTGCCGGTAACGGCGTCTGCAAGTCCGAGTCCAAGCACATCGACGGCGCTCTGTGTCAGTCCGTCACTCACCGAAACACGTATCTCATGTCTGTTGTCCTGGGCGTTAGCCATGTTGACACCTGCGGAAATGCACAAAGATAATACAAATACTTTAAATTTCATAATGCTTGATTTTTTATTGTTAATATTAACGTGAGTTCGGTATAAGAAAACGATTGAAAAAGTTGTGGGAATGAGATATTTTTAGTACCTTTATAGTTGACA
>PPYE01357530.1_pt1 | contig 20694 bp, 17 predicted proteins | sample 1559881 | NCBI WGS metagenome assembly PPYE01 (sample SAMN08240022, study PRJNA423297) | Human gut metagenome, whole genome shotgun sequencing project.
ACCGATAAAGCCCTAAAATACGGGATATATCGGCATTTACCAACTTATGAAAAGATAATCAGAAATTTAGTAAGTTTTTTTAATAAAAAGTCAAGGAAGTATATATATGAAAAAATATATAGACCATTGACATATGCACATAAAAAAGCGTGTTCTCATACATGGCATTTTGAAATGCATGTCAATGGTACAGGGGTAAATAATGCAGTAATGGAAGATTTTATAAGTGAGATAGAACCTGCAATAATCAGGGAAGAAGAGTATGTGGTAGGAAACGGTAATAATGAATACGTTACTAAAAATGTACATAATCATATAGTAAAAATGATTGATGCTGAACTTAACGGAAAATATTATGAGATTATGTATGGAAAGAAAAAAGCAGAAGAGAATAGGAAAGAAGCAAAGAACTAATATAAGAAAGAGGATGCTACTATTTTGGGAATGGTGTAATTAAATACCCATAATACCTGCTGAAATATGATATACTTATAACTGATTTAAAAGGACGCCCTTAAGTATGATAGGGGCTATATATATACAGACCACGGAGGAAACTAGAATGATCGATACTAAAAAAGAACAAGAACGTGATGAACTGCATCGCGCAATATGGGCAATAGCAGATGAACTCCGTGGAGCAGTGGATGGCTGGGATTTTAAAAATTATGTTCTTGGCACAATGTTTTATCGTTATATTTCTGAGAATTTATGTAACTACATAAACAGTGGTGAGATTGAGGCGGGCAACGTCGGTTTTGACTTTGCAAAAATGTCGGATGAGGATGCAGAAGAAGCAAGAGAAGGACTGGTAGAGGAAAAAGGATTTTTTATCCTTCCGAGTGAACTTTTCTGTAATGTCCGTGCCAATGCTGCGAATGATGAAAACTTAAATGAAACACTGGAGCGTGTGTTCCGTCACATTGAGGAATCAGCGAAAGGCAGTGAGGCAGAGAGCGACTTTGCCGGACTGTTCGATGACTATGATGTAAACAGCAATAAACTGGGTTCTACCGTTGCAAAGCGTAATGAAAAACTTGTAAAACTGCTGAATGGCGTAGGCGAAATGAATCTGGGAGATGTAAAAGACCATTCCATTGACGCCTTTGGTGATGCGTATGAGTACCTTATGACCATGTATGCATCGAATGCCGGAAAATCTGGTGGAGAGTTCTTTACTCCGGCAGATGTGTCTGAATTGCTTACACGCCTTGGCACTGTAGGAAAAACAGAAATCAATAAAGTATATGATCCGGCTTGTGGTTCGGGTTCATTGCTTTTGAAGGCTGAGAAAATTCTTGGAAAGGATGCTATCCGTAACGGTTTTTATGGACAAGAGATCAATATCACAACCTACAACCTGTGCCGTATCAATATGTTCCTGCATGATGTGGGATTTGATAAATTTGATATAGCTTGTGAAGATACATTGCTTAGTCCACAGCACTGGGATGATGAGCCATTTGAGTTGATCGTGTCTAATCCACCGTATTCTATCAAGTGGGCGGGAGACGAAAATCCACTGCTCATCAATGATCCTCGTTTTGCTCCGGCTGGAGTTCTGGCACCTAAGAGCAAAGCGGATATGGCGTTTATTATGCACAGTCTGTCATGGCTTGCATCCAATGGAACTGCTGCCATCGTATGTTTTCCGGGAATTATGTATCGTGGCGGTGCAGAGCAGAAAATCCGTAAATATCTGGTAGACAACAACTATGTGGATTGTATTATTCAGTTGCCGAGTAATCTGTTCTTTGGTACTTCGATTGCAACCTGTATAATGGTAATGAAGAAGAATAAGACAGACAATAAGACATTGTTTATTGATGCCACAAGCGAGTGCGTGAAGGTTACTAACAATAATAAGCTGACACCAGAGAATATCGACCGTATCGTAGATATGTTTGCAAAACGTGAAGAAGTGGAGCATTTTGCACATCTGGCAAGCTATGAAGAAGTATCCGGCAATGATTATAATTTGTCTGTATCTACCTATGTGGAAGCTGAAGATAAGAGAGAAAAAATAGATATTGTGAAGTTGAATGCGGAGATTAAAGAAATTGTAGCTCGTGAACAGATACTTCGTGATGAAATTGATAAGATTATCGCAGAAATTGAGGTGGACGCATGAGTAGATTAGATAAGCTAATTGCAGAATTGTGCCCTAATGGAGTTATATATAAACGCTTTGATGAGGTGTGTACTCTTCATGCAAGGATAGGTTGGCAAAGACTTACAAAGGCAGAATATAAAATGTCAGGGGATTATATGCTTGTCACAGGGACTGATTTTACGCCATCGAATGAAGTGAATTATAAGAGTTGTGTATATGTTAGTAAGGAAAGATATATACAAGATCCTAAAATACAAATAAAAGATGAGGATGTTTTGATAACAAAGGACGGAACATTAGGAAAAGTTGCACAAGTGAATAATTTGCCAATGCCAGCTACTTTGAATGGAGGAGTTTTTGTTGTCAGACCTAAAGACGATTCATTGTTGCCGCGGTACATAATGTATTTTTTGTTATCTGGGCACTTTCAGAAAGTGATTGAACAACAGAAAACAGGTTCGACGATTAGTCATTTGACACAGGCATTATTTTCCAGACTGTTGCTCCCTGTACCTCCACTGGAGATACAACGTGAAATAGTCCATATTTTGGACTCTTTCACGTTACATACATCCGAGCTTATAGCCAAACTTACATCCGAGCTTACAGCTCGAAAGAAACAGTATGAATTTTATAGAAATGAGCTACTAAAATTCTCTGAAAATGAAGTAGAGTACGTTCCTCTTGGCGAATTGTATCCAGATATACGCAATGGATTTGTAGGCACTGTCACTCCGTTTTTTTCTAATAAAGAAAATGGTGTATTATATCTTAGAGGTACAAATGTTCATGAGGGTGTCATTAGCAATGAAGATGTTGTATATGTGTCAAGAGATTTTCATAAAAAACATATTAGAACTGAATTGAAAGCGGATGACATAATTATGGTTCAATCGGGTCATGTTGGCGAGTGTGCTGTGGTAGGGGAAGGATATGCTGGGGCAAATTGCCATGCCTTGATTGTTATGAGTAATGGTGGCAAATGCAATTCGAAATATATTGTTTATTATTTTCATTCTTTTGAGGGAAAGAAAAAACTGGATGCAATAACAACGGGGGGAACGGTCAAACATATTTTGGCATCTAAAATGAAACAAATTATTGTTCCGGTGCCTTCGCTTGAGGTGCAAAATCGTTTAGTTGATGTTCTCGATGATTTTGATACAATCTGCACTGACTTGAACATTAGTTTGTCAGCAGAAACTGAAGCACGCCAAAAACAATATGAATATTATCGTGATCTGCTCTTGACATTTGCAGAAAAAGGTAGCACCGTCTTGACAGACAGACAGACAGACAGATCTGAGCGCAATTAAGCTTATTCAGTATGTGTTTGGCTATGCTAGGTTGCCGTTAGGTAAGGTAGCTAATATATTTAGGGGAGAATATATTACAAAGAAAAATACAAAAGAAGGAAGGATTCCTGTAATTCTTGGAGGTCAAGAGCCTGCGTATTATATTGATAAACACAATCATGATGGAGAAATAGTGGTAGTTGCGCGAAGCGGTGCATCAGCAGGTTTTGTTTCTTATTGGAATCAAAAGATATTTGTTACAGACGCATTTGGTTATGAAGAAAAAAGTGAATTAATTACTACAAGATATCTATATTATGTTTTAAAGAATATGGAATCAGAACTAAATATGATGAAACGTGGTGCAGGAGTTCCACATATAAGCGGTGAAATGCTTAATAATATTGAAGTACCTGTTCCAACTTTGCAAGAACAAGAACGTATTACAAATATTCTTGACCGCTTTGATACCTTATGCAATGATTTGTCTGTAGGACTTCCGTCAGAAATCGAAGCACGTCAGAAGCAATACGAATATTATAGAGATATGCTATTGTCTTTTAAAGAAAGGAAATGATTTTGTCTTCAAATAATATAACAAGAAAGCAACATTATGTTCCACAAGTCTATCTAAGAGGTTTTTCACCAGAATATTCAAGGAAAAAAGAATTAAGGTATCCAACTGAAAAATATACAATATATTGCTATAAATTGGGTGAGAAAGATCAATTAAAAAGAGCAATACCGATAAAATCGATATGTTATGAAAAAGACTTATATGAGTTGCAGGACGACAGTGGCCAATTTATCATTGGAAATTATTTTGAACACTGTTTTGCAGAACTGGAAAGAATGTTTGGCGAATATAGGAGAAAATTAGAAGCCAAAGCTTTCATAAAGGATAACTTAAAAATAAAGTGTTTTTTGACGAAGGACGAAAAAGTTTTTTGGACAACATATATTGTTCTTCAAATATTGCGGAGTCCGCAAGTCATTCAAAATGTGGAAGATGAGTGCAGGACTACATGGAAAAATGAACTAAGTGATATGCAGATAAGAAACTTGGCAAGACAAGTATCTTTACCTTTTTCTAAAGAAATTGATGAAAATACCAAGGAGGCTTATTTGTTCCAAACCTTTTGGTGTCCAATGAGAAATATGTCGTTAGGAGTAGGAGTGGATTTAGAAAGAAGAATAATTACATCCGACAAAACTGTATTCATATACAGCGGAGTTGATGAGTTCCCATGTGAAGAATATGAGAGAGTGATATTCCCTATTTCAGCAGAAATATGTTTGTTCATGTTTGGCAGAGAAGACAAAAAGATTTATGATAAAAATTTTCTATTTCAAATAGATGAAAATAATCGAGAAGAAATAGTAAAATCAATATCGAGTTCTGCGTTTGAAAAGATATATTCAAATCATTTATTTAATGAAGAAGAGACAAGATACATAAACGAAGTAGAAAAAGACAGACAAGAGGATGTGAAGAGTCATGCCGTACTTTAACATTGTAGCAGAAACAAATGAGAATACTGTTGTCACAGAATATGAGCCAGTCAAGAAGCGTTCTGACAGTTACCAGAGCGAAGTAGAACTGGAACAGGAGTTTATCCGCCTGCTTTGCGAACAAGGATATGAATATCTGCCTATTCACACGGAAAAAGACTTGATTGCCAATCTCCGTAAGAAATTAGAGGAACTGAATAACTATCAGTTTTCAGACACAGAGTGGGAGGACTTTTTCAAAAATGCCGTTGCCAATCCCAATGAACATATCGTGGAAAAGACTCGAAAAATACAGGAAGATAATGTCCAAGTCCTGACTCGTGATGACGGTTCTTCCAAGAATATTACACTCATAGATAAAAAGAACATCCATAACAACAGGTTGCAGGTCATCAATCAGTATGCGATTAGCACGGGCAATGGCGCAAAACATAATAATCGTTATGATGTTACAGTATTGGTTAATGGTCTGCCTCTTGTGCATATCGAATTGAAGCGCCGAGGTGTTTCCATACGTGAGGCATTTAACCAGATCAACCGCTACCAGAGGGAGTCTTTCTGGGCAGGACATGGTCTGTATGAGTATATTCAGATTTTTGTTATTTCAAATGGTACTCATACAAAGTATTATTCCAACAGCACCAGACGGAATGCGGAAAAGGAACATGAGAAACGGGGAGCAAGCAAGACGAAGACCAGCAACAGTTTTGAGTTTACCTGCTTTTGGGCGGATGCAAATAACCGGGTTATTCCAGACTTGATTGACTTCACCAAGACCTTTTTTGCAAAGCATACGATTTTAAATATTCTCACAAAATATTGCATTTTTACATCTGAGGATATGTTAATGGTTATGCGTCCTTATCAGATTACAGCAACGGAACGCATTCTCAATCGTATCGAAATTGCCAACAATTATAAGAAGTACGGCAGTGTTGCGGGCGGCGGATATATTTGGCATACTACAGGATCTGGTAAGACGCTGACTTCTTTTAAGACGGCAAGACTGGCATCAAAGCTTCCCTATATTGATAAGGTATTGTTTGTCGTTGACCGTAAGGATTTGGATTATCAGACGATGAAGGAATATGATCGATTTGAAAAGGGCGCAGCCAACAGCAATACCTCAACTACTATATTAAAACGGCAGTTGGAAGACCCAGATGCGCATATCATCATTACTACCATTCAGAAACTGGCCACTTTTATAAAAAAGAATCCCGGGCACGAAGTGTACATGAAGCATGTTGTTATTATTTTTGATGAGTGCCATCGTAGTCAGTTCGGAGATATGCATACGGCTATTGTAAAAAATTTCAAGAAATATCATTTGTTTGGATTTACCGGAACACCGATTTTCTCTGTTAACTTCGGCAGAGCAAAAAATCCGGAGTTCTTCACTACTGGACAGACCTTTGGTGATCAATTACATAGTTATACGATTGTGGATGCAATCAATGATAAAAATGTCCTTCCGTTCCGTGTGGATTATATTAAAACAATGGACGTGGAGGAAGAAATCACAGACGAGATGGTATGGGACATCAATCGTGAAAAGGTTATGATGTCACCCGAACGTATTCGCATTGTGACACAATACATACTGGAGCACTTTGACCAGAAGACTTATCGTGGAGATAAAACATACATGTATAATACACTCACCAATATTGCGGAAGTAGCTTCTGCTAAAAGGGATGAGGTAGAGGAAATCAAAGAAAAACAGCGTATCAGCGGGTTCAATTCTATTTTTGCGGTATCGAGTGTTCCGATGGCAAAATTGTATTATCAGGAATTCAAGAAGCAGATGGCAGCAGATCCCACAAAGAAATTACGTGTTGCAACTATTTTCAGCTATGGTGCAAATGAGGAGGAGTCGGACGGTATTCTTGGTGAGGAAAATTCAGAGGATACTTCAGCTCTTGATCAAACATCCAAGGACTTTTTGGAAGAAGCCATTGAGGATTATAACAAAATGTTCCATACGAATTATGATACTTCGAGTGACAGATTCCAGAATTACTATAAAGATGTATCGCTTCGTATGAAGAATAAGGAACTGGATATTTTGATTGTAGTAAACATGTTCCTTACAGGTTTCGATGCTACAACACTGAATACCTTGTGGGTGGACAAGAATTTGAAGATGCATGGTCTGATACAAGCATTCTCTCGGACGAATCGTATTCTTAATTCTATTAAGACCTTTGGAAATATTGTGTGTTTCAGAAATCTGCAGAAGCGTGTGGATAGTGCAATTTCTCTGTTTGGGGACAAGAATGCCGGAGGCATTGTTTTATTGCAGAGTTTTAAGGCCTACTATTATGGTTATGAGTCCGCAGATGGAAAGTCCATGCCGGGCTATGTGGACATGATAGAAGAATTAAGCAATAAGTTTCCTCTGTCAGAACCGCAAATTATTGGAGAACAGAATCAGAAGGACTTTATCGCTTTGTTTGGAGCAATTCTTCGCATGCGAAACCTTTTACTTTCCTTTGATGAATTTAAGGGGAATGAATTGATCTCAGAGCGTGATTTACAGGATTATCTAGGATGTTATCAGGATTTGCGTGATGAATGGAGAAATAAACGGCGAGAAAGGACGGATATTACAGATGATGTAGTATTTGAAATTGAACTGATTCGTCAGATAGAAATCAATATTGACTATATTCTTATGCTTGTAAAGAAGTATCATGATACTCATTGCGAAGACAAAGAAGTTCTAATAAGTATTAATAAAGCTATTGATGCCAGTCCGGAATTGCGTAGCAAGAAGCAGCTTATCGAAAACTTTATTGCTGGAATTAACGATGTGGATGATGTTATGAACGAGTGGCATGAGTATGTGGTAGAACAACGTGACCATGATTTGGATACTATTATTGCCGAAGAGAAGCTGAAACCGGAAGACACGCGAAAATTTATGGAGAATGCATTCCGGGGTGGAGAGATTAAGACAGCCGGAACAGATATCGATAAATTAATGCCTCCAATCTCCCGGTTTGGTGGTGGCGGTAGAGACAAGAAAAAGCAAGGTGTCATTGACAAGTTTAAAGAATTTTTCGATAAGTATTTTGGTATTGGAGGCTCTAAATCTTTTACGGATCAGGAAACAAAAACAGCTGTATATAATTTCGAACCCAGGGGAACGAAACAAATGGTGGCTGAGTCTAATGCACCTTATGAAGACAATGACACTGAGTAATGAAGTGTAAAAGGAGAGATATTTGTGAAAGGGAAAAAGCGAAAGGCACAAAGGAAAGCGGTACAAACTAATGAGAATACTAAAATCAGAATACAGGAAGTAGACGAGGAAAAATGGATATGCATGCAGGCTGAGGCTTATTATAGGGCATTAAAAAGAATAGAAGCCCAAAAAGAAATAAAGAATCCAGAGTCATCAGTACAATTGACGCGCAAAGAACAGATATTGTATATAATCAACTTTTTCTTTTTTCCCTTCAAAATTTTTGGAAAAGTAAAATTAAAAAAAGAAATCTATAATCTTTCAATTGTTTTTGCAACATCTTTTATTATGGAATTAGTAGGTACAGCAGCGTGGTTGGGAGGATTATGCGGAATACCTTATTTGATTTTAAAAGGAGAATTGCCTTTTGATATTGCAATTATTGCAATGGGTATTTTACTGATTTTTATTGGTAGTATGCTAATTATCGGAGTGAGAAGTTTTGAAAAAGAGGAAGATAGTAATAAAATTTATGCTTTCACAGCTAGTTTTTTAGCATTAGCCAGTTTGTGCGTAAGTATTGTAACGTTGCTGATAGAAAAGATATAATTGAAGGGAGATTATTTATGGAAAAAACAAAAGAGGTGAAAAAACAAGGGAACTTTGCAGAAAAACATCCAAAATTGAATCTGTTATTAGGATTGGCATTAATAATAGCAATGGTAGTAATAATAGTGTTACTAGTTAGGTTTGTGGCACTGAGCATAAAAAGTGGAATGGATGCAAGTGTTGTCTATTTAAAAAATTTTGTTAACAATACAGACAAAGTTATTGTAGTTGCTATGATTACCGGTACAGTATCAATAATAGGTGTCCTTTTTTCATCGGTAGTGGCAAAAATCATTGACTATAGATATAATGTCAAAAAATATTTATATGATAAAAGAGAAATTCCCTATGAGCAATTTATTAGCATGGTCTATGCTATTATGTCGGATACTAAAAAACCAGAAGAACAGCGTATGACAGAGACTGAAATGATGGAAAAGGTAGCCGAATTTTCTAAGGGTTTAACACTATGGGGATCAAACAGAGTCGTTAAGAAATGGTTGAAGTATAGAAAGGCATCTCTAGAAATGGCAGGACCGCAAAGCCTGCTGTTATTAGAAGACATTATGTATGAAATGCGCAGAGATGTTGGGTTGAAGAAACGGATGAAAAAAGGCGATATGTTAGCCTTCTTTGTTAATGATATTGAGAAATTGGTTAAAAAATGAGTTGAGTAGAAAGAGTAATTGGCAATATTCAATACATTTATGCGGTAGTTATTAGTGAAAAGTTTTTTATGCAGAAACTTCTAAGTGAAAAGTATTTATTACAAAGTGAAAATAAACAAATTATGAGATGTTACAAATCCCACTCATAGATATTATTATAGTCATTTTTACAAAGGAGGCCTCCCTATGTTCCAACCTATCCAATCCGAAGCCCATCTCACGACCTTTGAAGCCATCAGCATGATCGTCGGCAACAGCATCGGCACGGGCATCATCGCCGTTCCGTATCTTGCCACGAAGAACAGCATGCTGGATGTCGTGTGGATGGTATTGATTGCCTATTGTGTGAACGTGATCCTGCACCTGATCATTGCCGAGCTGTCTTACAATAACGGTGGTGTCCAGCTGGTGAAAAGCTTTGAAGGAGAGCTGTTTCATGGGAAAATGAAGCAGATATTCAGCTGGAGTGTATTTATTGTCTATGGACTGGCAATTATGATCGGTGTCAGCGGCAATATCAACGGCGGAGCACAGATTTTTGTGAACTGGTTCGGAATGCCTTTCGTGGCGGCGCAAGTTTTGTACTATGTGATCGCCGGAGTTGTGGTGTTTATCGGCATGAAGGCCGTGGGCATCGCGCAGAAATACGCAGTCATTGTCCTCATGGGAATTGTGGCAGTGATGACGGTAGGCACATTCCTGCATCCGCTGAATTCTTTGCAACGGGCACAGTTCCACTGGAATAATCTGCTGGCGCTGTACAGCATGGTGGTATTCGCCACTTCTGCCAATCAGGCAGTAATCCAGGTAGTGAAAGGTCTGGATGGCAACGCGAAACAGATCCGCCGTTCCATCTTCATCGGTTTTGGGCTTTCCTCAGTGTTTGTTCTGATCGTGACGGGCACGGTTCTCCTGGGAACCAAGGGAGCACTGGAAAAAGAACTGGCATACATGCAGTTGGGAGAGAGCATCGGTACCTGGGCAATGATCCTGGCAGGCGTATTTTCCCTGTTTGCTTTACTTACCACGTTCTGGAGCAATACTCTCGCCCTCCGCGATGTGGTTCATGAGCAGATCGGCAGCGGCAACCGCATCAGCTGGCTGATCGCCACAGTCCCCTGCATCCTGTTTGCTGTGTTTGGCGTGAACAGCTTTATCGTTCTGACCCGGATCATGAGTGGCGTTGTGGTACTGGTGAGCATCATGCTGGTGCTGACCTATGGAAAGTCCAGGAAAAAAGCCGGCAGCAGTCCTATCTGCGGCGTGATCGGAACGGTACCGTTTCAGGTGCTGATGGTGCTGTCTACGCTGCTGTCTGCAATCGGTGCATTGATCCCGTTGAGCTGATTTTAAGAAAAACCTCAAATACAATAGTGAAACAGATTATGTGACAGAAAAGAGATTCCTATGTATACCTCCAAAAATTTTAAAATTCGGGACGAAGAGACTTTTTCTCTTTGCATCCCGACGGACAGAGACTATAAAATATTACAGCTGACAGACCTGCACCTTGGTTTCGGCATGTTTTCCCGGAAAAAGGACAGGCTGGCGCTGGCAGCGGTGACGGAGCTGGTCCGCCGGACGGGACCGGATCTGATCGTCCTGACCGGGGATTCTGTGTTTCCGTTTTTCCCCAAAAGCGGGACGATGAATAATAGAAAACAGGCACAAAGGCTGTTAGCGTTCCTGGATGGTTTTCAGATTCCCTATACGTTTGTCTTCGGCAATCATGACTGTGAGATGGGGGCTGCATGCAATAAAGAGCAACTGGCGGAGATTTTTGCAACGGGAAAATACGCTGTTTTTACCAAAGGTAGATATGAGCATAGTCCTCAAAACCCCATTGCAGGCGTCGGAAATTTTGTACTGGACCTGACAGATGGAGAAGGCAGGATTCTCCTGCCACTCATCCACCTGGACTCTAACATGTACGGCGACGGCTGGTTTTTCAGCGGTTTCGACTGCATCCATGAGGATCAGACGGACTGGTGTATGGAGAAATTGAACGAGAGAAAAGTACCGGCTATGGCATTTTTCCACATGCCGCCCGCGGAGTTCAAGGAAGCCTACAAGAAGATGAAACTAGGCGATCACAGTGTGAGTTATGAACACGGTAGTATCGGAGAAAAGGATGAGTATTTCGGAATATCGAACCGACCACCTCATTTTTTCGAAAAAGCGGTGGATAACGGCTGGCTGAAATGGATCTTCTGTGGACACGATCATCTGAATACGTTGTCACTGACCTATAAAGGTATCCGTATGACTTACGGAATGTCCATTGATTATCTGGGATATTCCGGCATCGCGAAGCAATATATCCAGCGGGGAGCAACGCTGATCACACGTAAGACAGACGGGAACATAGACATCACTATGGTACCGTTGACAACAGTAGTTTCGACACGAGTAAGGGGAGCCTGATGAAAGGCTCCCCCGATTTGTACGAGAATTATTAGTAATTGATACCGCTGATGCCGAGTACTCCGTTCTGGACATTGAAGGTGATGTTAGGACCGTCGCCGGTGCTGTAGAGGGTGAAGCCTGCCATGCTAGGGCTTAATTCGGACAGATCAGCATTAGCCATAGAGTCTTTCAGTTCAGGGGTGAAGATTTTGTCTGCACCTAAGGCAATCAGATCTTCCTTGGTTTCGATCACACTGCCATCGCCCAGAGCAACATAGACCGGATAATTGACCAGATCAGCAAGAGCATCCAGATCTTCAGCGGCTACGGCATCCTGGATCTTTTTAGCAAAAGCGGTAGCATCCTCTGTGGGAACAGCAAAGTTGTCTTCATAGGCTCCTTCTGCCGTAGAGGTGCTTTCGGTGGATGCGGTTTCAGTATTGGCTTCTGTATTGCTTTCTGTAACCTGGCTTTCGGAAGCTACAGTGCTTTCAGTAGAGGCAGCAGCTCCGTTTCCCTCACTGCCGCAGGCAGCAAAAGATAATACCATAACAGTAGTTAAAAGTGCACAGATAAATTTGTTTTTCATAATAAAACTCCTTTCGTAATAAAACCATTTTTTACAGGTCTCTGATGATTAGACTGTACAGTCTTCAGAAAAGTTGCATAAGAAATAAATTTTTTTAAAAATATCAAAAACATCCACCCAAAAGAAAAACCTTCTGTTAAAATGTAAAAATAAGACAGATGAAAACAATAGAATAGGAAACTACCATGGAACCATATTACTATCAGAAAATGAACAAGCCCCAGCAGGCCGCCTATCACGCTATGCAGCAGGGAGTGCTGGCGCTGGCAGACGAGATCCAGCTGCCGCGGATCCCGGCGGAAGAATTGTATGACGTATTTTTCCGACTGCGGCTGGATCATCCGGAGATCTTCTGGGTGGTGAGTTATCGGTATAGATATTATCAGGACTCCCCCAACATCATCTTCGTGCCGGAGTATCTGTTTGAGAAAAATAAGATCAGAGAACATCAGAAAGCCATGCAGTCCCGGGTGGAAAAGCTGGCAAGATCTGCCGCAAAGTTCACAGAGTGGGAAAAAGAGAAGTACATTCACGACTTTATCTGCGAAAATATCACCTACGATAAGTTGAAAAAGCCCTATTCCCATGAGATTATCGGACCGCTGGGACAGGGCGTGGGTGTTTGCGAGGGCATTGCCAAATCGGTGAAGGTGCTTTGTGATGCGCTGGGTGTGTGGTGTGTAATCGCTATCTGCGGCAACAATCCGGAGAAAGGGATCAAGTACCGTCACACTTGGAATATTGTGCGGATCGGCGGGCAGTATTACCATCTGGATGCCACATTTGACAATACATTGGGAAAACATCAGGGCAATGCGGAAGCACCCGGAGAGATCCGCTACGACTATTTCAATCTGGGAGATAAAGCAGTGTTCCGGGATCATGAACCGTTGATCGCCCCGGCACCCGGCTGTCCGGACAACGATCATTTTTATTACAAGGAGAAAAAACTTTCCTTTACGAAAACGGAAGAAGTATATAAAAGAGCACAGCAGATGGCGAAAAAAGGCCGGGCCATGACGTTCCAGTGGCGGGGAGGCTATCTGACCAGAGAAGTCCTGCAGGAACTGTTGGAACTGATCCGCAAGGCAGGCGAGGAGCGGCAGAAGACCGCCCGGATCAGTCTCAACTGGCCACAGGCGGTCATTCATTTCAGCTATGTGGAAAATGCAGGCATCCCGGAGCCGGAGGTCGTCATGGAAGACGCCAACGAAGGAGAACAGTTTGACACCGGGGAATAAAGGTATGGGATGATGTCAGGATCAAGAATTCTCCGACTTCAATGCGCACTCCCGGAATAACGCATTGACGGCCAGCTTATAGTCGCTGGCATCTGTGGCTTTGCGGATCTTTTTTACGTATTTGTCCGGAGATTCGAAGCTGTGGCTTAAGAAAGTCCAGAGATCCTTCATCTTATAGAGCGTATTGGTATCGCCGGACATGATCTCCTGATAACCGGTCAGGAGGGAAGTGTGGAATTCCTTCAGGACAGCCAGACGCTCTTCACAAGACGGCAGCGCAACACTCTCCGTGGAGGCAGCCTTCAATTCCTGCAATAATCCCGGATTCTGCAAAATTCCCCGGCCGATCATGACCGTATCGATACTGGGAAGCTTCGTAAGAATCTGCGTTAGCGACTCCGGAGAGGTAATATCCCCGTTATAGCACAGCGGACATTGCAGGGCTTCCACCGCCTCTGCGAAAGCTTCCAGATGGGGTGTCCCCTTGTAACCTTCCTTTTGCAGTCTGGGGTGAATGATCAGCTCCTTCATGGGAAATTTTTGATATATTTTCAGTAACGGAGCCCACTCATCAGGACATTCCATGCCGATGCGGGTTTTAATGGAAATTTTCAACGGGCATTTTTCAAAAATTTCGTCCAGAAAAGTCTCCAGTTCCCGGGGCGTACCTAAGAATCCGGCACCGCGATTTCTTGCTACCACTGTTCCGGAAGGGCAGCCCAGATTCAGGTTGACCTCGTGGTAGCCATATCCGGCCAGCTGCTCTGCCAGCGACAGAAATTCCTCCGCCTTATTGGTCAGGATCTGCGGTACGGTGTACATGCCCACATTATGTTCCGGAAGCACATCGTTGCGTTCTCTGCTGTTCATGTGCCGATTGGAGATAAAAGGGGTAAAATATTTGTCCATGCCGCCGTAACAGCGGTTCCAGTTAGTGCGAAAATTATAAGTGGTCAGTCCCTCCATGGGGGCAAGATAATATTTCATAAAAAATGTATGCCTTTCCGTAACCTGCAAGCGTTCCACTGCATTTCCGGCGTATGCTTTCGCAGATTGTACTTTGTATCGGGTGTTTTGCCAAATCCCTTATTCAGAGATATTCTCAATAACGGGATTGCCCTTTACATGATTATAAACAGTTACTATTATAATAGAGATAGTAAAAATTGCAAAGAAAACCGCAAAGATCCAAAAAGAAAGCGGCTGGAAGAAGGAATAAAGATCATGACTGAAAAAACAGAAAATAATACCATAAACCTAACCACCAACGAACGCACCCAGCAGGCGATCACCATTTCCGGCAACCCCGGGAAACCGGTCGGGGAGGATGGGGAGAAGATGCTGCGCCGCATGAACGAAAGCCACTACGCAGTGACCGGCTGGGCGCTGGAACACTGGAAGATCCGGGAGAATGACCGGATTCTGGACATCGGCTGCGGTGGAGGAGCAACTCTGAAACGCATGAGTGAAGAGGTGCGTGACGGACATCTGACCGGAGTGGATTATTCCGCCACTTCACTGGAGCTTTCCGGGAAAACCAATGCAGAAGCACTGCAGCAGGGAAAAATGGATCTCGTGGAAGCCTCAGTGGAAAAACTGCCCTTTACGGACAATGCTTTTGACAAGATCATTACGGTGGAAAGCTTTTATTTCTGGCCGGATCCCGCGGAGAATCTGAAAGAAGTCTACCGGGTATTGAAGGAGCAGGGAACCTTTTTACTGGTGGCCGACATTTACCAGAAGGAGGATCTGCCGGAACAGGTGCGGGAAAACATTCAAAGATTCCATCTGTTTAATCCCACACCGGAAGAATTCCGGGAACTGCTGGAAAATGCAGGATTTGAAGAGGTACGGATTCACTTAAAAGACGGCGAGGACTGGATCTGCGCGGAAGGGCACAAATAAGCAGTAGAATCCTTCGGAAAAACGCAAAAATCGGGTGGAAGTCCGAAACGGAACACGCTAGAATCAGAAACGTAGAAAATGTGAAAGTATCCATGAAAATATTCAAAGGAGAAAACAATAACCATGTATAATCAGAATTATAAAGTAGAACTTCCCCAGTTCCCGGATCGGGAGGTGTCCATAGCAGAATACGGCGCGAAGAGCGGCGATTTGCAGATCGAGACCGGCAGACACAATGCGGAGGCCATTAACCGCGCAATCTGCGAAGTGTCTGAGCAGGGCGGTGGTATGGTAAGAGTTCCCGCAGGAATCTGGGCAGTGGCTCCGATCCGGCTGTTAAGTGGCGTTAATCTGCACCTGGACAGTCAGGCTATGTTTAAATTCATCAAAGCAAAAGAGGATTATCCCCTGCGCATTACCAGTTATGAAGGGCAGGACTGCATCCGTACCGTGTCTCCCATCACAGCGGAAAATGCAGAAAATATCGCCATCACCGGAGATGGTATCATAGATGGAAGCGGTGATAAATGGCGACCGGTCAAGAAATTCAAGATGACGGCAAAACAGTGGGATGCGCTGTTTCAGATCAGTCCTTATGTGATCGAGACGAAAGAGACTGAGATTTGGATGCCTACTGAGTCCATTCTGGAAGGCAATCGCCATAACATCCAGGGAACCACCGAAGAGGCACTGGCTGCTGCGGCACCTTATTATGATTTTTACCGTCCGGTGATGGTCAGTCTGCGTTATTGTAAAAAGGTATTGTTACAGGGCGCAACGTTTATGAACTCTCCGGCATGGAACATACATCCCTATTTTTGCGAGGACCTTACCGTGGACAGTGTGAAGATCCGTAATCCGTACTATGCACAGAATGGTGACGGCATCGATGTGGAATCCTGCACCAATGTGCACATTCATCACAGCACCTTCGAGACCGGTGACGATGCTATCTGCATGAAATCCGGCAAAAATGCCATTGCCCGCAGGATCGAAGGCCCCTGCAGCAATGTCTACATTCATGATTGTCTGGTGAATGAAGGCCATGGCGGTTTTGTCATCGGCAGCGAGATGTCACGTGGGGTAAAAGATATTTTGGTGGAGAACTGTACTTTCGTGGGAACCGATGTGGGTGTCCGCATGAAGAGTGCGCTGGGACGCGGCGGCGTGGTGGAAAACATCACACTCCGCAATATCTATATGAGCGAGATCAAAGGCGAGGCAGTGATCCTTACGATGTCTTATGTCCTGAATTCTCTGAACCGTAATGAGACCGTTGCCATGGAAAATGAGGAGGACATTCCGTATTTCAGAAATCTGTCTATGGAAAATATCGAAGTCACCGGCTGCAGACAGTTTACGAAGATTGAGCCTCTGCAGGGCAGACCGGAGACGATCCGGAATGTTGTGGTGAATGGACAGAAGCTGGTGTAAGGTTCCAAACAGAAAACAAATTTTTGTTACTCACGGGAAATTTTTTGTAGCATAATAGCAGGAGGTAATGATTATGCCATGTACAACCATATTAGTAGGAAAAAAAGCATCTTATGACGGATCTACCATGATCGCCCGGAACGATGATTCCCCCTCCGGACAGTTTACCCCGAAGAAATTTGTGGTGGTGCATCCGGAAGAACAGCCGAGAAAATATAAATCTGTGCTTTCTCATGTGGAGATCGATCTGCCCGAGGAGGCTTTGCGTTATACCGCAGTGCCCAATGCGCTGAAGGGAGAAGGTATCTGGGCGGCGCACGGTATCAATGCGGCAGGTGTGGGCATGACTGCCACGGAGACTATCACTTCCAATGCCAGAGTCCTGGGAGCAGATCCGTTGGTGGAATATGTTCCGGCGCAGGATGGTGCAGAAGAGATTCCCGGAGGTATCGGTGAGGAGGACATTGTATCTGTGGTGCTCCCTTATATTCATAGTGCCAGAGAAGGTGTCACGAGGCTGGGAAGTCTGTTGGAAAAATACGGCACCTATGAGATGAACGGGATTGCTTTTTCCGATAAAAACGAGATCTGGTGGCTGGAGACGATCGGCGGCCATCACTGGATTGCCCGCAGAGTGCCGGATGAAGCATATGTGGTGATGCCGAACCAGTTCGGAATCGATGCTTTCGATCTGGAGGATGCCCTGAGCGCACAGGAGAATCATATGTGCTCTGCGGATCTGAAAGAGTTTATCGAAAAGCATCATCTGGATCTGTCACAGGACGGCGGATTTTCTGCCAGGGATGCCTTTGGCAGCCATGACGATTCCGACCATGTATACAATACCGCAAGAGCCTGGTACATGCTGCGGACCCTGAATCCCCGGACACTCGTTTGGGATGGTCCGGATGCGGACTACACTCCTTTTTCAGATGATCTGCCCTGGTGCATGGTGCCTGAGAAGAAGATCACGGTGGAGGATGTAAAATACGTGCTGTCTTCCCATTATCAGGGAACCCCCTATGATCCGTATGCTTCGTATGGGGATAAAACTATGTGCGGAGCATACCGTTCCATTGGCATCAACCGTAATGATGTCATGACTCTGATCCAGATGCGCCCGGAGGGCGAGCCGATCCAGTGGCTGGCGTTTGCATCCAATGCATTTAATGTACTGGCTCCGTTCTACACTGACATAGATACGACACCCGGCTACCTGTCCGGAACCACCGGAAAAGTCTCCACCGAGAACTTCTACTGGATGAGCCGTATGATCGCAGCCATGGCCGATGCTTCTTATAACAAATCCGTGTTCCATATCGAACGTTATCAGGAAAGCATAGCAGCGAAAAGTCACGAGCTCCTGAACCGTTATGATACATTGCTGGAGCAGGAGACCGATGAGGAAACTCGTAAAAAAATACAGGAAGAGGCCAACGAAAAGATTGCTGGGATGCTTCAGTGTGAGGCAGCCGATACTCTGGATAAAGTCCTGTATGAACTCAGTGGGCAGATGAAAAACGCCTATGCCAGATCGGATGCGTAAACAGTTCTATAAGTAAAAAACGTATGATTTGAAATTGAAATAAAGAAAAATAAAAAATGAAGTCTATAGGAAAAAAACAGCAGATTCCCACAAAAAGGGTCTGCTGTTTTCATGTATATGTTTTCGTTCTTATGAAAATATCCTATTGACAAATTAAAAGTGTTTCCATATAATTACCAAAGATAATTACCCAAGGTAACTATAAAAACAAAATATAGGATAGAAAAAGATATCAGAGAGGAAAAGAATGACGATTCAGACGATAAAACGAATGTTGGATGCCTGCTATCAGGCAAAACGGATCCGGGAGATGCTTCCTGCGCTGCCCTCGGGCGTGATACCTTCTTATATTCATTTCCTGGATGTGATCCAGATCATGGAGAGGCAGGGGGCTGCTGTGAAGATTTCAGATATCAGTGACTATCTGAACATCCCCCGTCCCGGCGTGACGCGGACAGTAAAAGAAATGGAAGAAAAGGGTTATCTGCGGAAAGCCAATGCGGCGGAAGACGGCAGAATCACCTATATTTCTCTGACGGAAGAGGGACGAAAACTGTCGGAAAAATATAATGAGAATTATTTTGCCGGTCTGGCACCGTATCTGGAGAGCATTTCCGAAGCAGATGCGAAAGTGATGATACAGACCATAGAGACCTTTTATCAGGTGATGTGCGAGAGGAGAGAGAAGTTTGAAAAATAAAGAAAATGACATGATGGATTTTACACAGGGAAGCATTTTGAAAAAGTTGCTCCGCTTCATGGTTCCCATTTTGGGCGCCTTAATCTTACAGGCAGCTTACGGTGCGGTAGACCTGCTCGTAGTGGGACGGTTCGGCTCTACTTCGGGATTGTCCGGAGTCTCTACCGGCAGCCAGGTGCTGAATCTGGTGACTTTTGTAGTGACGCAGCTGGCAATGGGGATTACTGTGCTGATCGCCCGGTATCTGGGAGAGAAGAAGGAGGAGCAGATCGGCAGTATCATCGGCGGAGGAACCGTTGTATTTGCAGCGATTTCACTGGTACTGTTCGTGGTCATGGTTGGTTTTGCCCGTCCCATCGCGGTTCTCATGCAGGCACCGGAAGAGGCGGTAGGACTGACCGCAGCTTACATACGGATCTGTGGTGCGGGAATCTTTTTTATTGTGGCATATAACGTATTGTCCGCGATCTTTCGAGGACTGGGTGACAGCAATTCACCGCTGTTGTTTGTCTTCGTGGCATGCATTGTCAATATCGTGGGTGATCTGGTACTGGTGGCAGGACTGGGCATGGATGCCATGGGAGCGGCACTGGCTACTGTTTTTGCCCAGGCATTGAGCGTAGTGTTTGCAATTGTACGCCTTGTGAAAAAGGGACTGCCCTTTACCATTACCGGATACGATTTTCGTTGGAATCCCCAGTGCGGTAAATTCCTGCAGATTGGTCTGCCGTTAGCTTTGCAGGAGTGCCTGACGCAAGGCTCTTTCCTGGCACTGTGCGCCTTTGTCAACCGCCTGGGACTGGAAGCTTCCTCCGGCTACGGCGTGGCATGCAAGATCGTCAACTTTGCCATGCTGATCCCCAGTGCACTGATGCAGTCCACTTCTTCTTTCGTGTCACAGAATGTAGGTGCCGGAGAACAGAGGCGGGCGAAGAAGACCATGTTCACCGGTATCGGCATCGGACTTTTGGTGGGATGCTTCGTCTTTGTACTGGTGTTCTTCCGGGGGAATCTGCTGGCAGGTATCTTCTCCGCGGATGCGGCAGTGGTGCAGAGAGGGTATGAGTATCTGAAAGGTTTCGCACCGGAGACGCTATTGACTGCTGTGCTGTTCAGCATGATGGGATATTTTAACGGTAATGGCAAGACCGTGTGGGTCATGCTCCAGGGACTGATCCAGACCCTTCTCGTACGCCTTCCCTTTGCTTACTATATGAGCATCCAGCCGGACGCAAGCCTCACCAATATCGGCCTCGCAGCCCCCATCTCTACTGCGTTTGGAATTGTGTTGAACGTGGCATGTTTCCTCTATCTGGAACATGCGGCCAAGCGTAGTTGATGGAGAGTTACGCGGGGAGTTCTGTTTGTATTAAAAACGCTATTTTTTCTAAAAAAATACAAAAACAGGAGATTTTGCCATGTAAAAAGCTGTTATTTTCGCTGAGCGTGCAAAATGAAGAAATTCCGTACAAAAATTCCTGATTTG
>PPYE01275585.1_pt1 | contig 20688 bp, 22 predicted proteins | sample 1559881 | NCBI WGS metagenome assembly PPYE01 (sample SAMN08240022, study PRJNA423297) | Human gut metagenome, whole genome shotgun sequencing project.
TTATTGCACCTCATCGTTTTGATGTGGTGCTTTTTTGTTTCACTGGAGGTGTCTATGAAAAAATTTTTTCAACTTTTTTTGATTTACCCGCACATTTTGGCCTTTCTCGCTGGCTACTCTTTGAGGGACAAAAAACCTCGATGCACTTTGACAACTAAATACACATTCATCAGGTACGTTCCTGTGCGGGAGCGAGAGCTCCAGCCGAATGAAGGTGCGCCAAGACCCTCCTGCCCATCCGGGTTATTACGGAAAGCAAGGTGGCGAGCGTTTCCGAACCATTCTGAAATATCCGACGGCTACGGATATGGCAATGAAACGCTACAGGGCTAATGATACTTCTCTACGGAGCTGGCGGAGAACCCGGCAGGGGTGAGATTCCCATGGACCCGACTCGCTATCGGGCATCTGATGATTTCCTTTTTTGCACTTGGGGTTCGAGGAAAAATTAAGTGCAACCACTAATGTCAGATCAGTATCGGTTCAATGATGACCAGGACTCGCAGCTTGAAGAACTGCTTAGCGTAGACAACTCCATGTGGCTGGCGGTGCTTTACGGGATCTATGGTTCTGATGATATGATCGTTCAGGTCGCATTGTCGCAGATCGGCAACGTCGGCGGAGAACCTTACTGGTCGTTGTATGGCTTCGGCAGTCGCGTTGAGTGGTGCGCTTGCTTTGTATCATGGTGCGCTGACCAATGCGGGTATATCGAGACCGGAGTGTGTCCGAAATACGCGGGTTGCGTAAACGGTGTTGCTTGGTTCAAAGAACACAACCAATGGGTTGATGGCTCTGAAACTCCCTCCCCTGGAATGATTATCTTTTACGATTGGGATAGTCCTAACGGTGAATCCGGTCCACAGGACGGACTTTCAGATCATACCGGCATTGTTGAGAGAGTGGAGAACGGTATTGTTTATACCGTGGAAGGTAATTCCGGTGATAGCTGTCGCCAGTGTCATCGAGCAGTTGGCAACTACGAAATTCTCGGATACGGTGTTCTTATCCCGTAAATAACATGCTCTGGCATCAGGCACTTAAGTGTACGATGCCAGAGCACTTTCTTTTTTGTCGGTTTTAAGCGACAATGCAGAGAAATCCTCGGAGCAAATTACTGAAAACTCTTGAAAAAATCGAAAGATCATGTTATACTAAAATGAATAACTTTATATTCGCGTATTATACTCATTTTTTGAAGACGGAGGCAGCCGATGAGAATATCATACGACAAACTTTGGAAGTTACTGAAGAACAACAAAATGAAGAAAAGCGAGTTGGCACAAGCGGCTGAACTCAGTTCATACGTTATGACCAAACTCAATAATGACAGACCAGTATCAATGGAAGTAATGCTTCGCCTCTGCAAAATTTTTCACTGTGATATTGGCGATATTATGGAAGTAATAGAAGAGGATTAAAATTGTTATGGGAAACGAAACTATGATCAATAGAGACGTTAATGCGTCTGCAACCCAAATCAACAATGCTGCCGTAAACAGTTCATCGTCGTCCAATACCATTGTTAATAGTGCGTTATATAGTTTGAGTCAGATTCCTGTTGGGACGATTCTGTGCGACAAATATAAAGTTATAAGCGAAATGAATATCATGAGTGGAGAGGCTTCTCTCTTCATTTGTGAGTGCAACGGGGAAAAGTATGTAGCAAAGCTTTATCGTAGAGATGTTGCAATTAAGGATGATGTCACCAATGCTTTGAAGAATATCTCATCCCCTCATGTTGCCAAGCTTTTTGATACAGGCGTTTATAATGGCCTTCCATTTGAAATCATACCTTTTTACGCACAAGGTAGCCTTCAAGGACGGACCTTTTCATTTGATGAGTTGAAACAGCGAATAATTCCGAGCCTCAACGAAGGACTGCATGTACTTCATGAAAATGGAATTATTCATAAAGACTTAAAGCCCTCCAACATCATGCTTTGTGATAACGAAGAAGATGTTGTAATAATCGACTTTGGCATCAGCTCAGTTAAGGGCGGATCAAACACGGTTATTGTAACTAAAACGGGTATGACTCCGGAATACTCAGCATCAGAGACATTTAGAAATCTTTTCTTGGAAGAGTCAGATTATTATTCTCTTGGCATTACATTGTATGAGCTGTTCTGTGGCCGTACCCCCTATAGTAATATGAGCTCCGAAGAAATTGAGCAATATGTTTCAATCCAGAGGATTCCGTTCCCGAGCAATATGCCGACAGAACTCTGTAACTTGATTGCCGGATTGACTTACAATGACATTACATACAGAAAGAATAAATCTAACCCCAATCGTCGTTGGACTTACGAAGAAGTTGTAAATTGGTGTAATGGGAAATATCAGCAAATCCCGGGCGAAGTCGTTGCATCTGCCGTAAATCAAATTCCAACATATACTTTCATGCGTCAGAAGTACACGAATATGGTAACTTTGGTAGATGCGTTGGCAACGAACTGGAATGAAGGCAAGAAACAGTTATTCCGCGGAATACTCTCAGGCTTTTTCAAGAGTGTAGATCCTGAAATCGCTGGTTTTTGCATGGATGCAGAAGACGCACAAGCAAACGGAGGCAACGCTGACTTCTTGTTCTTCCAGACTATCTATAAGCTTAGCCCAACAATGCGCACGTTTTACTGGAGAGAAAATCGCTTTGAAAGTCTTCCTGAACTCGGGAATAGTATATTGGAACACTTGAGAAGTAATAATAGGAGCAATTACGGACTATATGACGAGATTCTATCTCGAAAAGTCATTTCGGAATATATCACAATGAAAGATGAGAAAAACGAACAGCTGATCAATGCTGCTCGTAGTCTCGAAGAACGCTTTATCAACCATCATTCTGATGAACACGAAAAAGAGCTTTCTTATTATTTGACCGGGTATATGCTTTCCGGACAGCGCACATATTTGCTAAATGGAAAAACTTACAGTTCCGTTGATGAGTTGGTTCAGACACTGCATGGTCTTCTCTCTTCGTCAGAAACAGAGTTTGAAGGTCTTTGCGATCAAATAATAGACAGAACAGGAACATTGTCTGAGCAGTTTGAAGCATGGCTTATTACTCTCGGGAAGCATGAAGAACTGCAAAAATGGAGAATGAGTGAGTATGGCGCGTAATTACAGTAGCAATAATAGTGGTGGCGGAGGCTGCTTGCTATGGATAATAGGAATACTGCTGCTTGGCGGAAATGTTGCGCTTTTTGACGGCTCATTCGATGAGATGCCTCTCTTATGTGTATTGGCAATAATAGCAGATATATTCATCATTGGAGCAATTATTAAAGCTATAGCCGATAGACCATCGAAGAGCAATACTTCGCAAACATCGAGCAATCAGCCTATATCGCAGCAGCCCAGCACAAGAAGTGTGCCTCCATCTGTCCCCAAAACCACACCGATTGTAAATGAAGACAATAGCAAACTCAATCAGTTGAAGTCCAAATACCGTGTTCCTAACATACCTTCGGTTGCCACGGCAATCGATCCATTGCAAAAGGAAATGGAATCTTACCAATGCATTGAAGTGTTGCAGAATGTCAATAAAGCCATCTCTCGAAGAAGAGACTGTGCTAAGAAAATGAAATCTATCAAAGATGAGATTGATGGTATTCTTGCATGTCCGGGGTGCGGTACAGACAGAGAAAGACTTAAATTCATAAAGAATAATGAGGATGCTCTACAGCAGAAGAAAAATGAGTATGCCGCCATTTCTGCGGAAATAAAGAAGGTTAAAGTAGTTCTTTTGTCAAAAGAAAAAACGGCCTTTAATAGACTGTTTACAGCACTTGCTGAAATCACCTCAAGTGAAAAGGCGGAAAGTGGGAGCGGTGTTGCGCTTTCCTCGTTTGTTAAACTCAGATCTAATATTCCGGGAGACCTTTTTGCTTCCGAACAGGCTCCCATAGAACTTGATTATGGCGCGTATAAATTCTTCCTTCTTCCAGATGTAGTTCTTGCTTATGACAAAGCGAATTCTTTTGTAACCGCTTTTGAGCCGATGGCGTTGATTATTACGGTCAGGGATCAGAGGAAAAACGTTTATATGCGAAAGAATAGTGGAAGCGCTTGGTCATATACGGATTCTGTTATTGCAAGAGACTCTGCTTTAGTTTCAGAAGGATATACAAGAACAAGCTGGTTGCATGAAAGGAAAAGCGGCGGTCCCGACTTGAGGTATTCATATAATCCGAGATATGAATCTCGAACTGATACATACGCCCATTCTGTTTTTAGTATTCAGATTGGACAGTATAAAGCCGAATACTCAATAAGCAAAGCCAATCTTTCCAACAAGTTGAGGCCCATGGTGAAAGACTATTGTTCGGTTATGCACGAGTTGAACGCTACTCCTTCACTGTTAAGACTCTTGGAAAGCGTTTCTAAAAAAAGAGAAGCAGCAAGTTTGTTGTCTGAAAAATACGAAAGTATTAGTAAAAACATCATTTGTAAAGTGAGTTAGGAGGATGAATAAATGAGCGGTCCAAAGTCCTCAAGATATACCTTAACAGCAGAGCAACTAAAGAGAATTCTCGAAGAGCAAGAAAGACTTCGCAGAGAGCTTGAAGAAAAAGCAAGGAAAGAACGTGAGTGTAAGGAAGCCCGTGTGTATCTTGCTACTATAAAATCAAAAGTAGCAAGACATATGGAAATGATACAAGAAAATGAGAAAAAGCTACCTTCTGATGGGAGCGATTCTTTGGCTCTTCAAGAGCGGTATCAAGCAATTTATGCTTTGGTCAAACAAGCCAACGCGCTTTGTGATGCTAAATCGAATGCCACTCATGCCACATTAATGAGTGCAAAAAAAGAAGCAGGAAGGCTTTTTGATGAAATTGTCTCTCTGGAAGGAGACGTAATAACTGAAACCGGAAATATCTTGCTGGAGCAAAAAATCCAAGAGGATTCGGCTATTGCCTCCGGTATGACCGTATCATTTGAAAAGGTTGGAATCGTAGAAACAATTGAAGATCCAATATTCACAGAAACTACTCAGAAGTTGGAACAGTTGTTGAGCGAGGAATTATCAGAAGAGTTATTTGCAGAAGTAAGTGGTGCTCTTGAACAGGCAAAAAAAATTGAAAGTATTTCTGCAATGCAGAACTTCTCGTCTATTACAGTAACACCTCTAAGCAAAAAATGCCGAGCTTTTGTATCCTTTGCGAAAAAGAACAGAGCACAGTTTGATGCAATGCTTGATAAGTACGAGGCATTGTGCAATCAAATGGGCGTTCAAGTAAAACAGGTGGAGTTTAGCGAAAAGGGCTTGAGCGAACTCAAAGCGGAAATCACGGATTTGGAGTGTCAGGCTAATCACGACGCAGAGCAAGCATATATAAGCCAGTCAGTCAATGAGGTCATGGCTGAAATGGGCTATGAAGTTATCGGTCATAGACAGGTGAGGAAAAAATCTGGGAAAGAGTTTCGCAGTAAGCTTCTCACCTATGAAGATGGTACAGTAATAAATGTGACGGAATCTTCAAACGGTCAGATTACGATGGAAATCGGCGGAACAGATGAAAAAGACAGGTTGCCGGATGCGAACGAACGTGTTGCACTCAGAAAAACGATGGAGTCTTTCTGTAGAGATTTCCATGAAATTGAGGAACGGTTATCTGCACGTGGAGTGATTTTGAATTCTCGACTTTCAATGGCTCCCCCAGAGGAAGCATACGCACAAATTATCAATCTAAATGATTATGAACTCGTCGAGGAATATCAAGCTACCATGTCGAAGAAAAAAGCGACTCAAACGACAAGTCAAAAGCGTATGAGGGAAGAATAACTCTATGGATAAGTTCAAAATATGTCCGGTATGCCATGCGAAGAACTCTCCTGCTGTCCTTGAATGTGTTGAGTGCGGGAACGATCTCATGGGAGTACGAATTGTTGATGAGACATTTCTTGAAGAGCAAAAGAAAATTGAAACTGAAACTGGTTCGGCTCAAACAAGTGATCTTGTAAGAGTCTGTGATTGTGGTGCTGAGAATGAACTCTCCGCACGTAAATGCTCAACTTGCGGAGAGGATATATCAGACGTAATTCCCACTCCTCGAAAAAAGGCTGTTGAGTCTCCGAACTTTCTGTTTATCAGTTTTGATGATGCTGTAAGGCTTGAATTAACATGTCCAAGTGAACACATTATTGGACGCGAAAATGAATTGGCAGAGTATTTGTCAGCTAAATCGTTTGTAAGTAGACGTCATGCAAAAATAACAGTGACATCAGAAGGCGTTTTTATTGAAAATCTAAGTAAAGCTAATGGGACCTACATAAACAATGAAAAGATTGATGATGGCAAGGCATATAAGTTATGCGTCCATGATGAAGTAGGACTTGGCGGCTTTGTTAATCAAAACGGTCGTCAGGAGTTAGCGGCTTATTTTGTGGTTAGGGATGAATGATGTATATTGCAAGGCTGTTGTATCCGGTTGAAGTTTTGGGCCCCGGCAAACGCATAGGAATATGGGTTTGCGGATGTCCGCATCATTGTGATGGATGTGCAAACCCAGAACTTTGGGAGTTTAGAGATGACAAAAAAATATCTATTGACCATTTGCTACAACTGATCGAGCAAATATCAGAATCAAATCAGGTTGACGGATTTACCATTACCGGTGGGGAACCCTTCTATCAGCCAAAGGAATTGACAGTCTTATTAAAAGCACTTAAACGATGGTCGTCTGATATTCTTGTTTTTAGCGGGTATTACAAGGAGCAGATTGAAGAGTTCAGTACACTCGAAGATGTTGCTGTGTTAGTTGATGGTCCATACATCAAAGAAAGAAACCATGGACTGACATTGAGAGGCTCAGATAATCAAAGGATTTTTGTGTTAAATGAGCAATATAAAGAAACATATCAGGAATATTTATCAAGCGAGAAGTCGAAAATACAAAATTTTCTCGACGGAAACAGCGTAATATCTGTTGGCATTCACGAGCCGGATTATGCGAGTAGAATTAAAGCGTTTATGGAACGTAAAGGCTTGATTGAAGGAGGAAAACAATAATGAGCCACTTCATACCCAAATGGCATAGGGAGCTTGATATTTTTCATAGAGTCAAGCCCTTAATTATCATTGAGGGTAACGTGTTAGATGTTTACCAATACCCAGAGGAGGGCTCTGCTGGTTTGGGAAGCGTTTTGCGTCTTACTCAGTATTTGCACTATTATTTCCATGATTGTGGCTATCAGGATATTGTGTTTTTCGATTCCTTAAACGGTATCACAAATCCTTGCGAGCCGGAATCAGTTGAGAGATTTGGAAAGATAGCTCATGCTTCCCTGGATAAGCAAACCATAAAAGCCGATTTCAGAGGAAAAAATGGCGCTGCAGCATTAGCTAAAGTTGCCGTTTCACAGAACGAAGAGTCTTGCGCAATAGTATTTGACTTCGCCTCCAGATACATTGTGTCTCCCGATCGGTTGGAACAGGCGGAAGTGGATTGTTATACGATGCTTCTCCAAGCGTCTATGGATGCAAGAGACGTAAAAACGGAGCAAGGTGCTCTTAAGAACCTAATCGTAATTATTGTAAATAAGCTCAATGACCTCCCTGCTTGGTTTTATTTGCAGAATCCCAATGCTAAAACCATTACTTTAGATACTCCCTCAAAAGAAGAACGAGAAGCCCTTGTCAAAGGCCCGAATTTTCCGTCGTTTTTTGATAGCAGCATCTATGTTGAGGAACATGGATATTATAACGATCATCCAGATGAACTGGAAAAAATACAAAACAGATTTGTTGCATTAACTGAGGGCTTCAGCTTTACGGAACTTAACGGTCTTCGTAGATTATGCAAGAATGAAAGTATCTCTATGAGAGATATGTGCGATGTTATTGACCTTTATAAATACGGTATCCGCGAAAATCCGTGGAAAACTTTGGACTTGTCTCAACTTGAAAAAGCTGAGTCGATGTTTGAAAAGCGCGTAAAAGGGCAAAAAGTAGCCATTACCAAGACACTTGACGTTATCAAAAGAGCTGCGACAGGCATGTCTGGATTACAGTCTTCGTCTCACAGCAAACCCAAAGGAGTGCTTTTCTTTGCAGGACCTACAGGTACCGGAAAGACAGAAACTGCGAAGACTCTATCAGAGATACTGTTCGGCGATGAAAAGTGTTGCATAAGGTTTGACATGAGTGAATACGGTCAGAGTCACTCCGACCAGAAATTGCTCGGCGCTCCTCCGGGATACGTTGGATATGAAGCTGGTGGACAGCTTACAAATGCTGTGCGGAAAAATCCTTTTTCAATTTTGCTGTTCGATGAAATTGAAAAAGCTCATCCCTCCATTCTTGATAAATTCCTTCAGATACTTGAAGACGGAAGGATGACAGACGGGCAAGGAAATACAGTTTATTTTTCCGAAACAGTTATCATATTTACCAGCAATCTTGGTATTTTCACTCGTGATGCAACGGGCGCACGACATGCTAATGTCACTCCAGATATGGATTATTCTGAAGTGAGAGAACGGGTTAAATCCGCAATCGAGGAATACTTCAAATTGGAATTAGGGCGTCCTGAAATCTTGAATAGGATCGGAGAAAACATAGTTGTCTTTGATTACATTCGAGAAGATGTTGCCGAACAGATTTTGGATTCACAAATTAAGAAAATATCTGAAAACCTTTCGGCAGAAAAAAGAATCGAACTTGTTATTTCAGCAGAAGCCAGGGCTCAATTACTCAGTGCAGCTACAGCAAATCTGGGAAATGGCGGTCGTGGTATTGGAAATATTGTGGAGAGCATGCTCATTGATCCCCTTTCCCGATATATGTTCGATAACAAGATTTTCGATAATGCAACAATTCAAATTAAGCAGATTGACACGACAGGTCTCCCGACGTCGTTAATCTGTGATTAGGGGTAATGACGATGAAAGTATTCGCCTATATGGAACACGGAGCAAACAAAATATGTAGTGAAGACACTATGGTGTTAAATGGTCAGATTTGCAAAGATGGCTACTTCTTTTTTGATGCTTCGGGAAAATGTGTGGCGGTTGCCGATGGCGTCGGCGGTAATGCCGGCGGGCAGGAAGCTTCAGAATTCGTAACTAACATGCTAAAGGCTGGCATTGTTGGAGATGTAAAAGAAACTGCACTACAGATAAATGAAGAATTAATCTCCTATGCCAAAACCATTCCCGGGAAAGAGCAGATGGCAACTACGCTTACAGCACTGCTTTTTAATGATGAGAAACCCGCCTGTGTTCTGCATGTTGGGAACACGAGATTATCTGCAATCCAGGGTGAATACTTGAAGCAACTAACACGTGATCATACAACAGTTGAATTTCTTAGATCTCGCGGCGATTTTGATGCTGCTGATAATGCGCCACAAAGCGAAATTACATCGTGCTTTGGTGCTGGGAATGCGGCGACTATAAGCCAACTGCAAGTCTATGAAATTGATAAAAACTATGCGGGATTTGTTATTACGTCTGATGGTTTGCATGATCATCTTGATGAAGAAACGGTTGAAGATTTTATCGCTTCCGGGGTGTTTTCCGAAGACGCTTTCAAGAGTTTGGTACAACAAGCCCGCGACAACGGTTCTGTAGATGATATAAGTGTTATCGTAGTAAATCTTTGGGAGTGATGATATGGGACTTAGATTTAGGAAGAGCGTAACTCTTTGCAAAGGAGTTCGTCTGAATTTTGGAAAAAGTGGAATGAGTGTTACCACTGGAACCCGTGGCTTTCACAATACATACAACTTCGGGACGGGCAAAAGAACCACAAGCATAGGAATACCTGGAACAGGTTTGTCTTATGTTACAACGAGCGGAGGAAGAAGCAACTCCAACCGTTCCCGGCAACAGAATTCGCAAAGACGAACAAATACACATGAACCATATCCAACTTTTGACGATGTACAGCAACCATATCCCGTCGAAGAACATGTCGAAGCATCTTTTGTTGATGAGGTTCCTCAAGACGCTTTCCTTCAAAGCGAACCGCCGAAACCTTCTTCTATATTGTCTTCTAACAGACTGACATCAATCCACTTTTCTTCCGATGAAAAAGTTGATTGGACCGAAATGCTGATCCAAGATGCTCCGACAGAAACATGTGACGATGTGAAGTTTTGGGAGTATTGTCACGGTAAAGCATACGATGTGCTTAACGGGAATATTGATACCTATTTGCAGATAATTCAAGATGTTGGGCCGCTGGAAGACTTGCTTGAATACGGGTTCGGATTTGAGTGTGGAACTGACAACCCTAATTACATGTTCGTTGAATTTGAAACAAAACAAGATGAAATTATGCCAAGTAAGTCTTCTATGAAAATAACGGAATACAATGATCTGCTTCAGGATTATGTATGCAGTTGTGCAATTCGTGTAGCAAGAGATATTTTTGCGTTGTTGCCGGTTTCGCATGTAATCGTTCATGCGTTATCTGAAGGTAATACAGTATTATCTGTTGATTTTGAAAGACGGATTTTTACTAAATTGAGGTTTCAAGGTTCCGATGCTTCGGATCTGGTTGAAGAATTTAGGTGCAATATGGATTTTGACAGGCAAAACGGTTTTCAGCCGGTAGCTCAGTTGGAAGGATAAGGGTGAGGACAGTGGAAAAGACAGTTATAAAATATAAGGAAAAACTATATCCGCACGAAGCGGTAATGAAAGCTGCCTATCACTTTATAGACAGAAGCTACATTCACGTTGACACTTGTAACGACGAATACGTGATTGAGATCACCGCCAAAGGCGACAATGACGTAACTGCAATAGCATTAGAATTTGAAAATGAAATGCTTGCGCAGGCAGTTCGCTATCAAGTTTACTTACAAACTCATACCATAAGAGAAATTCTCATGGCACGAGCAATGTCATCAACAATTACCGGAAGCAACACAGAATTAGAAAAAGATGAGTTGCCGGATAGCATTGAAAACCTTGATAGTATCTTGATAGATTGGTTTGAAAAAAATGAGAAGTAACGAACAGGTTTATACAAAGACCTTTTACTCCAAAGAAGTATTGAATCAGGCAATAGACGATTATAAGAAAATTGCCAAAATCAAACTGCTTGAAGACGGTGAGCATTATAAGTGCGAGTTTTTCAGATGTGCAGTTGATACACAGTTAGTAATAAACGAGTTCAACAATTATTTGATTGAATTGTTGAATTCCAAGGGAGAAAGTACAGGCATATGATTTTTCTTGAGGCATATCAGATTGCAATTTTAATGGCATTATTTGTGAACGTTGCATTGTCTGATCTTCATAGAGGAATTGTCAGCAATAAGAGCATTTTATTTGCTTTGGCAGCGGGAATAGTAAGTGTAATTCCTTATTATGCCTTCTTTGCAACCGATTGCCTCACTGCCTATGCGATAAACCTTGTTATCGGCATAGGAGTCAGCCTTCTTTTGTATGCTATGGGAATATGGGGAGCCGGAGACAGTAAACTGCTATCTGTTACAGTAATAGTTTTTCCTGCACGACTGTATTGCATTAACAATAGGAGCTTGGCATCATGCTTTTTGCTCATTTCAATAGTGTTTATTATTGCGTTTATCTACGTCATAGTTGACACACTTGTGCTTGGCATTAAGCAAAAGGATCTATTTAAGTTGCCAAGAAGAAAATTCGATTGGAAAGGCTATCTAAAAGGGTTTTTGTTCTTCTTTTTACTGTTGGCCCTGTTTAACGGAGTCTTGTTTGCCATACTGCCTGATACGTTATTGATTGATGGTACTTTATTAGCGGCAATCCATTTTGTCGTAATATTGATCGGGTTGAGACTCGAAGAAAAGGCAAATTGGTATATCGTTTTAGCAATGGGTGTAGCGTATGTCGCTATGCTTCTGTGCGGAATAGTACAATTTGATCTCTCCAGCATTAATTGGGGAATGTACGTTGTTGTAATTCTACTGGTGCTGTTTAGATCTTTTGCGGATAAATACAACTATAAAACAATTTCGGTTTCTGAGTTGAAACCGGGGATGATACTGTCAATGGGCAGTATCCTGTTATTTGCAAAGTCAAGAGTAAAAGGACTTCCGACTTTTTCGACAGAAGACCTTAAGTCTCGCTTGTCTGCTGAGGAAGTAGATAGTATTAATAGATGGTCCAAGACGTCAAGTGGGCAAGAAGCAATAGTAATTGTTCGTAAAATACCCTTTGCCCTTTTCATTGGTGTAGGGACACTGCTATTTGCGGTCTGGGAGGTATTGGTAGGATGAATTTATATCTATCCGACTATTCGTATGGCAATAGAATGATGATCGTAGCAAGAAGTGAAGAAGTGTACGATCAATTAATGCAGCGCGGCGTTGATATTATGCGGATTACAGATGATAGCATAATTTTCCAGCCCGATAATTGTATCTATCCTGCCAATAAGATTAAGACGAACAGACTGAGTCTGCTTTGTGATTATGATATTGTCGAAATAAGCGATACAGGGCTTCTTTATAGAGCTTATGCCAACAACGAGTCTGATTCGACGATTTTTCTCGGGGCAAAATGTAACTCAAACTGCATCATGTGTCCTGCCGGAGACGCAGAACGAAAAAAGGGGTTCTCGTATAGCCGGGATCTTCTTATGAAATACATTGATTATTTGCCTTACGACTTGGAATATCTCGTTATGACAGGCGGAGAACCCACGTTACAAACGAACTTGTTCCTCGAGTCATTAGACAGAGTGAAAGAAAAGTTTCCATATACCCAAGTGCTGTTGCTTACAAATGGACGTTCACTTAGCGATAAATGGCTGTTTGAGCAAGTATGTCAGAGGCATCCAAACAATTTCAGAATTGCTATTCCTGTCCATGGTGATAATTCGGAATTGCATGATTATATTACCCGAGCACCTGGAAGCTTTGAGCAGACTATTCTTGCTCTTCGTCGATTGATGAATTCTGACATAAAAATAGAAATCAGAATAGTAGTAACAAAAGCAAACTGCGATAACTTACTTGGTATCGCAAGACTTATATCGTCAAAATTCCCGAGAGTTTTCTGCGTGAATTTTATTGGCTTGGAACCCCGCGGAAACTGCGCACTCAATTTTGATTTTGTTTATATAGACCATAGGACTTCCTTCCTTAAGAGTAAGCCTGCCATTGAGCATTTGGTTTCTTGCGGCTATGATGTTGGCTTATATAACTACCCATTGTGTGCTGTTGATAAAGACTTTTGGCCGATAGCGGCAAAGAGTATTTCCGGATACAAAAACGTATATCATCAGGACTGCGATCAATGCAGCGTTAAAGAGCTTTGCGGCGGATTTTTTACTGCGGCAATGAGCATAGCCCGACCGGAGGTATTCCCGATTGTCTCGGAGGAGTGAGTAAATGAACAATCATTTTAATTTCATGTGGAGAAACGGAGAAGTTCTAATTACTAATGACTTTGGCGACTATGCTTTTCTGAGTAAGGATGAATTCACCAGTTTCGTTTCTGGCAAAGTGCAACGCGAATCAGAATTGTTTACGCTTCTTTCGCGCAAAGGGTTTATTACTGACGAGAACCCCAATGTATTCATAAACGAGAGAATTGGCGATTTGCGGAATATAAAGGGGTATTTGTTTTCTGCAACTGCACTACATATATTCGCAATAACTAATCGTTGTAATCAAAACTGCGTATATTGTCAGGCTAAAGCTCCCGGATCAACACTTGACGGAATCATGGATGTTGAAACAGGGAAAAAAGCTATAGAAGTTGCGATGCAATCGCCTGCCAATAATCTGACATTTGAGTTTCAAGGCGGTGAACCGCTTTTGAACTTTGATTTGATTCTTGAAATGATTAGATACAGCAAAGAGTTAAATCAGAAATACAACAAAAAACTTGAATACACTATTGTAACCAATCTAATTGCGCTGACAGATGAAAAACTGCAAGCATTAATTGATAATAATGTTTCAATTTGCACGTCTCTCGATGGTTGCGAAATCGTGCACAATCACAACCGAAAGCTTCGTTCCGGCGAAGGAACATATCAGCATGTTAAGAAAGCAATTCAACGTGTCAGATCTGCGGGAAAAGAGGTTGGCGCAATAGAAACAACGACTCGCTTCTCTTTGCAGTATCCTGTAGAGATTGTCGATGAATATGTGTCAACTGGATTAAGCGGTATATTCCTCAGACCATTGACTCCCCTTGGATTTGCGAAATCTTTTTGGGACGAGGTTGGATATAGCGCAGAGGAATTTGTAAATTTTTACAAAAAAGCCTTTGCTCATATCCTTGAGGTCAACAAGCAAGGAACCTATTTCCCAGAACTTCATGCGACCTATTTCTTGAGGAAAATGCTTCATGGAGATGCTGATAATTACATGGAACTCAGATCGCCTTGCGGAGCCGGAATAGGACAAATGAGTTATTACTATAACGGAAATGTATATACTTGCGATGAAGGCCGAATGATGGGAGAGGCTGGCGACAATACATTTTTACTCGGTAATGTTCACAAGAATTCTTACGACGATATGGTTGGGAAAAAGACATGCCGTGCTACCTGCGCCGCGTCCGTCGTGGAATCTTTACCCAAGTGCTGCGATTGTGCGTACCACCCGTATTGCGGCGTATGCCCTGTCGTCGCTTATTCCAGTAACGGGGACATTTTCCCCAGAGAACCGTTTGATTTCAGATGCAAAGTCTATAAAGGCATTATGGATATTCTTTTAGACCTTTTGCAAGAGGATGATCCGGAGGTCATGCACATATTACATAGTTGGATTGAGGAATAGTCGTGAAGAAATACGTTATATCTTTTGTTGCATTTTGCGTGGCATTTGCAGCAGCATTGGGCTTTATATACTATCAAGCAAATCCAGCGGTCAGGCTGTCTGATGAACAGTTGGATTTGGAATGGCACGGAAGAATAGAAAACGAATTTGGCACATATAATGGTGCTTTACTCGGAGACCTTTTTTCCGGCAAAGGAGACTTTGAGTTCTTGTCTGGTGAAACCTATACTGGTGACTGGCAAGATTCGCTTATGTCTGGCGATGGAGTTGTATCGTTCCCCAAAATTGGAAGCTATACAGGCGAAATGGACGGATCAAAGCGTAATGGTCAAGGCACATTTGTCTGGCTTTCGGGCGATATGTATGAGGGAAATTGGGAAAACGATGCAATGTCCGGAAAAGGAAAATACACTTTTTCTAACGGTGGTACCTTTGACGGCACTTTTGAAAACAATAAGCCCATATCAGGAACATATACCCGTGAAATAGTTCTTCCAGAAGATGCACTGGAAACGGATGTGTGCTATCTGAAATACACCTTTACCGATTCCACAAAGCATGTGGAATTTCATACAAAGGGTGGCTTGAAATATGATGGTGATTTTTCTGCGTTGATTAGTACCGGCAGTGCCACTATTACATATCCAAGTGGAAATGTTTATGTTGGCGAGTTGAACGCCGGCCAAAGGCAAGGAAAAGGCAAGTACACATGGAAAGACAGTTCCGGTGCAACTACAGCATATTATGATGGAAATTGGGAACTGGACAGCATGAACGGTCAGGGCGAATATCATTATTCGAGTTCAACATACCCATATTTGAGTGGCTCATTTAGTAATGATGTTCCTGACGGTACTTTAACCTATTACAAAGAGGCCGGAAACACTTTTGAAACTAAGTGGACTAACGGAACTTGCACCAGCGTAAAGGAGACCTAACTATGAATATTGATGATCTTTTTCCCCATGTAAAGCATTCCGTTGAAGACTTCATGTTTGACGAAGAAGGCAACATCCCCAGAAGTAAGATATTGGCTATCGGCAGCATGATGATCGTATTGAGCTTGATGCTGACGGAGAAGGCTTTCGCTGCACATAGAACTCATTCGAGCCACCGCACTCATTCGTCGCATCGTACTCATTCGTCGCATAGTAGCGGAGGACATACTACACATTATACGCACTCTACGCATGGAACTCACAGCACCCATTCAAATACGCACTCAACGCATAGCACGCATTCAAACCATTCTACCCATAGCAATGCTGCGCCGACCACTTCCCAACTTGCAGTGACACCTCCGACTTCAACGGATACTATGGCGGCAGTCCCTGAACTTGGCGTTTCTGTCGGAGCAGTTCTTCCGATTGATAATACAGACACGCTTGAAAATATCAATGCGTCTCTCGGAATAGAACTCAATACACCGCCAGATACACCGACAGCAAAATAACAAGGAGAGGATCACCTTATGAAAAACGTAAGAGAAAAACTGATCTCTCTTCTGGGGTTGTGTTCGGATGACGAAACAGAGGCGACAAAGCTCCAGCTTCTAACGAGCATTATGCAGTCCGAAGATTATACCGCGTTGAGTAAATCAGTTGCTTTGAAAAAGTCATTTGAAGATTTGTACGACCGCACAAAACTTGAAGAGCTTAGCAATAGCGAATTAAAAAATAGAAGTTCGCTGCTTCATAAACTGGTATCCTTCAATAAACAACTTGTGCAAAGCATTTACTCTGGAAATGGTCCTAAACTGACGAGCGAAGATCTGCCGGATTTTACATCCTTAAAGAGTATTACAAAGCTATGTAATAAAATCAGCTTATCTCACAATATTGAAAACTACTCGAATATCTCAGAGGATAATGCTCTCGCCATCTTTTCGGATACCACGATAAAATCGGCACAAGCCTGTTTCGACATGCTTCCGGTATCTATTACAAAAGAAGAGTCCATTGATGAAGCATCGATAAAGCAGTACATGGGCAACACATTGTATTGCTTCAATATTGAAGAGTTTAATGCATGCCATAAAAGCTTCCTCGGTTTTGCGGAAAAAAGTGAGGCAATAATCGCAAAAGAAAAATTCCGCAGGAAGAAACACAGACTGCTGAAAATTGCTATTGTCATGCTTTGCTTTGGTGCGATTTATGCTTGTTCTCAATTTGGATTGTTTTCAAGTAATTTTACTCCTGTCCTCACACTTGTAATGCTCATAATAGCAATACTGTTTCTGATTTGGGGGTGAAATCATGAAGACGCAAAACCTCAATACGGGTAAATATTTAAGCAAAATATCGAAGAAAGCATCTACTATAGAAGCAAAAGCAAAATCAAGAAAGATTCGAAGGTTGATCTTTCTCGGCATTACCCTTTTGGTGTGCCTTGTCGGAATATTCATGGGTATCTCCGGTAGATCAAAATCCATTGAAATACAGTATCAAGAATACATTGAAGCCCCGAATCAAAGCGCACTAAACAATGAACTTCTATCATACAAGGATGTATCCACGCAATTCGAGATGTCATTCCTCGGAAATCAGTCTTGGCAATCACTTATGGGTGGTTTCTTCTATGATGGCACGGAGTGCATAATTTATCCTGATGAAGCCGGGAAGGAAATGATTCTTCGGTTGGGAGATAAGGAAGTAACCCTGTGTGAAGGGTTGGCTTCGGATATAAATGTGAAAGATGGTTCCGTATACTACAGGAAGCTTAATTCACGAAGCATTTCGTCGTTTGCTATTTCTACAGGAAAGACCTCAGAGATGCCAATAAAGAATGTAGGGCAATTCGTTATCTGCGGAGATAAACTGTATTACATTGATTTAGCCACATCTTCGCTTGTAGCTTTTAATATGACAACGTCCGAGACTGAGGAAGTTGTTCGCTCTGCTGTGTCTTCGTTTGTTGTTGCCGGAAATAATATTATCTTCTTAGGCAGTGACCACATTCTGTATGAAATAAATTTAAGCGATCATACTCAAACAACGGTTGGAAAAAACATAGCAGAGTTTGCGTATAACGGAAAGCTCTGGATGCAAAACAACGAAAAAGTATATAGCAAGTCTCTTGATAAGAAAGCAATTAAGGATTGCTCTTTCGATATTCAATGCAATCGTTTACTGGGAATAACTGAAACCCAAATGTTTGTCGAATCAGAAGACGGCATATATGCATGTAATATAGATACAAATACAAGCCGAAAAATTGCCGAAGGTACTTTTGTTGGCGCATCAGATGAGAAACTACTGATATACAATTCATCTGATGGAAGCTATCAAATCATTGGAATTAACTAAACAATTTGAAGAAAGGACAGTGTAGGTTGTGAAACAAAAATGGCTCATATCTGTCCTTTCTGCGGTCCTTGTTTTTATGCTCTTGCTCTCTGGGTGTTCTGGAGGGAACATAGAAAATGAAGGAGAAGACAGTTTAACACCTTAAGAAACATCAGAAAGCACAGAAGTTACATTACCCTCTGATAGTGCGGAAGTCAGTTCATCAGAATCAGAAGAAAGCAACTCTGATGCTTCCAACCGAAGCGAAGATTTCGTTATTCCGGTTTACGCAGGAACGGAAGTAGTACAGATCAATGGAAACATCCCGGATTTTCAAGCCAGTGTTGAAGCCACGGAGGACTATGTAAAATTCAGTGAGCAGGATTCACTTGGCCGATGTGGCGTTGCAGAGGGGTATATTGGACCTGCTATTTTGCCTACTGAAGAACGCGGATCAATTGGAATGATTAAGCCTTCCGGCTGGCATACTGTAAAGTATTCTTTCATCGACGGGAAATACCTGTACAATAGATGTCATCTCATTGCTTATGAGCTTTGCGGTGTTAATGATGACACGCGAAACCTTATAACGGGAACAAGACACCTCAATCTTGATGGAATGCTTAATATTGAGGATCGGGTATGTTGGTATGTCAGGAACAGCGGAAATCATGTCAAATACCGAGTTACACCTTGGTATGAGGATAATAACCTCGTTGCTACCGGTGTTCAGATTGAGGCTCGTTCCGTTGAAGATGATGGGGCTGGAATATGTCTAAATGTATTTTGCTTCAATGTGCAACCAGGCGTTGTAATAGATTATTCGACTGGTGAAAGTTACGCGGAGACAGTAAGTGATGACCAACCGAGTGCAGAAATAACCAGAAACGTTATTGAACCCGAGCCGGATACTTTTACGCCAAGCGATGGCGTGACGTATGTGTTGAATACCAATACATACCGTTTCCATCTTCCCGATTGTCAAAGCGTACAGGATATGAAAGAAAAAACAGACAAGAGTTCTTTGGAACAAGAGAAGAATTAATTGAGGATGGATACGTTCCGTGTGGGCGTTGTAATCCGTAAGTAAATGAAAAGCTTCAGAATATCCATTATCAGCGTCATGATCCGTGACCTCTTGTGGGCTGAACTTCCGGAAAGTTATGATGACATTGCAATCGCTGACTACCGGCAGCAGATTTACGAATATGTGTATAATACATATCCGGCAGCGTAATTATTGCTTCTGAAAACGACAGAGCGTAATGAGGGATTTTTATGGATAACGATAGTAAGTTAAGGCTTCTATATATTGAAAAGATGCTCAACGATACAGACGAAGAGCATCCTCTGACAAATGCTGGGATAATGCAGATCCTGGAAGAAAAGTATGGGATTACAACTCATCGCACTACAATTCCGTCGGATATTGATCTCCTCATTAAATCCGGAATGGAAATTGAGATAATTGAATCCAAGCCCAAGAAGTATTACCTGAACGATTATGCCAGAACTTTCACGCTTCCAGAGTTGAAAATACTTGTTGATTCGGTTGCCTCGTTTAAGTTTATCACGAAGAATAAGAGCGATGAACTCATTGAAAAGATAGTAACTCTTGGTACGCCTTCAAGTGTTCCATCTTTGAAAAGAAATCTCTGGTCAGAAGGACGCATTAAGCAAGAAAATGAGAGAATCTATTTCAACATAGAGGCAATCAATCAAGCTATCAATGAGGGCAAAAAGATTGCTTTTCAATACTTTCAGTACGATGTAAAGAAAAAGCAAAAGTTAAAACACGACGGTGCGCTATACAAGTTCTCACCGTATGCTCTTGTTTGGAATGGCGACTACTATTACATGGTTGGTTATAGTGAAAAGCATGATGGGATAGGTAATTTTAGGATAGATCGCATTGCAAAAACGCCACAGATTCTTGATGATGACGCGGTCCCTATGCCGCAGGACTTTGATATTGCTGAATACACAAATGGTATGCTTCGCATGTATAATAGCGAGCGATGTGATGTTGAACTCATTTGCGATAACAGCGTAATGGATGCCATTATAGATAAGTTTGGAACAGGCGCAAAGACTTATGCGTTTGATATGACATCCTTTAAGCTCGAAGCAAATGTGGCAATAAACCATGTTTTCTTCAGTTGGATATTTGGATTTGGTGGAAAAGTAAAAATCAAATCACCGATTGAAGTCAAGCAACAGTATGCGGATATGGTTAAGGCGGCGGCAGATATATTAGAGTAACTCAGCATTTGCAAAGCATACGATTAAGGAGTGATTTTGATGCCTTGCTGCGTATTCTTTGGACATAAAGATGCCGATAGCAGCATTTCGTCAAGGGTAAAAGAAGCAATAATTAAGCTGATACGCGAGCAGGACGTAGATGAGTTCTTCGTTGGAAACAATGGGAAGTTCGATTACATCGTTTATTCTGCGCTAAAAGAATAAAGGCGGAATTTCCCGACATAACTTATTCGGTTGTTCTTGCTTATTTGCCAGGCGAGAAGCAAGAATATGAAAACTATTACACGGATGAAGAGTCATTCCTTCCCGATGGAATCGAAATCGGACCGGTACGCTTCGCTATCGGCCGTAGAAACAAATGGATGGTTGAGCAAGCGGATTATGTTATTACCCACGTCACGCACTCATGG
>PPYE01681018.1_pt1 | contig 20668 bp, 19 predicted proteins | sample 1559881 | NCBI WGS metagenome assembly PPYE01 (sample SAMN08240022, study PRJNA423297) | Human gut metagenome, whole genome shotgun sequencing project.
TATCCGTTGCCTATTCTCATGCGAGTTTCTTTTAATCTATTTGTAGTCAATTAAATACCTTCAGACTACATCAAATATAACAAAAAAATAATGATATGACGCATCGAATATTCGCTTTTTTAATGTCTTCCACAAGAAAGCATACGAATTCCGGTGTATGCGCCACCTGTCTTCCGACCGATACCGCTCTCTGCGGAAACCAAGGCACGGGCCCCGCAAATCGGACGAAACAAAATACGGTTGCTGCGATATAAAACGGCTCCCGGTTCTATTTTTTGTAAAAAATCCGTAAATTTGCAAACTAATGATTACCGCACCATGGAGTTTTTCAACGACCTTGTCCGATACAGCTACCTCAATCACGCTTTTTGGGCGTGCATCCTGTCGGGCATTACGTGCGGAATTATCGGCACTTACGTCGTCTGCCGGCGGCTGGTCTTCCTCAGCGGCGGCATCACGCACTCCTCGTTCGGCGGACTGGGCATCGCTTTCTACCTCGGAATCAATCCGATTCTGGGCGCGATGGTCTTCGCCGTCCTCTCGGCGCTGGGGATCGAATGGGCCAACGACCGGGGCCGTATCCGAGAGGATTCGGCCATCGGCATCATCTGGTCGGTGGGTATGGCCATCGGCGTACTGTTCATGAGCCTGCGCCCGGGCTACACCTCGGGCGACCTCTCGAATTTCCTGTTCGGCAGCATCGTAACGGTCACCCGCACCGATGTCCAGGCGCTCGCCGTTCTGACGCTCGTGGTAACTGTCGGCACGCTCCTCTGGCTGCGTCCGGTCATGTACGTCGCCTTCGACCGCGACTTCGCCCGCAGCCAGGGAATCCCGACCCGGCTGATCTCCTATACCATGTCGGCACTCATCGCCGTCACGATCGTACTCTCGATCCGCATCATGGGCATCGTGCTGCTGATCTCGCTGCTGACTATTCCCGTAACGATCGTCAATACGTTCACCAAATCCTTCCGCACGCTCGCACCGGCCGCCGCAGCCGTCGCCGTCGCGGGGAACCTCGCGGGACTCGCCCTGAGCTACAATTTCGAAGTTTCGCCCGGTGCGGCCATAATATTTACCCTGACCGTTACGCTTATTTTAGTAAAACTGCTAACTTTGCTCGTCAAAAAACGCCGCCGCGCCGATGAAAACCATCTATAAACTCGTTCTCAAGTCCTATCTGGGACCCATGGTGCTGACGTTCTTCATCATTATGTTCGTGCTGATGATGAATGTACTGTGGCGCTACATCGACGAGCTGGTCGGCAAAGGACTCGATCCCGGTACGATCATCGAACTGCTCTGCTACGCCACGATCAACATGATCCCGATGGCTCTGCCGCTCGCCACGCTGCTGGCGGCCATTATGACCATGGGTAATCTGGGCGAAAACTACGAGCTGCTCGCTATGAAGTCGGCGGGGATGTCGCTGCCTAAGATCATGAGGCCGCTGCTCGTGGTCGTAAGTATATTGGCTGTCGGCAGTTTCTTCATCGCCAACAACTTAGTGCCATACGCCAACAAAAAATTTTTCCGTACGATATACGACATTCGCCAGATGAACCAGACCCTCGAGTTTCAGGACGGGCTCTTCTTCAACGGCATCGACGGCATGAGCATCCGCGTCGGACACCAGAATCAGGAAACAGGGCTGCTGACCGACGTGTTGATTTACGACAACCGCAACGCATCGGGCAATATGACCACGACCGTCGCCGATTCGGGCTATATCCGGCTCTCGGACGACAAGCGCTTTCTGGAGATCACGCTCTTCAACGGCGAACGCTACGAACAGACCCGAAATTCGAGTCAGTGGTACAACAAAAGTTCCCTGCAACGCAATAAATTCGAGCTTCAGAAAGCCAATATTTCCATTTCGGGATTCGAAATGCAGCGCACGGATGCCGATCTGTTCAACAACGCCCAGACCAAAAACATCTCCGAGCTGCAATACGAAATCGACACGCTGACACAGCAGGTCAATTCGGCGACGACCCGATCCTATGACCCGTTGCTCAAGGAGCGTATCTTCGTGCGGGATACGACCGTCATAACCGACCGAAACGATTCGGTGGTCGTAGAAAAACGGGATTTCAGGCCGATGGATGCCCTCGACTCCCTGGCGACTCTCGACCTGCGCTCCAAGGACCGAATCTGGAGCCAGGCCGTTTCGGCCGCACGCAACTCCCGGTCTATGTTCTCGTTCGACGAATCGCAGGCCAAAAATGCGCTCAACCAGCTCTACCGCAGCAAGGTCGAATGGCACAAGAAATTGGCGCTTCCGGTGACGATCATCATCTTCTTCCTGATCGGAGCACCGCTGGGCGCTATCGTCCGCAGAGGCGGTCTGGGTATGCCGATCGTAATCTCGGTCATCTTCTTCGTCATCTACTACATTATCAGCAGTTCGGGCGAAAAGATGGCCAAAGAGGGTACATGGGAGGCATTCTACGGCACGTGGCTCTCGGCCTTCGTACTGGCGCCCGTCGCCATCTACCTCACATACAAGGCCACGAACGACTCGGGGCTGCTCGACGTGGATTGGTACGTCGTAAAATTCAAGAAAATCAAGGAGAAGATCTCCGGGATATTCGCACGTTTCGCACATAAAAACAAAAAATAAAATAGACCATGAAAAACGAAAAAGTACTGAATACGATAGAAGAAGCCATCGAGGATTTCCGCCAGGGAAAAATCGTCATCGTCGTCGATGACGAAGACCGGGAAAACGAAGGCGACTTCATCATAGCAGCCGAGAAGGTGACGCCCGAAATCGTCAATTTCATGCTCAAGAACGGTCGCGGTGTGTTGTGTGCCCCGCTTTCCGAAGAGCGCTGCGCACAGCTCGAACTCAACATGATGGAGCCGAACAACACCTCGCTGCTCGGCACGCCGTTCACCGTGACGGTCGATCTGTTGGGCGAAGGCTGCACTACGGGCGTTTCGATCCACGACCGCGCGGCGACCCTGCGGGCACTGGCCGACCCGAAGACCAAACCCTCCGACCTGGGGCGTCCGGGGCACATCAACCCGCTCCGAGCCCGTCAGAAAGGCGTTCTGCGCCGTCCGGGACATACCGAAGCCGCCGTGGACCTGGCTCGACTGGCCGGACTGCAACCCGCCGGAGCACTGATCGAGATCATGAACGAAGACGGTTCGATGGCCCGCCTGCCGCAACTGCTCGAAGTGGCGGAGAAATACGGCCTGAAGATCATTTCGATCGCCGACCTGATCGCCTACCGCCTGCGCAACGAATCGATCGTAGAACGCGGTGAAACGGCCGAGATGCCGACCGAATACGGCATGTTCAAAATCACCGTGTTCCGTCAGAAGAGCAACGGGCTGGAACACATGGTACTGACCAAGGGCGAATGGACCGAAGACGAGCCGGTACTGCTCCGCGTGCACTCCTCGTGCGCCACGGGCGACATCCTGGGATCGTGCCGCTGCGACTGCGGCGCGCAGCTCCACGAAGCGATGCGCATGATCGAGAAGGAGGGCAAAGGCGCCATCGTTTATCTCAGCCAGGAAGGACGCGGCATCGGACTCTTCAACAAGATCGCAGCCTACAAACTCCAGGACGAAGGACTGGACACGGTGGATGCCAACGTACGCCTGGGCTTCGGCGTCGATGAGCGCGACTACGGCGTGGGCGCCAGCATCATCCGCGAAATGGGGATCAAACACATGCGCCTGATGACCAACAATCCGCTCAAAAGAGTAGGGTTGGAGGGTTACGGCCTGAAGATCGACGAGATCGTACCGATCGTCATCGCCCCCAACAAGTACAACGAACGCTACCTCGAAACCAAACAGGAGCGCATGCACCACAAACTCAACCTCTGCAAGCATTAAAATACAAAGATATTACCGGAAAATCGTCCGAAGGGATTTTCTCGGTTTTGCCGCAGCCCGAAATCCTTGTCCGCAAGGCATGAACGGAACGGATGGCAGAACCGCGAATGGAACCGCCGGACAGCCGGAAGCGAATTTCCGGACAGCAATATTTCAACGAAAATGAACGCCAAGGATTTGCGAATCGTCTTCATGGGTACGCCCGAATTCGCCGTGCCGTCGCTGCGTGCACTGGTGCGCAGCGGCTACAACGTCGTCGGGGTCGTCACAACCCCCGACAAACCGGCGGGACGCGGACAGAAACTGCACGAAAGCGACGTGAAAATCGCGGCCCGAGAGTTCGGATTGCCGATTCTGCAACCGGAGAAGTTGCGCGATCCGGCCTTCGTAAGTACGATGGAGGAGCTTCGGCCCGACCTGGGAATCGTAATTGCCTTCCGGATGCTGCCGGAGGTCGTCTGGGCGATGCCCCGACTCGGCACCTTCAACCTGCATGCGTCGCTGCTGCCACAATACAGGGGTGCGGCACCGATCAACTGGGCGATCATCAACGGAGAATCCAAAACGGGCGTCACCACTTTCCTATTGAATCACGAAATCGACAAGGGAGCGATTTTAGGCCAAGTGGAAATGCCGATTCAGCCGGAAGATAACGTGGGCACTCTTTATGACAGGCTAATGACCGTCGGAGCCGATCTGGTCGTGCAGACCGTCGAACGGATCGCTGCCGGGGAGATCACCCCTGTCGTACAGCCCGACGAAGACGCATCGCTGCAGCCGGCGCCCAAAATCTTCAAAAAGGACTGCCTGATCGACTGGACTCAATCCGGAAAACGCATCATCGACTTCATTCGCGGGCTGTCGCCCTATCCGGCAGCCTGGACCCGGCTGCTGCGAGAGGAACAGGAGGCGAATTCGGCCAAGATTTTCGAAGCGCGCTTCGAAGCCGGTGGTCCAGAAGCTCCATGCGGCACGATCGATACCGACAACCGCAAATACCTGCGGATCCGATGTGCGGACGGTTGGATCGACGTCCTCTCGCTGCAATTATCCGGCAAGAAACGCATGGCAGTGCAAGAGCTGCTGCTCGGATTCCGCGATGCAAACTCCTACGTCTGTCGATAAAACGCTATCTGCAATCGGAATAACGAGGAAATCCGAAGAGGATTTTTAGACGAAGCATCGAATTTCCGGTCGAACGCCCGGCAACAAAGCAATGAATAAACCGAAACGATAAATAAAAATAAGCCGTAAAAATCGCATAATGCTCAATCGGTTTACTATATTTGTAATCGGAACATAAAACCATTTTGCCTATGAGAAAATAACATCATTCTATTCTTCAGTACAATACGTCATACCGTCCGATAGGATACGGGGATGACGATACATATAAAAAGCGTTAGCTTTATTTCTTGCTTTCTGAAACTTCGCAACTTTCAAAAGTAACCAAGAGTAAAGTGTAAACGCTCACGTCCAACGTGGGCTTTACTCATTATTTGGTTACAAGGTATTGCGAAGACCTCAGAAAGCAAATAAAAAGTTTAGCCTGCGTTTTTTATATACCTGTCAAACAACACCATTCATTATTCAACTCAAAAGAAAATTTCCTATGAAACAAATTTTATTACTGATATTGCTTACGGCAAGCAATGATGTCTTAGCGCAGGAGCGAATAGATACACTCTACTACAACCGTTCAGGATCAGTCGTGCCGAGTCCGGCTTTTGCCGAATATTATCGGATAGCGCTTTATCCTGCGGATTCGGCGGGATCCAAAATGTTCAGGGATTTTTATATTTCGGGAGAATTACGGACAGAAGGGCATTTTCAGACAATCGATACGCTCGATGACCGCCGGACAGTGTTTGACGGAAAGATCGTTTCCTACTTCAAGAATGGTCGCATATCGGAAAAATCATATTATTCGGGCGGACTATTGGAGGGGGAATATCTGCAGTACGACGAGAATGGAACGTTAAAAACGCGTGCATCATATGCCAGAGGCGAGTTGTCCGGAACATACGAAACATACGGCGAAGACGGCTCTTACCTAAAGATGGAATATCAGGCAGGAAAGCCGATTCACGATTATTATTTGCTGGCGGACGGCGAAGGGCACTCATTCAAGGTCCGTATTGCGGACGATATGACGATATGGGAATCACCGGACATAACGGAACGATTGGTCGATTACCGGGACGGTGTGCCCTGGGAAGTCTATTTCAAAAACGGATTGACAATCGCGCTGACGGATGCCATTGTCCGGGATTACGGTAAGTGGCACCGGGTCAATGTGGTTATCTCCAATAATTCACTGACACCGATCGAGTTCAATCCGGAGACCGATATAATAGCCTATTCCGTAGACAAACACGATGTCGCCACCGATTTGCAAGTATGGTCTTACAACAGCTATCTGAAGAAAGTGAATCGTTCGCAGACTTGGTCTGTTGTTTTGAAAGGTGTCAGCGAGGGATTGGCTTCTGCCGGTGCAGGCTATTCGACCTCCACAACGACCGGTTACGGCAGCTACGGTGGTTACAACAATTACGGCGGCCATTTCTCTTATACGGCTACGACCACAACTTATAATGCCGCCGATGCCTATTTAGCCCGCTTGGCTTCTCAACAGCGGTTCGCCGATTTCTGTCAGGCTTTGCAGGAGTCAAGACAGGTCATAGAGCAGGATTATTTGAAGAAAACCACGATATATCCCGGAGAATCCATATCCGGATTTGTTCATATAGCATGGACTAAGGGAGAGCGTGTCGTATTCGTTATCCTAATTGAAGGTATCGAATACATTTATGAGTGGGGCTTCGACAGGAAGAATGTTTTTTTATTGAATAACACGGTGTTAAAATCAGTGAAGGTCGGGTAGCATTTACACGGCTCTACTATTTTGTTTTGTAGTCTCCTTCGCAGAATATTACATAAAGAAGAATTTGTAAAATACGTACAATTTCAAGATGATTTCTATCTCGAAAGAGAGAAATATCGCAATGTTCCGTTCCCAATGTTTGTTTTTTGTGTTTTCGAAGGGTTAAATTTTGAACGATTCACAGCAAGGGGATTCGATCTCTTTTTCCGACTGTTCGAGGACAGGCTCCCTCCGGGCCGGATTTCGAGCGATACAAAACACTCCAAAAACACCGGCTCGATCGGGAAGCGGATTATGCCTCTTTTCCCTCTTCCGCCGCGACCGATTGCGCCAGCTCCGAAAGAATACGGACATGCACCCGCTCGTCGGAAACAATCTTATTGAGAAGCTGGATAGCTACTGTGGCCGACTGTGTCAGCTTTTCGGGATTGTTTTTTCGGATACGCTCGATCAACTGCTGATAGGCGGCAATCGTATCTTTTTCGGCCTGGATATTGACCCGAATGGCCTCGGCAGCCGATTCATATTCGACCGTAACCGCCGAACTCGAATACTTCGGAGTATTCACGCGCCCACCCAGTTGTCCGATAAAATCGCCCAAACGGTCGAAATGCTTCATTTCGACGAAAGCGATCCCCAGGAATGTTTCGCCAATGTTTTCGAAGAGCATCCGCTGTTGGGTGTATTGAATGATAGCCGTCAGTTCCGAGGTAGGAATAGCGCCGTAGTAGGCGTCATAGAACCACTCGGGTTCCACGCCGTCGTTCGGCCGAGCCTTCTCCGCTTCGGGATAATCCAACGTATTATCGACGAAACGCATCGATTCGATCATCGCATTGGCCATCGTTTCTACATTATCGAGCGTAGCCGGATTGTGTTTTATGAACTCTTTCATCGCTTGTTTAATTTATGGTAATCGTATCTTCCAAAATCTCTTTTCGGATTTTCGAATCCGACGGTCGTACCGTTTGCAGCCTATGATTACACGGGGCACGTCCGCATAGGAAATCAAACCGTACATCGGTCGTCGAACCCGAAAAATCCGGATGTCGAAACCCCGAAGATGCGATCACCCGATTTATCACTACTTACCCATCAGAACCTCGTCGATAATTCGCTTCAGGTCGCTCTTCGGGCGACCGCCGGTCATCATCTGCGGCATCCCGCTCAGCGGGATGAACAGCAGGGTAGGCACCGACCGTACGCCGAACACCGCAGCGAGTTCTTGTTCCTGATCGATATCGACCTTATAAAAATCGATCCGGTCCTTATACTGGTAATCGGCCGCCAGCTCGTCGAGCACAGGGGCCAATGCCTTGCAGGGACCGCACCAAGTAGCGAAAAAATCGATCACGGCGGGACGCTCGCCCAGGAATTTCCATTCGCCCTTCGATTTTTCGATATCGGCGACCTTGGTCGTGAACTCCTGCTTATTCAGTTGTTTTACAGTTTCCATAGTATTGCTTGTTTAATGTTTTACAACCCAGCGCAAACATAGTGCCGCAAGCGATAAAAAAAGAGCGTCCGGCTTGTGAAAGCCGGACGCTCCGATAGAATATCGAACGACTAACGCACCTTACGGATGATTTCCGCACCGTGATTGATAGCCTTCTCGTTTTCAGGCAGCATCTTCCAAGCACGTTCCGGCAGGGATTTTTTCAGACCCACCATTACGTTCTCCATCTTAACGACGGGGCATACCTTCAGATAACCACCCAAGATCATCGTATTGAACAACTTGGACTGTCCCAAACGAGCCGACTCGGCCGTAGCGTCGATCGTATAGATGCTGATATCCGTACGGCTCGGGTGACGCGTGATACCATTGGTGTCGTAGATCAGCGTACCGCCCGGACGAACCATCGATTCGAACTTGTCCATCGACTGCTGGTTCAGGATAATAGCCGTATCGAACTCATGAGCGATCGGCGACGAAATGGGTTTGTCCGAAAGGATAACCGTCACGTTGGCCGTACCGCCACGCATTTCAGGACCGTAAGAGGGCATCCAGGTAACTTCGAAATCCTGCATTACGCCCGAGTAAGCCAAAATCTTACCCATCGAGAGGACACCCTGTCCACCGAAGCCTGCAATAATTAAAGTCTCTTTCATATTCTTTGTCCTCTTACTTCTTGGTTAAGTCCTTGATATCGCCCAGTTGATAGAAGGGCAGCATGTTCTCTTCGAGCCACTTGTTCGAAGCCACCGGAGAGAGTTTCCAACCGCTGTTGCAGGTCGAAACGACCTCTACGAGCGAGAAACCGTTGCCGGCCATCGCATTCTCGAACGCCTTGCGGATCGCCTTCTTGCACTTGCGGACATTCGCCGGATTGTGCACGCTCTGGCGCGTCAGGTAAGTCACACCGTCCAGATGAGCCAGCATCTCGGAGATCTTGTAAGGATAACCGTTCAAACGGGGATCGCGGCCGTAAGGGGTCGTCGCAGTCTTCATACCCAGCAGGGTAGTCGGAGCCATCTGACCGCCGGTCATACCGTAGATCGCGTTATTGATATAGATAGCAACGATGCTCTCGCCACGCGCAGCAGCGTGAATCGTTTCGCCCGTACCGATTGCGGACAAGTCGCCGTCGCCCTGATACGTGAACACCATGCTCTCGGGACGAACGCGCTTCACGGCCGTAGCCACTGCGCAAGCACGGCCGTGTGCAGCCTGAATCCAGTCCACGTCAATATATTTATAGGCAAATACCGAACAGCCCACCGGCGAAACGGCGATCGTGTTACCCTCGAGCCCCATCTCTTCAATAACCTCGGCAACCAGCTTGTGAACCGTACCGTGGCTGCAACCCGGGCAGTAGTGCATCACGTTGTCCGTGATGAGTTTCGGCTTGCCGAATACCAGGTTTTCCTGTTTGATTTCTACTACTTCTGCCATAGTCTTACTTTTTATTAATCAGTTTCTCTTTGAGTGCAACCAACACCTCGTCCGGAGCGAACAACATACCGCCCTGGCGGCCATAGTGCTCGACGGGAGCTGCACCGTTTACGGCGAGTCTAACATCCTCGACCATCTGGCCGGCATTGAGCTCGGCACTCAGGAAGCCTTTCACACCGCGTTTTGCCAAGTCGGCAATTACCTTGCTCGGGAAAGGATAAAGCGTGATCGGACGGAGCAGACCGACCTTCAGGCCTTCGGCACGAGCCAGCTCGACGGTAGCCGAGCAGATACGGGCCGACGAACCGAACGCTACGATCACGTAATCCGCATCGTCGCAGTTGATAGCCTCGTAACGAACCTCGTTTTCCTCCAAAGCCTTGTATTTCGCCTGCAAACGCTGGTTGATCTTCTCCATCACCTCCGACTGAAGCTCGAGCGAAGTGATGATATTGCGCTCCTTGCGGTTGCCTTTGCCGCAAGCCGCCCACTCTTTGCACTCCTCGGCGATCTCCTCGTTGGTCTTACGGGGACGCTGCGGAGCCAGAACGACTTTCTCCATCATCTGACCGATCGCACCGTCGGCGAGGATCAGCGCAGGATTGCGATATTTGAATGCCAGGTCGAAACCGAGAGCCACGTGGTCGTGCATCTCCTGCACCGAGTTAGGAGCCAGGACAATCAGGTGGAAGTCACCGTGGGCACCGCCCTTGCAAGCCTGGAAATAGTCGCCCTGCGAAGGCTGGATCGTACCCAGACCCGGGCCGCCGCGCTGACAGTTCACGATAAGACAAGGCAGTTCCGCACCTGCCATATAGCTGAGCGTTTCGCTCATCAGACTGATACCGGGGCTCGAAGACGAAGTCATCACACGTTTACCGGTCGAAGCAGCACCATAAACCATATTGGCGGATGCAACCTCCGACTCTGCCTGCAGCACGACCATACCGGTCGTTTCCCAGGGTTTCTCCTCCATAAGCGTCTCCATAACCTCCGACTGCGGAGTGATAGGGTAGCCGAAGTAGCCGTCGCAACCGTAGCGAATCGCAGCATGAGCGATCACTTCGTTGCCTTTCATCAATTTTACTTCTTTCTCTGCCATAGTTTATTCAAATTTTTGACGATAAACCGTGATGCAACTGTCCGGACAGATAATCGCGCAGGACGCACATCCTGTGCAGGCATCCGGATTAGCCATCTGAGCCACGGGGTAACCTTTGCTGTTTACCTCGGCCGATAAATGCAGCACATCGCAGGGACACGAAGCCACGCAGACTCCGCAACCCTTGCAGCGCTCCTTATCGACGAGGATTGTTCCTTTAATTTTTGCCATAAGACATCCATTTATTATAAGTTGCTTACAAATGTACGCATTTTTTACGGTTTAAGATAACATTTCGTAATAAAATTTCACCTAACGCTTAAAATATATTCAAAAACATTCTGTTTCGGACAGATAACACACCGCCACGCAGCAAACAAACCGGGCGGAAAATTTCTTTTTCAAGGAATTTATACCTAAATTTATTGTGAAGTATTAACCTTAAAATCTTCAATGCGTATGAAAGACAACAAATTTTTCTCGTTTTTCGAACCGGTACTCAAGTATATCGACACCGGTAAGTTTTTCCGCGAACCCTTCCGCTGGCTGTATGCGATCCTGGCGATCCTCAACCTGCTGACACCCATCGTACTGCTGGTAATGGCCATTAACAACGACCTGTTTCGGTACGGCGGAGGCCGGATGATCGCCGCGTTTATTCTGGTCTGGCTCGTGATCGCCTTCGTTTCCTGGCTCGGTTTTCAAATCTGGTGGAACCGCCGCGAAAAAGTATATGCAGCTGCGACAGCGCATGACGATTTCGTCGCCATTCCCGTATTCTCGCACTTCATCCAGACTTTCGGGGAATGGGCAGGTATGTTCGTCGGTATCGGCGGAGCACTGCTCACCCTGATCGCCGCAATATTTCTGAATGGCGACGCCTCCATGCTTCGCATGATGGGTACGGGAGCATTCTTCGGCAGCGGTTCGCTCATTTACATCGTCCTCAATCCGATCTACGGCTTCATAATCGTCGTGGTGACTCGCGCAGTAGCCGAAACGTTCCGTGCATTGGCAGCTATCGCCAACAACACAAAAAAAAGCTGATCGCGCTCTGCTGAGAGGGCGGTACTTTCCACCGCCCGCACCATTTTCGACGGTCGCATATTCGTAGCTCGCAGTTGCATCTGCAATTCCGAACTGCCCCTAAAGAACCAGGGACGCGACCGCTCCCGGTGAAATACAGGAAAGCATATAATTACAAAAGAGAAAGGAGAATCTGTTCAAGATTCTCCTTTCTCTTTTGAATCCCTTACGGGACACTATTTCTCCTCGAAAGTATGGATCACCACACCCGAACGGAGTTTCGGCTCGAACCAGGTGGTCTTCGGAGGCATGATGTTGCCCGTATCGGCAATGTCGATGAGCTGCTGCATGGAAACAGGGTAGAGTGCGAAAGCCGCCTTCATCTCGCCGCTATCGACACGCTTCTTCAACTCTTCCAGGCCGCGAATACCGCCGACGAAATCGATCCGTTTCGACGTCCGCAGATCCTTGATGTCGAGCAACTGGTCGAGTACCAGGTTCGACAGCACGGTTACGTCCAGCACTCCGATCGGATCGTTGTCATCGTACGTACCCGGCTTCGCCGTGAGGCTGTACCACTGACCGTCGAGGTAGAGCGAAAAGTTGTGCAACTTCGAAGGGTGGTAGATCTCCTTGCCCTTGGGTTCCACGGTGAAATTCTTCTCCAGCGCCTTGAGGAACTGCTCGGGAGTCATCCCGTTCAGGTCTTTCACCACGCGGTTGTAGTCGATGATGCGAAGCTGGCTCGCAGGGAACGTAACGGCCAGGAAATAGCAGTATTCCTCGTTGCCGGTATGGTTGGGGTTGCTCTCCTGACGCTTCTTGCCCACACGGGCAGCGGCAGCGGTACGATGGTGTCCGTCAGCCACGTACAGAGCGGGAATACCTGCGAAAATCTCGGTGATACGGTCGTTGATCTTCTTGTCGCGGATCACCCAGAAATGGTGGCCGAAGCCTTCGGGAGCAGCCGTGAAATCGTAGTCGGCCTTGTTGTTCTTCACGTAGTCGGCAACGATCTTGTTGATCTCGTCGTTGTCGGGATACGCGAAGAATACCGGCTCGAGGTTGGCCTGCTGAAGCTCGACGTGCTTCATGCGGTCCTCCTCTTTCTCGATGCGGGTCAGCTCGTGTTTCTTGATCTTGCCCGACCAGTAGTCCTCATAGTAGCAGCACATGGCCAGACCGTACTGGGTACGGCCATTCATCGTCTGGGCATAAATATAATAGTGCTCTTCGCCATCCTGCACCAGCCACTTGTTGTCGCGCCACTTCTTGAAGTTCTCGACAGCCTTCTTATACACCTTCTCATCATGCTCGTCGGCAATCGGATCGAAGTCGATTTCCGGCTTGATGATGTGGAGCAGCGAGCGCTCGGTAGCCTCGGCCTTGGCCTCCTGCGAGTTCAGCACATCGTAAGGACGCGACGAAACCTCGGCAGCCAACTCCTTCGGAGGACGGATACCTGCGAACGGTTTGATTTTTACCATAATATTCTCTCTTTATCGTTTGAAAATAAGGGGATATTTCTATTATTTGTTCACCTGGAAGCGGGTATTGCCGGTCTTGAAGAAATCGACGATCTGGTTTGCAGCGGCCAAACCTGCGTTGATGTTCGCCTCCGCAGTTTCGGCACCCATCTTCTTGGGAGTAGCGAAGAAGCGCTTACCGAATTTCTCACTCATCTCGGCGGCAGCCTCGGGAGCGATGTCGGTGATATATTTCAGATCTTCGCGCTCGGTCATTGCCTGGATCACCCCTGCCTCGTCAATCACCTCCTTACGGGCGGTATTCACCAAGGTAGCGCCTTTGGGCATCGAAGTCATCAGCTTGTGGCCGATCGATTTCTTGGTCTGCTCGGTAGCGGGAATATGCAGCGACAGGTAGTCGGCCTGTGCATAAAGCTCCTCGATGCTGTCCACCTTCTTCACGCCGTCAGCCTCGAATACCTTTGCATCGGTGATGAAAGGATCGAAAGCGATCACATTCATACCCAGTGCCTTGCCCTTACGACCGACGAGCTTGCCGACGTTGCCGTAAGCATGGATCGCCAGCGTCTTGCCTTTCAGCTCGCTGCCGGTACCCGGCGTGAACTGGTTGCGGGCCATGAAGACCATCATACCGAGCGCCAGTTCAGCTACGGCGTTCGAATTCTGACCCGGAGTATTCATCACCACGATACCTTTAGCCGTTGCGGCAGCCAGGTCCACGTTGTCGTAACCGGCACCCGCACGAACGACGATCTTGAGATTCTTGGCAGCTTCGATCACCTCGGCAGTCACTTTATCGCTGCGGATAATCAGGGCGTTGGCATCGGCAACGGCTGCGAGCAGCTGGGCCTTGTCCGTATATTTCTCCAGAAGGGCTACTTCGTAACCGGCATCCGTAATGATCTTCTTAATTCCATCAACAGCCTTCTTTGCGAAAGGCTTCTCGGTTGCAATTAAAACTTTCATATCGTTGAATTTTATTTTTCGCTCCCCATGCCCGGCAGGGGAGGTAGTCCCATCCTCTTTCCGTTCATCGAAAACGTCCATTAATGTATAAAAATCTATGGCGCCGTCCTCCTTACGTTTCGGCGTAAAAGTAAAGAACTGCGCCATAGATCAAATCCGGTTAATTATTTCTTGTGGTTCTTCTCGAACTCCTGCATGCAGGCAACCAGCGCATCCACGCTCTCCTGCGGACATGCGTTGTAGATCGAAGCGCGGAAACCGCCCACCGAACGGTGACCCTTGATGCCGACCATGCCTTTCTCCTTGGCGAACGCCATGAATTCAGCCTCCAGATCCTCGTGGCCCGGAGCCATCACGAAGCAGACGTTCATCATGGAACGGTCTTCCTTCACGGCCGTGCCGACGAACATCGAGTTGCGGTCGATCTCGTTGTACAGCGTCTCGGCCTTCTTCTTGTTGATCTTATACATGGCCTCGACACCGCCCTGTGCCTTCACCCACTTCAGGGTTTCGTGCATTACGAAAATCGGGAGTACGGGAGGCGTGTTGAACATCGAGTGGTTGCGAGCCTCTTCGGGATAGTGCGTAGCGTAATTGACCATCGTCTGCAACGGACGCTCCGAGCTGCCGATCAGATCCTTGCGGATGATGACGAACGTCACGCCGGCAGGACCTACGTTCTTCTGCGCACCGCCGTAGATCATACCGTACTTCTTCACATCGACCGGACGGCTCATGATATCCGACGACATATCGGCAACGAGCGTGATAGGAGAATCGATATCCTCGTGGATCTCCGTACCGTAGATGGTGTTGTTGGTCGTAATGTGGAAATAATCCGCATCGGTCGGGATTTTGTAACCTTTCGGAATATAGGTATAGTTCTTATCCTCGGAAGAAGCGACGATCTCCACTTCGCCGTAGAACTTAGCCTCCTTAGCAGCCTTCTTCGCCCAAACACCGGTCTGGAGGTAGGCAGCTTTCTTTTTCAGCAGGTTCGCCGGAACCTCGAAGAACTGAGTCGAAGCACCGCCGCCCAGGAACATTACGGCATAGTCGTCGGGAATGTTCAGCAGGTCGCGCCACAACTGCTCGGTTTCGGCCATGATACGCTCCCAACCCGGAGTACGGTGGGAAATCTCCAGCAGGCCGATGCCTGTGTTGTCGAAATCACGGATAGCCTCAATGGCAGATTCTACCGCCTCTCTGGGCAATACGCAGGGTCCTGCGTTGAAATTGTGCTTTTTCATAAAACTTTAACAGTGATTAAATTATAGCTATTATTTCAGGTATTCTTCAAAATTGCACACAAATATAGGAATTATTTCACCAATCCGCCAAGGAAACCCGATAAATTTTCCCTGCACCGGAAAAGGGAGCGCAACAAGGCCGGAATTAAATTGTTTTTACTAAATTTGCACGAATTTAACCTTCGACGAAACCGACATGATAAAATCCATGACGGGCTTCGGCAAAGCCGAAGTCGCAATCCCCGATAAAAAAATAACGGTCGAGATACGCACGCTGAACTCCAAGCAGTTGGACCTCGCCGTCAAACTGCCTTCGGCCTACCGGCCCCTGGAATACGAAATCCGGGCTCTGGCGGCGAAAGCTCTCCAGCGCGGTAAAGCCGATCTTTACATATCCGTAGAATCGACCGCCCGGCAGACGCGTGCCTGCATCGACGAAGAGCTGTTCCACTTATATTATAACCAACTGCTGAAAATCTGCCGGGAACAACCGGAAATCGGCACTCCGGGCAGCGCGGAGAACAATGCTCTCATCCAGTCGATCCTGCGCCTGCCGGACGTGGTATGCTCGCAGGAAGAAACTGTCGGCGACCGGGAACATGAAGCCGTAATGGAAGCCGTAGGGCAGGCGCTCGCCCATCTGGACGAGTTCCGCACGCAGGAGGGAGCAATTCTGATCGCCGATCTTTTGAAGCGCATCGACCGGATCGAAGCGTACAAACAGGAGGTCATTCCTTTCGAAAAAGCCCGCACGGAAGCCATCCGCGCCCGCATCCGGGAGAGTTTGGCGCAGTTGCAGACCGAAGTAGATAACAACCGCCTGGAGCAGGAGATGATCTTCTACATCGAGAAACTCGACATCACCGAAGAGAAGGTCCGGCTCACCAATCACTGCAACTATTTCCGGGAGGTCGCAGCCTCCGAGGAGTGCGCGGGCCGCAAGCTGGGCTTCATCGCTCAGGAGATGGGCCGCGAGATCAACACGATGGGTTCCAAAGCCAACAACTCCGAGATACAGATCCTCGTGGTCAAGATGAAGGACGAACTGGAGAAGATCAAGGAGCAGGTTCTCAACATCCTATAACCGACGGCAGACGATGGGCAAGTTAGTGATATTCTCCGCTCCGAGCGGTTCGGGCAAGACCACGATCGTACGGGAGCTGCTCCAGCGATTCCCCCGGTTGGAATTTTCCGTTTCAGCCACCAGCCGGGCACCGCGCGGAAAGGAACGGAACGGCGTGGACTATTTCTTCCTCTCCCCCGAGGAGTTCCGCCAGGCCGTGCAGGAAGATAAATTCGTCGAATGGGAGGAAGTTTACAGCGGGACCTGCTACGGGACCCTGCGCAGCGAGATGGAGCGGATCTGGCAAAAAGGCAACGTAATCGTTTTCGACGTGGACGTGATCGGAGGACTCAACCTCAAACGTATCTTCGGCGATCGGGCCTGCGCGATCTTCATCATGCCTCCCTCCATCGAAACTCTGCGCGAGCGGCTCGTCAAGCGGGGCACCGATTCTCCCGAAACCATCGAATGCAGAGTAGCCAAGGCGGAGTTCGAACTCACCAAAGCTCCCGAATTCGACCATGTGGTCATCAACGACGACCTTGCCCAGGCCATCGAGGAGGCGACCCGCATCCTCTCGGATTTTCTCGCCCGATAGGATACCTGCAGGTAAAACGCGCTCAAAATCCGACGGATATGACTCCGAACCTGTTCCGGTGCTCTTCGCGGATCATTCCCGGCCCGGCCGGAACCGAACGAAAAAAATAAACGACAAAACAAACAATACCGTGAAACACGTAATGCTCTACTTCGGGTCCTTCAATCCGATCCACAAGGGCCACATCGCGCTGGCCGAATATGCGATCGAAAAAGGACTCTGCGACGAAGTCGTACTGGTGGTTTCTCCGCAAAACCCGCTCAAGCCCGCCGGACAGCAGGCTCCGGAGCTGGATCGCTTCTCGATGGCGGAAACCGCATGCGCCGCATCGAAATATCCCGACAAGATCAAACCGTCGGTCATCGAATTCATGCTCGACAAACCGTCGTACACGATCCACACCCTGCGTCACCTGACGGAGAACTACGGTACGCAGATGCGATTCTCGATCCTGATGGGCGACGACCTTGTGCCGCAACTGCCCGAATGGAAACAGTACCGCGAAATCATCGACAACTATCCGATCTTCGTCTATCCCCGTACCGGACAGCCGCTGCCCGACCTCGGAGGACGAATCACCCTCCTCGAAGGCGCACCGCTGTATCCGTACTCGTCGAGCGAGATCCGCGAGCGGCTCGGTCGCGGCGAAGATGTCGGCAACATGCTCCCCGAAGGGGTGATGCAATACATCCGGGAAAAAGACCTGTGGAGTCCGGCCAGCTACATCGCATCGCTGACCGCACGCCTCGAAGCGACTCCCGACGACGCCTCCCTCTACGTCGAACGCGGCCAGTGGCACTACCGCCGCAACGAATGGGGAGAAGCCCTCAACGACTTCAACCGGGCACTGCAAATCGATCCCGACCACCGGGAGGCCCGGCAATTCGTGGAAATGACCTATGAAATTCTTTCGTTCCGGCATACGGACATCTACAACCCCTGATATGAAACGACTCAACATTGCCCTGATGGCGGGCGGCGACTCCTCGGAACGGGAGATCGCGCTCCAGAGCGCCGCACAGATCGCATCGGCGCTCGATCCTGCGAAATACGACATAACCCTCATCGACCTGCACGGCCGCGACTGGCACTACACGTCGCCCGACGGACGGCAATGGCAGGTCGATAAAAACGACTTCTCGATCACCATCGACGGCGACCGCAAAACTTTCGACTACGCCCTGATCCTGATTCACGGCACACCGGGCGAGAACGGCCGTCTGCAAGGTTACCTCGACATGATGGAGATTCCGTACTCCTCCTGTTCGATGACCTCGTCGGTGGTCACCTTCGACAAAATCACGACCAAACGTACCGTAGCCGAATTCGGGATTCCGCTGGCCCGGGGCTTTTTCTTCAGCCGCGACAGTCGGATCGATCCGAAGGAGATCGTCCGCACGCTCGGCCTTCCCGTATTCGTAAAACCCAATGCCAGCGGCAGTTCGTTCGGCGTAACTAAAGTAAAGAGCGAGGCGGATATCTTGCCCGCCGTCGCCGAAGCTTTCACCGAGAGCGACGAAATCCTGATCGAGGAGTGCATCCGGGGTCGGGAGATGGGATGCGGCATGCTGATCGCCACATCGTCACGCCCGAGGGCAAGCCTTACCTGATCGAAATCAATTCGATTCCCGGCATGAGCGGCGGCAGCATCGTCCCCAAACAGGTACGCGAAGCCGGCATGACGCTCGGGGAACTGTACGACCTGATTATCGAAGACACTTATGATCGAGATAGACGATAAGATCGTCAGCGCCGACCTGCTGCGCGAATATTTCGCCTGCGACCTGGCGGCCTGCAAGGGTATCTGCTGCGTGGAAGGCAACGCGGGCGCACCGCTCGAAATGGACGAAGTCGATACGCTCGAAGAGGAATATCCCAACTATAAGCCCTACATGACGCCCGAAGGCATCCGGGCCGTCGAAGCGCAGGGATTTATGGTCGTGGACGAAGACGGGGACTACACCACGCCGCTGGTGGACGACGCCGAATGCGCCTATGCCTATACGGAAGAGGGGATCACCTTCTGCGCCATAGAAAAGGCGTTCCGGGAGGGAAAAACGACTTTTCGCAAACCCATCTCCTGCCATCTCTATCCGATCCGCCTGATGAACTTCTCGAACGGCACGGTCGGACTCAACTACCACCGCTGGTCGATCTGCGAACCGGCACGCCAATGCGGAAAACGGCTCGGGATCCCGGTGTACAAGGCGCTTCGGGAGCCGATCATCCGTCGCTTCGGCGAAGAGTTCTACAAAGCGCTCGAAACTGCGGAACAACTGCTCAAGAATCAATAGAGAAACAACGACACGAAATGAAAAACCGACATATCATCGCTGCCGCCTTGCTGCTGCTCACCACGACGACAGCGGCACAGGACCGCCATACGGAGACGACCCCAGACACCGGTGAAAACCTGCAAACGACACCGAATGCCGAACAGCTCCGCCAACAGATCGAAACGCTGCAACGGCAGCTCGACCTGCTCGAAAAGGGGCGGGACACCCTGGCCGATCTGGTGGATTCGCTCAAGTGCTATCATTATCCCTACAAAGGCAGCATCCGCTCCAAATACGGCATCCGCTACCGCCGGCGCCATCAGGGAGTCGATATTCCGGTCAAAACGGGCGATCCCATTTATGCGACTTTCGACGGCCGGGTCCGCATCTCGGAGTATAACCGGGGCGGCTACGGCAACCTGATCATCGTGCGTCACGACAATGGTCTGGAAACCTACTACGGACACCTCTCCGAACGGCTCGTGCAAAGCGGCGAATGGGTCGAGGCAGGACAGATCATCGGTCTGGGCGGTTCGACGGGCCGCAGCACCGGCCCGCACCTGCATTTCGAAACCCGTTATTACGGACAGGCTTTCGACCCGGAGCGGCTGATCGACTTCGAATCGGGCATTCTGCGACGTCAGACATTCCTGCTCAAGAAATCGTTCTTCGACATCCGGTCCAACGCCGGACAGGATTTCGATGACGAGGCGGAAGTGGAAAAGGCCGACAAAAAGGAGGCTGCGGAAAGAGCCGCCGTAACTTACCACACGATCAAGTCGGGCGATACGCTCGGCGCCCTCGCACGGCGGTACGGCACGACGGTATCGAAGCTCTGTTCGCTCAACGGTATCAAATCGACCACGATCCTGCGGCTCGGACGCAAGCTCCGGGTCCGCTAAACGAGCGGACGAGCCGGAACAGGGCGGGAAATGAAACGGGGAAGCCCCGTACAGGACGAAGTTTCCTTCAGGGGCAGACTGCCGACCGGATTTCTACGGCCCGCTTCCATATTTCGGCAGAGTTTATACGTTCAAGTACCGCGACCGTTTTCCAGCCGATTTCAACGGCAGATCACGATCCCACGCCGACCCCGTTAATTCGTACGCCCCGAAGCACCCTCGAAAGGGATTTCGCGGAAAGGTCGAAATACATCGGACGATAGCGGCGGAGCCGTGCATCGCAGGACATCGAAAGACACGTGTACAGGGATTTTGCCGCAAACGAACCTTTCCGTTTGCAGAATCTATCTATTATACTTA
>PPYE01617537.1_pt1 | contig 20667 bp, 22 predicted proteins | sample 1559881 | NCBI WGS metagenome assembly PPYE01 (sample SAMN08240022, study PRJNA423297) | Human gut metagenome, whole genome shotgun sequencing project.
TTGTAGTGTCACCCTCATTAACTACTGCAAAGATATTTCCACCTCTTGTAGAAACTTCTCTTACATTAGAAACCATCTTATCCTTTAAGACTTCTTGAGTTAATAATGTAATAACTGCAGTTCCCTTATCTATTAAAGCAATTGGTCCATGCTTTAATTCTCCACCAGCATAAGCATCACAGTGAATATAAGATATTTCCTTAAGTTTTAAAGAGCCTTCCATCGCTACAGCATAATCTAATCCTCTTCCTAAGAAGTAAATATCTCTATGATTATAGTGTTTATCAGCATACTTTTGAAGTTCTTCCTTCATTTCTAAAGCTCTTTCTATCTTTTCAGGAATAGTTAACATTTCAGTTTTAATAGCTTCTGATTCTTCAATTGAAATAGTTTGCTTTAATCTACCAAAGTATAATCCCAATATATAAAATGCAGCTAATTGAGTTACATAAGCTTTAGTAGATGCAACTGCAATTTCTGGTCCTGCTAATGTGTAAATAACATCATCAGCCTCTCTTGATACTGAAGAGCCAACAACATTAGTTATTGCAAGAACTCTAGCTCCTTGTCTTTGACCATCTCTTAAAACTGCAAGGGTATCAGCAGTTTCTCCTGATTGAGATACTACTATTATAAGAGTTCTGTCTGTTATTAATGGATCTCTATATCTAAACTCTGATGCAACATCTATTTCTACTGGTATTTTAGCAAGCTTTTCAATAACAGTTTTACCTACAACACCTGCATGATAAGCTGTTCCACAAGCTACTATATAAACTTTATCAAAGTTTTCTAACTCTTCCTTAGTAAACTTAACATTATCTAATTCAATTTCTTTTCCTAACTGAATCTTTCCTGCTAATGTATCTCTTACTGCCTTTGGTTGTTCATGAATCTCCTTTAACATAAAATCTTCATATCCACCTTTTTCAGCAGCATCTACATTCCAGGTTACATGATAAATTTCCTTTTCAATCTTTTCACCATCTTCAGTTCTAAGCTCAACACCATCCTTAGTTAAGATAACAAATTCCTTATCTTCTAAAAGATATACATCCCTAGTATGATTTAAAACAGCTGGAATATCTGAAGCTATAAAGCTTTCATCTTCTCCTAATCCAACTATAAGTGGACTATCTTTTCTTACTGCAATTATTTTATCTGGTTCATTATTTGCAATAACTCCAATAGCAAAGCTTCCTTCTAATTTTGAAGTTGCTTTTACTACTGCATCAAAAAGATTTCTTCCATCTCTATAATAATAATCAACTAAGTTTTGTATAACTTCTCTATCTGTTTCTGATAAAAATTTATATCCTTTTGAAGTTAACCATTCTCTTAATCTCATATAGTTTTCAATAATTCCATTATGTACAATACTAATGCTAGCATTCCCATTTGAATGTGGATGAGAGTTAACATCTGATGGTTCTCCATGAGTTGCCCATCTAGTATGTCATATCCCTATATGTCCATTGATTGAATCAGCATTTAAGTCATTTTCTAAATTTGCTAATCTACCTTTTAATTTTCTAACACTTATTTTTTCATCTTCTATGATTGCAACACCTGCTGAATCATAGCCTCTGTATTCTAATTTTGAAAGATCTTCAACTAATAAATCAGATGCTTGCCTTTTACCTATATATCCTACTATTACGCACATATTATATTCCTTTTCTTCCTAACATTAAATGCTCTTTATATATTATATACAATTTTATATTTCTAAATCTATATAATTGGATTAGATATTAATATTTCTAAATCGCCTTTTATTTCATAATCTCCTAATTGAGCTGGAATTAAAATACTATCCCCTTTACTTATAACTTCAGTTCCGCCCTTATAATTAATTATTCCCTTACCATCAACACAAGTAATAATAGAAAACATATTTTTATTACTACTAGTATTATATTTAAAATCTATAACACATTTATCAATAGTAAAATATTCACTCTTACATAAACTTGTATATTTATATCCATCAAATACTTTATAATCTTCAACTAACCTTTCAGGCTTCAAATCAAAATCTATTACTTCTAAAGACTTTTCAACATGAATTTCTCTTGGTCTTCCATAATCATAAACTCTATATGTAATGTCACTATTTTGTTGAATTTCTGCAATAACTAACCCTGAGCAAATGGCATGAACTAAACCACTATTAATTAAAAAGGCATCACCTTTATTAACTTTAACTCTATTTAAATAATCTTCAACATTTCCACTTTTAATAGCAGCTTCAAACTCTTCTTTAGTACATCCATTAGTACCTACAATTAATTCTGCTCCTTCTTTAGCATCAACAACATACCATGCTTCTGTTTTACCATAAGAATTTTCTACTCTTGCTGCATATTCATCATTAGGATGAACCTGAACAGATAAATTTTCATTAGAATTTATTAATTTAACTAATAAAGGAAACTCTTCTTTTACTGATTCTCCAAATATTTCTTCCTTATAATTTTCAATAAGCTCTTTAAAACTCATCCCTTTAAATCTACCATTTGCAACTATTCCAGTACCATTTTCATGACAAGCTATATCCCAGCTTTCACCTATATTTCCTTCTGGTAAATTGCTTCTAAATTCTTCAAGATCACGCCCACCCCATACCTTATCATAATATAAATTTTCAAATTTAATTGGATACATTATTCCCACACTCCCTATACTTTTCATTATATTTAAAGACTACATACACTCTTCTATATGTAGCCTTAATTTAAAATTAACCTAATATATCATTAATTTTATCCATAACAGCATTCTTAAAGTTATTTAATTTTTCTTCAGAATCATTTAAAGAACTTCCTACTACTGATAAATAAACTTTCATCTTTGGTTCAGTACCTGAAGGTCTTACAACAAACCAAGAATCATCTTCTAATATGTACTTTAATACATTAGATGTAGGTAAATTTATTGCTGTAACAGACTCTTGTGCTTCAGCCTGATTACAATTATCTATATTCTTGTCTAATGTATAAGTAATCTCTTCACTTAACTTATAATCAAATGCCTTAGCTACCTTAACACCATTAACTTCTGTTAATTTATCTTTTCTTAAAGTATCTAAACAATTAGCTATCTTTTCTTGTCCTTCTTTACCTTGAAGTTCAATTGAAATTAACTCTTCTTGAGTAAATCCATACTCTTCATATAATTTAACTAAAGCTTCATATAAAGTTAATCCTTCTTCTTTATAATAAAGAGCCATTTCAGTTATAAGCATTGCTGCAATTACTGCATCCTTATCTCTAACAAAAGTTCCTGCTAAATACCCATAACTTTCTTCAAGTCCAAAGATAAATGAATTACTATTAGTTTCTTCAAATTCTTTTATCTTTTCACCAATATACTTAAATCCAGTTAATGTATCAATTAATTCTGCACCAAAGCTTTCAACTATCTTTCTAACACCTTCAGTAGTAACTATAGTCTTAATTACAGCAGAATTTTTAGGTAGTTCATTTCTATCACTTAATGATTTAAGCATATAATGAGCTAATAACATTCCAGTTTGATTACCAGTTAAAACTTTATATTCCCCAGTATTATCTTTAACTACAACACCAATTCTGTCACAGTCTGGATCTGTTCCAAATATTATATCTGGATTACTTTCCCTTGCCATATCTAATGCTATATTAAATACACTCTTATCCTCTGGATTTGGATATGATGCTGTTGGGAAATTTCCATCTGGTTTTTCTTGTTCCTTCACAATATTTAAATTTTCAAATCCTAATTCAGTTAATACTCTTCTAATTGGCATAAGTCCTGAACCATGAATTGGAGTATATATTATGTTAAGATCTTTTGCCTTTTCTTTTATTAATTCTTTTCTTAAAGAAAGAGATTTAACTTTTTCTATATAAACTTTATCTACATCTTCACCTATATATTTTAGTAATCCCTTAGATATTGCTTCTTCTTCAGAAACAGTTTTAACATCTGCAAATATATCTAAGTTATTTATATATCCTATCACTTCTTTTGCAGTTTCATCAGTTATTTGACCACCATCTTGTCCATAAACTTTATATCCATTATATTGTTTTGGATTATGAGATGCAGTTATAACTACTCCACCTTGACACTTTAATTCTCTTACTGTGAAAGAAAGCATTGGTGTTGGTCTTAAATCTTCAAATAAATATACTTTTATATTATTTGCTACAAATGTTAATGCTGTAGCTTTTGCAAATTCTCTAGACATATTTCTTGAATCATATGCTATTGCAACTGATGGATTTTCAAAGTGATTACTTAAGTATTGTGCATATCCTTGAGTTGCTTTTGAAACTGTGTAGACATTCATTCTATTAGTTCCAGCTCCAATTACTCCTCTAAGTCCACCAGTACCAAATTCTAAATCCTTATAAAACCTATCTTCTTTTTCTTTATTATCATTTATTAATATTAATTCATTTTTTATTTCTTCATTTATTACTTTTGAATTAATCCACTCATTATACTTTTGTAAAAAGTTCACTACTCTCTCTCCTATTCTATATTTTCTACTATTTCATTATTTCATTCTAAATTACAATCTTAACAACAACCTTCTTAACAGGTGTACTTTCATCTACTTTTAAACTTGGCATATGAGCATCTTCCTGTGTAAAAATTATAAACTCTCCTTGATTAACAGTAATAAACTGTCCATTACCATTTCCAAACAATACATCGCTTTCACTATTATATTCTATCGTAGTTTCTATGTTAGATATATTAGAGTATCCCATATTTTCTTGGCCTTGTATTATATATTGTATATCAATATATTTTCTATGTGCTTCCCATAAGCACTCATCGGCATTTTTAGTATAGTATTCACCTACTGATGCAAATATATTATCTCCATCGATAATATGCTTACCACACTCTAAATTCTCTAAATCTGTTTCTTCTAAATATTTAAATGCTTTTTCAAATTTTTCTCCCAATCCAAAGTAAAATTTACAATTAGTTATTTTATCAATTATCATATATCTTTCACCTCATGAATTAGTAAAATAATACACAAATTTTATCAAAGTAAATTTCAATAAAATTTGTGTTATATTTACAAATTACTATATCTCATTTTCAACTAACGCTATATGTTCTGGTAAATCAACTCCAATGGTTTGATATTCAGTCTCTAACACTCTAATTTTAAATCCATTTTCAATTACTCTTAATTGCTCTAATTTTTCAATTAACTCTATACTACTTTCATTTAATTCTGTAAATTTAATTAAAAATGACTTTTTATATGCATAAACGCCTATATGTTTATAATATTTAACACCATCTACATTTTCTCTATTATTAGGTATAGTACTTCTTGAGAAATATATAGCATCATTGTTAATATCAGTTATTACTTTTACAACATTTGAATTATTTATTTCATTCTCATCAATAATTTGCTTTTTTAATGTTGCCATATATACTTCTTCATCATTAAATGCATTAATTAACTCTCTTACCATTTCTTCTTTTATCATAGGTTCATCACCTTGAATATTTAAAATTATATCGTCATCATTAATATTTATCTTTAATGCACATTCTGCTATTCTATCTGATCCTGAATTATGTTTATCTGAAGTCATAATATACTTACCATCAAATGATTCAACACACTCAGCTATTCTTAAATCATCAGTAGCTACATATAACTCATCAATTTCATCTATTCTAGATATTGTTTCATATACCCATTGAATCATAGGTTTTCCCTTTATTTTAGCTAGAGGTTTTCCTTGAAATCTTGATGATGAATATCTTGCTGGGATTATAGCTATTATTTTTCTCATTATTATCTCCTCTTTTCTATTTTTAACTTATAAATGGAAATAAATCATGCATTGTTACTATACCAACTATTTCCGATGAACTCTTCGCATCAATAACTACTAAACTTGAAACTTTAAACTCTTGCATTTTTTCAAGTGCTACAGTTGCTTTTGCATCATTTTTTATAGTTTTATAACCTTTACTCATTATTTGCTCAGCATTTAATTTATTTAAATCTTCACAATTTGCTATAGATCTTCTTATATCACCATCTGTAATTATTCCAATAGCTTTTTGATTTTCATAAACTAAAGTCATTCCAATTCTTTTACTACTAATTTCATATATTATATCTTTTAGTTCAGTTTGTAATGTAACCTTAGGTACTTCAGTAACCATTAAATCTTTAATACTTGTTAATAATCTTCTACCTAATGCTCCTCCAGGATGATATAAAGCAAATTTTTCTGGTTTGAAATCTCTTCTTTTTATTAATGCAACAGTTAATGCATCTCCCATAACTAATGTTGCCGTTGTTGATGAAGTCGGTGCTAAATCAAGAGGGCAGGCTTCATTTTCAATTCCTATATCTAGTACATACTCAGCTTCTTTAGCTAATATAGAATTTCTATTACCTGTCATAGCAATTAATGTTGCTCCGATTCTTTTTATTGACGGCAATATATCTAATACTTCTTGTGAACTACCACTATTAGATATAGCTATTACTATGTCATCTCTATATACCATTCCTAAATCACCATGAAGCGCTTCTGCTGAATGCATAAAAAATGAATTAGTCCCTGTTGAAGCTAAAGATGCTGCAATTTTTTTACCTATTATCCCTGATTTACCTATACCAGTGACAATAACTCTTCCTTTAGATTCAAATATTAATTCTACTATACGTGCAAATTCTTCATTTATCTTGGATTTCACTTTATCAAGCTCTATCATCTCTAAGTCGAAAACTTCTTTTGCAATATTTATACTATCAATCATAATTATCTCCTTTATTGACCTACCCCATTATATTTTTCAATAATATTTGTCCATTTCCCTTGTTCTTTTAAAATAATTTCTATTATCTCTCTTACAGCTCCATTGCCGCCATTCTTTATAGATATAATATCTGAAATATTTTTTACTTCTTTAACTGCATCCTTAGGGCAAGCTGCATATCTTACCTTATTCATTACCTCAATATCGTTAATATCATCACCAATATACATTACTTCATCTAAAGTTATTTGTACTTCCCTTAGTATACATTCAAGAGCCTCTACTTTCGAATGTATGCCTTGATATATATGTTTTACCCCTAATTCTTCTGCTCTTTTTTTTACAATACTAGAACTTCTTCCAGTTATTATAGCCATATCTATTCCACTCTTGCCAGCCTGAGCAATTGCCATTCCATCCTTAACATCAAATGCCTTCATTTCATTTCCTAGACTATCATAATAAATTTTACCATCAGTTAAAGTTCCATCTACATCTACTACAATAAGTTTTATATTTTTCACCTTTTCCACCTATCTACATTTCATTAACTAAGTCATATATCCTTTTAGCATTTGTAAGTATTTCTTCGATATCATCTAATCTTAACTGATTTGGTCCATCAGAAAAAGCATTATCCGGATCTGGATGTACTTCTGCAAATACTGCATCTATTCCCATTGCTAAGGCAGCTCTCATTAATGGATAAACGAATTCTCTATTTCCTCCTGTAGAACTTCCTTTTCCACCTGGTTTTTGTACAGCATGTGTTGCATCAAAAACAACTGGATATCCTAAAGCTCTCATTTCTAATAATCCTGTCATATCTACAACTAAGTTATTATATCCAAAAGAACTTCCTCTTTCACATAACATAACATTTTCATTACCAGCCTCTTTCATCTTAGTTACTACATTTTTCATATCCCAAGGCGCCATAAACTGACCTTTCTTAACATTAACTACTTTCCCTGTTTTAGCTGCTGCAACTAATAAATCTGTTTGTCTAGCTAAAAATGCAGGTATTTGAAGAATATCTACTACTTCTGCAACTTTTTCACATTGCCATGGTTCATGTACATCTGTAACTACTGGTACTCCAACTTCATCCTTAACCTTTTTTAATATTTTTAAACCTTCTTCCAATCCAACACCCCTCGGCGAATGAATTGATGATCTATTTGCCTTATCAAATGATGATTTAAATATATAATTTATGTCCAATCTATCACAAATTTCCTTTAATTTGTGTGCAACTTCTAAACTCATTTCTTCACTTTCAATAGCACAAGGCCCTGCTAATATAGTAAGCTTTTTATTCCCTATTTCAAATTTATTTTCTATTAATATTTTTTTTACCATGACATCATCTCCTAAAATTTAAAATATAATTTAAGTAATTATAGATTTATTTATCTTACTTTTTACCTTATTGTTAATCTCTTCAATTCCAATTAAAATAAATTCACAATTGTTACTTTCTAACATACTAAATACTACCCTAGGCCACTTCCAATTATTGTATACCATTTGAGATATCATTTGTCCCAAAACAAGTCCATATACTCCTAAATTAGTATATTTCATAAATATAGTTGATAAAATTACTCCACAAATACTAGAGATTATAAAAGCATTCATATATGTAATTTTATTAGTATTTGCTATGTATGAAGCATAATATGAATGTCTTTTAACTAAATATTGATATATTATCATAATAACTAGTAAAGGAATACTAAATTTTGTTTCCGGTTTAAAAACTGATAATATAGGAAAACCAATTATAATTACTCCTATTGCACCAAACAAACATATTAAGAAATTTATTATCATAGCTTCAGCCATAAGCTCTTTAGATTTTTTTACATCATTATTTACATATGCAGATTGAAGCGATGGTTGATAAGTGTTGTAAAGCGAACCTGCAAATGTAACAATTGCTGTTACTATTTGTAGTGTTATTGAATAAATTCCTGTTTCTGTTAAAGTCAGAAATGTTGAGCAAATTAATGCACTTGCTTGAGTTGTTAGATAATTTGATACTGAAACTAGACCATCTTTCCATGCATTATGCCATATAATTGAAAATGTCTTTTTAATATCTTCTTTCAAAATAGTACTACTAACATTTTTCAAATTTTCTTTATTATTTTTATAATTATAAAAATAATATTTAGCAATACTTCTATATATAAATCCATTTATAAAATATCCTAACGCTGCAGCAACTAATCCTAATCCTAAATACAATAAAATTATTGAAATAATTATTTGTAATACTCTTGAAATTACATTTGCAATGTTCATTTGAGATATTGCTCCTACGCCCCTAAGCATAGTAGCATAATACCCAAAATATAAATTTGAAAATACAGCACATGAATATATTATCCAAGCAATTATATAGTTATATCCTATCAATTCATTAGATATATTTATAATATATATAGTTCCAAAAGATATCATTATTAAAAATGCACTTAATGAAATTATTAAATATAACTTTTTACATGTTTCTATAACTTGTTTTAGCAATTTATAATTTGGAGTTCCTACTTTAGCTCTTTCGGTTCCTTCTTTCTTTAATGATGATACTCCACTCCAACAATATGCAACATTTCTAGCTAAGGTTGGATTAAAACCAAAATCAAAAAGAACTACAATATTTCCTATACTCTGAAATACATACCATAATCCTAATTGATTGCTATCTAAATATACCATCATGAAAGGCAATAATAAAAAATTACTCCCTAACGTCATAATAACACCAATATAATTCCAAATTATATCTTTATTACTCACTTTTATTTTCATATTCTTTCTCCATATTTTTCATACAAAACTTTATTATTTGATACTGAATTACACATATTAGCTAAATAATAAAACAAACAAATAGCAACATAATAGTATCCACTATTACCAATACCTTCAACAAGCATACCTATCATATAAATGAACATAAGCATTCTTATTAATGTTAATAGTTTATAATCACTACATTTTTTTGAATATTTGTCGCTTAAAAATAATATATACATATTTAATACTAAATACACAATTCCCCCTTGAAGCATAAAATCTAAATATGTATTATGACAAGTTATAAACGTTTCTGAGCCCTTAATCCAACTTTGCCACGATACTTTTACAAGTCCATGACCTTGATAAACACCATACCCATATATCGGACTTTTCTCAAAAAGCTCTAATGCAGAATTCCATATTGTAGTTCTTCCTGTTAAAGTAACATCTCTTCCCATCGTAACAAATAAACTTTCAAATAAGCCCTTACTGTTTAATATAACAATAAATATAAAAGCAAAAAAAATTACAGAAAAAAGCAATTTAAAACTTATTAATCTATAAATATTTTTATTTAATATTCTCAATTTTACTACTAATAATATAACTATAAACAGTAACCATAAATATTTTCCTGTTGCAGAATCAACTATTAGTACATTTATAGTTATAGAAATTAATATAAAAATAGAATATTTATTTTTATTAATGACTTTTGAATAAATTAATATAATCATAGCAGTAACTAAAAATACTGGTAAAAACTCATTTGGCTTACCTAATAAATATATCTGCTCAGACTCTACTGCAAATGTTGTGTCAGAAACAATTCCATTAGGAAAAAATACACATGTAATTAGATTAATAAAAACAGTTATTGTAAAATAATAGTACAAAGCCTTTATAATATTTTTAAAATTTAGGTTTTTAAATAATTCAAAAGTTAGTACAATAGCAAAAATTCCTATAGCCAATTTATATCTATATCTAAAACTGACTCCATTGATTATTGTTGATATAATTAATACTATCTCAGATAATATAATAAAAAATAATAATATTGAAAACTTTTTATTTTTTCTAAAAGCAAATAATGCCAAATAAATAAAAATTAAAACACTAAAAACTGCAAGTAATAAAATATCTCTAATATTACTTGTCCAATTAATATATTGCACTAACTTAGGTGGTAGAATAACAACCATACTAATAAAAATAAATAGTATTTTAAAATTAAAAATTTCATTTTTGTGGCATTTATTATTTAAGATACCTTTCATAAATTTATCATCACTTTCACAAACTTCTTTTTATTGATTATGTATTTACTATAAATTTACATAATCCTTGTAAATCTTCATGTTGCTTTTTAGAAATTTCATCAAATCTAATTTTAACTTTTTCCAAATTAATCTTATTTTCAATAGCTGTCCTTATTCTAATTTTCATTTCCATAATATCGTATGGATTACAATAATAAACTGCATCCTTATATAGTTCAGGCAAAGAGCATACATTAGATATCAAGCATGTTTTATTATATCTCATTGCCTCTAGTGGTGGATATCCAAATCCCTCATTAAGTGTTGGATAAAAAAACAGCTCACAATTTTCATATAATGTCTCTAATTCATCTGAATTAACATAATCTAGAAATTTAAATCTATTTAGATTATTAAGTTTCGAAAGAATTTTCTTACTACACTTACCAACAACAATAACTTTAATATCATTTAATAGTTGATCGCTAATTAAACTATCTAATGCTAACAAACCTCTATATGTATTTTTTATCCATCTGTTTCCTCCTAACATTAATATATATTTAAATTTTTTATCCTTTTTATTAAAATTATTATATTTATCAACATATTTTGCTGGCGAATAAAATACCTTTACCATATCCATATTCTTATTTGGATAATTAATATTGAAAGAATATTTAGAATGTTCTGAAACAGCAATTAAATAATCAAATTTTGCTAAAGAATTACTTTCTCGATTTTTAAGCACATTAAAATATTTATATTTAAAAACATATTTTAATACACTCTTTGTTTTATCTATAAATTTTTCATCATACATATAAGAATAATAATCTATTGGGCATTCTAATGATCTTAATCCATGAAAAACTCCTATTTTTTTAATATTTTTAGGTAAGTTAATATTATAATAATATCCTGTTTGACCAGCAAATAATACATCTATATCAGATATTATATTTAATTCCAACAACTCTTCATGTTTACTAATATTAACATACTCTATATTTTTTTCTTTTATTAAATCTAAAATCCATTTATCAATAAATTTATTTTTATTAAAAAAGACAATAACCTTTATCTCTTCATTATTATAATTACATATTTCTTTAAATATAGTCTTTGCATATTCACCTCCACCGTGAAACTTGGAAGTTCCACTTGGTTGAGATGATAATAAATCAAATAATATTTTTTTCATATATTACATCTACTCCCTAATAATATTATTACCTTTAAAAATTAAACTATCAAAATCTACCCTTTCAAATATTTCTAATTTTCCACCTCTAGTTGCATTTAGTATATTTATTTTATTTTTCTCTGAATATTTTTTTGCAACTAGATAAGATTCCATCATTGCTTCAACATTCGATATACTTCTCATATTTCTATCATAATCTTTTGAAAAATAGTCTTTTTCTATATTAGTATTTATTATTTCACCTTTTTTGCTTATTACTTTGGAATAACTACAATCAACACCTAATAAATATATCTCTTCAAATCCCATATAAGCTGCTAATTGAATAGCTGTATATGTAACAGTTGCACCATCTATAACATATAAATTGGCATAATCAGTAAATTCATTAATTCTTATAAATGGTGAATATGGCTTTTTTATAAAATAATTAATTGAATTTTCTGTTTCAATTTTATTTAATATATGCTTAAAATCGCTTGAAAAAAAGCATTCTCCCATTTTATATTGCATAATTTCTTTAAGAATATCAAACTGATCCGACTTAAATGTGAAATCTTGTAATACATAGAAATTTGGTCTCCATTCACATTCTTTAAATATGGAATGTATTTTATTACTTGCAAAGCACTTTATATTATTACTTTTTAATTTTTCTAGATCCTCACTTCTTAAGCTTGGTCCATTTCCTATTATAAAACATTTTTCACCCTTATATTTATCTTTAAATCTATCAATTAAATTGTTAGATCTAATCACATTTCTCTTATATAATTCAATTTTAATATAAAAAATAAAAATCTTAATATAGTAAAAAACTCCATGCCTTATTATTCTTTTTATCCAGTTAAAATATTTCATTATTTCCTCCAATAAGTTAATGCAATAATGGTGCTTTTGGAATAGTGTATGTTAAATCATATTCTCTTTTTCTTAATATTTTAGCCGGAACTCCACCTACTACAGTAAAATCTGGAACATCTTTTGTTACCACAGCACCAGCACATACAACACTACCTTCACCTATAATAACACCTTGAAGTATAGTCGCTCCTGTTGCAATCCATGCTCTATCCTTTATTATTATTGGTTTAAATTTTGCTTTAAATTCCTTATCATCAAGTTCATGACTTCCTGTAATAAATTTAGTATGACTTGATATATTTACATTATTACCAATTATTATTTCCCCTCTGGCATCAATCTCAACATTCCATCCTATAGAAGAATTATCTCCAATCTTAAGTCTTTTAGGTAATAACATATTTACTCGCCTATATATAACAGTATTTTTACCTATCTTCGCTCCCATCGCCCTATAAAACCATATTCTAAAATGCCTACTTGGTATTCTATTTATAACTTCATTTCCAAATAACACTATAGAATAATAAATGCACTTACATACTTTATTCATATTATCCTCCACACTCTATATCTGATTATAGAAATCTCTATATTCCCTTTGCATTTTTTTTATGGTAAATTTTTCTTTATAGGTTTTTACAGCATTTTTTTCCAGTTTATTCATAAGCTCTCTATCGTTATATAATGTTATTATAGCCTCACTAATAGCTTCCGAACTTTTACTACATACTAAAATACCATTTTCCATATTTTTAACTATTTCTGAAGTTCCATCAACATCAGTTGCAACAATAGTTTTTGAATTAGAAAAAACCTCTAATGGAATTAGCGGCAATCCTTCCCATAAAGAACTCAAAATTATTAAATCTAATTGTTTTATAATATTATTAATATCATTCCTATATCCCATAAAAATAACATTTTCCTTAACTCCTAGTTTAAAAACTAATTCTTCTAACTCTTTTCTTTCCTCACCTTCACCAACAATAAAAAAAATTATATTGCTATTTTGCTGTAAGATTCTAGGGATGGCATTAATATAATACTTCATTCCTTTTTGTTTATTCAATCTTCCAATATTCCCAATCAAAAAATATCCTTTTTTTCTATATTTATTAAATATTTCTATTTCATCTATTTTATTGTTATCTCTTTCTACCCCATTATATATAATTTTAATTTTATTTTTTTTTATATGGTACTGTTTATTAAGATTATCACTTACTCTTTCTCCAACAGCAATTATATTACTACTCCCTAATGACCATTTTGTTAAAATTTTTTTATCTGAAAATGTATTATGTGCTGTATGAACAAATTTAAATCTTTTAAAGTAGCTAAGTATCTTTACATAAAAAGCTGCCATTCTATGATGAGAATGAATAATATCTATATTTTCTCGCTTTATTATTGTATTTAATGTCTTAATTGTTAAATACATATTTCTTAAGCTCTTATTCTCTATATCAGCTATTTTATAATGCTTTATTCCCAATTTTCTTAACTGCTCCTCATGTACTCCGCCCATAGAGCATATAACTATATTATTGAAATTTTCTGTTAAATTTTCACACAACTGTAGAATTACTTTCTCAGTACCTCCTAATCCCATAGTTCTAGTGAAATATAAAATATTTTTTTTCATAATACTTTTATCCTTTATCTATCTAATATTTAAAAATTATTTTAAATATCTTTATATCATCAACTATATATCTCTTAAACATACGCTTTGGTTCTCTGCACAACCTATAAAACCATTCTAATCCAATATTTTGCATCCATTTGGGCGCTCTATTTATATTACCAGCTTCAAAATCTATACTCGCTCCAATTGCTAATGAAACAGGAACATTTAATTTTTTTCTAAATGTATATAAAAATTTTTCTTGCTTTGGAGCTCCTAAACCAACTGCTAAAATATCCGGCTTTACTTGATTTATCATATCTACTATTTGGTTTATTTCATCTTCATTATTCTCAAATCCATAACTTGGTGAATATGTTCCTACAACATTTAACTCCTTATATTTTAACTTAAGATTCTCAGCTGCTTTAGCTGCAACACCTTCTGCTGCTCCTAATAAGAATATCTTATATCCCTTTTGCGATGCGAGATTACATACTTCGGGAAATAAATCTGACCCTGAAACTTTCTCTTTTATAGGATTATTTTTAAGCTTAGATATCCAAATTAAAGGCATTCCATCTGTCAAAATTAAGTCTGCTTCCTTATAAACATCCTGAAATTCACTATCTATCTCAAGCTTAACTATATGATCTACATTAGGAGTAACAACATAACTTGGCTTTTTATTTATTATTAACTTATCAATTCTTTCAACAGCTTCTTGCATTGATAAGTTATCTACATATGTATTAAGAAATTTTATTCTACTCATATGCTATTTTCCTCCTAGATAATGTTTTTTAATTCTTTAACATTAGCAACATTAGATTTACATCCAACTAATATTTTTCCATCATTTTCGATAACATAGATATCACTTAAACCCTCAACAACAACACTATGACTAGATGATATAATTAAATTATTTCTTCCATCAACAGCCTTAGTCTTCCCAACATAGACATTACCAAAGCTATCCTTTTCTCTGTACCTATCAAGAGCTTCCCATGAACCAACATCATCCCACCCAAAATCACTTGGAATAACATAAATATCTTTAGATTTTTCCATAACAGCATAGTCAATAGAAATAGCTTCTGTTTCACTATATTGTGCCTTAATTAAATACTTAAGCCATCTTTCATCGATTTCCTCAATATCTTGTAATGCATTATATGTATTAGGTGAATATTTCTTTATTTGTTCTAATATATTTTTAGCACTCCACATAAACATTCCCCCATTCCAAAGATATGAACCCTCTAATAAATACTCTTCTGCCTTTTCTTTATTAGGTTTTTCAACAAAAGCTTCAACTTTTATAACTTCATTATTATTTATATTAGACTTTTCATCCCCATATTTAATATAACCATATCCAACCTCTGCTCTTGATGGTTTCATACCTAAAGTAACAATTGCACTTTCATTATTTTTAACAAATTCATCAGCATTATTTACAATACTTCTAAATTCATATTCATCTTTAATAAGGTGATCAGAAGGTAATACTACCATAGTTGCATCTTCATAATATTTTTTAATAACAAAAGCAGATAGTGCGATACAGGGAGCTGTATTTCTTCCTTCTGGTTCTACTATAATATTTCTTTCTGGAAGCTCTGGTAGTTGCTCTTTAACTAAATCAACATACTGCTCACCAGTACAAACAAATATCCTTTCAACTGGAATAATTGGCTTAATTCTATTTACAGTCATTTGTATCATAGTTTCATCACCAATTAAATTTAAAAATTGTTTTGGTTTTTCCTCTGTAGATAAGGGCCAAAATCTTGTTCCCTTACCACCTGCCATTATTAAAGCACATAACATAATATATTTCTCCTTTCCTAGTGAGCATTCTTATCCCCAAACAGTACTCCTACTGTCTTAAAAATTAACTTAATATCAATCCAAAGATTCCTATCTTCAACATAACTAATATCAAGCTTCATCCAATCCTCAAAATCAATATTATTTCTTCCACTTACTTGCCAATAACAAGTTAATCCTGGCTTTACAGTTAACCTTTTATACATCCATTTTTCAAACTGTTTAACTTCCTTAGGCAAGCTTGGTCTAGGTCCAACTAAGCTCATATCACCTTTTAAAACATTCCAAAGTTGTGGAAGTTCATCTAAAGAAGTTTTTCTAATAAACTTACCAACCTTAGTTACTCTAGGATCATCCTTCATTTTAAACATAGGTCCAGACATTTCATTTTGATGTGCTAACTTTTCTTTAAGCTCTTCTGCATTTACAACCATAGATCTAAACTTGTACATATCAAATAATTGTCCATTTTTACCAACTCTTTTTTGCGAGAAAAATATAGGTCCTTTTGAAGTGAATTTAACTGTACATGCTACTATTGCAATAACTGGACTTAATAAAAACAATCCACTTCCAGCTCCTATAATATCTATTCCTCTTTTACAAATCTCATAAAACTTTAAGTTTTCTTTATTTTCTTCTATATTTTCTAACTCAATTTTAAGCCCTTCCACTCATGTCCCCCCACTTCTTTCTATAATATAAACCCCTAAAACATTATCATTTGTAAAGTATTATTCATTTCCGTAGTAATATTGATATTTATTTCTTGTATTATCTACTGCATGTAAAACAGTTCCGATAATATCAGCATTAACTTTCTTTAAAGTATTAACTGTATTTTGAACTTCATCCTTTTTAGTAACACCAGCTCTAACAACAACTAAAGTTCCATCAACTTTTGTTGATAAAATTTGCGCATCAGCAACAGCTTGTACTGGTGGTGTATCTAATACTATATAATCAAAATGTTCTTTCATTTCCTTTAAAAATGCAGTCATTGCTTTAGATGCTAACATTTCTGCAGGATTAGGTGGAACCTTTCCAGCTGTTATAATGCTAAGATTTTTATTATAACAATGAGCTACATCCATAACCTTTTGCTTTTGAAGTAAAATATCAGAAATTCCATATGTATTAGTAATTCTGAAGTTTTTATGCATAGAAGGTTTTCTCATATCACAATCTACTAATAAAACCTTTGCTTCACCTTCTGCTAAAGTTAATGCTAAATTACCTGAAGTAGTAGACTTACCATCCCCAGGGTTTGAACTAGTTACTACTATAGTCTTATATTCTTTATCAAAAGAAGAATATTGAATATTAGTTTTTAAGCTTCTATAAGCTTCTGCAGCTACAGACTTTGGATTTTTTTCAACTATAAACATTTCTCTTTACCTCCTATACTATATCAACATCAGGAATAGCTCCAAGTACTGGTATACCTAAATCTTTTTCAAGCTGATCTTTATTCTTATATGTATTATCTAAATATTCTAGTAAGAAAACTAAACCTACACTTACCATTAAGCCTAATAAAAATGCTATTGCAATATTAATCTTTTTATTTGGACTTACCGGTTCCTCTGGAAGTTCAACTTCTTCAATAACTCTTACATTACCATTAGGAACTAAATCCTTAGCCGTAATTATAAATTCATCTGTTATATTTTTTAACACATCTTTAGCTTCATTAGGATTTTTACTCTTATACTTTATTTCTAGTATTTGTGTACTTGTAATTGGATTTACAGTTAGTTTTTCTAAAATATCCTTTGTTTCTAATTCATCATAATTTAATCCACTAATTGCTCGCCCTACTAAATCCTTAGTTTTTATCGCCTGAGCATAAGTTTGTAATAATTGTTGGTACATATTAATATCACTACTATTATAAGATGCATCATCACTTTCCTCTTTACCTACAAACACTTTAGTGCTTGTTTCATATACTGGATCAATTACAAAAAAGCTTAAAACTCCTGATATTATAGTAGCTGTTAAAGTTATTGCTACTATCATTATCCAACGTTTTTTTATTGCTTCGAAAATTTCCGACAGACTAATTACTTGTTCTTCCATTTCATTCATTTAATTTACACTCCTTATCATCGTGACAACCAATATAAAGTTAAAAAATATAATTTCATCAATAATTCATATTAGGATTTTAGTTGTCAAACACTTGTAATAATATTAAGTTAAAATAGTTTTAAATTTAAAATACTAAACTCTAAACTTTAATTTTTTCTAAAATTCAACATTAGGAATAACTCCAAGAACAGGAATTTCCATTTGTTCTTCAATAGATTTCTTGCTTTTAAAAGTATTATCTAAATACATAAATCCTAATACTCCACCTACACCTGCTATTAATCCTAAAATTAATGCAAGTCCAACAATCATAATCTTTTTACTAAGCAAATCACCATGATTAACATGTACTTGCTCTAAAACCTTTATATTAACAGTTGGATATAATTCCTTAGAATAAGCAATTAAGTTTTCAGTAGTAGAATAAAGTAAATCATAACTTTGCTGAGGATTTAAACTTTTATAACTCATTTCAATAATTTGAGTATTAGTAATTGGATTAACAGTAAAATTACTAATTACTGAATCATAAGTTATTTTCCCATCCTTATTACTTAAATAATTAACTTTAGAATCATTTATCGATTTGCTAATAAGCTTTTTACTTTTTATAACTTCAGAATAGGTAGTAATTAATCTTTGATACAAAGTAATTTCCTCATTGTTATAACTTTCTGTAGTATTTTGGAATTTTTGCTTACCAATAAATACTTTTACATTTGCTTCGTATTCCTGTTTCATTAAAAAAGTTGTATATAAACTACTAATTAATATAAAGCTTAATACAACTAAAATTATTTTTTTCCAATTCTTTTGTATTTCTTCCAAATATTCCGTAATATTTACCATTTATCCCCCTATTTTCCAATTCTCTATTAATATTCTTCTTGCAATTGAAATTATAGCATAAAATTTAATTTTTATCTCTCCCAAATATTCTGTAATATTTACCATTTATCCCCTTATTTTCCAATTTTCTATTAGTATTCTTCTTGCAATTGAAATTATAGCATAAAATTTAATATTGAAAAATCAATGCTAAATGCAATTAGTCTCAAAAATGTAAACGTATTTTCGACTTTTTTTGCAATATTTTAGAATTACTTTTTTCTGTAATTATCTTTTTTTACTTATATTAACTTTTTTTCTTGCTTCTTATTTAATATACTGCTTTTTAGTTATTTTTACATTTAATAAATTTTTTAAAGCTTGTCGTAATTTGCAATAAAGTTTTTTTTAATTTTAACAATTTAGAAACATTTATATTATTTTGTAGATATTCCACATAAACTTTTTCTATAAATCCTGGAAATTATATAGTATAATGAACGCAAGTTCTTAGAACGAATGTTCTAAAGCTAAATAAAAAAATGGGGTGATGCTTTTTGAATAATTATAATAACGAAATTAAACTTAACTCAAAAAGACTACTTGATATAATTTTAAATGCCAAAAATAAAGATTCCGATTCTATACTTTTTTTAATTAATAAATATAAACCACTTATAATAAAATACTCAATATCTTATATATTAAAAAATTATGATAAGGAAGACCTAATTCAAATAGGAACAATAGCAGTAATTAAAGCAATAGAAAAATATGATATATCTCATGGTGAAGACTTTATTGATTGTTATATAATTAATTCAATTAAAAATACTTATAGAAATTTAGCTCGCGCTAATATCAAATACCAAAGTGAATCAAGCCTTAATATTTCAGTTGATGAAGACACAGATATCCAATCATTATTACCTGATGATTATAATTTAGAAAATGACATAATTAAAACTATGCAACATGTTGATCTAAAAAATCTACTTAAATCACTAACTCTAGAGGAGTATACCCTTATAAAAGAAGCTTACCTTACTGAAAGTTCAAACCTTTATAAATATTGCATTACAAATAATTTAAATTACCATAAGAAAAGAAGAGAATTAATAGCATTATTATCAAAACTAAAAATTAAACTTAGTAAATAAAATTATCATTTAAGAAAACCTTTTCTAAATAAAGTTATTCTTAAATAAAAAATATCTACATTATATATAGATATTTTTATCTATTATAAATGTAGATATTTTTTCATATTAATAATTTATATAACTCTTAAAGTATATTATCATTAAATTTTATTATTAAACTATATTACT
>PPYE01158022.1_pt1 | contig 20666 bp, 15 predicted proteins | sample 1559881 | NCBI WGS metagenome assembly PPYE01 (sample SAMN08240022, study PRJNA423297) | Human gut metagenome, whole genome shotgun sequencing project.
GATAAGTTCATGCAATTCCCGGGGATAATTTGTGGATAATGTGGAGAGCAGATAAGAAATGTGGAAAAAGATTTAGAAAGTGCTTGAAATGTACGGGAATTTGTGATAAATTATTTGTGTTGTCAAAATAGATAATCCTCCTTAGCTCAGTCGGTAGAGCACTCGGCTGTTAACCGAGTTGTCGTTGGTTCGAGTCCAACAGGGGGAGCTTGGAAAGCCCGTAAATTTAACGTTTACGGGCTTTATTTATTTTCGCGGGCAACGACCGAAGTGGAACGTAGACTTGCCGTGAGAGTCAAAGGCCATCGGACTGGAGGATCCGGATGGAGTCGCTTTGCAGGTCAGGAATATGGTTCGGGATCGGGATGCAATAAAGCCGGATCTGACTTTTGAAGCAACAAAAAGGCAATTTTCCAAGAAGAATCCTCCTTTGGGCGAAGTACAGATGAAAACTCTGGGAATTATGACACATGATGGTGTTTATACAAATCTGGGTCTTCTCCTTTCAGATCAATGTGTGCATACGATCAAGGTGACAGCTTTTGAAGGAACGACTCAAAGTCAGTTTATAGAAAAATGCTCTGAAATTCTGTTTAGAAATAGTTCGGCGGCAGGGGAAAATACCTGGTATTTTTTCCAGATAATATTCAGGCCGGATTCCAGCTTTGGTTCCAGAGGCCGAAAGCAGAGACGGCTGTCTTCGGAGGTATCTGTAAGATGATCCAGAGTGATCGCATATCCGATTCCTGCATCAACCATGAGCGCCGCATTATAAACAAGATTAAATGTTGTGACAATATTCAGCTTTTCAAAGTCAGTTGCAAACCAATCGGAAAATTCGTTTCCGGTCTGGTGAGGTGAGATTGCCTGCCTGGAACAGATCAGGGGAAGATCAAGAAGATCTTCTTTTTTTATACGTTCCTTTCTGGCGAGAGGGCTGGATTTTGGCATGATTACGCCCCAGACGTCTTTTTCGCGAGGGTTTATATAATTGTACCTGGAAATGTCTGCCGGCTGGATCAATATGCCGAAGTCCAGCAGCCCTTTGTCCAGCCGTTCTGTTACATCGGACGCATTTCCACTGTACAGGTGAAAGTGTATGTCAGGATAAGAATCCCGCAGTTCTCTTATGATTTCAGCGACTTCAAGCATCGCCCGGGTCATCCACCATAGAAATAATTTCCTCTGCCCTTTTGCGAAAACGCATACCTTCGGGAGTAAGAGTTACGTTGTGGCTCTTACGCACTAAAAGCTGTGTCCCAAGCTCTGTCTCCAGATCCTTAATCTGTCTGGACAATGTAGGCTGTGTCAGATGAAGAAAATTGGCGGCAGCGGTGATATTGCCCTCCCGGGCTACAGCCAGAAAATAGCGAAGTACACGGATTTCCATAAAGCATTCCTCCCTGCTGGATTTAGTACCAGGTTCAGGGTAAGGGTAGGTAACATTTTGTGATATGCGCGTCAAGCATATCATAAAATAAAAACAAGGTATTTGCTATTAATATTTCCAGGAGTTAGGATACAGATAAGAAGGAAATAATTATTTGTGATCCAGAAGGGAGACTTGATAATGAAGAAAGAATTAGATTTAACGCAGGAATGGGACAAGACATTTCCCAAAAGTGAAAAAGTGAATCATCGTAAAGTAACATTCCGCAACAGATACGGGATTACCCTTGCCGCAGATCTCTATGAGCCGAAGGAGGCTGCAGGGAAGCTGGCGGCGCTGGCAGTGTGCGGGCCATTCGGAGCGGTAAAGGAGCAGGCGGCAGGACTTTATGCACAGACAATGGCAGAGCGCGGTTTTCTGACTATCGCCTTTGATCCGTCCTTTACGGGAGAGAGTGGCGGAATGCCGCGCTATATGGCGTCTCCGGATATCAATACCGAGGATTTTCAGGCGGCGGTGGATTTTCTTTCCGTACAGGACCATGCAGACCCGGAAAAGATCGGGATCATCGGCATATGTGGCTGGGGTGGAATGGCTCTCAATGCGGCAGCGCTGGATACCAGAATTAAAGCTACGGTGGCCTCGACCATGTATGATATGACACGTGTAAATGCAAAAGGATATTTTGATGCGGAAGATTCGGCAGACATCCGCTATGAAAAGAAGAAAGCCCTGAACGCACAGCGGATTTTAGACTATAAAAGCGGAAGCTATGCCCCGGGCGGCGGGGTGGCAGACCCTCTGCCAGAAGGTGCGCCGTTTTATGTCAAAGACTATCATGACTACTATAAAACCAGGAGGGGGTATCACGCACGTTCTCTCAACTCGAACAGCGGGTGGAATGTGACCGGCTGCATGTCTTTTATGAATCAGCCGATCCTGCAATATACAAACGAGATACGCAGCGCGGTCCTGATCATTCATGGAGAGAAGGCACATTCCTGTTACTTCAGCAAAGACGCTTATGCGGACATGGTAAAGGATAACCCATATGCTGACAATAAAGAGCTGATGCTCATTCCGGGAGCTGTCCATACAGATCTCTATGACCGGCTGGATGTGATTCCGTTTGACAAAATGGAAGAATTTTTCCACAGGGCATTGGAGTAAGGGGGAGTTTCCGTGAATGGACTAACAGAAGAACAGCTCCTGCTCAGGAACCTCACAGATGCGGGATGCGGTGCTGAGGATATTGAGCGATATCTGAAGCTGAGAGCAAAAGGAAAGGAGCAGGAGATGCTCCGTTTTCTGCTTGCGCATCGGGCAAAATTACTGGATCAGGTCCATGAAAGCCAGGAAAAGCTGGACTGTCTGGATTATCTGATCTACAGCATGAAAAGAGGCAAAAAAGACCGGAGGTGAAAAAGATGAACGGTACTGCTGTTTTTAATTTAAAGAATGCAGAGAACGGAAGAGAACAGGCAATAACGGACGGCAAAGTACGGTCCGCAGGGGTGTCCTGCTACTACATGAAAGAGATTGATGATTTTCTGCCGAAGGTTATGCGCAGGCCCGTGCTGGTGCAGAATGAGATCCATCCCTATTATCAGGACAGGAAAGTAACGGCGCACATACAGAGACTGGGGATTGCCGTGCAGGCATGGTATCCGCTTGGCGGACGCGGATATACCGAAGCGTTGCTGGGAAATAAGATCCTTGGCTGTATCGGAAAAAAATATGGAAAATCATCGGCACAGATTGTTCTAAGATGGGAGCTCCAGAACGGGGTGGCCGTAATTCCCGGGTCGGGGAATCCGGAGCATATCAAAGAAAATATTTCGCTGTTTGATTTTGAACTTTCCGGGGAAGATATGGAAATAATCGCCGGCCTGAATAGAGATGAGAAGCATGACTGGTACTAAAATGGAGATAAAAACATATTGACACAGTGTCAGAATAGTGATATATTACAAATGGTGACACAGTGTCAGAATGAAGGCGTAAGCTTCATGAATGAGTTAGGAGTGAATGTAAATGAGTAAAAAGGTACTAATCGCATATTTTTCAGCAAGCGGTGTGACTGCCAGAGTGGCAAAGACAATGGCGGACGCGGTGGGAGCGGATCTGTATGAGATCTGCCCGGAACAGCCATATACTTCTGCCGATCTGAACTGGATGGATAAAAAGAGCCGCAGCACAGTGGAGATGAATGACCCTGCATGCAGACCGGCTATAGCCGGAGAGGTGCAGAACATGGATCAGTATGATACGGTACTGGTCGGATTCCCTGTCTGGTGGTATGTGGAACCCCGTATTGTAGATACTTTCCTGGAGAGCTATGATTTTAGCGGTAAAGAGATGATTCCGTTTGCGACTTCCGGAGGCAGCGGTATCGGAAAAGCGGAAAAAAGCCTGAAGGATCACTGCCCGGCAGCAGTATGGAAGAAAGGACAGCTTTTAAACGGTGCAGGGGCGGCGGACTGGATAAAAAGCATACTGTAAAATAATTTAGGAAGCCTTACCGGCCGGGAAAGAGGGAAAAGTTATGCCAAAAGGATCAGAAGAACTGACGAATGCAAGAAAAGACGAAATTATCAATGCCTGTGCGTCTCTTTATAAGACGATGGGATTTAAAGACATTACGATACGGGATATCGGGGCGGAGACCTCGTTTACCCGTACAGCCATCTATAATTATTTTCAGACAAAAGAAGAAATTTTTCTGGCACTGCTGCAAAGAGAGCATGAAGCATGGATCTCCAATCTGGAGGAGATAACCAGAGAGCACGAGACAATGACAATCGGAGATTTTTCAGATGCGATTGCAGGGTCCCTGGAAAAGCGGGGATGCATGCTAAAGCTGATGTCGATGAATCTGTATGATATGGAGGGAAACAGCCGGATGGATAATCTGGTGGCTTTTAAGGTGGTGTATGCACAGGCCCTGCGTTCGGTCAGCGGCTGCCTGGAAAAATTTTTCCCGCAGATGACGCCAGGTGATATTCAGGAGTTTCTGTATGTTTTTTTCCCCTTTCTGTTTGGAGTTTATCCGTATACGACAGCTACAGATAAACAGAAAGAAGCCATGGAACTGGCTCATGTTAATTATGCGCAGTATTCTGTTTATGAAATTGTGAGATCTTTCGTCTCAAGGATACTGCAGACATTCAATAAAGAACATCACTGAAAAGAATAGAAAAAATGTAAAGGCATGGTTGCCGGAGGAATCAAAAGTGGAATATAGAATACATCAAAAAACCGGAGATAAGATCAGTATCATCGGACTGGGAACCGGACCGGTCTTCGATATGCAGGAGAGGGAAGCGGTTCGGACATTGTCATATGCATTTGAAAATGGGATCAATTATATAGATTTTGCAACGGCAGGGGCAGAAACATTCCGGTATGCAGGAGAGGCATTTGCTTCTGTGCGGAAGGAACTGCTTTATCAGGTCCATTTCGGAGCGAATTATGAAACGGGAGAATATGGATGGACAACGGATCTGGAGACTGTCAGGCGCCAGATAGACTGGCAGCTGAAGGAGCTGAAAACAGATTACATTGATTATGGATTTATCCATTGTCTGGATGCAAAGTCTGACTGGAAGGATTATCAGGAAAATGGGATACTTGAGTATCTGCAGGAGATGAAAGCTGCCGGCGTAGTAAAACATATCGGTCTGTCTTCTCATACGCCTGCGCTTGCCAGGCTGGTTTTGGATACAGGAATTGTGGATCAGCTGATGTTTTCGATCAATCCTGCCTACGATTACCAGCATGGGGACTATGCGAGAGGCAGTGCCAGCGAGCGGATGGAGCTTTATCGCCGCTGTGAGGCAGAAGGAATAGGAATTTCTGTTATGAAGCCGTATTCCGGCGGGCAGCTGTTGAATAAAGACACGTCTCCCTTTGGGCAGGCGCTGACAACCTGCCAGTGCATCCAGTATGCACTGGACAAGCCGGGAGTACTGACCGTGCTTCCGGGGGTACGGAGTCTGGAAGATGTAAAGGAAATACTTGGTTTTCTGGACGCGCCGGAAAGCGAGAAGGATTATTCCGTGATCGGAACTTTTACACCCAAAGATGTGTCCGGAGCATGCGTGTACTGTAATCACTGCCAGCCCTGCCCGGCAGGTCTGAATATAGGGCTGATCAACAAATACTATGACCTGGCGGTGATCGGAGATACGCTTGCGGCGGATCACTATGAGAAACTGGAAAAAACAGCATCTGACTGTATTTCCTGCGGACATTGTGACAGACGGTGCCCGTTCCATGTGGGGCAGTCAGAGAGGATGAAAAAAATAGCCGGATATTTTGGGAAATAGTGAAAAAGAGTTGACAGCCGGGGAAGAATATGATATTTTATCTAAAGACTGCCGAAGACAGCAGGTGCGAAAGCGTAAGTAGAGATACGCCTGCCGAGGAGAGTTAGATTCGCGTGTTGAATTTATGAGTCCTCCATGTCTATTGGCATGGAGGCTTTTTATATTTCCTGAAAGCAGTCAAAAATCTTATAAGGAGGTATATTATTCGTGGCAAAAGTGGAATTAAAACAACCAATCGTACAGGCTATTGCAGAAGATGTCAAAGACGCAGCAAGCGTTGTGCTGGTAGACTACCGCGGACTGACAGTTGCGCAGGATACAGAACTGCGTAAACAGTTAAGAGAAGCTGGGATCACCTACAAGGTTTATAAGAACACAATGATGAAAAGAGCGTTCGAAGGAACAGATTTTGCTGTTCTGGATGAGCATCTGGAAGGCCCGAGTGCGATCGCTGTGTCCAAAGATGATGCAACAGCACCGGCAAGAATTCTCTGCAAATTTGCAAAAGACGCAAAGGCCCTGGAGCTGAAAGCGGGTGTGGTTGAAGGCACATTATATGATGTGGACGGACTGACAGAACTGTCTAAGATCCCATCAAGAGAAGAACTGCTGTCCAAGCTGCTTGGAAGCCTGCAGTCACCGATCACCAACCTTGCACGTGTCCTGAACCAGATTGCAGAAAAGGGCGGCGCAGAGAACTGCGAAGCTGCTCCAGCTGAGGAAGCGGCAGAAGAAGCTCCTGCAGCAGAGGAGGCTCCGGCAGAGGAGGCACCTGCAGCAGAAGAAGCACCGGCAGAAGAGTAAACCGGAAGAAACAAAATAACAAAAATAAAAATGGAGGAAAATAAAATGGCAAAAATGACAACAGCAGAATTTATTGATGCTATCAAAGAGTTATCTGTATTAGAGTTAAATGATCTTGTAAAAGCTTGCGAAGAAGAATTTGGCGTATCTGCAGCAGCAGGCGTTGTAGTAGCAGCAGCAGGCGGAGATGGAGCTGCAGCAGCAGAAGAGAAGGATGAGTTTGATGTAGAACTGGTATCCGCTGGAGCATCCAAGGTAAAAGTTATCAAAGTTGTTCGTGAGATCACAGGTCTTGGACTGAAAGAGGCTAAGGCTCTGGTAGACGAAGCTCCGAAGGTAGTAAAAGAGGCTGTTTCCAAGGCAGAGGCTGAGGAGATCAAGGCTAAACTTGAGGCTGAAGGCGCTGAAGTTAACATGAAATAATTGCAGACCGGAAGGTTTGTCAAAATGGGGACGTACACTTTTTGTAAAAGTGTACGTCCCCATTTGTCGTTATGACACTTTACCAAGAAGGATGGCCTCCAGAACCAGGATGGTCAGAAACAGGAGGTTCCAGGCGGTGAAAACCTTTAAGAAGCGCCGTTTGCTTCCGGGATACTTTTTTGTTACGATTTTATAAGAAATCAGGCTTGCCAGGGAGGCAATCAGTGTTCCTAGTCCGCCCAGGTTTACCCCTGTAAGGAGCGGCTGTATCTGTCCGGTAAAGCCGGAGAGGAGAATTGCTGCCGGTACGTTGCTGATGATCTGGCTGACCAGGATTCCTGCCAGCAGTTCCTGGCCGGTGACAGCCTGAACAAGGGCGTCGCTGACGAGAGGGATGCGTTTCATATTTCCTACAAAGATAAAGAAAAAGAGGAATGTAAAAAGGAGGAAATAGTCTACCTCCAGATAAAGCCTGCGGTCCAGGAGCGCCACGGCGGCTGCCACACAAATAAGTACCGGAAGGTATGGCAGGATGTGGAAGACCACTAAAAGACACAGGAGAAGGAGGACTAGGAAGGGCAGGACTTCCATAGCCATACGCCTTTTATCTGGATGCCAGTCTGTACCTGCAGCTACCTCCATCAGTGGCTCGTCCCGGCCGATGATGCATACTGCCAGAAGAAGTGCAAGAGACAGGCCGGCATAGGGCAGTACAGCTGCAGCAAACTGACTGATCGTAAGGCCTGAGATAGAGTATAAATACAGGTTCTGGGGATTGCCGATAGGGGTGGCCATGCTCCCCAGATTTGCTCCGATTGTCTCCAGAACTGCCAGCTTTACGATCCGGTCCTCATGCCCGGTCATCCGGAATACCAGCATGGTAAATGGAATAAAGGTAAGTAATGTGACGTCATTTGTGATAATCATGCTGGAAAAGAAGCAAAGGAGTACCATAATTGCTGACAGGGCTCGCAGGCTGTCTGCCCGCTTAAGAAGCGCATGCCCCAGCAAAGTGAAAAGCCCTTTGGATCTGAGCCCGGCCACCAGGATCATCAGGCAGAACAGGAGCGCTATGGTTCTCCAGTCCGGATAGGTAAAATATGCTTCATCGGGCCGCACAAGAAAAGCGGACAGGATGGCCAAAAGGAGTGCGGCACAAAATACAGTTTCATTTTTCAGGATGTTTTTCAGGATTGTCTTTGCCATTTCTATTTCTCCATGCGGGCGGTATTATGTCGGAGCAAACTGGCTGTTGTACAGGTTGGCATAGAAACCGCCTTTTGCCAGCAGTTCTTCATGGGTTCCCTTTTCGATGATATGTCCCTGATCCATGACCAGGATCACGTCTGCGTTCTGGATAGTGGAGAGCCGGTGGGCGACGATAAAGCTGGTGCGGCCCTTCATCAGGTTCTCGAAGGCCCGCTGGATCCGGAGTTCTGTCATGGTGTCGATGGAGGAGGTGGCCTCGTCCAGGATCAGCATCGGTGGCAGGCACAGCATGATGCGGGCGATGCAGAGCAGCTGCTTCTGGCCCTGGGACAGATTTTCACCGCCTTCGGTGATGATGGTATCGTACCCGTTCGGCAGGCGCATGATAAAGTTGTGGGCGTAGGCCTTCTTTGCGGCTTCGATGATTTCCTCTTCCGGGGCGTCGGGGCGGCCATAGGCGATGTTGTCCCGGATAGAAGTGGAACGGAGCCAGGTCTCCTGGAGAACCATTCCGTAGCTGCTGCGAAGAGACTGGCGGGTCAGATTCCGAATGTCGCAGCCGTCCACTATGATGGATCCGGAGCGGACGTCATAGAACCGCATCAGCAGGTTGATCAGCGTAGTCTTCCCGCAGCCGGTGGGACCGACGATGGCGATGCGCTGCCCCGGCGTTACATGCAGATTTAAGTCCTGGATCAATGGAATGTCCGGTGCGTAGGAAAAGTCTACATGCTCCAGGCGGATATCTCCTTTTGGATCGGATAGTACTTTGGCGTTTTCCGGCTCCGGGGTCTCGGCAGCCTCATCCAGAAATGCAAAGACTCTGGCGGCGGAGGCGATGGAGTTCTGGAATTCGGTCAGCACACTGGTGATATCATTGAACGGTTTGGTGTACTGATTGGTGTAGCTTAGGAAGCTGGAAAGCTGTCCTACTGTCAGCATCCCCCGGATTACACCGAAGCAGCCGGCGATGGTCACACCTGCATAGATGCAGGAGTACATAAACCGGGTGGAGGGGTTGGTGATGGAAGAGAAGAAGGTAGCTTTTAAGGAATATCCGGAAAGCCGTTCGTTGATCTCTTCAAACTCCCGGACCGCTTCCTCCTGATGCCCGAAGGCCTGCACTACTTTGATGCCGCCCAGCATCTCGTTGGTAAAGCCGGTCAGTTCCCCGCGGGTTTCGGACTGCTTCTTGAACATGGTGAAGGATTTTCTGGAAATAAAGTTGGCCACCAGGAAGGACATGGGGCTTAAAACCACCACGACCAGGGTGATCCAGGGATTGATGCTGAGCATAAAGCCGATGGTGCCAAGGATGGTGACGCTGCTTGTGAACACCTGGGTAAAGCCCAGAAGCAGGCCGTCGGAAAACTGATCAATATCCGTGATGATCCGGCTGATCAGATCTCCGGAGGAGTGGCGGTCCACATAGGACAGGGGCAGCTCCTGGAGATGCTCGAAGGCCTGGGTGCGTAAGGATCGCACAATCCGGTAGGTGATCAGATTATTGACATGGTTCATGGTCCATTGGGCAATGGCTGTGATGGAAATGGAAACTGAGATGCCGGTGATCAAGGTAAAGAGGGTCTGGAAATCTACCAGGTTTTCTCCGGCGATCGCATCCACCGCGTGCCCGGTCAGGATCGGAACGTATAAAGTCAGGGCGACGGTCAGAACGGACAGGACGAGGGATAAAACCACCAGTGGCAGGTAAGGACGGATGTACCGGAGGATCCGCCGCAGTGTCTGAGGGTTCTGTGTGTTTTTTCGATTAAGCATGAATGCCTGCCTCCTTTCTGACAGATTGTGATGCGCAGATTTCCTGATAGACAGGATTGGTTTCCAGAAGTTCCCGGTGGGTGCCGCATCCGGCGATATGTCCGTCTTCCATGACAAGGATTCTGTCTGCGCTTTTGACGGCGGAAACCCGCTGGGAGATCAGGAATACGGTGCTGTGACCGGTAGACTCCTTTAATGCTTTGCGGAGCCTTGCGTCTGTGGCGAAGTCCAGGGCGGAAGCGCTGTCGTCCAGGATCAGGATTTCCGGCGCGCCTACCAGAGCGCGGGCAATGGTGAGGCGCTGCTTCTGTCCGCCGGACAGATTGGAGCCTCCCTGCTGAATGGCAAGATCAAGTCCCAATCCTTTTGCATCCACAAAATCCTTTGCCTGGGCAATTGTGAGAGCCTGGTAAATCTCTTCGTCAGAGGCGTCCCGTTTTCCCCACTGCATATTCTTGCGCAGGGAGCTGGAGAATAAGGCGGCTTTCTGGGGGACGATACCGATATGCCGGCATATGGAAGCGGGCGCCAGCCGGCGGATATCCTGTCCGAACAGCCGGATGGTTCCTTCGGTGCTGTCGTAAAAGCGGGGGATGAGGCTTGCCAGTGTAGACTTCCCGGAGCCGGTTCCTCCGATAATACCGATGGTTTCCCCTGGCATAGCGGTGAAAGAAAGACCCTGCAGAGTCTTGGATTTTGCCCCGGCGTAAGTAAAACCGACATTTTCAAATGCCACGGCAGGGATATTGCCGCAAGAAGGATCCGGGATTTCCAGTGGCGTTCCTTCGGCTGAGATGGAGGACTTTTGTTCAAAAATAGTGTTGACCCTGGAAAGGCTTGCCATGGCCCGGGACAGCAAAATGATCAGATTTGCCAGCTTGACAAGCTCGGTCAGAATCTGTGACATGTAGTTGATCAAAGCAATAATCTGTCCCTGGGTCAGCCTTCCGGCATCTACCTGGTGCCCGCCGAAATACAGGATGGCTATGATACCCAGGTTGATGATCACATAGGTCATGGGATTCAGAAGTGCAGATATTTTCCCGACAAAAACCTGTTTCTTATAAAAATCTGCAGTTTCATCCTGAAATCTTGCTTTTTCTGACTCCTGTCTGGAAAAGGCCCGGATCACCCGGATTCCCAGCAAATTTTCCCGGGTGCTTAAAAGGATCTTGTCCAGCTGTTTCTGTACCTTCTTATATAAAGGCATGCTGATCAAAAGGATAGCGAATACTACCACCAGAAGTGCGGGAATGGTGACGGCAAACGGAACCGCCGCTTTTATGTCTACGGTAAAGGCCATGATCATGGCGCCGATGACAACGAAGGGAGAGCGAAGGAACAGGCGGAGAAACATATTGACTCCGTTCTGGACCTGGTTTACGTCTACGGTCATCCGGTTGATCAGCGTGGAAGTCCCGATGGTGTCGATCTCCTGATAGGACAGACTGTTAATATGCGTAAACAGGTCGCGCCGGATCATCTTTCCTGTGGAAATAGCGGATTTTGCAGCAAAGTACTGGGCGGTCAAAGAGAAAGTAAAGCCGATGATTCCAAGAAGAATCATAAGGCCGCCCATTTTCCAGAGATAAGCGGGGTTTTTGCCTGCTATGCCGATGTCGATCATTCTTGCGACTACCAGAGGAATAAAAAGCTCGAAGGTCGCTTCCAGCATTTTAAACAAGGGAGCCAGCAGAGTGATGACTGGATGGTGTTTTAAATAGCTCATTAATCGTTTCATAAAGAAAACTCTCCTTTTTATCAGTACAGGTGCTCAAAGATATCTTTTCTTTCCTATATAATATAAAAATGTGCTCGGAAGATATCGGTTTATTTTACCATATTAGGAAGGCGACGGGAACTGTAATTAGAAAATTCATAAAAATTCGTTGACAAGCCTTGACAAGGTATGATAATATAAAAAATGCGCTATTGTGGAAACTTATGCCATAAATCCTTGTATACAAGAGAGAAAACATGAGAAATCCACAGGTTTTGCAACTGTTATGGGCGACTCGTAGCCCGACAAAAAATATATGAGGAGTGAAACGTCAATATGGAGAAAAACAGAATTCGTCCCATCAAAAGCGGAAAGAGTTCACGCATGAGCTATTCCAGGCAAAAAGAAGTGCTTCAGATGCCGAATCTGATCGAAGTCCAGAAGGATTCATATCAGTGGTTCCTGGATGAGGGATTAAAAGAAGTGTTTGATGACATTTCTCCGATTGCTGATTACAGCGGTCATTTAAGTCTGGAATTTGTTGACTTTACCTTGTGCGAGGACGATGTGAAATACTCGATCGAAGAGTGTAAGGAGCGGGATGCAACTTATGCGGCACCGCTGAAGGTAAGGGTAAGACTTCATAATAAAGAAACAGATGAGATCAACGAGCATGAGATCTTTATGGGTGATTTGCCGCTGATGACCAGTACCGGTACGTTTGTGATCAATGGTGCCGAGCGTGTCATCGTAAGTCAGCTGGTGCGTTCACCTGGTATTTATTATGCGATCGCACATGATAAATTAGGCAAAAGATTGTTTTCTTCTACCGTGATCCCGAACCGCGGGGCATGGCTGGAGTATGAGACTGATTCCAATGACGTTTTTTATGTACGAGTAGATAGAACTAGAAAGGTACCGATCACTGTGCTGATCCGTGCGCTGGGAATCGGTACAAATCCGGAGATCATCGAGCTGTTTGGCGAAGAGCCGAAGATCATGGCGAGCTTTGAAAAGGATGCGGCAACCAACTATCAGGAAGGACTTCTGGAACTGTATAAGAAGATCCGTCCGGGAGAGCCGCTGGCAGTTGACAGTGCAGAAAGCCTGATCACCAGCATGTTCTTTGACCCGAGACGTTATGACCTGGCGAAGGTAGGAAGATACAAGTTTAATAAAAAACTGATGCTCCGCAACCGTATCAGCGGCCATGTGCTGGCGGAGACGGTTGCAAGCCCGATCACCGGCGAAGTGATCGCGGAAGCAGGAACCAAGGTGACCAGAGAGCTGGCAGACCAGATCCAGAATGCGGCAGTTCCTTATGTGTGGATTGAGCGTCCGGACGAGGAGAGGAACATTAAAGTCCTTTCTAATATGATGGTGGATCTTACATCTATCGTAGATGTGGATCCGGAAGAAGTAGGGGTTACGGAGCTGGTATATTATCCGGTTCTGGCGGGAATCCTGGAAGAGACGGCAGGCGATGTGGATGAACTGAAGCATGCCATCAGGAGGGATATCCATGACCTGATCCCGAAACACATCACAAAAGAGGACATCCTGGCTTCCATCAACTACAATATCCATCTGGAGTATGGCCTTGGAAATGATGACGATATCGACCACCTGGGCAACCGGCGGATCCGTTCTGTAGGCGAACTTCTGCAGAACCAGTACCGGATCGGACTTTCCAGACTGGAGAGAGTGGTAAGAGAACGTATGACCACACAGGATCTGGAGGGAATCTCCCCTCAGTCCCTGATCAATATCAAGCCGGTAACGGCAGCAGTGAAGGAGTTCTTTGGATCCTCCCAGCTGTCCCAGTTCATGGATCAGAACAACCCGCTGGGTGAGCTGACGCACAAGAGACGTCTGTCTGCCCTGGGACCGGGAGGTCTGTCCAGAGACCGTGCCGGATTCGAGGTGCGTGACGTACACTATTCCCACTATGGAAGAATGTGTCCGATCGAGACGCCTGAAGGTCCGAACATCGGTCTGATCAACTCCCTGGCATGCTATGCCAGAATCAATCAGTACGGATTCGTAGAGGCTCCGTACCGCAAGATCAACCACGATGATCCGAAAAATCCGGTGGTTACGGATGAAGTCGTATACATGACGGCGGATGAGGAAGATAATTACCACGTGGCACAGGCCAATGAGCCTCTGGATGAAGAAGGACACTTCATTAATAAAAATGTTTCCGGTCGTTACCGCGAAGAGACACAGGAGTACGAAAGAAGCATGTTTGATTACATGGATGTATCGCCTAAGATGGTGTTCTCCGTGGCAACAGCGCTGATCCCGTTCCTGGAGAACGACGATGCCAACCGTGCGCTGATGGGATCCAACATGCAGCGTCAGGCGGTTCCGCTTCTGATGACCGAGGCTCCGGTCGTTGGAACTGGTATGGAAGAAAAAGCAGCAGTGGACTCCGGAGTCTGCGTGATCGCAGAAGAAGGCGGCGTGGTAGAGCGCTCCACATCTGCAGAGATTACGATCCGCCAGGACGACGGCAACTTAAAGAAATATAAGCTGACCAAGTTCTTAAGAAGTAACCAGAGCAACTGCTACAACCAGAGACCGATCGTCTTCAAGGGAGACCGCGTGGAGGCAGGCGAAGTGATCGCTGACGGACCGTCCACATCCAATGGCGAGATGGCTCTTGGAAAGAACCCGCTGATCGGATTTATGACCTGGGAAGGCTATAACTACGAGGATGCGGTACTGTTAAGTGAAAGACTGGTACAGGATGATGTTTACACATCCGTACACATTGAAGAATATGAGGCAGAAGCCCGCGATACCAAGCTGGGGCCGGAAGAGATCACCCGTGACATTCCGGGCGTTGGTGATGATGCGCTGAAGAACCTGGATGAGAGAGGAATCATCCGCATCGGTGCGGAAGTGCGTGCAGGAGATATCCTGGTAGGAAAGGTAACTCCGAAGGGAGAGACCGAGCTTACCGCTGAGGAGCGTCTGCTCCGTGCGATCTTCGGTGAAAAGGCACGTGAAGTCAGAGATACATCTCTGAAAGTTCCGCACGGCGAATATGGTATCGTTGTAGATGCCAAGGTATTCACCAGGGCAAATGGCGACGAGCTGTCACCGGGTGTAAACCAGGCAGTGCGCATTTACATTGCACAGAAGAGAAAGATCTCTGTCGGAGATAAAATGGCGGGACGTCACGGAAATAAGGGTGTCGTTTCCCGTGTGCTTCCGGTAGAGGATATGCCGTTCCTGCCAAACGGACGGCCGCTGGATATCGTGCTGAATCCGCTGGGTGTACCTTCCCGTATGAATATCGGACAGGTACTGGAGATCCATCTGTCTCTGGCGGCAAAAGCACTGGGATTCAACATTGCCACACCGGTATTCGACGGTGCGGACGAGAATGATATTATGGATACTCTTGACCTGGCCAACGATTATGTCAACTTAAGCTGGGAAGAGTTTGAGGCAAAGCATAAAGAAGAGCTGCTTCCGGAAGTGCTGCAGTATCTGTCTGACAACCGTGAGCACAGAAAACTCTGGAAAGGCGTGCCGATCTCCAGAGACGGTAAGGTGCGTCTGCGTGACGGCCGTACAGGAGAATATTTCGACAGCCCGGTTACCATCGGACACATGCACTATCTGAAGCTGCACCATCTGGTAGACGATAAGATCCATGCACGTTCTACCGGACCATACTCTCTGGTAACACAGCAGCCGCTGGGTGGAAAGGCACAGTTCGGCGGACAGCGTTTCGGAGAGATGGAAGTCTGGGCACTGGAGGCGTACGGCGCATCTTACACCCTGCAGGAGATCCTGACCGTGAAGTCTGACGACGTGATCGGACGTGTGAAGACCTACGAGGCCATCATCAAGGGTGAAAATATTCCTGAGCCGGGTATTCCGGAGTCCTTCAAGGTGCTCTTAAAAGAGCTGCAGTCTCTGGGCCTGGATGTGCGCGTCTTAAGAGACGACAATACAGAGGTCGAGATCATGGAAACCGTAGACATGGGCGAGACAGATTTCCGCTCCCTCATCGAAGGAGACAGGAAATACCGTCAGGATGATAATCTTGGCGCTCAGGGGTATACGGAGCAGGAATTCCAGGGAGAAGAGCTGGTAGATGTGGAAGAAGAGCCGGAAGAAGATCATTACGAACTGGAATTTGAAGAAACTGATGACTTTGCATTTGATGATTTATCAGATGATGAATAGGAAGGAGTGCCAGGATGCCAGAAAATAGTAAAGAACAAACTTATCAGCCAATGACGTTTGATGCGATAAAGATCGGTTTGGCATCGCCTGAAAAGATTCTCGAGTGGTCCCGGGGAGAGGTAACCAAGCCGGAGACCATTAACTACAGAACGCTGAAGCCGGAAAAAGACGGTCTGTTCTGCGAGAAGATCTTCGGACCAAGCAAGGACTGGGAGTGCCACTGTGGAAAATATAAAAAGATCCGCTATAAAGGCGTGGTATGTGACCGCTGTGGAGTAGAGGTTACGAAGTCCAGCGTACGCCGCGAGCGTATGGGACATATCGCCCTTGCAGCGCCGGTATCTCATATCTGGTACTTTAAGGGAATCCCGAGCCGTATGGGACTGATCCTGGATCTGTCCCCGCGGACACTGGAGAAGGTTCTGTACTTTGCTTCTTACATTGTGCTGGACAAAGGAGAGACCGATCTTCAGTATAAACAGGTGCTTTCTGAGCAGGAATACCAGGAAGCAAGAGAGACCTGGGGCAACCGTTTCCGTGTAGGAATGGGAGCAGAATCCATCCAGGAGCTTCTGCAGGCTATTGATCTGGATAAAGAATATGAAGAACTGCAGGAAGGATTAAAGGGCGCTACCGGACAGAAGCGGGCCCGTATCGTGAAACGTCTGGAGGTAGTAGAGGCGTTCCGCGAGTCCGGCAATAAGCCGGAGTGGATGATCCTGACTGCTATCCCGGTGATCCCGCCGGATCTGCGTCCGATGGTACAGCTGGACGGCGGACGTTTTGCCACCAGCGATTTGAATGACCTGTACCGCCGGATCATCAACAGAAATAACCGTCTGAAACGCCTGTTAGAGCTGGGCGCTCCGGACATTATCGTAAGAAATGAAAAGAGAATGCTGCAGGAAGCAGTGGACGCCCTGATCGACAACGGCCGCCGCGGCCGTCCGGTCACAGGACCTGGAAACAGAGCCCTGAAGTCCCTGTCTGACATGCTGAAGGGTAAATCCGGACGTTTCCGTCAGAACCTGCTGGGTAAACGTGTCGACTACTCCGGACGTTCCGTTATCGTAGTCGGACCGGAACTTAAGATCTATCAGTGCGGTCTGCCAAAAGAGATGGCGATCGAGCTGTTCAAGCCTTTCGTTATGAAAGAGCTGGTGCAGAATGGAACTGCACACAATATCAAGAACGCCAAGAAGATGGTGGAAAGACTGGAGCCGCAGGTGTGGGACGTACTGGAAGACGTCATCAAAGAGCATCCGGTTATGCTGAACCGTGCCCCTACGCTGCACCGTCTGGGAATCCAGGCCTTCGAGCCGATCCTGGTAGAAGGTAAGGCGATCAAGCTGCATCCGCTGGTATGTACCGCTTACAATGCGGACTTCGACGGAGACCAGATGGCGGTTCACCTTCCGCTGTCCGTAGAAGCGCAGGCAGAGTGCCGCTTCCTTCTGCTGTCACCGAACAACCTTCTGAAGCCTTCTGACGGAGGCCCGGTTGCGGTGCCGTCTCAGGATATGGTACTGGGTATCTATTATCTGACCCAGGAGCGTCCGGGGGCAAAAGGAGAAGGAAAAGCGTTCAAGAGCGTCAATGAGGCGCTGCTGGCTTATGAGAACCAGGCAATTACCCTTCATTCCAAGATCAAAGTCCGCGTAAACAAGACTATGCCGGACGGAACCGTAAAGAGCGGTGTGATCGAGTCTACACTGGGAAGATTCCTGTTTAATGAAATCATTCCACAGGATCTTGGATTTGTAGACAGAGAGCAGGAAGGAAACGAGCTGCTGCTTGAGGTAGATTTCCATGTTGGAAAGAAACAGCTCAAGCAGATCCTGGAGAAGGTCATCAATACCCACGGATCCACAGCTACCGCGGAAGTGCTGGATGCTGTAAAATCCATCGGATATAAATTCTCCACACGCGCGGCTATGACCGTATCTATTTCTGATATGACCGTGCCGCCGCAGAAGCCTGAGATGATCAAACAGGCACAGGATACCGTAGATAAGATCACCAAGAACTACAAGCGTGGTCTGATCACGGAGGAAGAGCGTTACAAAGAAGTCGTAGAGACATGGAAGGCAACCGACGATGCACTGACAGAGGCACTGCTTTCCGGTCTGGATAAATACAATAACATCTATATGATGGCGGACTCCGGAGCCCGTGGTTCTGACAAGCAGATCAAACAGCTTGCAGGTATGCGTGGTCTGATGGCAGATACGACAGGACGTACCATTGAGCTGCCGATCAAGTCCAACTTCCGTGAAGGTCTGGACGTACTGGAGTACTTCATGTCCGCCCATGGAGCGCGTAAAGGACTTTCCGATACGGCGCTTCGTACCGCCGACTCTGGATACCTGACCAGACGTCTGGTAGACGTTTCCCAGGAACTGATCATCCACGATGTAGATTGTGTGGATGAGGGCGCTGAGATCCCGGGAATGTATGTCAGGGCATTTATGGACGGCAATGAAGAGATCGAGAGCTTACAGGAGCGTATCACAGGACGCTATCTGTGCGAAGATATCAAAGATAAAGACGGCAATGTGCTGGTAAAAGCAAACCACATGGTTACACCGAAGCGTGCGGAGCTGATCGCAAAGAAAGGTGTGGATGAAAACGGAGAGCCTCTGACAAAGATCAAGATCCGTACCATCCTGACCTGCCGCTCTCACCGCGGTGTCTGCGCGAAGTGCTACGGCGCCAACATGGCGACCGGCGAGCCGGTACAGGTAGGTGAGGCTGTAGGTATTATCGCCGCACAGTCCATCGGAGAGCCTGGTACCCAGCTGACCATGCGTACCTTCCATACCGGTGGTGTGGCCGGTGACGATATCACACAGGGTCTTCCCCGTGTCGAAGAGCTTTTTGAGGCAAGAAAGCCGAAGGGACTTGCGATCATCACAGAATTTGCAGGTACTGCTACTATCAATGATACGAAGAAGAGACGCGAGATCATCGTGACTAATCACGAGACCGGCGAGTCCAAGGCGTACCTGATCCCGTACGGATCCAGGATCAAGATCCAGGACGGCGCGGAACTGGAGGCCGGCGATGAGCTGACAGAAGGTAGTGTAAATCCGCATGATATCCTGAAGATCAAAGGACTGCGTGCCGTACAGGACTACATGCTCCAGGAAGTACAGCGTGTATACCGCCTGCAGGGTGTTGATATCAACGATAAGCATATCGAGGTGATCGTGCGCCAGATGCTGAAGAAAGTACGCGTGGAGGAAGCAGGAGATACCGAATTCCTTCCGGGCACAAATGTGGATCGTCTGGTATTCGAGGACGTCAACGAGCAGCTGGAAAAAGAAGGAAAGACTCCGGCTACCGGAGAACAGATCATGCTTGGTATCACCAAGGCATCTCTGGCTACTAATTCCTTCCTGTCCGCGGCATCCTTCCAGGAGACCACCAAGGTACTGACGGAAGCAGCTATCAAGGGCAAGATTGACCCGCTGGTAGGATTGAAGGAAAATGTCATCATCGGTAAACACATTCCGGCAGGTACCGGTATGCACAAATACCGCGATATCCGCCTGGATACAGATATGTCCCTGGATGATGAGATTATGTTCAGCGAGGAAGAGCTGGAGGGAGAAGATACTGTGATCGGAGACGCCGGCGCAGAAGAGCTCCCGGATACAGCTGAGGAAGGCGTGTTTGCAGAAGCGGCGCCAGAGGAAGCTGTCACGGCAGAAGAATAGAGACAGAGTTATCAGAATTGTCAAGCAGAAGGGAAGCCTGAAAATGGCTTCCCTTTTTTCTATGGAACGAAAGGGAAGAAATTGACATTTCGGGACGGTGATACTATAATATTTTTTGGAAAGAATCGGCGGCTTACTGCTGATCTTGAATGTCTTTTTAAAGAAAGGTTGGGGAAAAATGGACCAGAACAAAGTATCTAGAGTATTGAAATCAATGGAAGAAAAAGGAGTTCCTCAGATGATCATTTCCGATCCGGTTGCGATCTTCTATCTGACTGGAAAATGGATCTTCCCGGGAGAAAGACTCCTGGCGCTGTATCTGAATGTAAACGGCAATCATCAGATGATCATCAACAAGCTGTTCCCGCAGGAATCAGATCTTGGAGTAGCAATCACCTACTATGATGATATTGAGGACGGAGTAGAGATCTTAAGCAGATTCGTAGAAAAAGACAAAGTGATGGGAATCGACAAGACATGGCCTTCCAAATTCCTGATCCGTCTGCAGGAGCTGGGCGGCGGAAGCAAGTTTGTCAATGGATCACCGATCATTGACTACATCCGTATGGTCAAAGATGAAAAAGAGCAGGAGCTGATGAGAGAATCCTCCAGAATCAACGATATCGCTATGGAGAGGATCATTCCATGGGTAGTAAAGGGCCTGACAGAGAAAGAACTGAACGCAAAGATGCGTGAGATCTACAAAGAGCTGGGATGCGAGGACGTATCCTTTGATCCAATCACCGCATATGGACATGGCGCAGCGGATCCGCATCACGTAACAGATGATTCCAAGGGAAAACGCGGCGACTGTGTAATCCTGGATATCGGAGCGTTCAAGGATAACTATGCATCAGATATGACCAGAACCGTATTCATCGGTGAAGTTTCCGACCGCGCAAGAGAAATCTATGACATTGTCTGCGAAGCAAACAGACGCGGTATTGAAGCTGCGAAACCGGGCAACCGTATGTGTGATGTAGACCTGGCGGCAAGAAATTACATAGAGGAGAAGGGATACGGACAGTATTTCACTCACAGAACCGGACATTCTATCGGACTTGAGGATCACGAGTTCGGCGATGTTT
>PPYE01293613.1_pt1 | contig 20665 bp, 29 predicted proteins | sample 1559881 | NCBI WGS metagenome assembly PPYE01 (sample SAMN08240022, study PRJNA423297) | Human gut metagenome, whole genome shotgun sequencing project.
AGCGCAGTTGGGAGCGCGCCACACTGGCAGTGTGGAGGTCACGGGTTCAAGTCCCGTATACTCCATTTTTTTATTTCCTTCCGTGGATCCGCAAGTCCAGTATTTTCAAGGGCTTGCGGATTTTACAGTTATAGAACATATTTCATTTTTGGCTAAGAAAACATACCCATATGCAACACGATGCAACACGAAATATCACACGAAATAGGCCCCGGAGTTTTTACGCCCCGCGGCCTTAGTGATGCTATTATGATAATCCCAGCAGCTTGCTCCAGGTCTTTGGCCCGACGATTCCATCCGCTACCAATCCATAGTCTCTCTGGAATGCCTTGATAGCCGCCTGGGTCTTTGTCCCGTTAATGCCATCCACAGCGCCGCAATCGTATCCGAGAGCGTTGAGCCTCTCCTGCATCAGGGCCGTGATTTTGCCCCGGCTCTTCCGTCCAAGCGTCGGGCATCCAGCAAGAGTGTCTGGTCCCGGAATGTTATCTACCTTCTGCTTGCTAAATTTCTGGGCGTTGCACTCTTTCTGAAGGCGCGCGCACCAGTCATCGGATGATTGTGCCTGTACATCAGACGTTGTCACATCCACGCTGCCAGCAGATGCCCCGGAGATTTCCGAGAACGGGAAATTCTTGCCCGGACAGGAGGTGGCATTTACATCCTTATGCCTCTTAGTTGCCGCACCCGGGTATAGTCCCTTCAGATATGCCTGCACCTGTTTTGCCGCATCCAACTGCTCCTTCGGCATGGTCTCTACATCGTAGCGTCCAATGCAGCAGACGCCCACGCTACGGCTGTTATGGCCTGACGCATGCGCTCCCACGGCATTCAGCGGCCTTCCCTCGTGCACCGTGCCATCCTTGTAGATAATCAGGTTATACCCGCATCCGATCCAGCCATTGTTTAGGTGCCAGGAATGGATGTCCTCGACCGTGCAGTTCGCCTCCGCATGATGCCAGATGATCTCATCGGTCCTGTTCCTGTAGGTAAAACTGCCATGAAACCTTAATCCGTGCTTTTTTATATTCATAATTCTTGCTCCTTTCTACTGCCTTTTGTGGCATTAAAAAGAGAGCCTGTTACCAAGCTCTCTTAAATACTAACATTATGCTACCTCCTCACCGGAGATAAAGTCCAATACCGCATTGGCACCCAGGAAAAATGACGAGTAACTTATTTCCCACAATAATTTATCAAGTTCATCAAGTTCATGATCGGCAACAACGCCCTTCAGTCTTTCATCTGCTTTATCAGCCAGTCGCCTAAACTCTGCATCTAACCTGTTTTCTGTTAAATACTCATATATTTCCTGGATTATACGCTCCCTCATGTCATGCCACCTCCATGCTTATCTGTGCGTTGCAATCTGCTATCTGCTCCGCTAAAATAAATGGCGGCTCATATTCCTCAATAACTTTCACTGCCAAGTCACACTGGCTACGTTTAATTGCTTTATATGTATTGATACCGAAATGGCGGTATAACTGCTGGTATAAATCGGAATACAACTTGCCTCTTAACGATCTATCGCTATATGCATTACTTTTTTTACCGCCGAGGCAACTGACTCCTTTCCTTTTGACTGCTGATGTTATACGGTCCTCTTCTATCCATAGAATAGGCAAGTCCTGCTTGAAATCCTGTAAGTCTTTGCTTACTGCATCAACTTTACTATCCACTTCCTTTATAGCTGCAAATTCAAGTTCCAATAATTGTAATGGTGATTTGGGCTGATTCAAATCGGATTTCATTTCGTGAAAGCGATTAATGTACTTTGCTGTAAACTCTGTACCTTTTATTCCTGTCAGTTTATGTGCTATGAATTCACAGCCTTTCTTGGTGACATTGTAGCAAGGCATTGTCTTGTTTTGGCTATTTTGGTATGTACTTACTGTGAAGAAATCGGACTGGGGAATCTTCCCCTGTCCTAATTGTTCACAATATCTGCGAATGTCTTTTAATAAATCGTTATGTCCCTTCTCCACCATCTCCGCTACTTCAATACTGCTGATTGTCTGTTCAATCTGTTTCATAAATAAAAATCTCCTTTCAAAATCGTCTTGAAAGAAGTTTCCCAAAATGATATGATATATTTATCAGTTGGGAAACCTCTGACTTCAATAAAAGTAACCGTTGCTCGCCAAAGTATCCGGTTGCTTTTATTTTTCTTTCAACTTCTTAATCCCTCTACTTATTGCTTCTGTTCGGTTTACATTATTCTCTTCGCAATAATTTTCTAAAATTTGTTTATCCTCATCACTGATACGAATACTCAACTTATTTGGTCTAGGATTATCCGTTGGTCTGCCAGTTTTCGGTGACATTTTAACCTCCTTTCTTTTGTCGGGCATAATTCTATTATACATTATGTCTGGCAAAAGTCAATGCCTTTCCAAACATATTTTTTTACTAGCATATTTGCTGAGGATAGGTTTTTCTTCTCCTTTCTGTTCCGTTTGGAACGTTTACATTTTTATGATAGCACCGTTCGGTTTTAATGTAAAGCATTTTTTTGATTTTTGTTCCATTCGGTTATATTTTATGGTATACTTTATTAAAAGGTGGTGACTTTATGAGCATTGGTTCAAACATTCGTGCTTACAGAAAAAAAATGGGACTTACTCAATTCGATCTGGCCAAAAAGATAGATATTTCGCCTATGAGCATTCGCCGTTTTGAAACTGATCAAAGGACTCCTAGTATTGAATATTTAAGCAGGTTAGCCTCCGCACTTGATTGTACCCCTAGTGATTTGCTAGATTGGGAGGACAAGTGGTCGCTGCCCGGAACAAAACGTTTAAGACAAAAACCAGAAGATATCTCCGATGAAAAAGCAATGATTGATATCTCTGAACTTTTAGATTATGCTGGCCTCAATTTTGCCCTCACTACCGACGAACTAAAACGTATAACAAAAATTACTCGCGAACTTCATAAAGCTCTTATTGATGATATCAGAGAAAATACTAAAGACCTAATAGTTTAAACCACCTACCACCGATTGCTCGGTGGTTTTCATTTCCTTTCTTGATTCCGTCTTATCAAACAAATTCTGCTTTATAATACGATATCCCCAAAGTTAAGAGGTATTTTTAAAAAGAGGACGCTGCTACGCGTCCTCTTTATCTCGAATCAATATTAGTTTACCTTTTTCATTAGCGCTTCTTGCAGTACCTGCGAAAAATTGATGTTCTGCCTTACCGCCGCCTCATTCAGCCATTCTGGTATGCTTAAGGTCTTTTTTACCGACCGGCTGTTATGCTTTCGGTTATACTCTTCAAGATCAAATTCCACAAGAACAAGCACCCCGTCTTCCGTTCCCATCTGTTCGATGCCAGAGATTCCTGACCCTTGGGGGATTTCCTCTCCGCTCTTCATTCTTTCCGTAAGTGCAAGTCCCAGGGCATCAACAGCCATTTCGTAGGCCTGCTGGATATCATCTCCCTCGGTCAGGCATTCTGGTATATCCGGGAATGATACCCAGAAGCCCCCCTCCTCTGCCTTATGGAATACAGCAGGATAAAATAATTTTTTCATTATAACTACCTCCATACGTCTATTACTGTGCTTCTATTTATAGCAGGAAGAGGGGTTATTTTAACCCCGCCTGCTTAAGTATTGCCTGCTCTAATCCTTTTTTCATCGCCTTGTTATGCTGCGGCACTATTACAGTCTTGTCTGTATCAGGATTCTTGAACTTTACGTGTGAGCCTTTTTGACTGACCACCGTAAACCCGTTCTTTTCAAGATGCTTTATCATCTCTTTCGGCGTCATCGGCATCTTTTGTAATCTCCCTTCCTTTATCTTGATTACATTATAGCACGTATTATTACGTATGTCAATATTATTATACGTATTTTCACGTATTTTTATTCATCTTTTTCCAACTGTTTTATAAACTGATTCACATATGTGCTCAGCCCCGCTACCAGTATGCCCTGGACAATCGCCGTAAATATCGCCAGCGCGACGTCTTGTCCTGTGGACAACGTACACGTGGCCAGAACCCAGATCGCGCACAGTAGCACTCCGACGATTCCCAGCACCAGCGGAATATATTTATTCTTGATAAATGCGGCCTGCTTAAGCCACATGCCGATAAAGTACAGTGCCACTGCTACTACGATAAGTTCCGGCTTGATATAATTCATAACTTGTTCCATCTCTTAATCCTCTCTTTCTGCTATTAATTCGTCAAGGCGGTGGTGCGCTGATTTTGTGGACTGTTCCACTACTATCATGCGCTCCACCAGATTGTTATGTTTCCTTACTTTTTCTTCCAGCTGCTCTATCCTATAATTGGTCAGCCGGTTTGCCGTCATGATTCCGGCCAGGCTGCCAACTAAAGTGCCAATGAGAGAGCAGATGGCTACTGCGATCTCTGGCTCCATCCTGTCACCCCTTACTCTGCAAGTTCTGGCTTGCCAAGATCCGTCAATACTGCTTTCACGTCTGCTTTAAGGCACTTCGGCACCTTCTCGAAAACTAGCTTGCCATCTAAAATCCTGTACGCTAAAAATTCTGCCATAACTCATCATCCCTTTCTATATTGCTAATGTTGTTAATATCAGATCCTGCAGGGCTGCATCCGCAATTTCCTGACGCTTCTCCATCTCGGTCATTCTCTGGTCAATGCTTTTACCCTCCTTATACATCGTCACGGTGTAGATCATACCAGGCGCTACTGATATTCCCTGGTAATTTGTATATCCATCATAAACCTTTCCATCATCCGTTATAATCTTCGCCGTCCTCTCTTCGTCGGAAAACAGGGCAACCAGATTTTCGCAGACCTGATTGATCACGCTGATCCGAATGCAGTCACCGGCCAAGGCTACTTCCTGAGCCTCTAGTTCCTTTCCATCTTTAAAACTAAGTTTCATTTAAGACTCCTCCTTGCTTTAAAAAAAATAATGGTTAACTAAATAGAAATTTTAAAGAATCCGTGTATGCGGATGGCTACATGGTTGTTGATATAGGTGCGTTGCCAAACAACTCAACAAAATCAGTCCCTACAAATATTCCGTCTTCATCTGAATACTGGATATCGGATGCCTGGTGCAAAAGCAGGACAACAGGGCAAGTCAACCCTATACCATACATAGATGCAAGTACGTGGAGTAATGCGATCGGAATTACTATATCAGCCAGTAAAAATATTGTCGTGACCACAAAATCAGACTGGTCAGCGTATTCTGGCAAGGCTGTAATAGCCTAAGTTTCAGTGGAACATCAAGGGCAAATCCGATTTATTCAATTGCAAATATCACATAATTGATGCGAATGCTTCCAGTTACATTCGGATACACATATACGTATAATCCATCGCCACTATAATACCGTGGGGAGTAATAGGAAGTTTGTGCCGCATTGGCGTCTCCGTTCATGACCATGCATATAAAATTACTTGCTGTTGGCGCTTTTCCAAGGATTTTTGTTAGAGATGCAGTGTCGTGCAACAACGCATATGCTTGGTTACACGCAGCTATTTTGGAGCCCACATAGATTCCTTTGATATTTGTCAATATCCCTAACACATTCGCAAAATTTCTATTTAGTTCACTAAGCGATGGTACGTTATCATGCATATTCTCCACTGACTCGATAGCCAAACCATTCAGCCTTACTCTCTTAAAGGGAATCTCGCTCGTAAGCGTACCAGTAGAGTATAGGTTATTTGTAGTGAGTGCCGGATCTATCCCGCTGTTCCCTGCCGCGCCTTGCTTTACATCGAAGGTTACGCTTTCTGCTCCCGTGAATGCGTCCTTAGTGTACTTGATGTAGATAATATCATTCCTGTACTTGCCGACTGTACCATTGGCGATAGCGACATCCTGATAGGTATCCCTATCAATAACTACCGCTTTCCCACCAATCAGAGCCACGCCGTCATATATCCGGATATTGTTTGCGCTTGTAGCCACGGCTTTCATGCCCTGTCCCACATAACTTAGCACTCCATTATCCACGCCTACTATGCCTGCTTGGATGGCGGCACCCTGATAGGATGTCACATGCGCCTTGCCGGCATAGCCGGTTACTAATTCCATTGCCATATTAGTTTTCTCCTTCCACTCTGTATTCAATGCTTACTGATCCCTTCTGCAGTTTCAGGATCTTTTTGATAATCGGCTTTTGCAGGGATACGCCTGTGGCTATATCCTTTCCGCCTACGATATCCCCAATGGCCAGATCTACGTCTTCTACGGTCACTTCCATGTTTTTATAACTACAGATATCAAGCAGCCTCTCTGTTCCCTTTTCCACCAGATCCTCTTCAGACTGCGCCGAGGAATAATCATATATTGCTTTACGTTCCCGGAATCCCTGATAATATTGGGTACGTCCTACGGATCCATTCGGCTGCAGATACAGGTGTACCACAAGCCGGTCCTTTAACTCTCCCCGGCCCAGGCAAATCAAGTGGTTAATTCCCCATCTCATATCCTGGATCCGGAGATTAATCCGATTATCCTCATTGTAGGTCACCTCTTCGCATAGGTTCTGGATGGGAACCGCCGATAAACGGATCCGAAACGTTCCTTCTTCCTGAACTGTCTCGATATTCAGCCTGGCGCCTGCCGTCTTAAGCATTTTCTGCAATGCTTCCAGTACTGTGCAATATCGTGCCTGGTAGGATTTGATTGTAATTCCCGAGTCTTCTGTAGATACGGTAAACATTCCTCCGAGCGTATGCTCTACCATCTCGGCAATGCATGCATTCGCCTCCCCGGAAAAGGTACGATAGTCCTGTCCGCCTGGCGGCTCTACCACATCCGCGCACAGAAAGCCAAGCCAGTTTAATCCTCGGTAGTATATTACTTTCTCGTTGCTGGCAGCATCCGACTCCTCAATACAGCCTCCATAAGCAGTTCCCGGCGCATAGATATAGCCTCCAATCCCGATATGGCGGAGGCTATCGCTGGAACGGGCTACAGCCAGTTCGAAATCATTATTTTTGCTGTCATGGCCGTTCATCTCAAGATCCAATTCATCCGTATATCCCAGTTCCCCTAACTCGTATCGGTTGCTGTCCGCGATTAGGAATGTCATGTCCATTTTGGCTCGCTCCTTTCTTGCAGGAGGGTAATCTCTATATCATATCCGGCTGGCCAGGTCAGGACTTGAATTCCGGGAGGGATCTTCTTGAACGGGCTGCTGTCGATGTTCCTCTTGCCAAAGCAGTTTTCTTCTGTCCCGTATATCCCGTGCAGGATAATAGCCCGGTTTCTTCGATCCTGACGAGAGTCAATCTCTAGATACTCTCCATCTCCAATGGATACATTAACATTGTAGAGATGCCCGGCTATTGTCACTTCCGGATTTACGCATGGGCCAAAAATCCGCATGACAAAATCGGAGGGGGCATAGTGGTCATTGTTTAGATACTCGACTCCCGCAACTCTCCGATAGTCATGCGGATAGTCATGCGGATAATCAAGATCCGTTCCATCCGCCTCCTGATCCTGTTTTTTATAGAGCATGGTTGTTTCTTTTACCCAATACGGATATGGAGACACAAAGGTAACCGTATTATCAAGCTCATCGCAGCAATATTCCCATTCTTCCTTTTCTGACTGGATCGCATAGCACGACAGATAATACTCCCCGATCCAAAACTTGCCGGGACTGTTATCCAGTATGTCTTTTTCCGTCACCTCTGCAAAATGATCCAGAGCCTCTTCGTAAGTCATCTGATTTCCAGCCATTACTCCAAGCAGAACGCTTTTTTCCTGGATGCCCTTGCTAAAATCTGTAATGACGCCCCCTTTCTTGCCAAGAGTGGAATCGTAATCCCAGGACCAGTTAAAGAGATCGCCAGTCTGGAGGCGGTAAGGCGCGGCGAGAAGATAGATTCTCTCGCCGTTATGGTTTTCGTAGTATATATCCTTGATCCTGCTCATTAATTCATAACCTCCTTCACCATCCTTGCCACTTCCCTTTCCTTGTACTTTAGGGTTAAATTTCCAAGCGCTTCTATGAATTGGCTGACCATCTTATCAAGGCGCTCTTCCAATCGGCTGCCATCTTCCTGTTCCTTCTCTACGGTATGCCTTATGTTTGCTGCAATACCAGAACTTGTGGCAATATTGCTTTCCTTCACGGCAGCCGTCATCTTCGTAGCCAGGGCTTCTACATTCATGCCGTCCAATGCTGCTCTAGATAGTTTAGATGCTACTGACTTTATTTCTGCCATCTTGTCTTCTATTCCAAGGGCCAGGCCTTCGCCGGTCAGGCGACCAAAGTTCCGTGTCGTCCTGGACGGGCTGTGGATATCCAGCACATTCTTGATCGTGGACAATGCCGCGGATGCAAGGCTGGAGGCGGCGTCCACCGCGCTGTCGACCATGGCCCTAATCCCAGCCGAGAACCCAGAACCGAACATATTGCCGCTTGAAGCCGTTGATACGGACTCCAGCGAACCTTTGGCGGTGCTCGCCACGCCTTTGGCCGCAATACTCGCAAGCGTTCCTGATGCTCCGATAGCCCCGCCAAAGGTTGAGGTGAATGCCCGGCCGACATTAGATGGGTTTACCCCGCCGGCTGCCTTCTGAGCAGCAGTGGCAATCAGCAGGCCGGCCGCGCCAGTCGTTCCAGAAGCCCCTGATATGGCGCTCCCAAATAGTGTTCCAAACAATCCACCGATTCCTGAAGGATTAATGCTTCCCGCCCCTGCCTGTGCTGCCGATGCATTTGCGGCGCCTGCGGCATGGGAGTTTCCTGCCTGCGAAGATATGCCCAGGCCAAACATAGACATGATGGATGAGCCAATGTCCTGGGCTCCGGATACGCCCGTTCCCAGCGTTGCCAGAAATTCCGAGATTACCCCGCTTCCCTTTGATGATAATTCTTCCTTGCCCTGATCCAGCCCCTGCGATGCTCCTGGCCACACCTGCGCGAAAATTGCTTCCGCTGCTGCGGACGGGCTATGTACCTCTAGCGCTGCCTTAAGGGATTCTAGGAACGTCTCCGCTCCCTCCTGCGCCGGATCCGCCAGTTCTTCAAATCCTTCCAGGCCTTTTAATGCTCCATACCAGGCCTGGGACCACACCGCCTGAGTCTCAGAATCAAGCCCGGAAAAACTATCGATAAAGGTTTGCACATCCTGTTTCCCTTCCACATCCAGTTTCCCGTCCAAATCCGCGTCCGCAAGGGCAGATAGCAATGCGGCGCCTGCTTCTGGCCCAATCTGCCGGATTCCTTCCGCAATGCCTCCCGGAAGCTGATTAAAATTGTCAAGCGTATTTCTCGCCGCTCTTGCAGTCTCCTGGTATACGCTGTCTGCTACCTGTACGGTTCCATCCTGGATCAACTTAATGTTCTCCGCATATCCATTCGCCTGATCATATAGGGATTTCCTGGTTTCTTCGGAGGACGCAAGCGCTTCGGAGGTATACGATCTGTAGGAAGTGATCAATGCGTTCATCGCGTCTTCAATCCTCGCCGTATCGCCAGACGCGACCGCCTCCATCAAGGCGTCATAATTGTTTACTTCCGTGGTCAGGTCTTCCAAGGAACTTTTGGCTCCCTGCATAGATGCCGATGCGTCATCGTATGCCTTCTGGGCATCTGCCAAGGCATTGTTCGCTTCTGTCTGCGCTTTCACCGCTGCAGGGGCCGTGCTGTCCCCCCATTGTTCCTCTACCTTGTTTACTCTATCCTGTGCTTCCTCGAGATTCTTCTTGGCATCTGCCGCTACTTTCGTAGCATCCTTGTACGACTCAAGCGCTTTTGTGGAATTCTCATAGGCCTTCGCCATATCATCCTGCATGGATGACAGCAGGGCCTCTGCCTTTTTCTGCGTAATCACTTCCTTGATGCTTTCTACCACTTCGCCGTATTTCTGGATCTGTCCGTCCAGCATCGTGATTTCCACACCAAGAGCATTCGAAAGCTCGCCGGTTATCACCTTCGCCCGATCCTCATATCCTGCTTTGACGTTGCCGTTTTCATCAGTAATGGACTGCAGTTCCGTCAGAAGAGCGTCATATCCGGCATATTCCCGATCAATAGCCTGGATGGATTCTTCCCTTGCGCTTCGCTGGCCATTAAGCGCATCTATAGTCTCATTGCCCTTGTCAAGCACCTTCTGCTGGGACTCGGACAGTTCATAATTCTTTTTCTTGGACTCATCCATTATGACCGTATATGCCGCTATACCAGCTGCTAGCGCCGCCACGCCGGTGACAAGCAGCCCTATGGGATTCGCCGACATGACGGCATTCCAAAGCGTCTGCGCTGCTGTCGCCAGTGGAATTTTTGTTGCCAGCAGACCAACAACAGCCTGTCCTGCAGTCAGAGTCTTATTACAGATCACTCCTTGAGCAGTGCAGGCCAACAGGGCTACACAATAGGCATCGACAGCCGCTGATGCTATTTTCCAGGCACTCACCATCTTTGATATAATTGTTGATGCCGTTTTTGCAACGCTAAAGGCTTTTGTCGCCGCTACCGCTGCCAGAGCAAGCGCCGCATAAGTCTTAAGGTTTGATCCGACATTCACCAGCACCTTACCAAGCATGGGAAGGACAGTCGAAGCGATGTCTCCGGCCGCTTCCGCCACCTCTCCAATTCCATCAGCCACGGCCTCTGCAGATTCCTTAAATGCCGGGCTGCCTAATGCAGCCTGCAGGCCTTCCAGCGCGGATGTCCCCACATCTGCCGCATTCTTAAGTGATTCTTCCAGGTCGTTATACACAGAGATGGCCAGATTCTTTGCGGCCTCCTTCATCTGATTTCCCTTGAATTCAAGGGTATCAGACATCTTAGAGTACGCATCCTCTGTTGTCCCGGCACTGTTCTGCATTTCTTTTAGCGTCTCGTTATAAGCCTGGGCGCCGGTATTGGCAATTGATAAGGCGCCAACTCCCGCCTCCTGGCTGCTCCAGAGATTGGCAAAAGCCGTGGCATCCCCATTTACGCTATCCTGCAGTATCTGCATCACGTCGCCAAGCGAGTATCCCGCTTCCATCAGCTGGGCAAAGGCCATGCCTGTCTTTTCCTGAAGGATTTTAGATACGCCGCTTCCGCTGTCTCCAAGCTCGTTCAGCATCCCCTTCAGATAGGTCGTGGACTCGGCAGTAGCAATACCATTTGCTGTCATGGTCGCTTCCGCTGCGCCAACATCTTCCAGGCTTACGCAGTACGCTGACGCCACCGGCAGGACCCGGCCAAGCGAAGACGCCAGTTCGTCGACCGTCGTCTTGCCTTTATTCTGTGTCATGAGCAGGATATCTGAAATCTCGGACATCTCATACCCGGCATCGCTATAGGCGTTGGCAGCCGTGGTCATAACATCAATGGCACTGGCAGATGTAGTGAATCCGCTGGTGGCCAGTTTAGACGCCGCCTCAACTGCGTTTAGCGCCTGCCCCATATCTTCTGTTACCGGCACTCCGGCGGACAGGGCCTGATACAGGGTCTCATTCAGTTCCGAGGCCGCTTTTCCGCTGGACCCGGACAGGCTTAAAATTTTGCCGTTTAAATTTTCCGTATCAACCGCCACATCGCCGAACAGCGTAGATGCCTTGGCCATGCTGGTTTCATATGCGCTCCCGAATCCCACCACGGCTGTCGTGGCAGCCGCCATAGCAGCCCCTATGACTGCCGTGCTGCCTTTGATCAGCGACGACATCGCCGCCAGATCTTTTTCAATTCCGGAATTATCGAGCCCGGTCTTGATCGTGATCTTACCGCCATCTGACAAGAGTCTCACCTACCTTTTATAGATCCAAAGTAGGCCGCTCCCCTACTCTAACGGTGAGGACTGTTGGCTCTTGCCTTTGTGTTATAGTCAATTTTGTTTATCGTGCCGCACCGATGGCACTTGATCTCCCCCTGGCACACGCTGGCCAGAAGAAGCGTCTGATTGCACTTGGTGCATTTGATTTTCTTCATCCTAACCACTCCAGGTCCCTGCAACCAGCATCTGCTCCATCTCTCTTATCTCGGCAGATTTCTTCTGCCTGGACGGCAGCGCATACCTTTGCTGCAGGTTTTTATAATATTTTCTCTGTTCCATGCTCATCTTGCTATCTAGTTTCATGGTCCGGTACCCAATAATCTTTACAATTTCGCAACTATCATTCAGGCCGCCAAAAAGCGTCATGAATTTCCACCAGTGCAGATACTCCACTGTATTCAGATCTATCCCGTACTGGCCCATGAAGGCCGCATGGATCAAATCCGCATCAAACTCGAACGAATACCCCGGCTTTCCATTGGACAGCCCTTTTAGTCTCTCTGCCTGTTTCTTTTGGGCTTCGTTTTTCCCACCCAGGTAGAACTCATTCAATTTCTCGAAAAGTTCCTGGCAGATCAGGCCGATCGGGATATCCGGGACATAATGCAGAACTGCAGCCCGCAGGACATCTTCCGGCTCCGCCTGCCTGTCTACTGCCAAATTGTACAAAATAGAGGCACGGAAGTCCGTATTGATAGGGACCTCTATGCCTCTTACTTGTATGGCATCAGGCAGGTGATCAACGAGCAGATTCATCTTTTGCCCTTTCCGCAATTCCTGCGACAATATCCTCATAACTTCGATTCAGTTCAGGCGCGGGAACCGATAGTTTCCCAGCAGCTGGCGCAGGCTTCCTTACGTGCTGAACCTCAGCCTCGGCAATGGCCCTGGCCATTTGCCTGCATTCTTCCAGCTGCCTGTTCTTTTCCTCTTCCAGTTCCCGGAATGCCGTAAGGTGCTCCCTTACGTTGTTGCTCCCGCAAATAGCCGTACCTGATCCATGGCCGAATAAGATATCGAAGAACCGTTCGATGCACTCCATTTGCGCCGTCATTTTCTGGTAGGGATCGCTTTCAGACTCCATGATCCTTGCGTTTGCCTTCTGCAGTTCCACCAGCGCCTCATCATGCTTCTTCATCTTTTCCAGATCAAAGAAATCATATTCCAGTTCTACTCCATTGATAATCATCGCTTGCCTCCTATTCCGTCGATTCCGCCGATTCCGTAAAGGTCTTTGTTGCCACATTAAATTTGCCCTCGATCCAATCGTCTTTTGCCAGCAGGTTTCCGGATACCTGCATCTCGCCATCGTTGTCTGCAAAGTCTGCCACTTCTACGGCTACGGTTCTCTTCTTCGCCTCATACTCGGTTCCGGAGTCGCCAATCTTCTTAAGCAGATCGACCTTTACATACTCGGTGGATGCCTCGTCTCCAGTTAATTCCTTGTCGCCGATATTGTAAATAAACGCGATCGCAGATTCCTCCGGAATGTCATCCGCGGTGAATGCAGAAGACCAGTCGTACCCCGTAATGTTTTTAGTGGATCCTTTCATGTTTACATAGCGCTTTTCGCTTGTCTGGGCGCTGGGAGAATCCCCCTGCTCCGTGAATCCGGTTCCCATCACCGCAAATTCCGGCTTGTCCTTCGTGCCGATATTGATATAACCAGCCCAGTCAATTCGTCTTTTAATTGCCATCTTTTATACCTCCTGATAATACTTGATCTGAATAGTCACCTGATACTTTGCCTTAGTCCGGCTGGTATCAAACAGGTAAGGCGTTGTTGCCAAGGCAATGCCCATCGCCTTCTTCTTTTCTCCGAGATCCGGATAATTCCGTTCCCGGTTATTCCCCTCGATCCATTCCTCCAGTTCTTCATAGAACCCGCATACCTGCAGGTTTTCAATTACGGCAGGACCGTAAGCCTCCCGGCTGGAAAATGTTACTGTGATCAGCTTTATGCCGGTACCGTCTACATATTTCTTTACCCACGGCTCATTGGGCTCCTGGGAGATGCTGTAGCTTTTCTCCGGCTCGTTCAGGTAGTTGACGTTTACCTCGCGCCCCAGTGCTTCCACATAGGTAGCGATCGCCGGACACTGTTCCAGATACTCCTTGATCCCGCTCATCACCGTGCTTTTCTTTGCTGCCATAGTTTATATGCTCCTTATATAAGATTGTACTGATTTGATCAGTTCTGGTCCTCTCACTGCGTACATCCGTTTGTCCCAGTAGGGACCACGGAGCCCGCGGCCTTTATGCTCGTAGTACTGCCGGCGGGCGTAGGGCGTCACATAGTTTACACTGGTAGGCCGTTCCACCGCCGAATTTTTCAGCGTCCCGCTTCGAAAAGGCACGTACGGATCCATTAGAACCCGCGCCTGGTGCGTTAGGAACTTCTGCGCCCTGCCGTTTGGATCCAGTCCGTGCTTCGATATGACTTCCGTAGCAGAGACCAGGTTAAATGTAACCGTTGTCACCGCCATAATCTTATGCCTCCGCGCTGATCCGGATATGAGGATTCAAGCCGTATTCATTCACAGAGATCTCAGCCACCTTCCCCTTATCGTTCACGTCCATCAAGTCCTCCAGCGTCTCGATCGCCGGATGATCGCCCTTTACAACGATGTCATTCTTACGGAGCACCGCGCCGTCTGGGACTTCTTCCATCGGGATCCGGATGCTGATCATATCCGCACCGGCTACCCCATTGTCCGTAACATTGGAGATCCGCTTAGAATACCAGTGTACAGACGGATAGAATGTCCGGGCATAAGCTCCTGCGGCGTAGCGATAGACTGTCATGCTGCTATTCGTAATCATTGCCATCAATCCCCCTGTACAAGTATTTCGTTCCGGACAGATAGTGCCGGATAATCTCACTGGCTCTCTTCTGCTCTGTGTCCTCTGCTGTTCCCTCCGGAACTGCATAGCTGACGGAATAACCGTCTGTGTTCTCACTTGCAATCTCCCGGCCGTTCTTCAGCGCCATCATGTTTCCGTAGATCATATCCGCCACTTCACAGGTAGCGCATCGGATCAGATTGTCCGATGGATCCGCCTGGTCAAACGTGAAGGTTCTGACATATTGCGAGGCTTTCATCGCTACGCGCAGCCATTTCGACTCCGGCACAATATCCCCGCCGTATGTCGAAGTGTAAAAAATGTAATTCGCATATGGGTTCATGCCGGGCACCTCCTACTCCTTCTTTGCTTCCTCAGCCTTCTTTGCTTCCTCAGCCTTCTTTGCTTCGGCTGTTAACTGGGCTTTTGTCTTTTTTGGTACTCCTACTCTTCTCATAATCTTACCTCCTATTTGTGAGATACATAGATGCCAGCGGTCTTATTTGCATACACATCCACAAGTCCGTACTTACGGTATTTGCTCATGTAAGCATCCGCAGACTGGTTCTGATCCGGAGGGATCACCGCGCTGGCAATGTGCTTATCATACTTGATGATCGCAGGCTTATGGATGATCATGAAGTTGATCTCCGCCGCATCGTCTGATTTCTTGAAGAAACCTGCTTCCTCTCCGCTAGTCTTTCCGTCCAGCAGATCGATCGCGGTATAGAACCGGGACTGTGGTACGGATTTTTTTACGGTAAACGCTGCCAGTGCTTCCCTGGATTTCGTGGTATCCAATGCCATGACACTATTGAGCAGTGTCGGTGTTACATACAGGATCCTGTTCTCCTCCGGAACTTCATCCTCATCCATCTTGGTCTTGGCAGTCAGCAGAGACTCCAGAAACTGCGCACCCGTGGCAAGGGTTTCCTGCCGGGATGTAATTCCATCGGTCGCACAGATCTGAGAAAATGTAAACGCATCCGCCTCTGGAGCTACTTTTTCTCTTTGCAGGGCGGCACCAACCGCACCAAACGCAAGGTTGAAGGATTCCTGGTTATCCATCGCATCTACCTGGATCTTTGTGCCACGGTCATAGTTGCACCGCGTGGTTTTCCATTCCAGAGATACGGAGCCATCCGTATAGCCGGAATTACGGTCATAATCACCGAGACCGGTTACGGACAGATGCGGATACACCACCTCGTCCACATTGGTCCCCTGGCGTACCAGAGTGTCGTTTGTAGTTAAGTCAGCTGTAACGGAAGCCAGCTTATAGACCTCGTCCAGCATGCTGATATAATTCTTGGGTAATACAAAACTGTTCGGCATAATTATTATTCTCCTTTACTTTCTGATGGGAGTCCCATAACTGCTCTCATGGCAGCCGTAGTGGCTTCGTCTTCGCTTGGTGCCGGATCGCCGCCGGTACCCCCGACTGGGTTTTTAATGGGTTCACTGGACTCAAACAGGAAATCATGTTCCTTCTGGCAGGCTTCGATCGCCGCCTTGATATCCTCATTCTGGTTTTTCGATGATCTCAGAGTATCCAGATCCAGCTCTGCCATGATTGCCTTGGTGCTTCTGCCCTTGGCAGCTACAATGGCATCCTTGAGAGTCTGCTGGAATGTCAGATCCGCAACACGCGCATCCGCATCCTTTTTTGCCTGATCCAGGTCATTCGTCAGCTTGTCGATCTGTCCTCTCAGGTCATTTACATCCACGTCCTTGAAACCTTTCAAAGTTTCATTTGCGGTATTCAACTGTCCCTGCAGTTCCTCTTTTTCCGTAGTCAGTGTTGTCACCTGATCCTGCAATTCTTTCTTCGCCGCTTCGATGTCAGCACCGTTCTGAGTCATGATCTGATCAACCTGCTCCTTTTCCAGTCCCATTGCTTCCAGTTCTTTTCTTTTCATAGTTACGTCCTTCCTTTCGTCTACGATTGTTGTCGAGGTCTCTCCCCGTGATTAAGGTACGGTTGCGCACGTTGTACGGGTGTCCACGCCTATCCCAATTTATTGCATACAAAAGAGACAGCCTGCACTAGACTGCCTCTTCATGTATTACACTATTTTAATTAAAAGACTCCGGTCCCGAAGGATACCGGAGTACGTTCTGTGTCTTTTATGCTGTCTTACTGTTATACTTGACGCAGTTTGGTTTATTGCAACCAGTTATCCTAGTCATTGTCATACAAGTCGGGCAGGTAATTCTCAGTGTTCTGGAAACCTCTGAATACATATACTCTATAGGCTTTCCGCAATCTGGACATACAGCATTTCGGATTTCTTCCTCCGAACCATAGCATAATATTTCATCAATGTCTTTATCTGGCTTTGTCATAATCCCACCCCTTTGCTTTAAATATTCTCTGTATCACTCTATTGATGTACTTATGTATTTCAGCATCAGACGGAAGGTCGTTGATATTATACTTCCTTGCGATCCGAACTTCCAGTTCTTCATGCAACATAGTATCCATTAACGCTTCCTTCGTGTCTCTTTCCTGTTTCCCGATTTCGATGCTTTTTACTTTTTTAAACGCACCCCACGGGTAATATTCAATCTGTGTCTTCCCATTTCCCGCTATCCTGCCATTATATTTCATTTCCGAAGAAAATTTCACACCGGAAAGCTCGTTTTCCTGTATTCTTGCTATCTGCTCATTCTTGACAGGATAGATTCCTCTTTTTAGTTTGTTCCTGTCATTAATTATACCAGTTTTTCGTGCTTTTGTATAGGTTTTGAATCCATTTCCAGTCACCACCCGTCCAAGCCTGTCCACATACACCCGCTCCAGATCCGGCTCAATACCCATCGCTTTTGAGAAGCCTTTATAACTATGAAGCTGATTCAGATACCGGCTCTGTGCCGCCATGATATCATCCGGATCCGCGCCGCCGGATTTGAGACTGCAGATATTGGCGCGCTGTGCCCGCATATTGCGTTCCATCTCGCGCTGTTTTGCTGTTGCCTCATAAGCATTGTACTGTTTGCCGTTCCAGGTTTTTGTCTGCTTCTCTTTCCGGTTCAACTCATCCAGTTGTTCATCCGTGTAGGTCCGGACGGATATGCCTGGGATAAAGGCATGATAGCTGTGCCGGCAGTTTGCCCCACACAGACCGTCTACGCTGCCAAGCCCGCATATGCTCACCAGCTGCTTCTTTGTGTACACCCTGCCGCCCCACCAATGGGTATCTCTGGCACCGGAATGCCAGGTCACCTCGAAGGTCTGCGTATCCAGGTCCTCCGCCACCTTTTCATTGATCTGGGCGCTCATTTGATTAACGCCGGTCAGCACGGCCCGCCTTGCGGCTGTGGTAGCTCTGCAGTGATACCCGGTAGCATATTCTATCCACTGTAGTCCTGAATCGCTCATTTCCTTCGATACGCGCCGGAGAACGGCACTGTAGGACTGCGCTCCAGTCAGTACATCCATAGCCGCCGCATTCAAGTACCCGGTATAGATCTGGCTCAGCGGAGTGAATACCTTCCTCCCAACACCCGCACTTACATAAAAACCCAAGCTCTGTGTAATATTCAGTATCTCGTCCAGGTTTCTGGAAACTGCGGCATTGTACCATCCCTGCAGTTCTTCATTTTCCTCAAAGGGAATGTACCTGGTGTTGATCTGTTCATATACATCCCGGTTTGCGGTGTATTGATCTTCCACCACCTGGTCATACAGTTCCCAGATCTTTGCATCGCAATATCCAGTAGTGCGTTTCAACTCTGCCTCGATGATTTCCGAAGTATTCCCAAGCTGCAGCAGCGTGTTGATCTGCAGATCCGCAGTCGGTGTAATCTTATCCATCTTCTTAATCCGGCGGACGATGTCCGCGGTCAGCCTGTTCTGCAGGTCAAAAAACAGCCCCTCTATCTGAGCGGCCATCTTGTCCATATCCTGTGGATTCATCCTCTATCACTCCAATGCCGGGCGATCCTCGGCTACGATCTTCGTCTTTGCTACTGCCTCCTCCTCGTCGTACCACTTCATGCGGTATTCCAGGAGCGTCATGGCTCCAATGTTTACATCCTGCCGGTCCTGTGCCCGTTCCGCTTCTTCATCCGTCAGAATACTGTCATTAAAGGTGCAGGAGAATTCATAGCCGGTTGTATACCGGGCATTGTAAAACGCCAGAGCATCCACCAGATCACTCAGACAGTCTTTCAGATTCTTCTGGATGGCAGATACCCGGTTGTACTTGCGGGCTTTGCTGGTAAGCACTTCCGCAGCTGTTTTCTCCTGATGGTTCACATCTGACAGATCCCCGTAAGCCAGACCTACGTTGAATTCGATCTGGCGGAGATACCGCTCCAGTCCACGGATGATCGGTTCATCCCGGAATTCCGGAGAGTATTCTTTGAACAGGTCCCCATTATTTCCATTGTCCAGATTGAGTCCTCTGTACAATCTCTTATTCAGCTGCGGCAGGGTGCCATTCTTCGTCCGGTCGTGCTTGATTGCTGACTCATCCACATGGATCGCCCGCTCACCGGATTCAAATTCCCATTCCAGTCCCGCGCTCTGCCTGTCTGCTTTTTTGATCAGTTCGATCGCAGATTCGTAGATCGATACCCCGCAGGCGGAGTAATCCACCTTATTATCCAGCGGTGTCCGGAAATATCCGAAATCCATCTGCGTCATGCCGGGATACAGGATGCTGGGCGGAAGGTCCTTCCACTCTTCCACATCCGACAGATCTGCCTCGCGTCCCAGGGTACCTCTGTCACTGCTGGCAAAGGCGCGGTTGCCGATCAGTAACCCAGCCTGTGTAAGCGTATGTCTTTCTATGCGGAAGTACCATCTGGTGTCCGCCATTTTTTTCACCTGAATAAATGCGATATCTCTCGGATTTTTATCAGCTCCAAACTCAATCGGTATGATCCGGTCCGCAGTGATGTATTCCACCTTGTCCGGTCCGATCGGTTTGATCACAAAGGAACCAAGGGCTAGTCCTGTCTGCAGTTCCTCATTCAGATCTTTGATCGAGCTCTTGAATATCTTATCCAGGCTTTCATCACTGACACTGGCTTCCATTTCGTTCAATGCCACATCCGCGAACTCCCGGCAGATACCGGATTCTACTCTCAAAGAAGTTACAAAGTTATCGCACCACTCCGCTTTTCCTGTCAGCATGGCGTTCCAGTAGTCAATCTTACCCACCATCGCAGAAGACAGGGCTACCTTGCATCCAAGTGCCGTCTCTATCGTTGTCACTGGGAACATTCTATTCCACACTCCTTTCAGGAGGTTCTTTATTCTCTCAAACATGACTCCCTCCATCACTCCAGATATTTCTTCATGTCGCGCTCATAGGTATACTCGAACGCATCCAGACTATCGATGTCCGTGCTTCCGTCATCCAGCCTCTCATCATCCAGCTTGTCCTTGTTATAGACCGCATCCTGCAACGCAGTTGACAGCGTCTCGCAGTCTGATGTATGAAAAAACCGACCGGCTCCGATCAAACGGACTGCACAGTCGATCCTGTCTTTGATTCTATGTTTTCTTGCTGGACGGACTACAATACCGGGATACATCCTGCCTACCGCCTTCTTCACTCCGGTACCGAGTACGGTCTCTGCATTATCCCAGTAGACATATTCCACCAGACCGTATTTCTTCTGCACCTCCGATATGAACTCCAGTGTCAGCCGGTCAATGTCATTGCTGTCATACTCCTGCCCGTCCTTAGCCATATACCGCCGGCTCATCAGTCCGATCAGGCGGTCATAATATCCCGTGTTCGCCGTTGCTACAAATGCATGGCCGGATTTGGTACCGCCGAAGTCAATGCCGACTGTGATGTCACTCAGATCCCCCGCATGAAGCTGACCGGGTTTTGTAATTTTCGTCTTATCATCCACTATCACACACCGGAAAGCCTCCGGATTGTCTGCATACTTCTTGTAGATCGCACCCTCAGCCCGCTTCCATAATCCAAGGATAAGGCGGTCATAGTAGATCGTGCCCTCGTATTCCTTACAGAGTTCTTCCACAAATCTAGGATCCAGAAATGGATTATCGAAGATTGTGTATCTCTGCAGGTAGATGTCCAGCCTGTCAT
>PPYE01644458.1_pt1 | contig 20665 bp, 25 predicted proteins | sample 1559881 | NCBI WGS metagenome assembly PPYE01 (sample SAMN08240022, study PRJNA423297) | Human gut metagenome, whole genome shotgun sequencing project.
ACTCTTCGGCAATGGTCGCAAATACCGCGTCAAGGTCGCTTAACACGGCGGCGTCGGCGCGGATCCCGCGGGCGGCGGGTCCGATGAATCTTTCCGCCGCATCCAGCTCCTCCTGACGGCGGCCGGTGATGTACACCTTCGCGCCCTGCTCCGCCAGTGCTTTCGCCGACGCCAGGCCAATCCCGGCGCTGCCGCCGGTGACTAACGCCACTTTATCCGCAAGTTTTTTGCTCATGGTGCATTTCCTTGGTTAGAGTATAAACAGGCCAGGCTCGCGAACGCGCCCCGCCGGGTATGGAAAGCACTGTAATCGTCCCGGCGAGGCGGAAAAATGGCCTAATCTGAAAAACACTCTTCCCCTCGGTGGATAATGACCTCCAGTAACCAGGATAAAGCGAATAATGGACCGGTTTTCAGCTCTCAAAGCCTTCACTCGCGTTGTCGAAGCCGGCAGCTTTACCCGCGCCGCGGACTCGCTGAATATGCCCAACGCCACCCTCAGCAAAACCATTCAGCAACTGGAAGCGCATCTTGGGGTTTCCCTCCTGCAGCGCACCACGCGGCGTATTACCGTGACGCCGGAAGGACGGGAGTACTATGAAAAAGCCCGCTGTCTGCTGGAAGACCTGGAAGAGATCGACGCGTCTTTCAATACCGCCCGCAATAAGCCGAAGGGCCATCCAGCTATCTGTCGCCGGCCAGCGGCAGAGCGTTTCCGTTTCGCTTTACGCGTCACGGCGTCAGCACCGAGCTGAAGACAGAGCCCCATCTCGGCATCAATGAGAGCAACGCGCATATTGCCGCCGGCGAGGCGGGCTTAGGCATTGTGCAGACCTTTACCTATTCGCTGAAACCGGCGCTGGCGAGCGGCGAACTGGTGGAGATCCTCAGCGCCTGGCGCCCGGCCCCCTATCCTTTTCACGTTGTCTATGCCCGGCACCGGCACGTCCCGCCCCGGCTCCGCGTCTTTATTGACTGGCTGGCGGCGGTTTTTCCGGCCGCGGTGCAGGGATAGCGCGCGTTATCTGACGCGGAGCAGGTCGCCGTATCGCGTGGTGTAGCGCGGCGAGAGCATCTCTCGCTTCATCTGCCACTGCTGCTGGATCCCCTGGCCGGCAAAATAGAGCGCCCCCCTGCCGTTTTTCGCATTCAGCTGATCGAGAACCTGCATCAGTCTGGCGCTGTTGTGCCGCGGAGCAAGCTCGTCGAACAGATTCAGCTGGGCGACGCCCTGGCTGTAGAAATCGCCGAGCATCACGCCGGCCTTCTGATAGCGATGCCCCGCTTTCCAGATGGCATCCAGACAGCTCGTCGCCGCGGCGATAATATCCCGGGAGTCCTGGGTCGGCGTCAGCAGCTTTAGCGAGGCGCTGTTGCCGTAATAGGGTTCATTCAGCGCGAAGGGGCTGGTTTTGACAAAGGCGGAGACGAACCGGCAGTACTGATGCTCACCGCGCAGCTTTTCTGCTGCCCGCGCGGCATAGCTGCAGATCGCCTGGCGCATATCCTCATAGGCCGTAATCCGATCCCCGAACGAGCGGCTGCAGATAATTTCCTGCTTAGCGGGGGCAAACTCCTCCAGCGCCAGGCAAGGCTCGCCGCGCAGCTCCCGTACCGTTCGTTCGAGCACCACCGTGAAGTGCTTGCGGATAAAGCGGATATCGCTCTCCGCCAGCTGGAGTACCGTGCCGATCCCCATCGCTTCAAGCTTTTTGCCGATCCGCCGCCCGATGCCCCAGACCTCGCTCACCGGCAGCAGCGCCATCAGCTTTCGCTGCCGCTGCGGGCAGGACAAGTCCACTACCCCGCCCGTCTGCCGCGGCCACTGCTTCGCCGCGTGGTTGGCCAGCTTCGCCAGGGTTTTGGTCTGGGCGATGCCAACGCCCAGCGTCAGATGGGTACGCTGCAGCACCGTGGCGCGGATTTCGCGGCCAAAATCGGTCAGATCTCTGCAATGACGCACACCGCTGACATCGCAAAAGGCCTCATCGATACTGTAAATTTCGCAGCGCGGGGTGAGCTCTTCCAGGGTGGCCATCACCCGGCTGGACATGTCGGCATACAGCTCATAATTACTGCTAAACGCCACGACGCCGTGGCGAAGAAACGCAGCCTTCTGCTTAAAGTAGGGTTCGCCCATTTTCACAAACGGCTTCGCCTCCGCCGAGCGGGCGATCACGCAGCCGTCGTTATTCGACAGCACCACCACCGGCCGCCCCTTCAGGTCTGGCCGGAAGGCGGTCTGACAGCTGGCATAGAAGGCGTTCACATCACAATGCGCGAACATGATCAGCCCGCCGCCTTGATGATGTAGGTTACGACGCCGAAAATATCGAGCGTCTCCTCGCGGCCGACCACGATGGGCGAATAGGCCGGGTTCATCGGGTTAAGCTGCACCCGCGGCAGAAGCTGCAGCTTCTTTACCGTAAACTCGCCGCCGACGGCGGCAATCACGATATCGCCATGCTCCGCTTTACGCGCGCTGTCCACCACCAGCAAATCGCCTTCGTCAATGCCGGCATCGATCATGCTGTCGCCAGCGGCTTTGACAAAATAGGTCGCGCTGGGATGCTGCACCAGCAGCTCGTTGAGGTCGATTCGCTTCTCAACATAGTCCTGAGCCGGGCTGGGAAAGCCGCACTGCACCAGGTCGGCAAAAAAGGGAAAGGAGACAATCTGACGTAGCTCAACCGGCGTGTAAACGTTCATTTTTCAACCCACCACACAATATAGGGGTCTTCTTCAGCGCCAGCGAACCGTTTGCTGCTTTTGCGCGCAGCCCGCCCGCCGCGCGAGGTGGTAGATGCGCAGCGCCGCGGCATTCGCTTGACACTGTACATTAATACAGTAAAACTATCGCCCGCGATCAGCATACAGAGGACAGAAGATGTTTGTGGAACTGATTTATGACAAGCGCAATTTTGCCGGGCTGCCGGGCGCCAGAGAGGCCATTCTTAACGAGCTGACCAAACGCATGCAGCGCATTTTCCCGGAGGCGGAAGTGCGGGTGAAGCCGATGATGACGCTGCCGGCGATCAACACCGACGCCAGCAAGCATGAAAAAGAGCTGATCAGCCGCACGGTGCAGGAGATGTTTGAAGAGGCGGATATGTGGCTCACTGAAGAGTGATCCCGCCCGTCAGTCGCGGCGACCACCTCTTTAAGAGCTTTCCCGGATGTGGCAGAGCCGCGGGCAGCAGTACAATAGCGGCGGTTGCAGACTGGCAATGCAACCTTCGCTCACCTGCTGGCTCTTGCATACGGCCAGCAGGTGAGCCCTACCTGTCTCCCCTCATCGCCTCACAGCGTCTCCGGTAGCGCCGCTATAATTCTATCCACTAGCCCGCGATGCTGATGGACCTTCCCGCATTTAACAATGATCTGCCTGGCGTTGTCATAGCCCGGGGCCCACAGCCGGTTATTAAGCAGAACGTCCTTATAGACCGCGATCAGCGGTTTGTTCCACGCCGCCGCCATGTGCACCACCGAGGTGTCCGGGGAGATAATCAGCTCCGCCTGGGCGATCAGCGCCATCGCATGGTGTAACGTGTTAAATGGGTTAATCACCACCTCCGGCGGCAGCGGGATGCGGATCTCGCGCCGGTGATCGAGCAGAATAACCGCGCTCCCCGGGTGGCGGGCCAGCAGTTTGTCGAGCAGTTCCGCCAGCTGCGTCTGCGAGAGACTGCGGTCGGCATGGCCGGCAAAAATATTAATCACCACCGCTTTTCCGCTTAGCGACGCCAGATACTGCGCCACCTCCTGCATAATCGGCCCGGGCACCGCCAGGTCGTAAGCGTCCAGCCCGCGGGTGTCCAGTTGGAGATAATCGGCGATCAGCTCGAACGTTTTCGTCACGTGCCAGCGCTGGCAGTCAAAATCAAAAGAGTGGGAGTAGTGCTTAATCGATGGCCATTTATTAAACCCGAGCACTGATTTGGCTTTTATTTGTCGGAAAAGCCGCAGGCGATGCACGGGAATATCGAACAGCGAAGGATCAATAATAATATCGTACTTATTATTAGCCAGTTCATTAATAACCTCGCGAGGAACGTTATGATTAAATTTACGCAAAAAATCGGCGGACGTGACCGGGTCAGCTTCATAAATATGGCGGATCCGCGGGTTATAACGCATCACCTGACTGTTAGAGGTCGTCAGCAAAAAATCAACGATATAGCCTGACTGATGCAGGCATTTCACCAGCGCGGAATCCACCACTACATCGCCGACCGCCCCCTCATTGCGCATCAACAGGACGGTTTTCGCAGACGACAAATCTACCGGCTGACGGCGTCGGCGATCCCAGAGTGCTTTCGCCACCCCCACCCGCAGGGCATTACGTACTTTCTTAGTAAAGTAATTCCGCCGTCTGTTGAGCTCCCTTATTTTATTAAATTTCTTGCGTGGGGAACCCTGCATGGTTGCATCGTGCATCATCCTAACCTCATTACGGCAATTATTAATATTCTGTGTCGTCCGATAGAGACTGAGCGAAATAAAAAAAGTTCGATTGAAAATGAAAATCATTCTTTTTTTTATTTACAAAACTCATCTGCGCCTGCGGGATTGCACCACAGCACTGTGAAGTAATAATGAGCGAATGGTGAATTTCCCGACCCACCGTTGGCAGGCCGGCGCAACAGCGCTAAGCTGGCTGCTTTATGATGTCAGGAGGACGCTATGCTTGAAGCAGTAGAAGGTAATATCCACCAGCGGCTGTGCGCGCTGCTCGACGAGCACCGGGCCCGCTACCGGGTGATGGCGCACGAGGCGGTCGGTCAGTGCGAAGCCGTCTCGGCAATCCGCGGCACCGCGCTTGGCCAGGGCGCGAAAGCGTTAGTCTGTAAAGTGAAAGGAAACGGCGTCAACCAGCATGTGCTGGCGATCCTCGCCGCCGATCGCCAGGCCGATCTCGCCAGCCTGGCCCGGCATATCGGCGGCAGCAAAGCCTCGCTGGCCAGCCCGGCGGAGGTGGATGCCCTCACCGCCTGCGTGTTCGGCGCCATTCCCCCCTTCAGTTTCCATCCGGCGCTGCGGCTGGTGGCGGACCCGCTGCTGTTTGAACGCTTTCCACAAATCGCCTTTAACGCCGGGCGCCTGGACCGGTCGATCATTCTCGACACCGAAGACTATTTACATATCGCCCGACCAGAGATCGCGACCTTTCGCCGTCTTAGCTAACCGGGCATCCGCCCAGATTTCCGCCGCATGGCGTAAAAATCCTGTTTATTCACGCCACGATGCGTAGAGTAAGCGGGATATTTTTGGCATTCTTATTTTGGCAAGGACCTCTGTACATGTTTGATACCACCCTGTTGATCCTGCTGGGTCTGGCGGCGCTCGGCTTTATCAGTCATAACACCACCGTGGCGATCTCCATCCTCGTGCTGATTATCGTGCGCGTCACGCCGCTGAACGCCTTCTTTCCCTGGGTTGAGAAACAGGGACTGACCGTCGGGATCATTATTCTGACCATCGGCGTGATGGCGCCTATCGCCAGCGGCACGCTGCCGCCCTCGACGCTGATCCACTCCTTTATGAACTGGAAATCGCTGCTGGCGATTGCGGTCGGGGTGTTTGTTTCGTGGCTCGGCGGGCGCGGCGTCTCCCTGATGGGCTCCCAGCCGCATCTGGTGGCCGGGCTGCTGGTCGGTACAGTACTCGGCGTCGCCCTGTTTCGCGGCGTCCCGGTCGGGCCGCTGATTGCCGCCGGGATCATCTCTTTGTTTATTGGGAAGTCGTAGCCAGGCTACCGTGATAGCGGCCCGGTGTCTGCCCGAGCCCTTTTTTAAACATGGTGATGAAGGCGGTGGTGGAATCGTAGCCCAGCGCCTGAGCCGTCTGCTGCACCGTCTGCCCGCGGATCAGCAGCTGCAGCGCGAGGATCAGCTGCAGCTGATGGCGCCAGCGGCGAAAGCTCAGCCCCGTTTCGCGCACTACCAGGCGGGCCAGATTCCGCTCGCTCATCGCAAACACCGCCGCCCACTGGCTCAGGGTCTGCCAGCGCGCCGGATCCTCAGCCATCATCGTCACCATTTGACGAATTTTCGGGTGGTTTGATACCGGCAGCTGCAGGTGCTCCTGCGGCTGGCGGGGCAGCTCATCAAACAGAACCTGCACCAGCCGGGCCGTGGCGGGGGCGGCCAGCGACTCTCCGCCGCGCTCCGCCAGAGTAAGGATCAGCTCTCGCACCAGCGGGGAAATCTTTAACGTACAGCAGCGATCCGGCATCGGCGCGGCGCCCGGCTCGATGAACAGGAAGCATACCTGGGCGCCGGGGGTAGCGCGGTTACTGTGGGACAGCTGCCCCGGAACCCACACCGCATACTGCGGCGGCACCATCCACATTGCGTTCTCCACCTCGCAGGTCAAGGCGCCGTGCAGGGCAAGGATCAGCTGCCCCTTACGGTGGGAATGCGCCGGAATATACTTTGAGAATGATATGTCTTCTGTGATCTCCTCTACCGGCCGCCGCCCCGCGCTGCTGATTGCCGGTATCCTGCTCATCGCCACCACCCTGCGCGTGGTCTTTACCGGCGCGGCGCCGCTGCTGGACGCGATTCGTAGCGACTATGGCCTGACCACCGCGCAGACCGGGCTGCTCACTACCCTGCCGCTGCTGGCCTTTGGCCTTGTCTCGCCGCTGGCGGCAGGGGTTGCCCGCCGGTTCGGCATGGAACGCAGCCTGCTGCTGGCGATGCTGTTGATCTGCGCCGGCATTGCCCTGCGCTCCCTGCCCTCCGCTGCGCTGCTGTTTATCGGCACGGCGGTAATCGGCTGCGGCATTGCGCTGGGTAACGTGCTGCTGCCCGGGCTGATTAAACGGGATTTCTCGCAACATGTCGCGCGGATGACCGGCGCCTATTCCCTGACGATGGGCGGCGCGGCGGCGCTTGGTTCGGCGCTGGTGGTCCCCGTGGCGATGGCCGGATTCGGCTGGCGCGGGGCGCTGCTGCTGCTGATGGTCTTCCCGCTACTGGCGCTCCTCAGCTGGCTGCCGCAGTCCCGGTGCCGGGCGGAGACGCCATTGACCGGCTCAGGCGCTATGCATAACCGGGGGATCTGGCGGTCGGCGCTGGCCTGGCAGGTGACGCTGTTCCTCGGCATCAACTCGCTGGTCTATTACGTGATTATCGGCTGGCTGCCGTCGATTCTGCAGAGTATGGGCTATAGCGAAGCGCAGGCCGGCTCGCTGCATGGCCTGCTGCAGCTGGCGACCGCCGCGCCCGGCCTGGCGATACCGCTGATCCTGCATCGGCTGCGCGACCAGCGCGGGATCGCGGTGCTGGTCGCCCTGATGTGCGCCATCAGCGCCGCCGGGCTGTGGCTGTTGCCTGAGCTGGCGATCGGCTGGACGCTGCTGTTCGGCTTTGGCTCCGGAGCCACTATGATCCTCGGCCTGACGTTTATCGGCCTGCGCGCCAGCTCGGCGCATCAGGCCGCGGCGCTGTCAGGGATGGCGCAGAGCGTCGGCTATCTGCTGGCCGCCTGCGGGCCGCCGCTGATGGGCAGGATCCATGATGCCAATGGCGACTGGCATATTCCGCTGCTGGCGGTGGCGCTGATTTCGCTGGTGATGGCGGTCTGCGGCGCGCTCGCCGGACGTGACCGGGAAATTCACCCCTGAAGATGACCGGCAGCGCCCGCTGCCGGTGGAATTATTGTGCCGCGGCGCGGAGAAACGCCTGCACCAGCGGCGCGGGACGCCCGTCCAGCGCGTGACGCTCATGCTGGAACAAGGTGGCGACAAAAAACGGGTGCGTCACCAGCTCGACGGCGCGGATCTCACCCTCTTCATCCCAGCCGGTGACGCGCAGATCGCCCTGCTCCAGCTCCGCCGCAAACGCGCTGCTCACGCCGTACCGGCAGTGGTAGCCCTCTTCAATGCTCTCCCGGCCATAGGCGCGGGCAATCAGCGTATTCGCCCGCAGCTCGACGACGGCAGAGGTCTCCACCAGCGAGCAGCTGAGGGGAGCGATCACCATCCGCCCTTCGCTGTCGGTTTCCGCATGTCCGGCGTCCTGCCAGCCGAGCACGTTGCGGGCGTATTCAATCACCGCGTGCTGAAAGCCGCCGCAGGTGCCGAGGAAAGGAATGCTGTTTTCCCGGGCATAGCGGATCGCGGTAAACGCGCCTTCCGGGTGACGATACGGGCTGCCGGGAACGACCCAGATGGCATCGTACTCCGCCAGCGCCTCGCCGGAGGCGATCGACGGGGTGGCGAGCCAGTCATATTTCACCGGCTGCTCCAGCACGGCGGCGGCATCGTCTATCGCCAGGGGAATGGCCTGATGGGCAACAATATCGGGGTGATAATCGCCGACCCAGGTGCGGTATAACGGTAGTGAGAAGGCACAGCTGGCGGCGACGCTGTCCCGCTGGCAGCAGGCGGGGCGGCTGGTGATCCACTGCCCGGAGCTGGCGGCCGGTCTGCCTACGCCCCGACTGCCGGCGGAGATCCTCGGCGGCACGGGCGGCGATGTGCTTGCCGGACGGGCGCGGATCGTGGAAAGCGACGGCCGCGACGTCACCGGACATTATCAGCTGGCCGCCTGGCTGGCCCTCAGCGCCGCCCGGGAAGCGGGCTGTCAGGCAGCGTTACTCACCGACGGCAGCCCTACCTGCGGCAGCCAGTTTGTCTATGACGGTTCCTTTCGCGGACGGCGCAAAGCGGGCGCCGGCGTGGCCGCCGACCTACTCCGCGCCCACGGCATCACGGTATTTTCCGACGGGCAAATCCCGCAGTTGCTCGCCTGGATGGCACAGAAGGAGCAGGATGATGATTCAGTGTAAACGGGTGTATGACCCGCAGGAAAGCAGCGACGGCTATCGGGTGCTGGTCGACCGTCTCTGGCCGCGGGGGATTAAAAAAGAGGCGCTGGCCTGTGATGAGTGGTGTAAGGAGTTAACGCCTTCCGCTGAGCTGCGCAAAGCCTTTCACGGCGAGGCGATCGATTTCGCCCACTTCAGCCAGCGCTATCGTCAGGAGCTCGACGCCCATCGCGAAACGGGCCTGCGGCTGGCGGCGCTGGCGCAACGCCAGCCGCTGACGCTGCTGTACGCCGCGAAGAACACCGAGCAGAATCATGCCCGGGTGTTGGCCGCCTGGCTGGCGGCCCTGCCGGTTACGATTTAGCCGGATGATCCCGGCGCCACAGCGCCCACTCGTCGAGGGTTTCGCCGCTGGGTAGTTTGCACTGGGTGCTGACGCCCTGCGGCGTTTGCACCGGCACCCGGGTGCCGCCGGATTGCTGACAGTATACCGCCGCGGGGTTGGGCATGCCGATGGTTTTCGTCGGCGCAGTGGGCTGCGGCTGGGCACAGCCGGCTAATACCAGTGGCAGAATAGCCAGTAACTTTTTCATTGTTCCTCCCTTTCCTGAATGCCCGGGGATTTTAGCCTGAATCTCCACGTTTTCTCCATCTTGCCTGCACTTTTCCCCCGTAGAGTAGCCCTGTTCTCGAACTGACCAGAGAACAGATCATTCCATAATCAATGAGTTTTTCCCCGTCGCCCCCGACGGGGCTTTTTTGCTGCGGAACAATCCCTGGAAACCCTGGTGCGCCAGCTGCTGGAGATGCTGGAGGCGGTGACGCGAATGGAGTCCACCTACCTCACCCGCATTGATACCAACGCCCAGCGGCAGCAGATCATGTTCGCCCACAACAGCAGCGAAATGCAGATCCCGGAAGGATTTTCCGTCCCCTGGGATGAATCCCTGTGCAAACGCGCCCTTGAGGATCAGTGTACGTTTAGCAATGACGTTGCCAACCGCTGGCACTCCTGCATCGCCGCCCAGGAGCTGGGAATCGCTACTTTTTTAAGCATTCCCGTCCGCCTGGCCGACGGCTCTCTGTTCGGCACCCTCTGCGCCACCAGCCGGCAACAACAGCCTTATAACCTCGAAGGCGAACAGGTCATGGGCCTGTTTGCGAAGCTCATTTCCCACTACGTGGAAAAAGACACCCTGGTGCAACAGCTGCAGGCGGCAAACGTCGCGCTGGAGCTGCACTCGTCTACCGATGAGCTCACCCAGCTTCCCAATCGCCGCGCGCTGTTTAAGCAGCTGGCGTTACGCTTTGCCTCCGCCCGCGCCCAGCAGCAGCAGGTCTCGCTTATTTTTATCGATCTCGATGGTTTCAAAGCCATTAACGATCGGTTCGGCCATCCGTGCGGCGACAGCTTTCTGGTGCAGGTCGGCAAACGACTCACCGCTGTCGCGCGCCGGGAAGATATCGTTGGCCGTCTTGGCGGCGATGAGTTTTTGATCGTCGGTAGCGCCCAGCAGCCTGCCGCACAGCAGGCGTATGTCACGTCTCTGCGTCAGGCTCTGTGCGGCGTCTACTTCCTCGGCGAACAGCGTATCGACTATGAGGGCGCTAGCTTCGGGGTGGTCACCTGCGATCCGCAGAGTATCGATGTTGAAGCGGCCTTACGCGCTGCCGATGAGGCGATGTACCAGGATAAGAAGTCCCGCCGCCAGGAGAATTTCATTCATATTGACTAAAGTACCGCGATATCCAGTATCATGCAGGGCATCATTCGTGGGTACAGGGACACAATCATGAAATTGGGTATTCTTTTCCCGGTGGCGATCTTTATCATCGCCGTCGTCTTTCTCGGCTGGTTTTTTGTCGGCGGCTATGCGGCGCCGGGTGGGGCATAATGAAAAAAAGCACCATTATCATGCTGGTTGTCGCCATCGTGGCGGTGGCCGGCACCCAGTTTGGCTGGTGGTGATCGCCGCGGCGATATTGCGGATTTATCCTATCCCATCAATAAGTTAACCCTTTACACTCACGTTATCCGCCGCGGCATTCTCGGCCCCGGGGAATAAGAATAGCGGGAGAAGTAAGGATGAAAAAACCGATCGTGTTACCGTTGATTATTGCGCTGTGCACGCTGTTATCGGGATGCATTATTGACGATGGATATCACCCCCATCGCCACCACCACCATCATCACTATCATGACGACGACTAATGCTTCACGCTGTTGATAAGCCGATAAGACCGGGCGAACCGCGGTTCGCCCGTTGACGCTTAATCCTGACGATCGGCGCCGAGGAAAATAAAGCCGAGGGGGATAGCGAAGAGCGCGGTAAAGACAATGCTGTAAACCGTCACCATCGCCCCCTGCAGGAAGAACATGGACGTCGTCCACTCTGAGTACGGCATATTGTACTCGCTCACCACGCCCCCGAAGGTCGCCCGCCCCACTACCGCCAGCGCGATAGCAAACACCACCGCAAGCGACAGACAGTATTTTTTGCAGTTTTTATTGCTGAGGAGTTTTTGCAGAATCATCGGGGCTTCCTTTTTGCTGAGCGATAAACGGCTGTATATGTAACACCAATGCAATAAAAAATGAAGGGTTTTTGTTACAGGGCAGAATAAGAGACGGCGGGCCGGTCAGCGGGTAACCGGCCCGTGGGGATCAGGACTGCAGGGTAGCCAGGCGCGCGGCGAACCCGACGAAAACCAGACCAATCAGGCTGTTGCCAAGTTTAGCCAGCTTCTTGCGGGTTTTGACGTAGCGGGTGACAAACGAGCCGGAGAGGATCAAAAAGCTCATATAGCAGAAGCTAATCACCTCGAGGGTCAGCGCCAGGATAAAGAACGCCACGCCGGGGGTTTTGGCGTTGACATCGATAAACTGCACGAAAAACGACACATAGAACAGAATCGCTTTCGGATTGGTCAGGCTCAGGGTCAGGGAGCGCTTGAGGATCGCGCTCGCCGGCTCCGCGCTGGCGTCGGACTGGCCGTCGCGCTGGGTCAGCACCGCATAGAGCATTTTGCCCCCGAGCCACAGCAGGTAAATTGCCCCGAGGTAGCGCACGACGTTAAACAACACCGGCGTGGTTTTAATCAGCGTCGCCACCCCGGCGAAGGCCAGAAACATCAGCACTGCGTCGCCAATAAAGACGCCCGCCGCCGCCAGATAGCCTTTCTTCACCCCGTGGGCAATACCCGTTTTCAGCACGAAAAACGTATTAGGGCCAGGAACGAGGATGATAAACACCGCCCCGACCAGATAGGTTAAATAATTCAGAACACCAAACTCAGCGAACACTCTGCACTCCTTCGCGCACGACTAAAACATGATCCGGCTCACGTTACCCCAACTGTCGGGATTTTGAAAGCGCAGCCTGTGCGGGAAGGTTAATAGACGGATCATTCATCACCTCGCTGATATGCAGGCTATAGCCCCGGCGATCCAGCTTACGTACCATGCTGATGCTCAACATTTTCGCGCCCGATAAGCGGGACAGGACATAGGTGCCGTTGGTGGTCGCCGCCTGCGGGACGGAGAAAAAAGGTGCAAAGACGCTGCCCTTGGGACCGTAATCCTGATCGGGCGCGAACCACACCGCTTCACCGGATTTCAAGGCATGCACCAGACCGGTCAGATTGTTGCGATCGATCATCGCTTTGTTCGAACGCAGGCGACCGCGGGTTTGCACCCACTCCATCAGCGGGCTGTTGTGCGGCCGGTAGGTGGCCATCATTGGCCGACACAACCCCATCGCGCGGCCGCCCAGCTCCAGCGACATAAAGTGCACGCCGACGACCATTACCCCTTTCCCACCGCTAAGCGCGTGATTAAGGTTGGCGAACCCCTCGACATCAAACCATTTTTTGACCCGCTCGTCGCTCCAGAACCAGGCCATGCCGGTTTCGATAAGCCCCATTCCCAGCGACATAAAGTTTTGATCGATCAGCGTCTCGCGCGCCGCTGGCGACATGTCCGGGAAGCAGAGTTCGATATTACGCCGGGCGATATGTTCGCGGCGTTTAAGAAAGCGACGGGAAAGGCGACCAGCGCTGGTGCCGATAAAATGCAGCAGCGGATAAGGCAGTTGCACGATTAACCAGAGGATGCCGAGCCCGAACCAGGTCAGCCAGTTACGCGGGTGTAAAAGTTGTTTATTAAATACGCAGGCCATGATTTTTCCTGTAAACATTAATTATGTGGTAACGCTTAAGGAAAACAGAATCCATTTATCATCATTAGGCGGTACGTACAGCAAGTTCGACAATACTAATCCGCTGAAATTCCCTCCGGCAAGTAAAAAACAGCAAGCTGACAAAAAAACATAATTGCGGCACATATGTTACTAAATGTAAACTTAAATCTTGAACCACGCTTAATATATTCATCATGCATATCATTTTCACGCTAATCATCAGCGTTACTAACGAAAACAACCGAAAGCTGCCGCAGTGTGGCCCTGGCCGCCGGTGGCAGGCGTCCGCTGAGCCGCGCGATCGGCGGCCTGACCGCGTTGGGATGCATCGTAGTCTGGCAAAGCGAGTATTAAACGCGTCCCACTGCGAAATGCATCTTTTTTAATCCGTCAGCATAAAAAAGATTAAAACGACTTTAAGACAACAATTAAGAATAGACTTATTTAAACCTGCTTTTAAAATAAGCGCGGTGCATTGAAATACTGTGCCCTCCGGACAATAAAAAATATTTCTTTACGCCTCGTGGGAAACACAGGTGGAGTGAATGATGGGCAATGATCCGCCATCGATTTGCATGGAAGCCAGGTCCTTGAGAAGAAAGCACGGCGAGGGTGTGAACAACGCCCTCGCCGCAGAGGATCAGTAGGTATGGAAATATTGCTGAATCAGCTGCGGGTCTTTAGTCTGCGTCAGCGCGGTCATCAGCAGTATACGCGCTTTTGCCGGGTTGAGGGAGTCGGCCACCAGCCCGGGCTGGCTGTCATCCGGCGGTACGACGCCGCTGCCGGTACGGGAGGCTCGCACCACCACGATGCCCGCCTGCTGCGCTTTTTTGATACCGGCGGCGCTACGTACCGACACCGACCCCGCCCCGGTTCCGGCGTAGATAATACCCTCGGCATGATGGGCGATCGCCGCATCGTACATATACTCCGGATCGTCCTGGTAACCATAAATAATCACCACCTTCGGCAGAACCTTCAGCTGACGCACATCGAACACCGAGCGCAGCGTGTGAATTTTATCCACCCGCGTCTCGAACTGGGGTTTTCCGCCCACCACGACACCAAGATAGCCCTCCTCGGGCGCCCGGAAGGTATCCAGCGAAGTGGCATTAGTTTTGGTGACAAAGCGCGCCGCGCCGATGCGGTCGTTAAGCACCACCATTACCCCGCGTCCCCGGGCATCAGGATCGGCGGCGACCGTGACCGCTTCCAGCAGGTTCATCGGCCCGTCGGCGCTGATCGCCGTCGCCGGGCGCATCGCCGCGGTAAAGACCACCGGCTTGTTGCTTTTCACCGTCAGATTGAGGAAATACGGGGTTTCATCCAGCGTGTCCGTGCCATGGGTGATCACCACGCCATCGACATCGTCCCGAGCCAATAGCGCATTCACCCGCTTCGAGAGCTGGAGAATAATATCGCTGGTCATATTCTCACTGCCAATATTGGCCACCTGCTCGCCCTCGACGTGAGCGATTTTACTCATTTCCGGCACGGCGTTAATCAGCGTCTGCACCCCAATCGCCCCGGCTTTATAGCCGGTTGTTTGGGTATTGCTGGCCGCCGAACCAGCAATCGTTCCGCCGGTGGCTAAAATAACAATATGCGGAAGACGCGTCTCGCTAAACGCCAGGCTGCTCATCGTCAATAACGCAATGGCAAGTAATGCTCTAAAATTCATACAGGTCACTCCCTTCATAGACATTAATCAAACTTACGCTTGCTTAATGCAAAGGGCTTGCCAGAATTCATTTCTTTTCTGGGGGGGAAATGGTTAACTATCAGACAATAATAAGGTTCTTAGGACGATATCGCCCAACTCTGGTGCACCACTGGATCTGAAACGGGCAGAGCTATGAACCAAAACATTCTGCGGATTTACCTGTTCAGCAACACACAACACGCATTGCGATCAGATTATCGACACTTCCGTCACCGGCGAGAGCATTTTTGCCCGCCAGGTCACGCGAACGGAGAACAGAGATGCGTATTGCCCTGAAGTCGGCCCTGATGCTGACCACCAGAGTCATCCAGATCATTAACCCTGAACTGCACCGGCATATGCAACGAACGGCCTTAATCGCCCTGACGCTGGCGCAAAGGCTGGAACTGCCTGACGAACGGCAGCAGACCATTTTTTGCGCCGCGCTGCTGCACGATATCGGCGTGCTGGGGGATAAACGCACCATTCATTCGCTGGATGCTATCGATAATATCCACGACCCGCATCAGCGCCAGGGTGTGGCGATGCTGGAGGGATTAGCGACCTTCCAGCCCATCGTTCCCTTTATTCGCGATCACCATTTTAGCCCGAACCACCGGGGCTCCCGCGAACAGCACATTGTCTATTTCGCTGATGCCTTTGAACGGCTGCTGCCGGCCGATAGCCACGTTGCCGCCTGGCCCACGCGGGCGGTGGTGGAACAGTTCGTCGCTTTGCATCGGGAGATCGATCCGCCGCTCTGCGATATCCTGTGCGAGGTCGCTGAAAATGCGAACTTCTGGCAGCACCTTCACCCCGGCCATATTCAGCGGCTGCTGGAGATTATTGGCCCCATCAACACGCGCTATCTGGATATTCACGGTCTGAAGGATGTCTGCCTGCTGATTGCCAAAATCGTCGACACCTACAGTAGCTTTACCGCCACCCATAGCATCATGGTGGGGGAAATCGCCCGCCAGCTTGCCCGCTGGATGCAGCTGCCGGAGCCCACCTGTCAGCAAATACAGATAGCCGGCTATCTACACGATATTGGCAAGGTCTATATCCCACTCTCCATTCTCGAAAAAGAGGGCGAGCTGGATGATGAGGAGCTGAGTCAGGTGCGGGAGCACAGCTACATGACCGGCGAACTTCTCAGCGACTATAGCGAGCTCGGCGACATCATTAACTGGGCCTCGAATCATCATGAAAAAATGGACGGCAGCGGCTACCCTCTGCATCTCGAAAAGGAGCACCTGACCCTCGCCGACCGGATTATCTCCATCGCCGATATTTTCACCGCGCTGACCGAAGATCGCCCTTATCGTAAAGGGATGGCCTGGCAGGAAGCCTTACAGATTATGGAAGCGGATGTTATAAATGGCGCTCTGGATAGCGATGTCTTCCTCGTTTTGCGCCACCATGCGGAAACGCTACACGCCATCATTCTTCAGACCCTTGCCCCTCTGCATAGCGAGCGCCGCCTCTGAAGCGGGCCGCCGTCGTGGCGGGGGCGGAGTTCTATAATCAAAACAGCTTCATCTGCATGCAAGGAAATTCACGGTGAGAATCGCCACCATCACTAACTGGGCTTACGGGATCACCGTTGGCCTGACGCTGGCTTCCGGGAGCGCTATGCTCATGGCCTCCAGCGCCGACCGCGTCGAACGCCAGGCGGTACAGCAGCGCCAGGTCTTTGATACCCTCTCCGACGAGGTGGAAAACGACGCCTGGGCGCTGTCTGACCTCGCCCGGCTGTACGTGATAAAGCCTTCGCCGGAGACGCTTACGCAATATCAGCAGCTGCAACAGACCGACAAGAGCATAGAGCAGCGGCTGGGCGGCCTGAAAGATAACGGCGCCAGCCGCGAGGAGCTGGCGCTGCTCCAGGATGGCCTGCGGATCGCCGATGAGCTACAGGATGAACAGCAGGCGGCCCTGGCGCATGTCGCTCGCGGCGATGCGCCAGCGGCCATCGCGGTGCTGTACGGCACCGCGTACGAGACTGAACTGGAGCGCATGCAGACGCAGATCGATCGCTTCCGCCAGATGCTTGAGCATCGCGCCGCCGTCGCTATCGACCAGGCCACCGAGCGTTCGCGGATCTGGCGTACGCTGTCGGAAATCATGGTCGGCCTGACCGCCCTGATGTTTTTGTTCGTCCTCGGCTTCATTCTCAAACGCCGGGTGCTCTACCCGGTGGTTCGCCTGAGCGACGTGGTCCAGCGTCTCGCCTCCCAGGATTATGCGGTGGAGACGCCGCACTTTACCCAGGTGGATGAGATTGGTGACATGGCTCAGGCGATCCGCATTTTTCGCGAGAACGGCCTGGCCCGTCAGCGGCTGGAGCAGCAGCGCGACGCCGACTGGGCGATCCGCGAGCTGCTGGCGCGTATGACTCAGCGGCTGCAGGGCTGTGAAACCATTGAGGATGTGATTAAGGTGGCGGAGCGGTTTGCGCCGAATATCGCCCCGACGATCCCCGGTAAACTGTATGTTCTGGATACCGACCCCTGGCAGATGCGCTGCGTAGCGCAGTGGCTGTCGCCCGCCGGTGAGACGACGCCCTTTTCTCCCGACGACTGCTGGGCGATACGGCGGGGACTCAGCCATCCGCCGGTGCAGGGCGAGCCCGATATCACCTGCTATCATCTGCCGGAGACGCACGCCGGCCAGTCGCTCTGCGTACCGCTCATCGCCCAGGGCGAAGCCATTGGCCTGCTGACTTTCCAGAACGTCACCGCCAGTGACGCTCCTTCCCGGGCCTATCTCGAGCTGATGGCGGAAGCGTTGGGCCTGGCGCTGGCCAATCAGCGTTTGCGCAGCGCCCTGCTGGAAAAAGCGCTGTTCGATTCCCTGACCGGCCTGCGTAACCGCCATCATCTTGACGAAGCGCTGCATTCGCAGATGGCGCTGGCGGTCCATACCCATACTCCGCTGAGCTGTCTGATGATCGACATCGATCATTTTAAAACCATCAATGATCGCTATGGCCATGAGGCTGGGGATCTGGTGATTAAGAGCGTTGCGACCATTGTGCAGCGCGCGGTGCGCGATATCGGCATGGCTTTCCGCTACGGGGGCGAGGAGTTTTTAGTGCTGCTCCCCGGGATTGACGAAGCCGGGGCGCACCAGTGCGCCAGCGAGATCTACACCCAGGTGCGCAATATGACGCTGCGCGATGGTCTGACCGAGATAGGCCAGGTGGATGTGTCGATTGGCATCGCCAGCTACCCGCAGCACACCCAAAGCGATAGTCTGCTGCGCGCGGCGGATGCCGCGCTGTACCGGGCGAAAGAGCTGGGCCGCTCAAGGATTGTCAGCTTTGGCCGCCTGAAGACCAGCTAACCGGGACTATCGCTCAGCGGTATTAAGCAGCGAGATAACTTTCCTTACCACCGCCGAACGAATATGGCGGTGGTAAACCATGCTCAGCTCACTCTCCGCCAGCCGATCCTGGACATCGATATACACCACGTTATCAAGGCGTAAGGCCCGCGCCGAGAGCGGAACCAACGCCACTCCCACCCCGGCGGAGACCAGGCTAATCATCGAGGTAACGTCGTTAATCCGCTGCGCCACCTGCGGCGTAAAGCCCGCGACGCGACAGGCATCCATAAAAACCTGCTCCAGTCCGGTGCCCTGCGGATCGTCAAGCGAGATCCAGTTGTCAGTGCGCAATGAGGCCAGATTAAGCGCGCCCACGCCGGCCAGCGGATGCTGTTGATAGAGCGCCAGGCAGAGCTTTTCACGTACAAACGGCCTGACCACCAGCGCGTCCGGCGGCGAGGCCAGCGGCGCGCGGATGATGGCGATATCCAGACGCAGATCCAACAGCGCTTCGTAGAGCATTTGCACATCCCCCTGCACAAGCGACAGCTCAATCCCCGGCCAGTCGGCGCGCAGCCGGCGCAGGAGCCCCGGCAGTTTACTGTCGTACATCGCGCTGGAGACATACCCCAAATGCAGCCTCCCCTGCTCGCCCCGCGCGGTGCGCTGGGCGTCCAGCACCGCCTGATCGGCCATTTCCAGCGCCAGCCGCGTCTTGTGTAAAAAGGCCTCGCCCGCGGCGGTCAGAGTCAGACGGCGGTTAGCGCGGGAAAAGAGCACCACGCCCAGGCGCTGCTCAAGCTGCTTAATCTGCTGACTGAGGGCGGGCTGGGCGATATGTAACCGCTCCGCCGCCCGGTGCATATGCAACTCTTCGGCAACGACCACAAAATGGCGTAACGCTCGCAAGGACATGGTCGGACTCCTCCCTACAAATTGATAAGAAAAAGCTTATCAATAAAGCATAAATGATGCAATTGATAACCATTAGCCTGCGAAGCATACTGTGCGCATCGATACGCTAAGGAGAACATCATGACCGCACCGATTCAGGATCTGCGCGACGCCATCGCGCTGCTGCAACAGCATGACAATCAGTATCTCGAAACCGATCATCCGGTTGACCCTAACGCCGAGCTGGCCGGTGTTTATCGCCATATCGGCGCGGGCGGCACCGTGAAGCGCCCCACCCGCATCGGGCCGGCGATGATGTTTAACAATATTAAGGGTTATCCACACTCGCGCATTCTGGTGGGTATGCACGCCAGCCGCCAGCGGGCCGCGCTGCTGCTGGGCTGCGAAGCCTCGCAGCTGGCCCTTGAAGTGGGTAAGGCAGTGAAAAAACCGGTCGCGCCGGTGGTCGTCCCGGCCAGCAGCGCCCCCTGCCAGGAACAGATCTTTCTGGCCGACGATCCGGATTTTGATTTGCGCACCCTGCTTCCGGCGCCCACCAACACCCCTATCGACGCCGGCCCCTTCTTCTGCCTGGGCCTGGCGCTGGCCAGCGATCCCGACGACGCCTCGCTGACCGACGTCACCATCCACCGCTTGTGCGTCCAGGGCCGGGATGAGCTGTCGATGTTTCTTGCCGCCGGCCGCCATATCGAAGTGTTTCGCCAGAAGGCCGAGGCCGCAGGCAAACCGCTGCCGATAACCATCAATATGGGTCTCGATCCGGCCATCTATATTGGCGCCTGCTTCGAAGCCCCTACCACGCCGTTCGGCTATAACGAGCTGGGCGTCGCCGGCGCGCTGCGTCAACGTCCGGTGGAGCTGGTTCAGGGCGTCAGCGTCCCGGAGAAAGCCATCGCCCGCGCCGAGATCGTTATCGAAGGTGAGCTGTTGCCCGGCGTGCGCGTCAGAGAAGATCAGCACACCAATAGCGGCCACGCGATGCCGGAATTTCCTGGCTACTGCGGCGGCGCTAATCCATCGCTGCCGGTAATCAAAGTCAAAGCAGTGACCATGCGAAACAATGCGATTCTGCAGACCCTGGTGGGACCGGGGGAAGAGCATACCACCCTCGCCGGCCTGCCAACGGAAGCCAGTATCTGGAATGCCGTCGAGGCCGCCATTCCGGGCTTTTTACAAAATGTCTACGCCCACACCGCGGGTGGCGGTAAGTTCCTCGGGATCCTGCAGGTGAAAAAACGTCAACCCGCCGATGAAGGCCGGCAGGGGCAGGCCGCGCTGCTGGCGCTGGCGACCTATTCCGAGCTAAAAAATATTATTCTGGTTGATGAAGATGTCGACATCTTTGACAGCGACGATATCCTGTGGGCGATGACCACCCGCATGCAGGGGGACGTCAGCATTACGACAATCCCCGGCATTCGCGGTCACCAGCTGGATCCGTCCCAGACGCCGGAATACAGCCCGTCGATCCGTGGAAATGGCATCAGCTGCAAGACCATTTTTGACTGCACGGTCCCCTGGGCGCTGAAATCGCACTTTGAGCGCGCGCCGTTTGCCGACGTCGATCCGCGTCCGTTTGCACCGGAGTATTTCGCCCGGCTGGAAAAAAACCAGGGTAGCGCAAAATAAGCAATAGCCGCCGGTAAACGGCGGCATTTTTCCATGCCGCGCGATCCTGAGCGGATGGCGCAGGCAGGATTAATTGATCGCAGCGGCGAGATCTTTTTTCACCAGCTCGCGC